>Ga0207416_1000095_pt1 | contig 163272 bp, 131 predicted proteins | sample PaiPotPPM11metaG_FD_184107 | JGI IMG/M metagenome (GOLD analysis project Ga0207416, IMG submission 184107) | Iron sulfur acid spring bacterial and archeal communities from Banff, Canada, to study Microbial Dark Matter (Phase II) - Paint Pots PPM... ...
GGGACAGACTGAATGTTACTGCTCTTTTTGGAAGCAATGGCGAAATCACGAGCGCTTCTCGAATGCAGCAGGGTCTGGACTCGAAGGCAAACGTGTCAGAAAACGTCCCGCCTTTCCCGCGGTTTTGTCCCCCGGTTCCAATGGTAACTAGCGAGCAGTTGTTGGATGCGCCGTCCTTTTGGGAGAAGTATCGATTTAAACGAAATCAGGGGTCCGTGCAAGCTTCCGTTCAGTGAGGACTTGGTGGACGGTTTTCCTTTTTCTTGTCGGGCGCTATAGCCAGGATTTCGAGACCGTGCAGATTGCCTTTCAACCGGGCCCGTGCCTTCCTGGAAAGTCTGTCCGAAGCGGGAATATTCACAGAAGAGAAAAAATGCAATAGCTCGGCGCGCAATTCCGGAGAGACGCCAGCAAAGTTCTTCCGGGCCAGCTCGGCCAGGAGTTGCGCGCGAGCATCATCACCCAGCCGATATACGCCCCACGCGGTCGTCTCGCCGACATCGATGTTGTCGTTGGGTAACGTCACCACGCCCTTGCGCAGCTCCGTCAAGAAACCTCGATAGCGATCCAGCGTCACATTGAAACTTTCTTCGAACAACTGTTCAGCTTGAGGCGTCGGCGTGCGGAAGGTAAGGACCTTCAAAGGACCGATTTTCGGAAGAATGCGGTAGAGGAAAGAAAGAATTGCGTCCCACAAGCCAGGCCTGCTGTAATCCCTTCCCCACTCCTTTTCGTAGCTCGCGCGCGAAATGTTGAATAGAAATTTTCGTCGCGTTATGCCAGGCAGGCTTTTCTTGATATCGTCCTGCTTCAATTTCCAAGCGATTTTTGTCGCTTTTGGTATGAGTGAGCTGACATCGTGCCTGTAGGAGTTGATCACACGCGGCTCGTCCTTGAGGACAGACTTGAGATCCAGACCGTACGTCTCCTGAAATGCGCGCTCCAACAAAGGTGCGGCGACCTCAAAGCCGATGAAATTGTGGTAACTATCCGGTGCATAAAGTCCTTTGGCAACCTCGAGCACGTCAAACCCATATTCAGTTTTCACGTGGGCAATCGGATCGTCTTCATAGGTCATCACCTTCCCATATTTTTTCCTGAGCTCAGGATACAACATCGGAACGGCCAGGTTGGTCGCCAAACGATGACCGTTATTGTCTGCCGCATAATGGGACATGGCCCCGATCGCGAACGCATAGTCGTTTAGATCCTGGGAATCGCGCAGCAGGGCCTCGATAAAATCGCCGCTGCGGACGTAGTGGGTGAGCTCGCTAAAAAATTTATTGCCGTGCGGATAGTACCCCATATCCTGGATGATGGCGCCGCCGTACGCGTAGGCGTGGGCTTTGAGCAGTTCCTCCGGGGTGGCTTTGGGGAAGCGCGCGAGGAGCAGAGGGCGAATGCTTGTATCCCAGGCGGCATCAATAATGGCTTCGTGGGTCAAGACGGAGTAGGCCTCGGAACGGGAAGGGTAGCAAAGGCAAAGAACAAAGATCCAGATCAGTGTGTACCGCAATCGATCCATGAGTCGTACATTACAGCTAATTAGAGAGGAACCGCCACCAGGAAAAGGCTGGGCATCCTCTGCGGGACGCCGGAGCAGGCCCGATTCCCGGGAGGCGTGGCCCGTGCGTCTCGCTTTGGCTGTTCACACTGGCTCCGATCAGGACGGCCAGCGCCACGCGATTTTTCTAGCCGCTTCCTGCCGCTGCGCTAAACGACGGGTTGATCATCAGTCAAGAATTCTTTTGCAAGCGCTACGGCTTTCTCGGCCTGCGTAGGGTCGTCGAGACGCCCTCGGGCAAAATCGCGCGTGCCCCCGCCTTTGCCTCCGACTAGTGCCAAGACTTGTTTCAGGAGACTGTTCATGTCCTTGGTTGCCGTGGGATGCTGCGCGAAAAGCATGTGGCCACAGCTCCGCCTGGCCAGCAACGCGATGGATCTTTCCGTTTTTGCAACTTCAGTTGCGAAGTAGCCTAGGAACTCAGGTTCGACGGCATCGAAAACGCGATGAATGACGCGAAGGCCATCGCGGCTTGTCGTGGCTTCGCGCACAGCTTGGCCGGCCTCGAGTTCCGCGAGTCGCTGAAGGAGCGCCCGCGTCCTCTTGAAATTCGCGTCACGCTCGGAGAGCACGCGTTCCGCAGCTGCCGCGAGATCTTCGGGCGGGCAATTTAACCTTTCCGCGGCGGTGCGAAGACCCAGGAAATCCTGGCGCGCCGCATGTTCGGCTCGCCCGCCGCAAACAAACTCGACGCGCCAATCCTGCCGCATTTTCGTGCAGCGTCGCACGAGGAGCGTGCCGATCTGGCCGGTGCTTTTGACGTGGGTTCCACCACAGGGCTGGAGGTCGGCGCCCTCGATCTCGATGGCCCGCAATATCCCAGCGCGGTCCACTTCTTTGCGAACACCGAGCTTGACCAAATCTTCCGCTGTGCCGTATCGAACGGTGACAGGCCGGTCTTCAAAGATAATCGTGTTGGCCGCGCGCTCCGCGCCCTCGAGGATTTCGTCAGAAAGCTCCGGTCCTCGCAGGTCAATCGTGCTCGATCCTGTCCCGAGATGGAATGAAACCGTCGGCCTGCCAAAGCGCTCTTGAAACATGGCCGAAAGCAGATGTTGGCCTGTGTGTTGCTGCATGTGATCGAAGCGGCGGGGCCAGTTGATGCAGCCGAGGACGTCCGGGCTTCCGGGGCGGCGGTCGACGACGTGAATAATTTCGTCGCCATCATCGCGAACGTCGAGTACGTTGGCGTCCCCGATTTTGCCCAGATCGTGCGGCTGGCCTCCCGAAGTCGGATAGAATGCAGTGCGATCCAGAAGCAAGCCCAAGGCTTGCGCCGTAATTCCGGAATTCAGGTCAGGCGGGAGCAGTTCGCAATGGACGACCCGCGCGGTGAATTCGCGTTCGAAGGCGTCGTCGTAATAGAGCCGGTGCGTGGTCATGAAGTTCAGCCCTGCAAGGCGCGCTGCCACGCTTCGGAATACTTGTAGCCGGTGCCGGTGTTGAACAGCACAACCGTTTCATGCGGCTTGATCCAGCCGGAGGCCGCGAGCTTGCGAGCGGCGCTCACGGTTGCAGCGCCTTCCGGAGCGGCGAAAATTCCTTCAAGCGATGCCAGTTCCTTCCCTGCTTGCAGCATTTCGTCGTCGGTCACCGTCAGCGCCGTTCCGTGCGTCTGCCGGAGCATGCGCAAGATTAGGAAGTCGCCAAGCGCCCCAGGAACGCGAAGTCCTGAAGCCAGGGTGGCGGCGTTTTGGAAGAATTCAGAGGTCGTGCGGTGCGCTTCCCAGGCTTTGACGATTGGCGCGCAGCCTTCTGCTTGCACCGCGACCATGCGCGGCCTTTCGGAGCCGATCCAGCCCATCTCTTGCATTTCATCGAAAGCTTTGCACATGCCGATGAGGCCGACGCCGCCGCCCGTCGGATAGAAAATCACGTCCGGAAGCTTGCCACCGAGCTGTTCCCAAAGCTCATAGCCCATGGTTTTCTTGCCTTCGACGCGATAAGGCTCCTTGAGTGTTGAAACGTCGTACCAACCCTCGCGGTCTTTGTGCTCGGCAACGTATTTCCCACAGTCGGAGATTAACCCGTTCAGTTTGATGACTTTAGCTCCGAAAGCTTGGCATTCCATCACGTTGGCTGACGGAGTGTCGGCTGGCATCACGATGACAGCGGGAATCCCTGCCGCGGCGGCATAGGCTGCCAAGGCGCCGCCGGCGTTGCCTGCCGTAGGAGCAGCTAAAGTCTTTGCGTTCAACTGCTTGGCGCGTGTTACGGCTGCGCTCATGCCGCGGGCTTTGAAAGAGCCGGTGGGGTTCAGGCCTTCGTCCTTAACCAACAGGTTAAATACGCCGAGCGAGGCTCCGAGCCTCTTGGCTGGTACAAGGGCCGTCATACCCTCCCCTAAGGACACCGGAGGATCGTCTGGCAACACCTCCGCATAGCGCCAGAGGGTGGGTGGGCGCGACTTCAGGCTTTCCCGCGTTAGCGAGGCTGCAGCACGTTTCAAGTCATATTTGGCAAGGAGCGGCTTCCCGCAGGTACACAGGTGCTGTTCGACGGACGAATCGTACTTCTTTCCGCAGGATGAACATTCCAATTCCAAGATGTTCGTCTGCCTAGTCATGTTAGTCATGGGGGAAAAGTCTATCACAGCCGTTTTGGCTATTCTTTCGAGGCAGGTAATCGCCTGCGTCACCCGAGACATCCCACATTCACGGTATAATGGCAGGATGGGCGTCCGACTGATCGCTTTGGATATTGACGGCACGCTTTTGGACAGCCGGTGGCAGCTTCCCGAAGCCAACCGCGCCGCCATCGCTGCAGCTACGCAGAGAGGCATTGAAGTCGCCCTGGTAACGGGCCGACGCTACGATTTTGCTCTTCCCGTGGCTCGCCAAATCGAGGCGCCGCTGACCATGATTGTCAGCAATGGAGCCGTTATTCGTACGCAAGACGGGCAGACACACGCGCGGCACTTGCTCGCGCGAGATACTGCCGCGCGCGTGCTCGAGCTTACTCGGCCCTGGCGGGATTGCACGGGAGTGGTCTTTGACCGCCGAGGGGCAAATCAGGTCGTGCTCGAATCCATGAATTCCGACGACCCCATCCGCACTGGCTACTACACCCGCAATCGCGAGTTCCTCGGGCTGGCCAACCCGCTCGAAAGCTGCCTGACGGAAGATCCGCTCCAAGTGATGTTGAGCGGGGACGTGGCGCGAATGCGCGAGGCCGAGGCGGCGCTCCGCGGCGCGGCGTTTGCGCAGGATTTTGCGCTGGCCGCAACCGTCTACGAAACTCGGAATTTCTCGATGATCGACGTCATCAATCCTGTTTGTTCGAAGGGCGCGTCGCTGGCGGAATGGGCCGCGTTGCGCGGCGTGGCACGCGAAGATGTGCTGGCCATCGGCGACAACCATAACGATTTGGAGATGCTCACGTTCGCGGGCATTCCGGTGGTGATGGGAAACGGCGTTGCCGAATTGAAAGCGTTTGGATGGCACGAAACCGCAAGCAACGATGAGGGCGGGGTTGCGGCGGCGATCGAGCATTTTGCTTTGCGAGAGGCGGCTTCGTGCGCCTGACGCGAATACTGCTATCGTGCGCGTTTATCTTCGCGGCCGCGCCGGCTCTGCGCGCGGAGTACGTCGCGTTGCGAAGCGGCCAGCGGCTACACGTAACGGGCTACCAGCTTCTTGGCGAGAAATATCGGCTGCAGGTGGCAGGCGGAATTGTGGAAGTTCCAGCCGAGGATGTCCTCTCGATCGATCCGGAAGACGACTTTGCCGCGCTGTCTGCTCCGGTCGTTGCGACGGCGCCGTTCCGTGAAATTGTGAACGCTGCGGCGGCACGGTATAGCGTAGACGCGGATCTAATCTCCAGCGTGATTGCAGCGGAGTCCAACTTCGATCCCAAGGCAATTTCGAAGCGGAATGCCCGGGGGCTGATGCAGTTGCTGCCCCAGACGGCGACGCGCTTTGGCGTGCAAAATATTTTCGATCCGCAAGAGAACATCGAAGCGGGCACGCACTATCTGCGCGACCTGCTCCAGCGCTACAACAATAATTTGGCACTGGCCCTGGCCGCTTACAATGCGGGACCGGAACGGGTGCAACAATTTGGACGAGTGCCGCCGTATGCCGAGACGGTTTCCTATGTTCGACGCGTGAAGCGGACGTACGAAAAAAGCAAATCGGGCGCGGCACCTCTTGCGCCGGCAAAGCTTAGCGAAGAGAAAAAAGCAGCGGCGTCAGTGGAGCATGCCCGCGCCGGCGCATTCCGTTCTCGAACCTACGATCCGAATTGAAATTTCGCGCTGCGCCATCGGACTCAGCGTACTCGCGGCCGCGGCCAGCAATTTCAGCGCGATCCTCGAACACGCAAAGCGGATGAACTGCAAAGTTACGGTTGCTGCGGGTTCGGAATCGCGGTTGGAGGACCCGGCGGAGGAGTTAGAGGGTTAGGTTGCGAACCCGTGGGATTCTGCCCGGGCGTTCCGGCTGGCGTTCCGATGGGTGCGCCCGGCGCACCCACAATGCCCATGTCTTTCGAAGGATCCCAGATGAATTCGAACAGGCGATAATTTTTGGCCGTTTCGTAAACCATGATGGAAGCATGATTGACCTTGCTTCCCACGCCGATGATGTTGCCTCCGACGATGGTCGGCGTATCGCCCAAAGGAACGCCCTGAGAGTCACTCCCTGAGGCGGTCGTATCGGTTCCTGGCGCGCCTGTGGCTGTTCCGGTTGTGCCTGCTCCCGTCGCAGGAACGCCCAGAGTGCTACCAGGGCCCAAAATGCCGCCAGCAGCGCTCGGCGGCGCGCCAAAAGCGAGCGGCGCAGTGCCGACCGCCGGCTGGCCGCCGGCAAGGGGCATCTGGATACCACCTTGCGGCGGTTTGAGGCTGCCGATGAGATTTCCAGCCGGGCCCACGTAAATCAGGCGCCAGGAGCCGTCTTCCTTGTTCATGGGGTCTTTATAGGCTTGGCGCATAAATCGGATGCTGCCGACGGACGGCTTGATCAGTTGGTCCATGGACGTGGGGAAACGCCCAAACTTCTGGTAATAGAGCTTGATGCCGCGGGTGTATTGTTTGCCGCGCCAAATCATGTCCTGCTCTTTTTCCCGCCGGCCTTCCGTGACAACACGCAATCCGATTGACAGGGTGGCAACAAAAACGAGGGTGACAAGAAACATAAGGATCAGCAAGGCGTAGCCGCCTTGTTGTTTTGTTGCTCTCGTCTGGACAGGTCTGCTTGTCATAGCGACGGTGAACCAGCTTGCTCTTCCAGCGGCGCGGTGCCGTGAAGCCCGCTCGAAATTTCCTGAAACTCGAGACTGGCATTGCCGACCTTGAGGATACGATAGCGGCCCAGCAGAGTATCGCCTTCCGTCACGACGTAAACGTCATCGCCATCGGTAAAGAAAGCGCGCCGCGTTGTTCCAGCAGGGACGGTGCCATAGCCAAAGTACTTGAGGTTTGGCGGTAATTTCGCTTCTGTGGGAAGTGGGGGAGGGGGCGGCGGTGTATTTTTAATTTGCTCAGCTTGCTTCCGCTTGGCTTGCTGCTCCTGTCGAGTAGGCGGCGCGATGATACTGAAAGGATTTCGGCCATTGCTCTTGTATTCGGTCTTCCGCGCGCGGTCCAACTCGGACCAGCGAATTTGCGGATTCTCCACCGCCAAGACTTTATAGTTCTCAATGGACCTGGCCGTTTGCATGGCAGGGGTGTGCTTGTTCCATTCGAAACTCCAAACCGCCAGGGCGACAGCCACGAGCACGACTAGAACAATGATTTGTTGATTGCGATTCATGCCGCATCCCGGAAATAGGTACGAAGGCGAAGGCCCACGCGAATGGAACCTGCAGGGGTATGATTTTGCGCATCGGAAGCAAGCTCTAAACTATCGACGATGTAGAATCCCTGTGAGCGCTGCAAGCCATTGACGAACCGCACCACGCTGCCATAGTCGCCGCTGATTGTGGCATCCAGGTTCACCTCGGCCATGCCGCGGTTTTGGAGCTCCTTCTGCTTGAAGGTAAGAGACACAATCTGAAGGCCTGCTTTTTTGGCGATTTCATCGAGCTCGGCAGAGGTGATTGAGGAGCCGATGCTCTCTGGCGGAAGAGATTGTTCGAATTTCACACAGTCTTTCCGCGTGGCGGGCATGTGGTCTTTGATGTATTGCGCCGACTTAATGTCGCCCCTTAAGAGCTTGAGCTGGAGATTCTGCGCGTCGAATTCCTCCTGTCGCGTGTATGGAGACGCGGCCAATCTCCAACTGTAGAAGGCAAGCCCGGCATCCGCCGCCAGGAGCAAGCCGAGGACCACAAGGATCGCGCGTTTTTGGAATGTGAAATCCCGGTGCATTACGTCCTCGAATACTCCGCGGTCAGCTCCACAACCACTTGATCTTCGCCCGTTCGCTGCGAGGGAACGCGCACATCAATCAATTGGACGTGCGTAAAAGTCTTCGACTCCTCGAGCGCCTTTAGAAACTTGAGTTTGGCGTCGTCGCTGGTAGCGCCGACGGTAAATTTTACCTCGACGCGGCCCTTGTCCTGCGTGGGCATGATGCTGACCACGTGCACACCCGCCGGCAGAACTTTCTCCAAGTCCATGAACATGAGCGTCCAGTTGAAGCTGCGCGCGTCGATGAGGCCATTGATGAACGCAGCGCGGTCGTGCAGCTTGGCATTTTCCTCGAGGCCGAAAAACTGCTCCAAGGATGTGCGCTGTTGTTCAAGCTCGAGAACCTGCCGGAGAATGCCTTCCGATTTAGCGCGCATTTCCGCGTTGGCCTTGCGCGCAAGATAGACGTGCCAGCCTAGACCCAGAAAGAGGACAGCCGCGACGACCCCCAGAAGGCCGGAACCGGCCAGGAATTTCCGGTGCGTCACCAGAGGCTTGGTTGCTAGATTGAGCCGAATCCTCATTCTTCTCCTGCTGCTGACAATCTCGAATCCCGAGCAGAACTATTCTAACCTCGTTGCAACATCCAACCGACCAATCCTTCCAGTTCGCGATCGGCAAGCGGGCGGGCATCCGCGGGGATGCGCCCCTCGGTTACCGCCGTTTGAAGCAGCGAGCGAACTTCGCAGTGAAATTCGTCTTCGAGCGGCGGCACAAATTCCGGCAAACGAGCGCCGAGGCCCGCCACGCGTACGGACTGGATGCCCTCCTGCCAGGTGTCCTGGTAATAGGCGGCGACGGGGTAAATGTCTTCGAGCAACATGTGTGGCGTCAGATCAAAGCCTTGCGCCGGCAACTCCGTGCAGCGGTAACCGCAAAGCACGCCTTCGCGGACGATCGCGGTCGTCAAAGAGGAGCCGGAAACGCGCGCGAGGAGCGTGGGGCGATGCTCTTCCACCAGCGCGATGGCTGCGAGGGATGAACTGAGCACGACGCCGGGATGCAGCCCGGCCGCTTCGGCGAGAGACTCATATTCGCGGATGATGCGCAAGCGAGCGAGCGCTGTGACGACGTCGACACCGGCTTCCCTGGGAGATTGCCGCATGTAGGAGATGAGCGTCTCTTCGACTTCAAAAGGAACGCTCTTCTTCAGTTTCCAGCGCAGCAGGGGATCGGCTTCTTCCTTCGAGCGTGGAAAATCGTCGAAATGCTGAACGAAAACGCGTATGACCGGGTCCGGCAAAATCAAGGCGACGCTCTCGTCTTTAGCGCGTAGGGTGGAGCACACGGCGGTAATAGCGGTCTTGAGAGCTGCGGCATTCAGAATGTTGGTTTCGACGGCAGAGGGTACAAGAGCGCCAGGCGGAAGCACCTCGACGCTGTAACCGTCCACGCCGCCGGTCCTTGTCCAGCGCGCACCCGCGACACGGTCCAATCCTATCTCGAGGGCCAGCGGCGGGTGCGGTGTGGCATCCAGCCAGCGCGCGACGCGGCGCACGAGTTCGCTCTTGTAGATTCCTTGATGAAATGTAGCGGCGCTACTCAACGAAAGTCACCTTATTGATTTCTTTTACCGTGGTAAGACCCGCGCGGATTTTGGCCAGGCCGCTTTCGCGCAGAGTGATCATGCCTTCTTCTATAGCGATGCGCTTGATCTCGGAAGTCGGGCGGCGATCCACAATCATTTCGCGTATGCGATCCGTCAAGTCCAGCAGTTCGCAGATCGCGGTGCGTCCATGAAAGCCCGTGCCGGAACATTCGAGGCAGCCGGCGCCTTCGGAAAGAAGGACGTTAGCCCACGCCGCCGGATCGAGACCGGCTTCCTTTAATTCGGTGGGCGAAAAGTTTTTCGGGCGCTTACAATTTTCGCAGATCACGCGGACGAGGCGCTGCGCCATGATGCAGTTCAGAGCGGAGACGAAATTGTAGGGCTCGACACCCATGTTGATGAAGCGGCCGATGACATCGGTGACGTTGTTGGCGTGGACCGTGGTGAAGACCAAGTGTCCTGTGAGCGCGGATTGAATAGCGATTTGAGCGGTTTCCTGGTCGCGGATTTCGCCGACCATGATCTTGTCGGGGTCGTGGCGAAGGATGGAACGCAAGCCGCGCGCGAAGGTGAGGCCTTTTTTCTCGTTCACCGGGATTTGCGTGATGCCTTTGAGCTGGTATTCGACGGGGTCTTCGATGGTGACGATTTTGTCTTCGTCGGATTTGATTTCGTTGATGGCGGCGTAGAGAGTGGTGGTTTTGCCGGAGCCAGTCGGGCCAGTGACCAGCACCATGCCATAGGGCTCTTGAATGTAGCGGCGGAAGCGTTTGACCTCGAGTTCGGAAAAGCCGACGACGTCGAGGCTCAGTTTTTGAAATTTCTCGGACAGCGTTTCTTTGTCCAGGACGCGGAGGACCGCGTCTTCCCCGTGGCTTGCGGGCATGATGGAGACGCGCAGGTCGATGAAACGGCCTTTGTACTTGACGCGGAAACGGCCGTCTTGAGGGACGCGGCGTTCGGCGATGTCCAAATCGCTAAGAACCTTGATGCGCGAGAGGACGGTCGAGTGCCACTCTTTTGCGATCGGCTGCATGGCATGCTGCAGGACGCCGTCGATGCGGTACTTGACGGCTACTTCGGTGTCGCGGGCTTCAATATGAATGTCGCTGGCACGGCGCTCCAAAGCCGTGAAGATAATTGTTTCGACCAGCCGAACAACGGGGCTGACGGTGGTGTCGCGCGTGAGGCGGTCGCCGGATATGGTTTCTTCGCTCTCTTCTTCTTCCTTGGAAACTTGCAAGGTGAAGGCTTCGGTGGCCTGCTCGAGGACGCGCTGAGACTGCTCGGTGCGCTTGAGGATGTCGCCAATCTGCTTTGCGGTGGCCACCTTGATGGCCAGCTTCTTTCCCAGCAATAAGGGGAGTTCGTCACTGAGCAATACCAGGCTGGGATCGGAGACCGCGATCGAAAGTGAGTTGTTCTGCACTTCGAGCGGCACGAAGTTATAGCGGAACATCAAATCCGCGGGAATGGTGCGGAAGAGCTCCGGGTCAATACGCTGTTCACTCAGATCGACGAAGGCGCAGCGATATCTGTGCGCGAGTTTCCGGGCGAATTCAGTTTCGTGAACGGCTTCGGGGTTATCGCCGGGGGTCCAATTGTGTTCGGGTGTAGCCACAGTCTCCTTAGCTTAACTCAACTTACTTTGCCGCTCCGCCCGCGAAGGAGAAGATAGGCAGATAGAGCGATATCAAAATGAAGGCTACCAGCAAGCCCATGAAAACAAGAATAACCGGTTCGATGATGGCCACCAGGGCCGAAAGCCTGACGCCTACTTCTTCTTCATAAAATTCGGCCACGCTGGTTAGCATAGGAGCGAGAGCGCCGCTGGATTCGCCGACCTCAATCATGTCCAAGGCCAGCGCCGGCATGGTGCCCTTCATCGCCAAGGCTCTGTGGAGGGATTCACCCTCGCGAACCAACTGCGTCGCTTGGGTGACCGTGGAACGAACGAGCCTGCTGCTTATCGCGTCGGCGGCAGTTTGCAAACCGGCAACCAAAGGAGTGCCGCCGGTCAGGAGCGTAGCCAGGGTGCGCGAAAATTGGGCAACCTGGAATTTTAGAAGAGTGTCACCAACGACGGGAATACGGAACTTCAGGCGGTCAAACGCTTGGCCGCCGTCCTCCGTCCTGGACCAAAGGAAGAGGGCAAAAGCCGAAAGAAATATCAGCGCAATGGCGCCCAGCACGAGGTACCGATAATCGACTGTGAGGGCGATCAGAATTTGCGTGGGCTTCGGCAATTCGACGTTCAGGTCGCGATACAAAAGGGCAAATTTGGGGATTACAAAGGTCACGAGATACGTCACGATGATGGACGCGACGATGATCAGAAGAGCCGGATACACCAGCGTAGCGAGAATTTTCTTTTTCACTCCAGTGCTGACCCGCTGATAGGCAATGTAGTAGTCCAAAACTCCCGGCAGGTTTCCGCTTTTCTCGCCGGCGAGAATGGCCGTCGCGTAAACTTTGGAAAATACGCCAGCCTCAGTGATGGCTTCGGAGAGCGACCTCCCTTCCCGGACGCGGTCACGGACTTTCGAGAGGATGGGGCGAAGTTTCGGCGAGGTGGCCCGGTCGGCCAAAAGATCCAAAGCACGCAGAATCGGCAAGCCGGCTTTAATGAGCGTATTAAACTGTTGATTGAGAATGAGGAAGTCCGAGCCGCCGAGCTGACGATCGCTGCGCGGCTTTATGAAGGCGCTCAGTAGGCTGCTGCGGGTCTCTACGGAGTAGACAAAAAGGCCCCTCTCAGCCAGCTTCTGGCGCGCTTCGGCCAATGACCCCGCAGCCTCGACGTGCGAGAAAACCCGGCCGTTGGCATCCGCCACGCGGCAGACAAATTCCCCCATAGACTCTCAGTTTACCTCATCTAGGTATTATGCGGGGAAGCACCTAAGGGTTAGATGTTCCTCTCGAGAAACGTTAAGGCATTTTAACGCGGACTTAAGTTTAAGGTCTTGATTCGGCAGGTGATTCGCCGTTCACGATGGCGACGCCGGGAGGAACATCGAATTGGAAAAAAGAGATGGGAAGCGAAAGATTGAAGCGCCAATCAGCGAACTTGAACTCGACCGTGACTCCGCCCTTCTCGCGCACCAGGACGCGGGCTAGATCACCCGTGCCCGGCATAAGTTCCAGGTAAACAGACTCCTCGGGGCCGTCATCCTGCATTTCCGGCGCATCGCCGGTGCCGGCCCGCGGCTTGCTTTGTTCGCCACGCAGCGGGCAGTATAGCACGATGTCTCCTGCGGTGGCCGGTTTCTCGGCCGCAGCTATCTCGACGCGCGCGCAGATCCGCGACAATTTCATCTCGCCAGCGAGGAGCGCCATCGGAGTACGCCAGTCCGTACTCTGCTTGGCCGGAACGCGGGTCACGGTGCGATCCGCAGGGACATAAAACCATGCTGTCTTGCCGTCCACCACAAAGAGATTTTTTTCGGGGGATTCGTATTCCCAACGCATTTTCCCTGGCCGCCGAAAATAGGCCACTCCCGCCTCTGAGCGAACTACTCGCCCGTTTTCGGAGTAACGCTCGAGAAAAGTTGTTTGCAGAGTTTGCGCGCCATGGTATCGCGCTTCGAGCAACCGGACGAGCCGGTGCGTGTCCGCCGCGCCTGGACTTAGCGAAAAAAGGCCAAGAACCAGGCCCACGAGGAAAGTCATGACGCTTAGTCTAGCAGGTCCTTTTTGTAATGCGGAATCCGTCGTGGCGGCAGCTATCGCAGAGTTGTAAAGCTGGGATGGCCGAAAAGCAAGAGCTGTTGGCGTGATGTGCTGCTACTGCTCAAAGAGCTTGCGCGTTGAGTGCAAAAGAAAAGAGCACAGGACGTATGTCCCGTGCTCTTTTCGATTCGCTGACGGATCCGATGTTAGCTATCCGAGCCGTCGGGTCGATCCCTTTCCGACTTACTGGAGAGGAGCCAGACCAGAGGTGCCGCAGGCAACCACTGCACCCGCCGCACCCGTGGGATCCCGGCGGATCACACCGGAGTCATCAGAGCAGAAATCGCTCTGTCCGCTCGTGCCAGCCGCAACCGGAACCGCGCTGGAGTTGAAGTTGGTATACGGGCTGACAGCCGTGCCCGCGCCGCCTGAGGGGATTGATGCGAACTTATATCCGCTCTTTGTTCCGCCGCCCAAATTGCTGTCGATCAGGCAAGCTGCGGTCGAAGTGGCACCTGCACAACCGGCAGCAGGGGTGCTCAAAGCACCCAAGGTCCCGTAACCGATACCGTAGGTCGAGCTGTACGTAACCTGAGCCGTGTTAACGGTGCGAAGAGAACCAACCGCCGAAGCCTCGTTCGCTGCCATACGTGAACGGAGCAAGTTCGGAATGGCGATGGCCGCGATGATCAAAATGATCGCCACGACGATCAAAAGTTCGATAAGAGAGAAACCCTTCTGTTTCTTCATGCTATCTCCTTGAGAGTCTAGTTAAAGTTTATAGTGCCAGAGCACGCGCTACTAAGAGGCAAGATAGATGCCACTCTCCAGCTCGCCAGCGCCAGAGACCTCTATTACGCTAAGGCGTTTATATTCTTGGACTTACAAATTCAATGCCAGTATTGAATCTACCCAGAACACCCATCCAGGTACGTCGCAAGGCTGAAACTGACGTTTTTCGTCAGTCCAAGCGAGCGAAAAAGGGCACTTTGGCATGGCCCCACACAGTCTGCAGTCTTCCATTGATCCGCTTCCAGCATCGTTGCTTTTCGACGAATCTGTTTATTGGCACAGCGTAGGAAAGAAGGAAAAGTAATTCTCGGACGCTCTGCCATACCTGGGTTCCTTCAAATTCGACACAACCGGAGCTTTCTCGGGCGGCTAGCGGTACGTAGAGGACGAGAATCGCCATTTTCGCTGGCAACCCGAAAAATCTCATTTTTTCCACTAACCTTTTACGGTACTGCATTGCAAGCGCACTCGTCGCAGAGCTGACACCTGGATCGCAAAAGAAAAGAGCACAGGACAGATGCCCCGTGCTCTCTTGCTTCGCTGACGGATCTAAAGTTAGCTATCTTACCCGTCGAGTCTGTACCCAGGCTAACTACTGGATAGGTGCCAGCCCGGAAGTACCGCAGGGAGTTACCGGCCCTGCTGCACCCGTGGGATCCCGGCGGAGCACACCTGTGGAGTCCGAACAGAAATCGCTCTGTCCGCTGTGGCCCGGAGCTACGGGAACCGCGGTAGAATTAAAATCGACAAACGGACTGGCAGCCGTACCCGCGCCATTGGAGGGGACCGACGTGAACATATAGCCGGCCTTCGTTCCGGTGCCCAAACTGCTGTCAATCATGCAGGCCGCGGCTGCAGTGGCAGCGGTGCAACCGGCGAGAGGAGTACTCAAGGCGGACAATGTGCCGTAGCCGATGCCGTAAGTTGAGTTGTAGGTCACCTCAGCGGTGTTAATGGTGCGCAGAGAGCTCACCGCCGAAGCCTCATTCGCCGACATACGCGAACGCAGCAAGTTCGGGATGGCAATGGCTGCGATGATCAAGATGATGGCCACAACGATCAGCAGCTCGATAAGAGAGAACCCTCTCTGTTTCTTCATAAGATGCTCTTTGAGAGATCCTTATTCATAATGACTTTACGAACGGGAGATGGGCACGTCAGTTGCCAAGCGCAACCGAAAGAGTCCACCGTCCGTACGAATCTGTAAGCTACACATTCTTAGCACTTTATCTGCACAAAAGAGGCCTGGCTGCGGCTCTGGTCGGATTGCCGCTCGGTCTGAACAGAACTCGTCGACGCCTTTTTTTGTCGGCCGAAACGACACATTTCGTCACTTTGGGACTCCACTTACTCTCTTGTCCCACGGAATTTGAGTTGGTCGCCGATCACCGCCTTCGGACATCCTCACACGCATGGTTTTTCGCCTAATGTAGCAAAGATGCCTGGGTGAGCTCCAGAAACTCGACTAGCCAGCAGCAACACCCTTCGTCTTGCGGGAAGTCGACGTAACAGCACGATTAGAAAATACACGGAAAGTGCGAGCATTTCCGGCTCCATAGCGTGACGATTGCGTGCCTGCGGAAAAGCGATGTAAAAGGGCAGAGGATACAGCAAAAGCAGGCCGAGTAACAGCCCCTGCCCCTTTACTCTGTCGCGAGCCGCGAACAGCCAACCAAATAGCGCCAGGAGCGAGAAAGGCCCATATAGCCAGGGGAGAAGAGGTCCGCCGCCGTAATGCATCATTTCACCTGACCAGAATGCGCAAATGCGTTTGACGGTCAATTCCAGGAATTCGCGGGGATATTGGCGCACGAACTTTATCGCATCATCGCGTTTTGCGGCCACATAAGCAATTTCACCCATTCGCGTGTAATCGTCGCGTTCCTCTTTGTTCGCGGAAGGATGTTTGCCTGCCCAACCGAAGCCGTTGCTGAAGTGATAGTTCCCGAGGTGAAACTCAAATCCAAAATTGCTACGGATAAAAACATATTGCCCAAAGACGACGCGATTCCGCACCAGCCAAGGCGTCACCACGAGCACGCACGTGACTAGCGCCAATGCTATCGGACGAATAACCGGCGCACTCTCTCGCCATCGGTGATAGGCCAACCAAACGAACGAGACCGGGAGAAAAGTAAGTAGCACCGGATTGGTAAGCAGTGCTATGCCCCAGAGAAAGCCGAAGATCAGCCAGCTGTATCTCCCACGAATCTCCACTATGTCCGCCAACTGCAGCGTCATTAGGACCAAATAGGCTAGCAGCAGACCCACCAGGCTTGTTTCCCAAACCTCGGAAGTCGGCCACGTCCAGAAGTAGGGTACAAGCGCCCACGCCCAACCTGCCGACAGTCCAGCAACAGGCCCCATCATGCGCTCGCAAATCCGGTAAAGAGGAATGCAAGTGAGAGCAGCAAAGATGCTGTTCAGAAAAAGGATGACAAATGCGGAGGCCGGAGTGAAGACGCCAAATACCTTGAACACGGCCGCGCACATGTAGGGATAAAGAGGTGCAATCCAGGCGGTCGGTCCGGTGAGAGGACCAAAAGGCGAACCGAAACCGTGACCAGTAGCTATAGAGTGGGCAATGCTTCCGATTTCGTATCCGAATGTGAAGTGGGGGTCCCCCACGGACATTGGCGGAGACACATGCGTGATGGGAATGATGTAACTGTGAACAATCAGGATCCGCGCCACGCGCAACGCAAGCGCGACAAAGACCATAAGCAGGTAAGGCTGGCGGCGGATTAAGCTGGCTTTGGGAATCATCCCGGAAATCATTTTGGATTAAACGTTATGCTTTTTTGCGTAGTGCCGAAAAGACCGATACGTGATCTTTAGGAGGTCGGCGGCGCGGGTGCGGACGCCCTCACCTTTCGCAAGAGCAGCCAGCAGATACCGACGTTCTGTCTCGGCGATTTCCTTCTCAAAGTCGAGTCCTTCGGCGGGGAAAGACATCTCACCCGCAGATCCGGGTCCGGAGGCGGCAGCAGAAGAATAGCCCGCGATGCGGTCGGGAAGAACGCGAAGGGATATCTCTCCCCCGGTTTCGAGCGCAACGGCTCGTTCCATGGTGTTTTCCAATTCACGGACGTTGCCCGGCCAATCATAGGCTTCGAGGCGGCGAACAGTTTCAGGTGATAGCCCTTCAATTGGCTTCTCCATGGACTTTCGGAAAGTTTCCAGGAAATGCCGAGCCAGAAGCGGGATATCTTCCCGACGCTCTCTCAAAGCTGGGAGTTGGATCGGAATGACGCTCAGGCGATAATACAAATCCTCTCGAAAACGGCCCTCTGCAATTTCCTTTTCAAATTCCTTGTTTGTCGCGGCGATGATCCGCACGTCCACGTCAATCTCTTCGGTGCTGCCGATGGGCCTCACTTTGCCTTCCTGTAGGACGCGGTAGAGTTTCACCTGCATGGTCAGGCTCATGTTGCCGATCTCGTCCATGAATAGCGTGCCGCCATGAGCCGCCTGGAAGAGCCCTTGACGGTTTTCGTTCGCGCCGGTAAATGCGCCTTTCATGTAACCGAACAGCTCGGATTCGAGGAGCGTCTCGGGAAACGCGCCGCAATTAATGGTGATAAAGGGAGCCTTAGCGCGAGGGCTATTCTCGTGAATCGCGCGAGCGACCAATTCTTTTCCTGTGCCGCTCTCGCCGGTGATCAGGACGCGGCTGGACTGCGGCGCAATGGTTTGGATCAAATCGAAGATGGCGCGCATCTTGGGACTCTGGCCGATTATGTTGTCAAGTCCCGTGAGCCGCCGCAATTCGCGACGAAGGTAGCCAGCCTCTTTTTTCCACTTCAAGCCCTCAGCAACTTCCTTGACGGCGCGGCGGAGCTGGTCAACCAGTTCGTGGTCCTTTATGACGTAGCGGTCCGCGCCTGAGTTGATGGCTGCGATGGCGGTCTCCACCGTGGGGACGCCGGTAATGAGCAGAAAGAAGGAGTTGGGGGAGATTTCCTTGGTGAATTTCAACAGATCGACACCGGTTGCTCCCGGCATCCGAACATCTGAAATGATAATGTCAAAGATCTGCGATTCGAGCTTTCGCTTGGCAGCCTCGACGCTGTGGGCTACTTCGACGCGGTGGCCTTCCTTGCGAAAAGTAATCTCCAGAAGCTCGCAAATGGAACGCTCGTCGTCGACAACGAGAATATGAACCAGTTCGTTGGCTGCTTCTTTCACCACTGCTTTCGTTCCCTGCATAAGGCTTCACACCGTTCGCGGCAACTCCACAATAAACTCCGCGCCGCGGTCTTTCTCTGAGATCACACCGATTCTGCCGCTGTGGGCCTGCACGATTTGATAGACGATGGAGAGCCCCAGCCCTGTGCCGCCCTCGAAACCGGACTGGAGAGGTTCGAATATTTTTGCACGTTGTTTCGCGTCCAACCCCACACCGGTGTCCCGAAAAACGATGCGCAGCCAGAACGGGAGCTGCTCAATGCCCACACTCAGCGTTCCTCCGCCCGGCATGGCGCGAAGGGCGTTGTCGCAAAGATTCCAAAAGACCTGCTTGATCTTGTTTGAGTCCACGCGCGCGCGCAACTCAGCCCCGTTAAATGTCCGGACGATCTGATAGTTGTTCTCGACTCCCGGTTTCCTCTCCAGCAGCGTCAAGGTTTCATCCAGCAACGCGCGTACGTCCGCGTCCTGAAATTCGTAGGTCTTCTCGCGAGAGTAGTTCAGAAAGTCCGTGATGATGTGGTTCAGACGCTCCGATTCGCGGCTGACGATGTTGACCAGGTGTTTCTCATCGTCCTCGAGCGGAACAAGTCGAGCCAGTTCCTTTACCGCGCCAGCGATGGCCGTCAGGGGCTGTCGAATTTCGTGGGCGATTGCGGCTGACAGCCTGCCCAATGCCGCCATGCGATCCTTGGTGGCCACTTCTTGTTCGAGTCTCCGCAGCTCCGTGAGGTCCTGAAAATTGAATACGTATCCGCTCCGCGTGGAATTCCTGGTGCGCAGCGGAGAGACGGAAATGCCCAAGTATCGCAACTGGCCGTCCGGCGTGCGGAAGTCAATCTCCCTGCGAACCACGGGCCGATCATCGAGGCTCCGCAAGCCCGGAAGCCAAAAATTCGCGTCGACCTCGGGAAGCTTCCGGCCGCGGAGGTCAACAAAGCGGCAAGCGAGAATTTCTTCTCCAGTGCGATTCAGGAGCACAATCCTTCCTTCCAAATCCGTGGTGAGAAGACCGCCGCGCATGGAATGGATGATGTCCTCAGTGAAGTCCTGTAGTTCGAGGAGCTCTTCACGCTTCTCTTCCAGCTCGATTCCCTTGCGGCGCAAGGATTGTGCGAGCAGGCTCGCCAGATAAGCGACCGCAAGGAAACCGAAGAGATTACTGAGGAACCAAACTCGCAGTCCCGCCGGAGTGGGCACAATTAAGAAAGTGCGAGGGATTCTGCCGGCAAAAGCGAGCGCGGTCATCCCGCCCAGGATGGCCAGGCAAACCGCCGCGGTGATAAACGCCACGCGGCGCGAAAACAGGATGCTGGACACAATGATGACGAGGAGATAGAGGGAAATGAAATAGCTTTCCTGCAGGCCGGTGGTGTAAACGAGGGCCGAAATTATGATTACGTCGCCGGCAACCTGCAAACCGCCCTGCCAGGCGGCAGTGGGAAGCCATCGGACCAACAAAATGTGCACGGCGCCCAGGGTGACCCAGACGAGCAAGAGAGGCAGAAAAGCATGGTTGATGCTGGAAGCGGGGACATACTGCGGCCAAAGGAGGTCGACAATTAGTATCAAAAGAATTGTGAGCAGGCGGACACGGGTCAGCCAGCCCAGCCATTCCCTTGTTGTCGTACTTTGATCCATGGATCGCCCGCGTTCCTGCCCCCAATTATCCCCCGGGCATTCACTAGTTTAGACAAAAATGGCGAAGGGCTGGGAGTTCCTTCCCCGCCCTCCGCCAAATGGATACTGTTTGCCGCTCGAAGCCGCGGCTAGTGAACCTCGCTCAACTTGCCGATTAAGGAGAATAGCGGCATGTACATGGAAATGACCACGCCGCCGACCACCACGCCGAGGACTACGATCATAATTGGTTCCAATGCAGTGAGGAGGTCTTTCACAGCGGCGTCGACTTCTTCCTCGTAGAAGTCCGCAATCTTTTGCAGCATGGCATCCATCGCGCCAGTCTGCTCGCCGACGCTAATCATTTGCGTGACCATGCCCGGGAAAACATTCGAGTCCCTCAGCGGATCCGTCAGGGATTTACCTTCCTCGAGGGACTTCCGGACTTGCTGCAAAGCCTTTTCGACGACGGCGTTGCCGGCAGTCCTGGCGGTAATGTCCAAACCTTCCAGGATAGGCACGCCGCTGGAGATGAGCGTTCCTAAAGTGCGGGTAAAGCGTGCGACCGCGATTTTTCGCATGAGGATGCCAATGACCGGCAGGCGGAGGATGGTAGCATCAATCGCGTAGCGCCCTTGGGGAGTACCGTACCAGACCTTCAAGCCAAAGATGCCGGCGCCAATCGCAACCAAAATCAGGAGTCCGAAGATGCTGCCGATAATGTTGCTAAGGCCGATGACGATCTTGGTTGGCAAGGGCAAATCGACACCCAAGCCGGCGAACAACGTGGCGAAAATGGGCACGACCTTCCACAACAGCAAGACGATGACGCCGCCGGCCACGCTCAAGACACCGATGGGGTACACCATCGCGGACTTAACGGCGCGCTGCAGCTTGACGCTCTTTTCGATATAAGAAGAGAGGCGCTGCAGAATGGTGTCGAGAATACCGCCGGTCTCGCCGGCCTCGACCATGTTTACGTAGAGCGAGTCAAACACCTTTGGGTATTGGCGCATGGCAGTGGAGAGTGTGGCGCCGCCTTCCACCGAGCCGCGCGTGCCCGTCAGCACCTTCTGAAACGTCTTGTTTTCCTGCTGGCTGGCAAGAATCTCCAGGCACTGGACAAGCGGCAAGCCTGCGTCGATCATCACCGAGAACTGTCGCGTGAAGATCGCCAGTTCCTTGGCGTTGACGCCGGAACCGAAGGTCGGCAGGTTGAATTCCTTTCCTTTCTGCGACATCTTCGTCGGCGTGATCTGCTGGCGCCGCAGTATATTCTGGAGCTCCGCCTTGCTCGTCGCGGTGAGCTCTCCGCTCACGTTTCCGCCGGAACGATTGGTTCCTCGATAGGTAAAGACCGGCATATACTTTCCTCCTCAATCCATAAAATTCATTATTGCCCAAGGCCCGATAGCCCTGAAAAATCTTTAGCGCTTGCTCCCCGCCGGCGTTTTCGAGCCGCCGCCAGAGGTTGAAGACACTCCACGGTTGATCATGTCCTGCAGCTCATCGGCATTCGATGAACGTGAAAGAGCCAAGTCCAGGGTGATGAGTTTCGCAAAATACGCGTTGGCAAGACCTTGGTTGAACGTCTGCATGCCCGTTTGTCCGGTACCCGTCTGCATCGCGGAATAGATCTGGTGAATCTTGTCTTCGCGAACGAGGTTGCGGATCGCCGGGGTGGGTATGAGAACTTCCATGATCATCACTCGGCCGCGATTGTCGGCGCGAGGGAGAAGCGCCTGACAAAGGATCCCTTCCATTACCATGGAAAGCTGCGCGCGAATCTGCGGCTGCTGGTGGGAGGGAAAGACGTCGATAATGCGGTTAATGGTGGAAGACGCGGAATTGGTGTGCAGCGTGGCAAACGTCAAGTGGCCGGTTTCGGCGATGCGCAGTGCCGATTCGATGGTTTCAAGATCGCGCATCTCGCCGATGAGCACAACGTCGGGGTCTTCGCGGAGCGCCGCGCGGAGCGAATTCGCAAAGGAGTGGGTGTCGGCGTGAACTTCGCGCTGGTTCACCAGGCATTTCTTGTGATTATGGAGAAACTCAATGGGGTCCTCGATGGTGATCATGTGCTCTTCGCGCTCGGCGTTAATCTTGTCGAGCATGGCGGCGAGCGTCGTGGATTTCCCCGAACCGGTCGGCCCGGTCACTAGCACGAGTCCGCGCGGTTTGTCGCAGAGCCCTCTAACGACCGCAGGCAAACCCAGGGCGTCGAAGTTCTTTATCTCCCAGGGAATCGTACGAAAAACGGCGGCTACGGCACCGCGCTGATTGAAAACATTGCCGCGAAAGCGCGCCAGGTTCTTAAGCCCGAACGAAAAGTCCAGCTCCAGGTTTTCTTCGAAGCGGTGCTTTTGTGCATCCGTCAGAACGCTATAGGCCAGCGACTTCGTATCGGCGGCCGTCAGGGGCGGCATATCCAGGGCCCGCAAATGTCCATGAACCCGGACGCGGGGCGCGCTGTTTGTGGTGATGTGGAGGTCGCTGCCTCCCATCTCGATCATCTTTTTGAGCAATTCGCTCAGGGTAATTCCGGCCATCGCTTCACCTTTTTCTACAATACCGTCTCGCGCAAGACCTCTTCCAATGTCGTCTGCCCTAAGGCTACTTTTATCAGCCCGCTTCGGCGCAACGTAATCATGCCCTGCTCGATCGCCTTTTTCTTCAGTTCCAAAGCGGAGGCGCCAACGAGAATTAATTCACGCAGTTCGTCGTTGATTTCCATCACCTCATACAAACCGGTTCGGCCTTTGTAGCCGCCCTTGTTGCAGGTGTTGCATCCCTTGCCGTGATAGATTTTAGTGGTCTTGACTTCGTCAGGGGTATAGCCGGCATCGATAAGCGCCTGCTCCGGCAGTTCCAGTTCTTCCTTGCAATTTGTGCAAACGCGTCGCACCAGACGTTGCGCGCAAATAAGATTCACGGAGGTGGCCACGAGGAAAGGCTCAATACCCATGTTCATCATGCGGCTGATGGTGGAGGGCGCATCATTGGTGTGCAGCGTGGAGAGCACCAAGTGTCCCGTGAGCGCCGCTTTGACGGCGATTTCGGCGGTTTCAAAATCGCGGATTTCGCCAACCAGGATGATGTTCGGGTCTTGCCGAAGGAAAGCGCGAAGCGCGGCGGCGAAGTTCAGGCCGATTTGTTCCTTCATCTGAACCTGGTTGATGCCCGACAACTGGAATTCGACCGGGTCCTCGGCCGTCATGATATTGGTATCGACGGTGTTAAGGCGCGCGACCGAGGAATAGAGCGTGTTGGTCTTGCCCGATCCAGTCGGCCCGGTGACCAGCACCATGCCGTACGGCCTCAAAATGTTGCGCTCGAATTTTTTCAGCGACTCCTGCTCGAAGCCGAGTTTGGTCATGTCCAGTCGCAGGTTCTCTTTGTCGAGCAACCGGAGCACAATCTTTTCGCCGTAGAGTGTCGGCACAGTCGAGACGCGGAAATCGAGTTCCTTCTTCTTGCCGTCGGCTTTGTACTTGATCATGATGCGGCCGTCTTGCGGCAAGCGCTTTTCCGCGATGTCCAGCTTGGCCATAATTTTGAGGCGGCTGGTGATGGCGTCCTTCAGGCGGAGCGGCGGGGTCATCACCGTTTGCAACTGTCCGTCAACGCGGAACCTCACGCGCATTTCAAGCTCATAGGGCTCGATGTGAATATCGCTGGCACCTCGTTTGACCGAGTCCGTCAAAATCAGGTTCACGAGCTTGATGATCGGCGCCTCTTCGGCGGCCTTTTCCAGCGTCGCGGTATCGAGTTCGGCTTCCTCGGCGGCCAGCTCCAGCTCCTGGTCTTCGTCGACCAGGTCCTTCATCATTTTGCTCAGTTCTTCCGTGTTCGTTACCGAAGCGCCGTAGAACCGCGAAATGGCTTCGCCGATGGCCGACTCGGAGGCCACGACAGGTTCCACGTTGAACCCGGTCATGAACTTGATGTCGTCCATCGCGAACACATTCGTGGGATCGGTCATTGCAATGGTGAGAACGGAACCCACGCGCGAAAGAGGAATGACTTGATAACGAAGTGCCGTGTCTTGGGGGATGAGCTTGATGACGTTGGGATCAATTTCGTAATACTTCAGGTTGATAGAGGGAACACCGTACTGGCGCGAGAGCACACCGGTGATGTCATCATCGGTGATGAAGCCCATCTTCGTCAGGCAGCTCCCCAGCTTGCCGCCATTAGTGCGCTGAAACTCGAGCGCTTTCTGGAGCTGGTCCTGAGTGATCAGGCTTTCTTTAATAAGTATCTCGCCCAAACGGACGGACATCCGCAGCACTCCCTGCCGGTTTGCACCCACGGTCAACATAGCAAATGGGGACGACAAAGGTGTGCGGAAAATAGAAGGTAGTTCTGAAATGGCTAATACCTGTACGCAGGGGCAGGTTCTTTCGAAAGCGGGACAGGCGCCGTTCTTGACTTGCTTCGACGCGGTGGCTATCGTGCAAAAGAGAAGTATTCGTATGCAATTGCGCGGCAACCAGTTCTTTGGTCTGAGGCGCTGACAAAAAATGACCGCCATTTCAGCGGACGCTCGCCATCAAAGCCCTGCTGCTCCGCACAGCTATCACACTGCTCTTATTTTGGTATTCAGCCGGCCGCGTAGGTTGTCCAGCAAGAACGGGGCACATTTGCGGAAGAACTTCATTCCTGAAATGACGGTGGCCACGGCATGAGTCGTCTCGATTCCAAACAACGTTGGAGCTTGGTCATCGGCGGCCTCCTGCTCACCTTGCTTCTCGCCGCCGTCTTTACCTTCGGCTCGCTGGACGTCCCGTTCGAGCCAAAGAGTTGGCGTGCCCTGATGCCGCTATTCGCTGTCAATAGCTTCATCACTGCCGCGCTCTTAATCTTTGGCCTGATTCTGAGTCGAACCGTCGTCCGTTTGTGGGTGGAAAGCACCCGCGACCAACTCGGCGCGCGCTTTAAAACGAAAATGGTCGTCGGGGCCATGGCCATTTCCCTGCTCCCTGTCATCTTCATGTTTATCGTCAGCTACTCGCTGATCAACCGCACGCTCCTGCGATGGTTTCCCCGCCCTCTCGAAATCGCCTCGGAGCAGACGCAAGAGCTCATGAACGATATTGGCCGCTCGCAGATACCGCGTCTTCGCCGCCTAGCCATTGAAGTTCAGGAGGATTCCTCATCATCCACCGAAGACCTCCTGCAACATGCCTTTGCCAAGGGCGTGGACGCGGTATGGATTCTGGACAGAGACGGGAAAGCCACGCGCGGTGGAGTCGTGTGTGAAAACCAGCCGGAAGACCGCAGTGGCCCGATTTGTGCCCAAATCGGTGTGCTGGGCAAACCCGTCCGCGTGCTGCCCAGCGGGGTTGAAGTGTGGGAAGCCGATGGCAGGAATTATTTTGTCGTGCGGGTTCCGGCCATACAGGAAGGCCAACCTGCTGGTTATACGGTCACAGCGTATCGCACCAGCCCCGACTTCCTCGCTCGAATTACAGAAATTCAGGCTCAGACTCGCGAATATTATCAGGAGAAGCAGGACCTGAGAGCGCTTAAGCACCAGATGCTGCTGATTCTTCTACTGTTCACGGTGCTCCTGCTTTCCGCCGTGATGTGGGTCGCGCTCTTTCTCGCAAAGCAGGTCACAATCCCCATTCAAGCCCTTGCCGAGGGTACGCGTGAGATTTCCTCCGGAAACTTTGATTATCAAGTCCCCGAGCAGGCCCAGGACGAGCTTGGCGTTCTGGTGCGTTCCTTTAACACGATGACCACGCAGTTGCGAGACAATCGCTCGCAAATTGATCAGTTCACAAGAAATCTCCAACAGGCGGTTCAGGAACTCGAGCGGCGCCGGCAACTCATGGAGACGGTGCTCGAGAATATTCCCACCGCTGTCATCTCGCTCGACACCAGCGGAACCATTCTCCGCGCCAATACCGCGGTAACGCGTATGTTCGGCAGCGACGCACGCAACGCGCAGTCCCTGGATGAACTTCTCGGGCCGGATGCATCTCGCATCCTGCAGCTTCTCATGCGGCGGTCGTTGCGCATGGGCGTTGTCTCTCGCGAAATCGAGACCGTCGTCTCGGGGCGCGTATTGCACCTGGCCGTGACCGCCAGTTCACTGGGCCCGCGCCGCGCCAATTCCGGCTACGTCTTGGTCCTGGATGACCTCACCGAAATGCTGCGTGCGCAAAAGTCGGCCGCGTGGCAGGAAGTCGCGCGGCGGATCGCCCACGAAATCAAGAATCCGCTCACACCGATTCAGCTTTCGTCGCAGCGGCTATCGCGGTTTCTTGAGCGCCGGGAAACAACCGATGCCAAGCCTCACCGCGACGGCGAGCTGACCAAGCTCGTCCAGGAGTGCTCGAGGTTGATCGAGCGCGAGGTCGCCACCCTCGCGGCCCTCGTCAACGAATTCTCACAGTTCGTCCGCTTCCCCGCCGCTAAGCTCACGGCCACAAACGCCAACACCGTCGTGCACGAGGCAGTCGAGGTTTTTTCCGGGCGACTCGACGGCATCTCACTTAAGACCACGTTAGGCGAAAATCTGCCCGCCGTACGCGCGGATGGCGGGCTGTTGCGCAGCGTGGTGGTCAACCTGATTGACAATGCCGCCGAAGCGTTGGAAAACTCCACCTTTCGCGAAATTCTTATCTCGACATGCGCGCATCCCGACGCCGAAACCGTCGAAATTTGCGTGTCTGACACCGGTCGGGGCATCTCTCCGCAGGACAAAGACAAACTTTTCCTGCCGCACTTTTCAACGAAGAATCGCGGAACCGGCCTCGGCCTGGCTATCGCTGCTCGCATCGTCGCCGAACACGGCGGGAGCATTCACGTGGAAGACAACAAGCCCGTGGGCTCGCGTTTCCTCGTCGAGCTCCCCGTCGCAGAGCTCACACCCGCGGGCGTCACCGATCAGAGCGGGACAGAAAGCTCACGATGACTCCCAAGCCGCATCTTCTTGTCGTCGACGATGAAGCCGGGATTCGCGAATCGCTTTCTTCGATCCTCAAAGATGAGGGCTACCAAGTCGAAGCCGTTGCCTCCGCCGAAGAAGCTCTGCAACGAGCCGCTTCGGGCGACCTCGAAGTCATTCTCCTGGATGTCTGGTTGCCGGGAATGGACGGGCTCGAGGCTCTGAGCCGACTTCAGGCGATTCCGCGCGCCCCTGCGGTCATCATGATTTCAGGCCATGGCACGATCGAGACTGCCGTCCGCGCCACGAAACTGGGCGCCTTCGATTTCATCGAGAAGCCACTCTCACTCGAAAAAATCATCGTTCTCGTGCGCAATGCCGTGCAGCAACGGAAACTCCAGGAAGAAAATCAGATTCTGCGCGGCGAACTCGGCCATCGGTACCAGGTAATCGGGGACAGCGTGCCGATGAAGGCCCTACGCCAGCAGATCGCCGTCACCGCTCCCACCAATGGTCGCGTGCTCATCTACGGCGAAAGCGGCACCGGCAAAGAACTCGTCTCCCACGCGCTTCACGCCGCCAGCCTTCGCAGCAAAGGGCCGTTCGTCGAAGTAAACTGCGCGGCTATCCCGGAGGAACTGATCGAGTCCGAGCTTTTCGGGCACATCAAAGGAAGCTTCACCGGTGCCACGGAGGACAAGGTTGGAAAATTTCAAAAGGCGGATGGCGGCACGCTTTTCTTGGATGAAATCGGCGACATGAGCCTGAGAACGCAATCCAAAGTGCTGCGCGTCTTGGAAGAACAGCGCTTTGAACCGGTGGGCTCCAGCCAAACCATGACCGTCGATGCGCGCGTGATCGCGGCTACGAATAAAAATCTCGAACAGGAGATTACGCGCGGCGCATTTCGGCAGGATCTTTTCTACCGCCTAAATGTAATTCCCTTCTTCGTGCCGCCGCTTCGCGAGCGCAAGGAAGATATCCCCACGCTCGCGCGCTATTTTCTTGATGAGTTCAGCTCGGCCTACGGCAAGAAGACTCGCGAGCTGAGCGCAACGGCAATGGACATTCTCGTGCGCTATCCTTGGCCTGGGAATGTGCGCGAGCTGCGCAATCTCGTTGAGCGCCTCGTCATCGTCTGTCCGCAGGCGCGCATCGAGGCGCACCACCTTCCTCCCGAGCTTTTCCGCGGAGCCGCCGAAAGTCCTCAGCAACCTTACTCTACCCTGCACGAAGCGCGCAGCGCCTACGAGCGCGAATTCATTTTGCGGAAATTGCAGGAGCACCGCTGGAACATGACCCAGACCGCCTCGGCTCTGGGGCTCGAACGCAGCCACCTCTACCGCAAAATGAAATCTCTGGGCATTGCCGCGCCGGACTAGCGGAATTGTGGACGCCCTGCCGCTCTTTTCAAGCGTCTCCCGGCTCTGAATCCTCGCTGGCCTCGGCGATTTTCTCAAGCGCCTCGAGTTGCGCGTGCCAATCCAGTTCGCGCACGCGTTGCGGATTTTCGCGCCAATCCGGAACAACCTTCACGAAGAGTCCGAGATAAATCTTCTTATCAAACAACTCCTCGAGTTCCTTGCGCGCCTGTGTGCCGATTTTCTTGAGCATCTCGCCTTTGCGCCCAATGAGAATCTTTTTCTGCGAGTCTCGCTCCACGTTCATCGTCGCTTCGATACGAAGCAATCTTGGCAACTGTTCAAACTTTTCAACCTTTACCGCCAGCGCGTACGGCACTTCGTGATACATCGCCTGGATCGCTTTTTCTCTCACGATTTCCGCCGCAAGGAAGCGTTCCGGTTGGTCCGTCACCTGGTCTTCAGGAAAGTACGGCTCCCCTTCGGGAAGCAATCGCACAATCTCGTGGAGTAAATCCTCGCAGCCGTTCCCTTTTAGAGCGGAAATCGGAACGATAGCCGCGAACTCGAACACCTTCTGAAACGCCTCGATCAGCGGCAACAACATCTGCTTCGGGAGGCCGTCGATCTTGTTCAAGGCCAGAATGGTTTTCCCGCGAAACCGCTTGGCTCTATCGAGCAGCAGATCATCAGAATGAGGCGGCGTCCGGCTGGCATCCACCATGAGCAGCAGCACGTCGATGCCCTCGAGCGCCGCGGCCACTTCGTGCATCATTTGCCGCCCCAGCGCCGAATCCGGGGAGTGCAGCCCCGGCGTATCGATGAAAACAATTTGTCCCTCCGGCCGCGTGACGATCCCCTGGATGCGGTTCCGCGTCGTCTGCGGCTTCGAAGTGACAATCGCCACCTTCTGCCCAACCAGGCGGTTCAGCAGCGTCGATTTCCCCGCGTTCGGCCGCCCCACAATCGCTACAAACCCCGACCGAATCGCTCCCTTCTGCTTCGTCTCCGTTTTCTCCACTCTTAATCTCTTCTCCGCGCTCTCTGCGCTCTCTCCGTCCTCTGCGCCTCAGTGTAGATGCTTGTCTTCATCCCGAATGGTTCACTTCACCACCGGCAATTCCAGCGTGCTCTCATGTTCCTTGTCGTGGAGCAGCGTGACGCGCGCCGTCCTTGCATCCTTCCCCGTTTCGAAAGCTACAACTCCTCCGCTGTTGTAACCTTTCTCGGCGCCGATCGTGCTCGGGCAATGCACGAACAGCGGCAAACGGCTGCCCTTCGCTATGCGCCTCGAAAAAAATGTGAAGTTATCGAACACGCAGTTCTTTGCTTTGCCGGAGTGTCGAGCTTTTCCGGCCGCGGTGATTCGCGTCTCAAGCACAGGCATGGTATCGCGTAAGCGAAGGAATTCCTACATTGCGCAAAGAAGTCTCGGCGCTGAAACGCCGCTCGTGATTTACGAAGAAGCCTTTGCAGGCGCCGCTACCACGCGCTTTCGAATCCTCAGCCGCAGCACTTTTCTCTGGTTCGCTTCCATAACCTCGAAGCGGTACTCTTCCAGGTCAACCTTGTCGCCGGGCGCCGGCACCTTGCCCGAAACGTGGCTCAACAATCCCGCGATCGTCGTGACGGTCTCATCCGCCTTTTTCCCGAAACTCACGCCCAATAGTTCTTCAACGTCGCGAATAGCCATGCTCCCGCGCATGATCAGGCCGCCATCCGCTTCGCGCACCACATCCGGCGCCGGCGGTTTTCCTCCATTCCATCGTTCGCCCACGATTTCTTCCACGAGATCTTCCACCGTGGCGATTCCCGCCACCGATCCATGTTCATCGATAATCACCGCGAGCGGCTGCCCCTTCTGCCGCATTTCGCGTAGAAGTTCCGAGCCTGCCTTTGTCTCCGGCATGAACAGCACTGGACGCACCAGTTCGCGCACCTTGCGCTTTGGCAAATCCTGATCCGCGATGTGCAACAGGTCCTGCGCGTGCACGACTCCAAAAATATCGTCCAGCGATTTTTCGTACACCGGCATCTTCGAAAATTTCTTCTCGACAAACTTTGCGTGCAGCTCTTCGAGCGTGGCATCCGCCGCGATCGCCACGATGTCGGGACGCGGGGTCATCACTTCGCGGACTCGTTTGTCGCTGAACTCCACGACTTGTTCGATCAGATCCGCCTGATCCGCCGCGATGATGCCTTCTTCCTCCGCGGCATCCACCAGCGCCTCGATCCGCTCTTCCGTTCGCTGTTCTTGCGTCATCTCCGGCTCATGTTCGGAGATTCGCGCCAGAGATTCCGCGCCTTCAAGGAACACGCGCACCGGCCAGACCAGCCACATCGCCGCCCGGATGAGCGGCAACAGCGGAAACAGCCAGCGCCCCGTCGTGCGGTACAGCAGCATGTCCGGGATAAAATGCATCGCAATCACAACTTCCAGTGTGAGGAACACAACAAATTCGAGCAGCGATTCCCAAGTCCCCGACACGAAGTAGACCACGCCGCGAGTTGTCTCCAGGACCAGAAACGCCAACCAGAAATGGCCCAGAATGCGAAATGTCCTCCCGCCACTGCGCCTCTTGATGCGCAGCTTCGGCTCGATCTCTGCCTCAAAAATGTCCAGATGCTCGTGGACGCGCCCCGTATTCATGCGCCCGAGCTCGCGATAGATAAGGGTGAGGTAGGAAAAAATGGGCAGCCCAAAGGCGAGGAGGACGACACCCAAGGCGTAAACCCATCTATACGTGTTCATGCCAGCCCGAATCTTCGGCGCATCTTCCGCTCAATGCGGTTCATCTCGCCGCGGTCGGTTTCGTGGTCGTAACCCATCAAATGAAGCACGCCGTGCAGGATCAACACACGCAACTCATTGTTCAAACTTCGCCCGTTCTTTTTTGCATAACGCCGCGCCGTCTCCGGCGCAATGGCAATATCTCCCAGATATGTCTCCGTCGCCCGTGAATCCCGTCCTTCTCGGCCCTGCTCCGTGCCCTCTGAGTCCTCCGCGCCCTCTGTGTAAATTCTTTTTCTTCTGCCCGTCAAAAGCCCGCGCTGCTGTCCCGCCGGAAACGACAGCACATCCGTCGGCCCCTTCTTCTTCCGAAACCGCTCATTCATCCCCGCGATTTCCACATCGCTCACAAAGCAAACCGTAACTCCGAACTCTTGTGCGCCCAATTCTTTCTTCACGCGTAGCAAATATGTCTCAAGGGGCTTCCACGCAAACCGCACTTTTCGCTGCTGGTTTACGATCATGCTTGCTGATTTTCTTTATTCTGTACTTTCGCAGTTCCCTCGGCCGCGCTTCCCGCCTTGCCGTTCCCCGCCCCACCCGCTGCATTCACTCCGCGCTGCGGATGCGCCACGTCATACTCCTCATAAGCGCGAATGATCTGTTGCACCAGGTTGTGCCGCACTACGTCCTTCTCTCCGAACTGCACCACGCCAATCCCCTCGATCTTTCCGCACACTTCCAGCGCCTCGATCAAGCCGGACTTTTTCCCCTGCGGCAAATCGATCTGCGTCGTGTCCCCGGTAATCACCGCTTTCGAATTGAATCCCAGCCGCGTCAAAAACATCTTCATCTGCTCGCTGGTCGTATTCTGCGCCTCGTCGAGAATCACGAACGAATCGTTCAGCGTCCGTCCGCGCATAAACGCCAGCGGCGCCACCTCAATAATTCCCTTCTCGAGAAATTTCTCGAGTCGGTCCGCGTCCAGCATGTCGTACAGCGCGTCATAAAGCGGCCGCATGTAAGGATCGATCTTCTGCTGCAGCGTGCCTGGCAAAAATCCCAGCCGCTCCCCCGCTTCCACCGCGGGCCGCGCCAAAATGATGCGGTTCACCTGCTTCGTCAGCAGCGCGCTCACCGCCATCGCCACCGCGATGTACGTTTTCCCCGTTCCTCCCGGCCCGATGCCGAACATCATGTCGTGCTTTTCGATCTCTTCCATGTACCGCCGCTGGCTCGCGTTTTTCGGCGTAACCTGCTTCTTCCCAAAGGAGCGCGTCCTCGCCGGCTCAAACATTCCCCGCGGCGATTCGTGCGGCTCTTCCGTCGCCACGCGCATCAGCGACTTCACTTCCGTGCTCGAAAGCGACCGCCCGTGCCGCGTCAAGTGGTTGTATTCTTCGACGATTTTCACCGCCTGATCGACGCTCTCTTGTTCGCCTTCAATCGTCAGCCGCGTGTCGTGCAGATGTGTCCGCACGTGCAGCGAGTCCTCCAGCAAACGCACATTCTCATCAAGCGTGCCGAAGAACGGTTCAATTTTTCCGGATATGTGTACGGTACGTCTCATCCAAGTGGAAGGTCTGCCTGCTAAGGAAGCCGAGTGGCCGATGGGATTCCTCCTCGCGATCGGTGACCGTGCAACAGTCAACTCAGGAAGAAACTTCTTCCACCCTAACCCACCCTCGCCCCATGGTCAAGTTACGCCTTTGTTAGACTTTGCTACGAATCCGCAGGTTCCCAGGCCTCTCCAAAGATGTGATTCGGCATCTAACTCTTTGCCATTCACACGTTTCGAGCGTGCTTTCCTGCATCCAGATCGTAACCTGTCCTCTGGTACGAACGCGCTATGGACCTAGACCTTTCGTAACGCGAAGATGCCCCTCGACGCTGACACAAAAGAATCGCTGCAAATTCACTTCACTGAGGGGTGAGTAAAAAACATGAGCAGCAAACTTTGGATTGCGGGCGCCTTCGCAAGCTTGGCGGTCACTCTGCCTTCTGCAGCCGCAACCGCGGAGAGCGCCGGTTCCGGCGTTGTCTCAGCTCAGTCCGCCGTTCGCAGCACGGTTGTCTGCCGCGGCGTCCAAAGCGTTCCAGTGACCGCGGACGCCGAACAAGCTCTCCCGATGCATCTCGTCGCTCATCTCAAGTGTGGTGAGCAAGTGGCCGTACTCTCCGACTCCGAAGGCTACACGGTGCAAATCAGCACCGCCGAAGGCAAGAACGGTTACGTCGCGCGCATGTACCTCTCGGAAGCTTCTGCGAAGTCCGCAAAGGATCCGCGCACGGTCGAAGCCGAAGTCGGCGATAATGGCATCGCCCGCTGGCGGGCTGGCGCTCCCGGCAGCGACGAATTCTTCAGTGGTGGCTCGCTCGTCGAATCGCTCACCGCCAATGGAATCACCGTGCAGGTTTCTTTGCAGGACACTGGCTGGAAGATGCGCGCCAGCGTTGCCATCGCCAACGACAGCCCCGCGGAAATCCACTTCAACCCCGCCGGATTTACCCTGGACGAGTTGAAGCCCCGTCTTCGCGCGCTCGCCTATCAGAATCCTCATGATCTCGCTAAGGCACTAACTCACCAGGTTTATTGGACGAACGCCAGCGCCACCGCTCCTGCCTCGGCCACCTACCTGAACACCGCCTACACAAATTCGGCCTACGTCCCTGTCACCACGAATTACTTGGCGCAGGAAGCCCAGCAAGTCCAAGCCTCCGTCCTCGAGGCGCAGACTCTCGCTCCCAAGGACAAAACCTCCGGGGTCGTCTGGTTCCAGCGCGACAAAAACGCCCAAGAACTCAACTTGCGAATCTTCGTCAGCGACCAAATCTTCGAATTCCCGCTGTCCTTCCCTCCACACAACTAAAAAGGCAGAGCCAACCGCGCACCAAAACGCGCAAGCACCACCCGCCCCGCCCTCCGCACCCCAAGAGTGCGGGGCTCTTCATTTGTAGTGGCGAATCTTTAGATTCGCGCTTTTCTTCCTTTGCTCCCATTCCGAACCAACCCAGGAATCTGTTTCTTCTTTCTTGCTCCAGCCCTGCAAGATTCTCCTGCGCGCCCTCCGGCTCCTTTAGCTTGCCTTCTTTTGCATATCCCGAATCATCGCCTCCCGCAACAACGCGTTCGCTCTCGTCTGATAGCCCCTTCCATTTTTCCGAAGCCAAGCAATCACATCCGCATCCAGCCGCAGCGTGAGCTGCTTCTTAATCGGCCTGTAAAACGGATTCCGCACCGCATTCTTCCAAAACTTCTCCGTCAGTTCCGGTATGTCCGAAAAATCGATTTCCGAGTCGGGCATCCGGGCCAGCTTCTCGAACCGGCGCTTGCGCGCGGACGTCATGGGCCTAGCGGGAAAATTCCTTCGCACGATTTTCGTCATAGCGTTCTCGTTCCTTCCTGGTAGCCTTTCGGGCCGAAATAATTCGAATGATTTCGTCTTCACCCTCATTTCGCACGGTGTGAGCGACCAACAAAAGGAAGTTTCCGCCCGGCCAACCAAGCGCCTGCCAACGGAGTTCCTCGCCCACCACGCGGTCCTGCTCGATAACGGAAAAGGGATCCCCAAATACCAGCGTGGCGTCGTCAAATCGCACGCCGTGCTTGCGCAGATTGCCAGCGGCCTTGGATTCGTCCCACTCAAACCGCACTACAGTGTCAATAGTATAACACCAACAATGTAGCTACGGAAGTGTAGGGCACGTCTTGTCGTAGTTTTGCCCGAACCGCCAATCGGAGCAGCGTTGGCGCCGAACGGCTCTGAGCGCTGCGTCAATCCGCCGGTGCAGCTCGCGTCTTGACCCATTGCCGTACCGATTCCACTTCTTCTGCGCGCGTAACGCTAAGCGCTCTTCTTTGGGCGTCTCCACCGTGATGATCGGGTGCCGCGAATTCATCAGCAACCGCAGCTCAGCGTGCTTGTTAGGTTTCCCCATCGAGCCATCTTTGCTCCCGCATTTTCGTTTCTTCTTGACAAAAATAAGACACCGGTGTACTATGCACTTTGGGTAATACCGTGCCTCGTACCCAGGAACGCCAATCTCCCGATTGGCGTTTTTGCTTTTGGCAACCGGCCAAGTCAGCCCAAGTCGTTTATTCTCAACACTTGCGAAAAAAGGCCCGTTCTCCCCAATGGCGTCGAAGTAAGTTCCTTAGAATCAACACTTGCGCGATGGCCTGTAAATATTCATTCTAAACAACTTACAGAATAGGTAAACGCTTTAGAATCAACACTTACGAAAAAGCCGGGGGAGGAGGGGGCGGTTATGGTTAACTAGGCCTGCGACGACCCTCCTCTCCACAGACAGCCCTCTGCCGCGCTTTGCACACTCCTCATCGCGCTCGACTCGTTTGACAAAGCCGTGTGCCTCGTTTAACGTTAGAAGTTTGAGCGATACCCTAAAGGAGCAATAGATGGCGCAGGGACAGGCTACGAAAATCAAGAAGAAGAAAAAGTCGGTTTTGAAGCGCGCCGCGCAATCTCATCAACGCGCCGATGTGAACCGCGCCAACCGCACTCGGGTCCGCACACTGATGCGCCGCTTGCGCACCGCGATCACCGCGGGTGACGCCACCGCCGCCGGCAATCTTCTCCATCCGACGATGTCCGCGATCGATCAGGCCATTACCAAGGGCGTGCTGCACGAAAACACCGGCAACCGTTACAAGTCGCGCCTCACCCTCGCCTTCAACGGCGTCAAGGCCAAGGCCGCCAACTAACGTCTCAGCTAATTCAGTTAATGTGTTAGCTGCTTTGGGTAGGGCGGGCCTTGGCCCGCCTTTTTTCTTCTCGTGCCGCGCTTCGCTATCTCGAAGTAGATTTTGCTATGTTTACCTCGCTCGTTAATTCCGTCACCAGAAATTCCATCACCGCCCGCTCATCCTCTGCCCCGCCCTTTAGGCGGTCATCGGCTTTTTGCAGCGCGCGAAGTCCAGCCAGCAATTGCGCCTTGGGAATTTTGCGGGCTGCTTGCAGCGCAAGTTCCGCCTTCTCCGGGTTCATCGCCAACGCTCGCGCCGCTTGCCAGCCGTTTGTTACGCCTTTCAGTTCGCTGGCCTCGATTAACTTCCGATACATCCAAGCCATCGCCCCGACCATCGGCAACGGCTCTTCGCCGTCGCGCAGCAGCCGGTCGAGAAACTCGAGCGCCTTCGCGGGCTTCCTGGCGGCCAGCAAGTCAGCCAACTCCCATACCGTCGTCGTCTTTTCGGAGATCACCATGACGCTCACATCATTTCTACCAATGAACTTCTTCTCTCCCGCGAACGTGGTCAGCTTGTCGATCTCCGTTTTCAAGCGCATCAGATCGGCCGCCACGAACTCCGCCAAATCCTCGGCCGCGCCTTTCTCAAACTCCACGCCCTCTTCTTTTCCGATCGTCCGGGCAAACGCCACCGCCGCCGCGTGTCGCTGCTCCGGTTTTTCCCCAAGTCCGCATTCAACCACCAGCGTTTTCTCGACTAGCAGCTTCCCCCATTTCATTCTCTGATCCAGCCCCGTCGCCTCCACCACCAGCACCGTGAACGGCGCGGGATTAGCAAGATACGCGCTGAGCTGCGCCACGGCCTCGTCCCGGTTTTTCTCGCCGAGCTTTTCGATCGCTTCCGCGTCTTCGAGGAAAACCACCTGCTGCGGCGAAAGCATGGCCATCGTTTGCGCCTGGTCCAGCGCCGCCTGCGTTTCGCCGCGGGCCGCCGAATAACGCGAGATCGCCCATGTCCGCGACGCCTCCGGCACGAATCTCTCTATCAATTGCGTGCGGCAGGCGTCCCGGAGATAAGGCTCTTCCCCAAGGAGAAGCACCGCCGGAATCGTCTTCCCGCGTTCTAGCCGTGCCACCAACTCTTCCGGTGAAACCTGCGCCATGCGCCGTTCCCCTAATAATTTTCCGTGACCGCCGCCACCAAACGCTGCGCAAAATCCTGCGCCAGCCGGTCCAGCGCCGGGTCCTGCTCTTCGAAAAAGCTCTGCAGGTCGGTCGAAATTTCATACTGGTTGCGGAACACAAAATTGTCCGTGTGATATAGAACCTTTTGCGTCGCGCTTTCCGTGAACGTCACTTCGCACTTCACGGTCACAAGCATGGTCGTCGCCCGCCCGGTCGTCGTGTCGAAGAGCAGCGGCACCGCCTCCAAGCTCAAGACCTTGCCTCTCAAGACCGCATCGCCATCCTCCGGATTCGAGACCACCTTGTAGGACGTCTTTGCCAAAAATTCGTGCACTGTCGCGGCGGTCAGCTTTTGTTCCAGCCGGTAACTCGTGGTCTTGTTCTCCAGCGCGGGAATAGCGATCACATGAATGCTTTTCGGCAGAGTCGCGCTGTGCCCCGCAACGTGATACCCGCATCCGGCAAGCATCGCCAAAGTCGCCATCACTGCGCACACTGCTCTTCTACCGATCATGGCAGCATCTCCGCCAGCTTTACGGCGTTCGCCGCCGGCAACCGGATATTATCCGCCGCGCCCCAGAACCACCACGCTCCTGGCCGCGCCGGATCTTCCTCCGGCTTCGCCAGGTGCGCCACTTTTTCTCCGGCCACGCTCACGTTGCTCGGTCCCGCTTCGCCATCCGATGGAATCACAAATCCTGCATCCTGGCACGCCGCGACGACCTGCTCGGGCTTCGTTCCCGGCACAAGCTCCGCGCAGGCAGCAAACGCCGTGCCATAGAACACCGGCGCATGAATTACTTGCAAAGCCGGCATCACCGATTTATTGGCCACGCAGGCCTTCGTCTCCGCGCGCAACCGTTCCCGCGCAGCGTTCAGCTTCTGTTTGCTGCCGGGGCCAAAGCGGTCCAGGAGATTAAATGCCACTTGCGTGTCAAACACAGGTTGTCCCATCCCTTGAAAGGACAACAATTGCCCTGTCTGGCTCTCCAACTCTTCGACTCCGGCGCGCCCGGCTTCGGATACGGACTGGAAGCAGATCACTACCATGCGCGATACGCCGATCTTAAACAGACCTAAGGCCAAGGAAGCTGCAGACGTCCCTGCCGCGGAAGGAACCGCGTAAACGCTTGCATCCTTTGGGAACCTTCTGCCGTGCAACAAGTCCAGCTTCGGGAACCAGCTCACTGTGGCAGTTTCCCGCGCAGCCGCTCCGGACAGGTCGATGACCTTCGCATTTGCGGCGCGCGCGGCCTCCAGGTTTGCGCGAGTGAACTCCGCCGAGCCCGTGAAAAACACTTTCCCGGCCCGCTCAAACGTGCCTTCTTCCACGGGCCGAATCACTGCCGGCTCACCGCCCGCTTCGGTCAACACTCCCACGGCAATTTCTTCATCCACCAAGCGAAACTCCGCCCCGGCAAAGCGGCTCTCTTCGAGCAGTGAACGGAGTTCCGCTCCCAGCAGCGACGACGCACCCGCGATCACGATTCGGTTGGATCCGCGCTCGAGCGAAGGCATGAATCACGCGGTCCGGGAAGCCATGCGGTGCCGCACCATTCGCAGTAAATGCAATGCCACGCCCGCAGCGGCATACGAGCACGCCAAAATGATCAAGACAGGCTCGGAAAATTTCCAGATCACCCATAGAACCAGGAACAGCAAGACGATGGCCAGGGACGGTTGCTTTTGCTTCCAGGGAATTTCCTTGAAACTGCTGTACCGAATCGTGCTGGTCATCAGCCCGCCCAGCGAGGCTACCATAAGCAACCAAGCGATCGACCATCGCCAATCGTGCAAAGGCTCTTTGAAACCGTGCACCATGGCCGCCACCACGCCCGCGGCTGCCGGCGTGGGCATTCCTACAAAGTACTTCGATCCGCCCGGAGCCATTCCTTGCACGTTAAATCGCGCCAGCCGCCACGCGCAACAAATCAGAAACAGCAGGCAACTTCCCCAGGCCAGATCCCCTACGAATTGCGCCATTCCTCCGGCTGCCACGTGCAGACCTCGCACTCCCCAAGAGTAAGCCATCACCGCGGGCGCAATCCCAAAGCTCACCACATCCGCCAGCGAGTCGAACTGTACCCCAAACTCCGTGCTTGTACCCGTCATTCTGGCCACACGTCCATCCAGAGAATCGAACACCACGGCAAGTCCGATCGCTATGGCGGCGTGATCGAAATCGTTCCTCGTCCCCAATAGTGTGGCCACCACCGCATAGTATCCGCAGAAAAGATTCGCTGCCGTAAACAGACTAGGCAGCAGGAAAATCCCGCGGCGCAGGCGCTGGTTTCGCGTGCGCCTCTCTTGAAATGGAATCTCGTGTTGTTCGATGTCCGCCATGATTAGGATTGTTTTCCCGCTACCGATGCGTTCACATCCGCGTCGGAATTTTTTGTCTCGTTTGCAGTCCAGGCTTCCGTCTTTTTTGGCCACATCGCCAGCACGCTGGCGCCGCCCTTCACGTGGTCGCCCAGTTTCACCAAAATCTCGGCATCTCGCGGCACCCAAACATCCGCCCTCGAGCCAAATCTTACCAGGCCGATTCTCTCGCCTCTGGCCACGCGTTCCCCGGCCTTTTTCCAACTTACCACACGCCGCGCGATCAAGCCGGCAATCTGCTTGAACACCATTTCTCCCGCATCCGTCGAGAGCGTAAAAACGTTCTGTTCGTTTTCCACGGAAGCTTGCTCCCGCATCGCGGCCAGAAATTTCCCCGGCCTATATTCCAGGTTCGTGATAACTCCTCCAGCAGGCGCGCGGTTCACATGCACGTTCCAGATCGCCAGAAATATGCTGATGCGCTTACCAGGCCGGCCCGCGTTCTCCTCATCCGTCACCACCACCACGCGGCCGTCCGCCGGAGACACTATCGCTCCCGTTTCGCCAGGGATGACTCGCTCTGGATCGCGGAAAAAGGAGAATACAAAGAGCGCCAGGCACACGCATACGACCGCGGCTATCGCCCACTCCAACAAATACGCCGCGGCCCCCAGCACCAGAAACGGCAACCCAAAATAGTAGCCCTCTTTGACCATGCTTCAGAGAATATACCTCATCAGCCTCGCCCGCGTCGTACTCGAGCGGACAAGCTTGGCCATTCTACGACAAAATTTTCGGGATCGCGGGCTTATTGGGTGTACTGCGCCCGCGCACGTTGGATACGCAGGGCAATCCGCTCCATCTCATCTTTGCAGTGGAGCTTCATCTTCTTTAGCTTGATTTCTTCCAGGAGGTCTTCTGAACTGAGGTAGGTAGCGGTGGAGATTCGGTGCAGTTCTTCTTCGTATTTCGAGTGCTGCTCGGCCAGACGCTGATACTCGGCGTCTGAATCGAGGAGTATGTCCCGAGGTGCCCGCTGCGCTGTTGCCATGCGTCCTCCTCACACTGCGCGAATTGAATTGTGAACACTACATGAACGAACGATAGCACTTTGGCCGACGGCGTCAAGAGGCAACCTTTAGGAAGTTGGTCCTAGCCTGTAAGTTTTTTAACCATGGTCACGGCCGCCTCGTCCGGTTCCCGGTAATACCCCTTTCGGCGGCCCGTCTTGCCAAAGCCATGTTTCTCGTAAAACGCAATCGCGCGCGTATTCGACTCTCGCACTTCAAGATACACGCTTTGCACGCCCCTGGAACGCATCCCTTCGAGCGCTGTTGAAACCAAGGCTGCCCCATGTCCCAGGCGTCTAAACTTTGGCATCACCGCCAAGTTCAGTACTTCCGCCTCTTCTGCTACTTCTCTGCCCATCAAGAACCCCGTCACTTCCCCCGCGTGCTCGCTGACCAACGCGAGCGGTCCTCCCCACTCGGGCAGCCGCTCGTAGGCATCCTCCGCCCAGGCCGCCGCTTGCGGAGACTCCTTGACTATCTCTCTCACGGCAGTCGCGTCTCCGGGTCCAAATCGCCGGACAGTGCAAGCGGACCTGGGGTTCTTGATTTCACCGGGTACGGTCCGCCCCCTGTTCCAGGAAGTCTCTGCGTCTGTCCGGCGCACGTAATCTGCATCAAGCGCTAGCGCGTCGACCAATCGCCCTTCTTTCGCCCGTTGATACCCGATCTCGCCAATCACCGGAGCAAGCACGTTCGTGCTCATCTCCACAGTCTCGCCTGCGTCCGCTCGCGCTCGCCATGCTTCTTGGGTCCTCACTTTTTCCGGATCCATCGAAATCCAACTTACCCGCTCATTCACCGTCCGTTGCTTTACCCAACCTATGAATTCCGCAGGTGCCGCAACCATCTCGGTTTCGACCAACCTGAGCCCGCCCTCCTGGCTCCGGTACAATCCCCCGAACACTTGATCCCTGTGAGCATCTACGGACGCCGCCACGTACTGGCATCCGCCTGCCGCCTGTGCTGCAATCGCTTCCAGCCTCGATACGCTCGCTATCGCTCTCCCATACACTTCGCTCCAGGCCTTCACCGAGGTCAGCCCCACGCGAACTCCCGTGAACGACCCCGGCCCGGAGGCCACGGCAAACACCTCTACATCTCGTATCTCGAGGCCCGCAGCCCTAAGTGCTTCGTGCGCCCTTGGCAGCACCCAAGACGAATAGTCCGCCGCTCCCTCGTGCGCGATGGCCGTCAATACTTCGTTGTCCCTCAGAACGGCCAAACTTCCGCGCGAATCGCAGGTATCCAGTGCGAGTAGAATCACGGGCGCATTCTACCGCACACGGCAAAGAATTCAGAAAGCACCTGCACGGCGCACTTGCCGGCCGCGCTTGCAACATCTGTTTCACTGCTATGACCCTGCCGCCGTATTCAAGATCGGCCATGAGCCAAAAAAGGGCTTTCCCGGACGCTGGCCGGAGCAATTCGACTGCCAAATCCGCATTTAAATTTCGCTAACTCCATGATTCCACAGGATATATCTTGACTCTTCCAGCACATTTCATTAGAATCTGTAAGTATCTCAGGGGGCATCAGAATCCATGGACTACAAAATCGGTGACAAGGTCGTTTACCCGAACCACGGCGTCGGACTTGTAGAACAGATTAGTTACGGTGTCTTGAATGGTAGGACCGAACGTTACTTCATGATTCGCATTGTTTCCAGCGGCTTGCGTGTCATGGTCCCACAATCAAACGCAGAAACCGTTGGCCTTCGTTCCGTCATTCGTTCCACGGAATCCATCAAAGTCCTGGGCTTCCTCGAAAAGGGCAAGCTCAATTCGCACCACGACTGGAAACACCGCTTCAAGGAAAATTCCGAGCGCATGCGCACCGGTTCCCTCCTCGAAGTCGCCGTCGTCCTCAAGAGTCTCGTTTCCCTCAGCCGCAGCAAACCTCTCTCCTTCCGCGAGAAGAAAATGCTGGAACGCGCGAAGTATCTTTTGGTCAGCGAAATGGCCACCTCGCGCAACACAACATCGGAAAGCGCCGAGGCCATCGTGGTGAAGTCACTTGCCAAAGCCAAGCTGCAGTTCCCGGTAATGACCGAAAAGTTCGAGTAGCTTCTTCACTTTTTTCGCCTTGTACGGGCGTCCCTGATTGGCTGGGACGCCCTTTTTTTTAACCGCCGACATCCTGCCGGCCCACATGCCTGGCCCGCTTCTTGCCGATCTGCCTTCCTTACTACTTTTTATTTATGGTCTGTGCGCAGCCCGTGTAAATTCCATTCCCTTCTCAGCTAACAGGCGGAGGCAGCGCATTGAGAGCAATCCCCGCTTCGCTCAGCTTCCGCGCCACCATCGCCGCAATGGCTGTCGCGCCTGGCGTGTCCCCATGAATGCAAATCGTCTGCGCCGCCACGGCAATTTCGCTCCCATCGCTCGCTGTCACAACCCCTCGTTGCACCATGCCCAACGCTTGCCGCGCTGCTTCTTCAGGATCGCGGATCAAGGCATCCTCAAATTTCCTCGATCGCAGCGTTCCATCAGGCTCGTAACGCCTGTCGGCAAACGCCTCCGCCGCCACCACAAAGCCCGCTTCTCGAAACACGTCCAGCATCGGCGACCCGGCCAGCCCCACTAGCACGACGTCGCGGCTCCAACGCGCGACACCTTGCGCAATGGCCGCCGCAAGCTCGCGATTTCGCACCGCCTGATTGTAGAGGGCCCCGTGCGGCTTCACATGGACTACGCGCGCACCGCAGCTTTGCGCAATATTCCCAAGAGCCGCGACCTGTTCGAACACTGAATCGGCCACAGCCGCCGGTGAAATCTTCAGCTCTAACCTTCCGAAATTCTCGCGATCCGCGTACCCCGGATGCGCCCCGATGGCCACCCCGCACCGCAGCGCCTGCTCAATCGTCGCGCGGATCGTCTCCGCATCGCCGGCATGCCCGCCGCACGCCACATTCGCCGACGTGATCGACCGCATCAACGCTTCCTGCGTGCCGCCGGCAATCGCCTCGGGTATCTCGCCCATGTCGCAATTCAAATCAATGCACTTCATTCCAGAATCAACTCCCTCGAAAGCAGCAACTTTTCCTGCTCCACCAACAGCGCTCGCGCCGTTTCCATATCGACGCGTTCGAACCAAATCTCGTCGCGCGGCCGCAACTGGCCCAAACTGCTCAAATCCGCAGAGATCACGTTGGCAATCTTGGGATATCCGCCGGTCGTTTGTTGCTCGACAAACAAGATAATTGGCAATCCGGATGCCGTGATTTGCAGCGCGCCAAGCGAAACTCCCTCGGAAATCATCTCTCCCCCGGCTGCCGAAGTAATCGCCGCTCCCTCCAGCCGCAACCCCATGCGGTTCGATTCTTCTGCAACGCGATACGCGCTTCCATAAAAAACTTTCTGAACCTCTTCTGAAAACCAATCGCTCTGGGGCCCCAGCGTAACGCGCAAAACCTTCCGCGGCGACAGCTTTTCCAGCGCCCGTCGCGCAAGATTTCTTTTCCGAAAAGTCCGAAAACTTTCACTCGCCCTTCCAACCTTCAACACATCCCCTTTCCGCAGCGCCCTCCCCTCAAAACCTCCCAGTCCGCTCAACAGGTGTGTGGACGCACTCCCCAGAAATAATTTCACATCGATCCCGCCGCGCACGCACAAATAACAACGCGCTCCTGTCCGAGTCGGCCCCATTTGCAAAGTCTGCCCCGCCCGAATCTCAACGGAGCCCCACGTTTCCACACGCTCATTGTCCAAGATCGGCGCAAAATCCGAACCCGTCAGCGCCACCACCGCGGCCTCGCGGAAAAAAAATGTCCCGCCAAGGAGTGTCATCTCCAACCCAGCCGCGCCCTCGGCGTTACCCACCAGCCGATTCCCAATGCGCAGCGCAACAGGATCAGCGGCCCCCGAAGCCGAAACGCCCATCGGCCCAAAACCCTCGCGCCCCAAATCCTGCACGGTCGTCAATAATCCCGGAGCTCGCACCTCAATCAAGCTCATGCGGATTCCCACTCCGCCTTCGCAAATTGCTCCCGCGGAATGGGGACAAATCGCACGCGATCACCAATCGTGAGCAAACTCATCTCCGCTCTCTCCGGCTGAAACATCTTCGCAGGCGTGCGCCCCAGCAATCTCCATCCGCCCGGCGTGGAGATCGGATAAACGCCGGTCTGGCTGCCGGCGATCCCCACGCTACCTGCCGGCACGCTTCGGCGCGGTGTCGGCAAACGCGGCGTGACCAATTCTTCTGGCAATTCGCCCAGATACGCGAATCCCGGAACAAAACCCAAAAAATAAACAATATAAGTGGCCGAACCGTGCAGTTCGATCACTCGCTCCGGCGTCATTCCGCGCAACTCAGCCACATCCTTGAGGTCCGGACCGAATTCCCCTCCATAACATACGGGTATCTCCACCAAACGCGGCTCAGGCAGCTCTACTCTCTCCATCCGGGAAATGTAGTCGCGCAAAAGCCCTTCCAGTTCCTCGTGCTGAAACTTCAGCGCATCAAATTGGACCAAAACCGAACAATATGCCGGATGCAGGTTGCGCACCCCTCCAATCGGTTCCAATTCGATCATCCGCAATAGTCTGCGCACCTGCTCGTGCGCTTCGATTGTGATCTGATTCTGCAGAGGCAGGGCTTTGGCCCCGCGCTTCTTAACCAGCGGGTCGAAATAAACGATCAGCGTCTGATCACTAGCAACCTGAAATCGCACACCGTGGCTGGCAGAAGTTCCCATCGCCGCAAGAGTATATCTCACGCACTCCGGGACAGTATTCCGCGGCGTTACTTCGGTTATTTGCCTGACAGCAGCGACTGCCCGTGCCCGAGTACGGCTCTCGCAACCGCACTTGTGTACTTTCAGAAGGTGAAGCGCGCGCCGACCTGCAGTTGACGCGGGCCGGAAATCGCGCTGGAGGTCGTCGAGCGGCTGCCAAACGAAGGAAAGGGTAGCAAACAAGCGTTCGTGTGCCCCGCGCATGCTCCCACGCCCGGCCCTGAATAGCCGTATGCCGTGGTGTTGACACCACTCACGATCGTGCTGTTGAAGAGGTTAAAAGCATCGACCATGAAATCGAGTCTGTACTTCTCCCGGAAGGAGAAACTCCGCGTCATGCGGAAGTCTACGTTCGTGAAGTTGGGGAGGTTGTAGGAGTTTCGCGCCAGCCAGGAAACGCGGCCGCCCGTGGGGCCGGCGAAGGTACTCACTTCGGCGCCTGTCATGCCACCATCACCTGGAATCGCACTCCCCAGGATCGAGCTCCCTATGTTCGCGCCGTACGGCTGGCCCGTCGCTGCGACAACAATCGTCGACAAGGCCCAGCCGTTTAACACTTGCCGGGCAACCGCGTTCTCGAGACTCTTCGCATAGCTGGGCTGCCAAATGATGCTGCCGACAAACCGGTGCCGCTGATCCAGGTCCGAATAGGAGTAGTCGCCCTTGAGGTTATAGGGATCAAGGACGCCGTCCGTGCCGAAGAAGGTTCCGTTGGTACCGGCGGTTTGGCCGTTGTCGAGCGCTTTGCTAAAGGTGTAATTGAACATCAGTTCGAGATCGTGGCTCATGGGCTTATGCAAACTGAGGACCAGGCCGTTGTACCAGGAGTTGATGACGCTAGCTTGATTGAGGATAAGCCCGGTCCCCGTGTCGATGCGGGAGGTGTAAAACGGCACCGTGGCGGTCAGTGCAGTTGCACCCGCCGAGGTGAGCACGTCATAACTTCGGGTCGCTGTCGTCGGCGCAACGTTCGAATCGTAACTAGCTGGAAGGTGCAGACCGCGCGTCAGTAGATAGGTCGCGGAGACCGTCATACGTCCAGGAATTTGCCTCTCGATGGTCACCTCGCCTTCATGCGCGACGGGATTGACGAAGTCCGGCGTCATGCCGTGAACCGCGGCAGACGAACCCGGCAACGTCCCGCCGGGAATACCGACGGTCGGGGTAAGCGCCCCCGAGAACGGTGCGGCAACGGAGGGGCCGGGAGGTGTGAAAAATACGTTCGGGAATGTCGGCGCGCAGGATTTGATTCCGTTGGGGCCACATCCGCTAAACGTCTGCTGGTACACGCCATTCTCCACGCGCAGCGCGTAATAGGTGCTGTTCGAAGTCTTTCCGTAAAAAATCCCGTACCCCACGCGAAGCACCGTATTCTTCTCGAATTGCCACGCTACGCCCAGCCGCGGTGCGATGTTGTTCGTGTCGATGTTCAACGTCGATGTGTACAGGGCCAGCAGCGGCGTCGCCGTATTTGGCCGCGGCGGAGCCGGAACATGCTGCAGATCGTAACGCACACCCAGATTCAGCGTCAGCTTGGGCCGCAGTTTCCAGGTATCTTCGAGATACAGCCCCAAGTCGTTGTCGTAAAAGTCGTCCTTGCCAACGTGCGTAATCGGGTCATTCACCTGCGTGAAGCTCGCATAGTGTTTTCCGGCCAGGCCGTCACCAACATCGGCTCCCACCGCGTCGGCGACCCAGCGGCAGAATGTCGCATTGGCCCCCCCAGGGCAGCCGGCAAACGCGGTGGTACTGTTGTAACTGTAGTTTCCGTCACCCTGGAAAAGATTAATCAGCAGCTCGTGGATGAAATTCACATCCACTCCCATTTTCAGTTCATGCGTGCCTTTCACGATCGAAAAATTGTCGGAAATCTGGTTCCGATGCTCGTCCGGGAAAGCGGGCCGCGGCAACGCCGAAGTCTCCCCGTACGATGCCATATTCAAGAGCGAAGCCGAAGGCCCCGGCGCGTTCGTGCTGTCGAACTCAAAGTCCCGCCCCCACTGATAACGCAACTCGTTGACCTTGTTGCTCGAAATCGTCTTCGTCCAGTTGCCGATAAAGAATCGCTCATGCGTTCCGCCAGAGCCGTTCTGTGTCGCTCCGCCGTTGTTTACTGTCGGAGCCGTATTGTATCCATAAGGCTCCTGCCAGTTCTGCCAGTTAAACACCGCGCTGAAATGATTTGTGCTATTCAGCTGGTAGTCCAGCTTGCCCAGGAAAACGTCTTGCTTCAAGTTCCGGGGAAATGCACCGAGCAATTCCGTAGTAATGAAACTCTTCGCGCTCGAGCACTGCGTGGCGGTCACCGCGGCGGGACATACGAATGCGTTAATCGCTGGCGTCGAAGTGGTGGAAGTATAAAGAATCGGATTTACTTTCCGGAATCCGTCGTAGGTCCCGAAGAAAAACAGCTTCTCCTTGATGATCGGCCCCCCAAAGCTGCCCCCAAACTGGTTCTGCTGGTGCACCGTTTGCGTCGTGATGCCGCGCGTCTTGCCAAGCGGATCCAGCGCGTTCAGGTCGGGGTAACGCAAATTATAGAAAAGATCTCCGTGCCACTCGTTTCCTCCGGACCTCGTCACGGCGTTCACCACGCCGCCAGCGGCCTGCCCATATTCCGCGCTGTAATTGCTCGCGCTGACCTGAAATTCCTTGATCGAGTCCGGGCTATACACATACGTCACGATAATGGCACGCCCGCGCGCTTCCGAGAAAAACGCTTGCGTGTTGTTCGCTCCGTCCACGGAATTCCCGTTGTACAGGCCTGAAATTCCACGGAAGCTGCTCAGACCGCTGCTGCCGTCCGTCGTTACCGCGGGCGTCAGCAATGCAAAGTTCTCCCAGCGGCGCGTGGCGATCGGCAATCCCTCCACCTGGCTCTGGCTGACGGTTTGGGATTGCTCCGTCTTCGAAGTCTCCAGCACGGGCGCTTCTTCCGTCACTGTGATGGACATTTGCTGCGTCTGCAACGGCAACTGCACGTCGATCGTCAGCCTGTCGCCCACGTGGACCACGACGTCCTTGTGGATTACCGTCTGGAACCCGTTCTTACTCACGGTGACTTCATAGTTTCCAGGCTGCAAGTACGGCGCTACATATATTCCGGCAGCGTTGGTGGGAAAACTGGATTCGGTATTCGTGTCTTGATTCCGCGCGACAACATTTGCTTCACCAACGGGCAGCCCCTTGGGATCGGTCACAGTTCCAGTAATGGTTCCCGTCGCGGTCTGCGCTTTCGCAGCCTGTGGATCAACAAGACCGGCAAGAGCCAGCAGGCACACCGCCAACAAACACACCCGGCTCTTTAGGCAGACTTCTGCTCTCGTTCTCATTTACGCTCCTAAGAATGAACACTCCCCGTCGAAAAACCGCAGTCAATGCTGGATAAAGGGTTAACACGAACCACTGCTTTTGTGCAAATCTGGATTTTCGATTTATTGAATCTTCGGGACGCCCGCCGTTAGATTCTTTGAGGCGGAGGCGTTCCGCCCAGCTTGGAAATCATCTCAGCTGGATTGGCCGCGGGACGGCCCCTATCGATTCATCCTCAAGCCCAATCGCAGAAAGGTCACAGGAACTTCATCAGCGCCTCGGTTGTTTCCTTAGGCTTTTCTTCCATCACCCAGTGCCCGCAGTTTTTGAGTACGATCATCTGCGCATCCGTAGCCACAATCTTCATCTGTTCGCCCAGCAAAGTCCCGTTGGCTTTCTCGCCGCCGATCGCCAGCACCGGCATGGTTAGCTTGGTCTTGGAGAGCTCCGCGAAATCCTTGGCCGCCTGCTGGAACGAAACGAAATAAGCCCAGCCCGCCCGCATCCGACCTGGACGCGCGTAGGCCGCGGTATAAGCTGCGCGATCCGCTTCCGGCAACGAGTGATTCCTGTCGGCAGCGAAATCGTTCCAGAAAAATTCAAAATAGGTCCTCTCACGTCCGCGCACCAACGCTTCCGGAGTCGGTCCGTTAAACCGGAAGTGCCAGATGCTCGGGTTGTTGTACACGTCCTCCCATCCGGCCACTCCAGGCAGAAACGCGTCCATCACGACAAGCTTTTCCGTCTCTGCCGGAAACTGCGCGGCGTACGCATAGGCCACCATCAAGCCGATGTCGTGCCCAACCACTCGCGCTTTTTCCACTCCCAGCGACTTGGCTAGAGCGTGAATGCGAATCGCCGCCGTCTTCATGTCCAAACCATCCTTGGGAATTTCCGAGTCCCCGATCCCAGGCAAATCCGGCGCGATCACGGTAAATTTCTCGGCAAGCAGCGGAATAATCGACCGCCACATCCGCGACGTTTGCGTATAGCCGTGCAGCAAAATCACGATCGGCCCATGCCCAGCCGTCAAGTAATGCAGCCTAACGCCGTCGACCTCCGCATCCCGCGAAGCAATGGCTTCCGTAGCTGGACGAGCGCTTGAGGAATCCGCAGCAAAAAGCAGGGCACCGCCAAACACTGCTAAGGCAATGCAAAACCGAACCGTCCATTTCATACTCTCTCCCGGTCAGAGGCGCGTATCAATGCCGCCCCTCTTGGTTCGTTGGATTCTCCCCGTGCCCGAAAGGCTACAAGTAAATACGCCAAACCTCTCCGCAGCAAGCTCTTATCTGGAATTCGGCTGGCAAGATGGACTTGCTCACTTCTCTGTGGCCAACGATAGGGGCCCGACTGTCCGAGCATTCGCTTCACGCGAGAACCAAACTCGGATCCGCATTTAGGGACGCATCGCCAAAAATACCGGCACGAAATCTCTCATACGCCGCCGCCGCAATCATTGCCGCGTTATCCGTCGACAGCGCCCGGCTTGGAAAAAACACTTCGAGGCCCTTGCTCTTCCCGCGCTCTTCAAACGTGGCACGCAACTGGCTGTTCGCCGCCACGCCTCCGGAAACGAGCACGCTTCCCACCGCCAATTCCTCCGCGGCCATCATCGTGCGCTCCACCAAATCGCGCACTACCGCGTTCTGAAATTCGCGCACCAGCGCCAGCGTCTGTGGCGAGCACAGCGGCAACAACTGCTCAAATTTCCGCTCGCCGCGCTGCAACGCTTCTTCCCGCGTTCGAATCTCCCCGGAATATTCCGGATGCTCGCGCACGTGATACAGCACCGCCGTTTTCAGCCCGCTGAAACTGAAATCCAGCGGATTGCTCCGCGTTTTCGTTGACCCGAATTTCACCGGAGCAGGCGCGCCGCTCGCAACCGCCGCCAGGCGATCCAGAATCGGCCCTCCCGGATATCCCAGGCCCAAAAGCTTCGCGACTTTGTCGTACGCCTCCCCGGCGGCATCGTCTCGGGTCTGTCCGATTTTTCGATAACGCAAAAGCCCGCTCAAATCCTGCTCGTTCGAATCCCCCGCCGTCACTTCATACAAAACCGTGTGCCCGCCTGAAACAATCAAGCAAACCGCCGGCAATTTCGGCACGCGGGCCGCTTTATACGCCTCCAGAAAAACCGCATGCACATGTCCCGCCAGATGATTCACCGGCACGAGCGGCTTCCCCAGCGCCTCCGCTAAAGTTTTTCCATATGTAATACCCACCAGCAGCGCTCCAACCAGTCCCGGCCCCTGCGTCACGCCAATCGCATCCACATCACCCAACTTCATCCCCGCCTGCGCCAGCGCCTCTCGCACCACGGGCACGATCTGCCGCAAATGTTCGCGTGATGCCAGCTCTGGCACCACACCGCCATATTTTCTGTGAATATCGATCTGCGAGGCCACCACGCTGGACAAAATCTCGCGCCCATCGGCAACTATCGCCGCCGCGGTCTCATCGCAAGAAGATTCAATTCCCAGAATGCGTGTCATCTTCGAACTCTCAGCGGCCAAACCTACAGCTTCAAATTTTTCAAATATTCACGGAAAGGAGCGCCCAACTCTTCGTTTTGCAGCGCGATCTCCACAGTCGCTTTCAGAAATCCCAGTTTGTCCCCCGCATCATAGGACACGCCTTCATAGATGTACGCCCACAACCCGTCTTCCTGCGCCAGCAGGCGTAGCGCGTCCGTCAACTGGATTTCGTTTCCTGCGCCCGGCTTGGTGCGCTTCAAACAATCAAAAATTTGCGGCGGCAAAACGTATCGCCCGGTAATCGCCAGGTTTGACGGCGCATTTTCTGGTTTCGGTTTTTCCACCAGGTCGCGAATCCTCAACAGCCGCGCGCCAAAGGGCGGCAACGGCGCGGGTTCGCCGTCGACGATTCCGTAAAGATGCGTTTTTTCCTTGGGTACTTCTTCCACGGCAATCGCACCCACGCCCGTGGCTGCGTACACATCAATGAGCTGTTTGGTCGCAGGATTTTTTCCAGGAATCAACACGTCTCCCAGCAAAACCGCGAATGGCTCGTCGCCAACTAGATCTTCCGCCACCAGCACGGCGTGCCCGAGCCCCAGCGGCTCCTTCTGCCGCGTGTAACTCACCTGCACCATGTCACTGATTCGCCTGACCATCGCCGCTTGATCCTTCTTCCCTCTTTCCTCCAGAAAGCGCTCGAGCATGGGCGCATGGTCGAAGTGGTCCTCGATCGAATTTTTCCCCTTCCCCGTCACGATGATGATGTGCTCGATTCCAGAGGCAACGCATTCTTCCACCACATACTGAATCTGCGGCTTATCCACCACCGTCAGCATCTCTTTTGGCTGCGCTTTGGTCGCCGGCAAAAAACGAGTGCCGAGTCCCGCAGCGGGAAGAACCGCCTTGCGAACTCTGCGTCTTGCGCTTGCTGGTTGTGGAATGTCAGCCATGCGTTTACTCTTGCGCCTATTTCTTCTTCGCGGGCTTCTTTTCTTTCGAAGAACTTTCTTTGGAACTCGTTTCTTTTCCCGTCGAATCTTTCGCCGCGGCTTCCTTCCCGCCTCCGTCTTTCGCGCTGGCGTCTTTGCTCCCGGCGTCTTTGCTGCCGCCCTCTTTACTATCCCCCGCAGGCTTGCTCTCTTTGCTTCCACCGTCCGGCGATTTTCCCGCGTAGTCCGTGACATACCATCCCGAGCCTTTAAATTGTATCGCCGGCGCGGTGATCACAGACTCCACTTTCCCGCCGCAATGTGGACACTTCTTCAGGTGCGGCCCGGCAACTTTCTCAATCTTGTCCGTGTGGCGCCCGCACTTCAGGCACTTGTATTCGTACAGTGGCACAGCTACTCCCCCCGGCCCATCCTCAAACAAAAAAGTATAGCATGCGTCACAAAATGTCTCCGCAGCGCGTGCTAGACTCAGGAACATGAGCGGAGCCGCAACAACCAACACCGAAACTCCGTTGGGCTGCTTGTACCTCGTCGGCACGCCCATCGGCAATCTCGAAGACATGACCCTGCGCGCCCTGCGCATCCTCAAAGAAGTCGACCAGATCGCCTGCGAAGACACGCGCCACACGCAAAAACTCCTCAGCCACTATGAAATTCGCAAGCCCCTCATCAGCTACCACGAGCACAACGAAATGACGCGCGCGCCCGAACTGCTCATCTCTCTCGAACAAGGCGCGAAAATCGCGCTCGTCAGCGACGCCGGCATGCCGCTGGTCTCCGATCCCGGGCATCGCCTCGTCACGCTCTGCTTGCGCCATCACGTTCCTGTCGTCCCCATCCCCGGACCATCCGCGCTTCTCGCCGCGCTTGCCGCAAGCGGCCTGCCCAACGAAGAATTTCTTTTTGTCGGCTTTCTGCCCGCGCGCACTGCCGAACGCCGCCGCGCCCTCGAGCGCCTCCGCATCGAGGATCGCACCATCATTCTTTACGAAGCGCCCCACCGCATTACCGAATGCGTCGCCGACGCCCGCGAAGTTCTCGGCAACCGCACTGCCTGCATCGCCCGCGAAGTCACCAAACTCCACGAAGAGTTTCGCCGCGGCAAACTTTCTGACCTTTTCGGCTCGCTCAAAGAACGTCCCGCCAAAGGCGAAATCACGCTGCTCATCGGCGCCGAAGATCCCGCCGACGCGCGCACTCCTGCCAATTCCATGCAAAGCCTCGCCGAGCGCGTCGAAGAATTAATCCACCAAGCCAAACTCGACCGCAAAGATGCCCTCAAACTAGCCGCCAAAGAACGCGGCCTCACTCGCCGCGAAGCCTATGACAAAATGCTTACCACGCGCGAACCTGAAGAAAGTGTCGAGTGACACGTTGCCCGTGACTGCTGCATTCAGACTGCTTTTACTCGATTGGATTCTTTAGAGGCAGATTCACAATTGCATTTCGCCTGTCAGAGACAAAGCTCCGACATCTCCATAGGTCTGGCCCGTCAGCTCTATTCAAGTCGTAACGAAACGATGGGATCCACCTTCGAGGCGTGGCGTGCCGGTATGAACGCAGCGACCGCAGCCACGGAAAGCATCAGGCAGGCTGCGAAGGTGAATGTCAGCGGGTCGGCCGGAGTCACCCCGTAGAGCATTCCCCGAAAGGTCTGCGCAGCGCCGAAAGCAGCCGCCACGCCAAGCGCTACACCTGCCCCAGGTGTCGGTTTTACACCTGGGGCTTTTGACTTTGCTCATTTCTTTCTTGTCACGCGCCCAGCGGCGCACCTTTGGTATTTGGTCTTTCAAAGGTGCATGTTTTGACTTTTCCATCCATTTCCCAAGCTCGGCCACAGCAATCCGGGATTGACAGGAAAGAGCGGCAGTCCTATGGTCTTGCGTAGACATAAAGCTGAAATCGAGGATCCCGGCCAGACGTAAGCGAAAGCGAAAAAGCCTTGGAAGTGGAGGTGCCCTCCCGTTCGTTCGAACTTTTTCAAACCAGGCAAATCCCAGGGCCAAATTTCCCCGGAATGCGAGCAAATACGCCCGCAAGCCAGCAAGGGTGCGAGAGGAGACTTCCAATGAGGAGACACGGGACCACGCTGGTATCTATTTTTGTTTTCGTTGGGGCAGCGCTGATTGCGTCGTGTGCGAAGCCCTACCACGAGGAAAACGAACGCTACGTGTTCGTGGCCACGAATATTAGCCCGGCGGGTGGAGTGGATGTTCACGTTTACTGCAGCGGCCTACAATTTGGTGCGCGCGAGGACCCTGCTGGCGCAAGCGAGGGCGTAGGGCCCAGGGAGTGGTGTCTCAGAAAGAGATTGAAACGCCACGTGGCACGGAAAAGGAATCTCGATAGCGCTGAAAAAGACCGCTCTACGATGCCAAAAGTAGAAACAATGATCTATCGCCAGATTTTTTCAGCAGCCTGCTAGACTGTGGCTGCTTGGTTCAGCCAGGTCTCAAGTAAGGACGCGCAACCCGATTCTAGGGCAATGAATTTCACGCCCATCCCCATGTTCGGCTCTGAATGGGCCACGACTCCTCCGGCGACAAATACCTGCCGTTGAAAGGTGATCTGAATACTAATGATAGCCCCCTGCGGCAGCGGATTAATCGTATCTAAATAACAACCATCGGAACCTAGATCGCTGGTACAGGCCTTAAGTCGGGCGCCCAACTTTGATTCGGTTAACTCGACCGACGCATGAAATGCGTAGCGCGGCGATCCACGGCGCTCGGATTCCATCTACTCCCCTCCCCGAAGACGCAAGAGGCCGGCCAAATGGAAATCTTTCCGTTCGGCAACGGTGCGGCCGCATTTGACAAAGCACTTGTGTCGCTCCGATTCCAATCCGGTTGCTCCGGGAACTGGGGCCGCTCCGAGTGTGAACGCTGCGTTCACGCAACAGCCGACTTCGCGGACTTAGAGCCCATATAGCCGAGTATCGCCTGCTTCAATTGCGAGTCCACTTCGTCTGCGATGGTTCTGACGTCCAGTAGCACCTTGCTGAAGTCCACACTATGCAGATTGTCTTGCAGCGTCTTGAAGATGCTGATCTGCAGGATTCTTGACTCCTCGACCACCATAGCGGCAGTGTAACCTTGTTTGCGCCGCAGATTTCCGTGCTCGTGTGCGGCAATGGATAGGCAAGCTTTTGTCCCCGCAGGCGACCGCAGGCGGGATATCAGTTCATGGAAGAGATGAGGCAGGTGACCTGTCCGATCCGCATAACACAAGTGGATTCCGCTTAGTTCTTCATTGACCTCCACCTGTTTCATCCAGTTGTGAATCGTGGTCCCGAGATCTCGTTCCAGTATTGCGGCTACGTTCTCGGTGATCGCTGATCTATAGGCCCTAGGATTCTCGAGCTTTTTGCGGATGCGTTCAGTGATCGCGACAATTCTGATCGGTTTCATAAGGATTTCGTCAGGCTTCAAAAGAAGAGCGGACAAGCCCCCTTGCAGTGCGGGGTAGCGGCTGAGTACGAGTATCACTGTGTTGGGGTGGGTGTGAAGCAGGGCGTTGACGACGACGAAGACGTCAGAGGCGTCCGGCGTGTGCAAGTCGTAGAGGAGTACATCAAATTGTTCCGCAGTGATGAGACTCTGAGCCCTGGTTACGCTCGATGCGATGACTACGTCAAACCCGTTGTTTTCCAGGCCTTCTTGGAAAACGGCGCCAATTTCATCATTATCGTCTACTAGTAGCACCCTAGATAACGTCATCGCGATCTCCTGGAGTGGAAGGGACGCTGCGGTCGCATCTGACAGGCAACGCATTACCTCGCGTCAAGAAGCTTGTGTTTTCTCGACTTCATCGCGTACATTGCCACGTCTGCTGCGCGTAAAAGAACCTCTATTCTTTCACCGTCACGAGGATAAACTGCCACGCCGATGCTCACGGAAAGCTTGGGTCCCATGCCATCATTGGCGATGCTGTTGCAGATACGTTCCGCCGCCTGGTTGGCCGCCTCTGCGCCAGTTTCCGGTAAGACAACGGCAAACTCGTCGCCGCCATAGCGCGCCGCCGTATCGATGTCCCGGCAGAAGCTCAAAACATCGGCCACCCGGCAGAGCGCATGGCTTCCCGTCAAATGCCCATAGCGGTCGTTGATTTGCTTCAATCCATCCAGGTCAAAGAGCAACACGGCAAACTCCCGCCCGGTGCGTTCGGAACGCTTGATTTCCATATCCAGCACTTCCGCAAGATGGCGGTAGTTCGCCAGACCAGTCAATGGGTCGTGAGCCGACTGTTGACGCAGATGATTCTCCAACTGGCGCTGTTTGGTGACATCCTCAGTGATGACCTCATAAGTGTCCAACTCACCCTGTTCACCCATCACTTCTTGTCCGCTGAGCCGAACCTTCCGGGTTGTGCCGTCCTTCCTCTTCCATTCTATTTCGATGGGGTCGACTGAACCTTGCTGGTCTGCTTGTCCCAACAATTGGGCCCGCTTGGCGGGATCTTGAATCAGGTCACGCGCAAGGTTTACCGCCAAGAGTTCCTCTTTCGACGCATAGCCGAGCATCTTCACCATGGCCTCGTTCACTTCGAGAAACTTCCCGTCGAGGTCGCAGCGGCAAATTCCGTAGCTTAGATTTCCCGCCAAGGCGCGGTAACGTGCTTCCGAATGCCTCAAGCCGTTTTGGGCTCGATCGCGTTCGTCGCGCAATGCTTTCTCATACAGAGCCCTACGAATGGCCACAGGAAGATGACCAATGTGATCCATTTCAATACAATCGTACGCGCCTCTTGTGATGAACTCCGCCACCGTCTCCCGTTGCAGGATGCCGCTGATGAAGATAAGTGGAATCTGCCTCTTGGATAGGTGGAGGACTTCCAGTGCCTGCGTTTCCCGCCAATGGGGGCTGGGGTACTCGGCGACAACGAGGTCAAAGGCGTGCGAGCCCAGCCGTTCCGTAAACTCCTCGGGAGTTACAACGATCTCCGCACTGACCGTGAAATGGACCTTGTCGAGCTCTTGCAGACAGCGCTCTACATCCACTGCGTGACTATGAACAAAGAGGATGTGTAAAGGCGGATGTCTGCCTTCTGATCCGCTCGGGGCATCTCGTTTGAGGCGAGCTTGGGGGGACGAAGCCATGAGAAGCGCGAAAAAACTCACGGGAGAGAGCCAGTCCTTCCTTCACTACGCCAAGCTGTCCCCCCGAGAATGTATAGACTCTAATCATATAGACCCTATAGCGCGAGGGTATAGATGTATGTTCAATATCGTACAGTTCGAAATTTATGTTAACTCTTACGGTACAGCCCCTGTGCGCCAACTAACCCTGCCGCGTGGCCCAAGTGTCGGTTTTACACCTGGGGCTTTTGACTTTGCTCATTTCTTTCTTGTCACGCGCCCAGCGGCGCACCTTTGTTTTTGGTCTTTCAAAGGTGCATGTTTTGACTTTTCCATCCATTTCCCAAGCTCGGCCACAGCAATCCGGGATTGACAGGAAAGAGCGGCAGTCCTATGGTCTTGCGTAGGCGTAAAGCTGAAATCGAGGCTCCCGGCCAGACGTAAGCGAAAGCGAAAAAGCCTTGGAAGTGGAGGTGCCCTCCCGTTCGTTCGAACTTTTTCAAACCAGGCAAATCCCAGGGCCAAATTTCCCCGGAAAGCGAGCAAATACGCCCGCAGGCCAGCAAGGGTGCGAGAGGAGACTTCCAATGAGGAGACACGGGACCACGCTGGTATCTATTTTTGTTTTTGTTGGGGCGGCGCTGATTGCGTCGTGTGCGAAGCCCTACCACGAGGAAAACGAACGCTACGTGTTCGTGGCCACGAATATTAACTTGCCATACTGGCAGGAGGCGCAGGCAGGGTTTTTGGACGCGGCCAGAACGCTCGGCGTAAACGCTGAACTCGTCGGTCCCGCGACGTACGACCCCGACGGCGAGGTAGGAATCTTCCGCCAGATTGTGGAACAGCACCCAGCCGGAATCTGCCTCTCCGCGGCGCGGCCCGAGAATTTCCAAGCAGACATTGACAAGGCCGTGGCACAAGGTATCCCGGTGATCTGCGTGGATTCGGATGTCCCCAATTCGAAGCGCGTGTTGTACATCGGAACGGACAACGTTAAGGCTGGCCGAGAGAGCCTCCGACTGATTGCCGCTCTCCTTTCTAGCAAAGGGAACATTGCGGTGATCGGGATTTCGGGACAGCGTAACATCGATGACCGAGTGGCCGGGGTGGCGGACGCGCTGAAGAATTTTCCTGCTCTCAAACTGACAAGAATCCTGGATGACAAGGGCGACGCGCGAAGCGCGTTTGACCAGATCTCCGAACTCATCCAGAAGAAAGAAAAAATAGACGGAATTATCTGCTTGGAGGCCACGGGGGGCTCCGGCGCCGCTGGAGCGGTGCACCGCTTCAACATGGATGGCAAGCTGCCCATCGTGGCCTTCGACAACGATCCGGAGACACTTGATTGGATCGACCGCGGCGTCATCACCGCCACCATCACGCAAAAGCCCTACGTCATGAGTTACTACGGGCTGAAGTTCCTCGACGACTTGCACCACAACGCAGTACACCAATTCAAGGACTGGCGCACCGCTCTCGCTCCGCCGATGCCCACGTCCGTGGATACTGGCACCGTGATCGTGGACAAGAGTAATCTCAAGGTCTATCGCGAGGCTCTGGCCGAACACCCCAAACCGCTATAGCCGCTGCGTATCCCGTGCGGTTCGATGTTGAAGGGTGTCACGGTTGGCGGGTGTTACAGAATCGATGACCAAAACGATCCTGCGTGGCCCTCGGTTCCACGTTTGCGTCTTTTGACTTTTCCACACATTTCCACAGTCTCACAAAACCGTCTCAACCCCGCCAACCCCTTCTAATCTCTCGGCTTCCGCCACCCTTATTCGAATCCGACCCTCCTCGTTCGAATGACCTACTCAGTAAACACAAAAACTAGTTGACAGTCCGCCAATCCTCTGCTACCATTCCCTATGTTTCGCTTACGCAGCCACCTCCCGCCATCGATTCTTGCTCCCGCCTTCTCCTCCCCCTGCGAACGGCGTCTACCTCGTCCTGGTCGGGGTGTCTCTGCGCTATGCTGTCTTCATCCCGGCCTACGTAGTGCCGTGGCGTCAGCCCCGCACCTTTCGCTCTCGCCACTCCGTCATCCCGCTCGCATTGAACGAACGCGGAGGACCACTATCCCCTTTAGAATCCGCACTTACGAAAAAATCGTCCGTAACTCCTTTAGAATCCGCACTTACAGAACACAGGACTTAAACTCCTTTAGAATCCGCACTTACGAAAAAACGCGGGGGGAGGGCACATCCATCAAGCCACTTTGGGCAGGAGGGTTACTCACTGATCGCCACTCACTACTCACTGAATGCCTGTCAGTTGTTGACTGTCGATCGGAACGCCGCGCCATCCAAGAGCGGCTGGAGGCTTTGCAAGACTTGAGGCAAGTCGGCTGCGAGCGTGGTCACCGTCAAAACGCCTACCGACGAACCGCTGCGCGCATAGATACGGCGGTAGACGAGTTCCTTGCCGTCCTTGGTCGAGTGGCGAACGTCGACGGCCATGCTTTCTTCGGCGCCGCTCACTCGCGGTGGCATCGTCGGCTCGATCCTGGGATCGCGCAGGTACCCGCGCAACATGCTGATTTGCGACTCCACAAACTGCTGCAGCGATATTCCGCCGAGAGCTTCTTGGCTGGCCGCCACGCTGCTGGGAAATTCGCCCTCGGCATTGCGCTGCAGACCGAATTCTTGCTGGATCTGCCACTTCTCCGGTATTGCAGAGAACGACCAGCCCATGACGGAGAACGCCGGCGCGGGCAGCTTGGCTCCGGCGCGCGCGTCTGGAGGAACGCCGGGTTTCGGAATGGCTGCTGCGGGGACCGCAACTGGAGGAACGCTTCGCTGTGCCACAAATGGGGGCGTTGCATCTGCGGGCGCCGTGCGCCGCACGCTTCCCGCTTCCCTGCTCTGGTCCGCGGGGGACACGGCAGGAGCCGGAGGCTGAGGCTCGGCGATATTGGCGCGCGAGAATGGCGAAGGTTGTGGAGCAACCTGTATGGATGCGGGCTTAAGGGATGCGGGCTTGGCTTCCTCCACGGGCCGCGCCGCGATAGGAACTGCGGGAAGGGACGACACAATTTCGTGGGACGCCTGGGGCTTCTGAGGCTCAGCCAAAGCGGCAAGTTTCGCGTCGGGAACGATTTTCACGGCGAAAGTCGTTTGGCCGCCCTTGATTTCGTCGCCGTTGGCGAGCATGGCGTCCGCTATGCGCGCACCGTTCAAAAGAGTGCCGTTGCTGCTCTTCTTATCGATGACGCGGCAACCCTGCGGTCCGCACTCGACGGCGAAGTGCACGCCGGACATAAACGTGTCATGCGGCAGCGCAAACTCCGCGCGTCCCTCCGCTCGCCCGAAAGTTACCGTCTGTCCGCTGACAACGGCAACTTTCTTCCCAGCAAAGGGCCCTGCTTTGATTTCGAGAATGACTCCCATCGGTGGCTTACTTCCAGTTGTCCGGATAATTTGCTAACCGTTACCACACATCGGCCAACCTGCACCTAATACCGCGGTGCTGCAGCTGGCCATGCCGCCAACCTAGAACTTTTTAATTTGGCCGTCGGCCAGGCGATTGTCGTCGAGCGTCCAATCATAAACGAATGCAAGCCGGTGCGGAATGGCGAGCATTAGTGCGGTGTCGGGGATGCTAAGGAAGCTGGGGCTTACTCTTTGCGGGAAAAGGAGATGCCGGCAAGGGCGGAATCGTAGATGGGACGCACGGAGGCGAGATCCTTTTCGAGCGTGGTGAGAGTAAGGACGCCGATGCCCGAGCCGCCGCGGACATACACGCGACGGAAGAAGACAGACGGGCCATCTTTGATCGTGAAGCGGATCTCGATGGCGGCTGTTTCCTCGGAACCGGTGATAACTGGCGCCGCGACGGCGTCGATCCTTGGCTCCTGCAAACTTTCGCGGAACATTAGGGTTTGCGCTTCGATGTACTTCATGAGCGTGATGCCCGGGCCGAGAGGTTCTTCCATCACTCCGATGCTGCTGGCAAATGCGTCTTTGACAATTTGTTGAATGCCAAGACCTTCCTGGATTTGCCAACGGTCAGGAATCTTGTGAAATACCCAGCTGCCGATCGCAAGAGCGGGCGGCTGGCTGGGTCGCGCCGATGGCGTGGAAGCTGGGGTTGCCGCAGCCGGCGCCCGGGCTGGGGCGTTGGCCTGGGTTGGGCTGGAAGTCTTATTTGCGGAGGCAGGGGCCTGATAGGGGACCGCAACGGGTACTTGACCAATGACCTGCGGGCTGGCGGAGATTGCACGAGGCTTGTCGTCCGGAGCAATGCGAACAACGAAAACGGTTTGGCCTGATTTAATTTCGTCGCCATTGGCCAGAAGCATTGGCTCCCGAATCTTTGCACCGTTCAGAAAAGTGCCGTTGGTGCTTTTTTTGTCGATAACGCGGCAGCCGTTTGGGCCGCATTCCATGGCGAAGTGCACGCCGGACATCAAGCTGTCATGCGGCACGGCAAATTGCGCGCGCTCCGCCGCGCGGCCGATGAGGATGGATTGGCTGCTCGACAGCGAAATCGTTTTCCCCGCGAGCGGTCCTGTTCTTAATTCAAGCACAACGCCCACGGCAGCCCTCCAATCGAAGAGCGTGCCCGCTGACGCTGCTCACATGATCGACCACTAGAGGATGTAACGGAGCAAGCCAGACATCGCGCGAAAAGGCAGGAGGTGCGGAAGCCCGCGTCCGCAGCATGCTTCCCTCATTTTTTCTCATGGCTCTTGCGCCAATTTTTCTCATATTCCTCAATCGCCCGGTTTGGCGGCAAAGAACTGCTCAAGAAATGGGGGCTGCCGTCGGAACGGTCGATCACGAGCGGGCCATTGCCAGGGACGAGATATTTTTTGTCGTGGGTCTCGAGGAACTTCTTGCTGGTATAGAAAAACACCCAGCCGAAGTCCTTGGATTGCGTCTTGTTGTCGAGGATGACGAGAGGCTGCGACGCCTTCAGGTCCTCAATGGCTTTGCGGGCGATTTCAAGCGCTCTGGATTGTGTGATGTTCTCGGACTGCTGATTTGCCATGGATGCTGACTCCACAAAAATTGCGCATGAGAAAAACAGAACGGCAGTGGCCAAGCAAGTCCGGCGGCGACCGCCTGCCGCGATTCTTCGCGAGGCAAGAATCCGATATCTACCGGCTCGGCAAAAAATGCGCGGCATTTCAACGACCGGTACGGACGACCCCGATGCCCACATCACTGCCGCCGTCGGAGTTATAGCGCTGATTGGCGCGAGCAGGGCTCCGTATGACTTCGGGAGGATCACCCTTGCCCCAATCCTGGGCTTCAACTATGCCCACGTTTCCATGATCATTGGTCATGACAACAACATGGGAAGTGTTCGGATCGCTGTACTGGATCCCGATGATAGCAATCGTCCCATCCCCACCCTTTCTGACGGCGTCGAAGGCATCTTGAAAGTTATGCCCCCACTGGATCGTTGTTCCGTGACGCTTCTCAATATCCTCAAACGTGCCGTCCTGTTTGTCTGGGGCGACCGCATTCAGATCCTTTCCGGTAAATCGAGCAATGACCGCGTCGATGATGTTGCCACAGTTGATCGTACTGCCCAACGGATTCACTTCTTCCGCCATCATCGCAGGAAACGAAGTGCCCATGTCGCCGATGATGACGTTGAAGCAACCGAGAATAATGGCCCCACCATGAACGGTGGGATCGCCGATGCGGGCAGCCATCAGATTGCCGATCATCACGGTGGGCGAGCCCAACATGATGGAATCCGGCGGGCCGACGCAGATGGCCATGTCCGTGACGCGAGCCGCGGGCAGAAAGCCTATCAGAACCGTGGGGCAGCATGGTGGAATGATGGGACCGCCGACGTGAGGCACGAGAACCGTCACCTGGGGACATATGTGCATGTCGGTTGCGCGCGCTGCCGGAGGCATGGATCATTCCTCCTGTGAGCGAGGCGAGGTCATGAGTTCTTAACTCCCCCGTGCTTTTCGTCGGGATCCTCAGGATCTTTAGGAGTCACGGGCATGTGCACAGACGGGGTGCCGCCGCTGTTGATCAAAACCATAGTGCCCATGATGGTGACTCCGGAGGGGTCAATTTTGATGAAGCCGCCGGGGCCGTTGATCGAAATTTCCTCGTCCACGTTGATGGAAATCTTGCTGGCATGCACGGCCCAACCGTTGGTTGCTTCCAAGCTACATTGTTGATCAATTTGCACGGCGCAGCCGTTTTGAATGTGGACAGAGCTGTCATTCTCGATGAGCACGCGAGAGTTGCCTTGCACATGGAGATTGTCGTGCTGCTTGATAAGCGTTTTGCGATCATTGCCAATTGTCGTGAGACGGTCGTGGCCGACGTACTCGCGGGAGTCAGCTTCGACGCTTTCGGTCTTGCTGCGTTCGGCGTGAATTCTGAGCAACTCGCTGCCTTTTTTGTCCTCGAAGACGATGGAGTTGAAAGTGGAAGCCGAGCCCTTGGGCGTGCTGCGACTCATGACGCCGCTGCGGGTTTGATTGTCGGGGAGCTTATAGGGGGGCATATTGTCGGCGTTGTACACGCGGCCGGTGATGATGGGCTGGTCCGGGTCGCCCTCAAGGAAGTCGACAATCACTTCCTGGCCGACGCGAGGAAGGAATATGGCCCCCCAGTTGGTGCCAGCCCAGGGCTGGGAGACACGGACGAAGCAGGAACTGTGGTCATCTCGTTTGCCCTCGCGATCCCAGTGGAACTGGACTTTAACGCGGCCATACTTGTCAGTAAAAATCTCCTCGTCTTTTGGGCCGACGACAATAGCGGTTTGAGAGCCTTGCATGAGCGGGCGAGGAGTAGAACGCCGAGGCCGGAATTGCGCGGCGATGGGAATACAAGTGAAGGAATTGGAATAGTTGGAACCGGAACCACCGGGATCGGAGATACCTGCGCCTTCAAAAGCAGAGTGAGTGACGGAAGAGAGCACATAGGTACCGTCCTGATCCTTACGATCACTGTCCGTGACGTCAAAACGAAAACCGGCGGTGAAGGTCCGGGCGTGGCTGACCCCGTCGACCACGATGTGGGGAACTTCTTCTTCCTCGATGCGGCGATGGGCGTAGAAGTCCCCTTCCTCGCGCGAATCATATTCTCCGGGGTAGTCATAGGTCTCAAACTTGGTGTTGCCACCCTGGTCGATCTTGCTGGGAACCGGCACCAACAAGCTTGTGGAAGGAGACTCAAAGTTGAAATCATTGAGGGTGTACTTGCCGGTGCGCATCTCCTGAGCAAACTGCCAGGAGAGAATGGTGTCTTCCGAGGCAAGGCTGCCGGAAGCAGTTATAGGGGCGAATCGATATTTGGATTTAACTGGGCAGGGCTTGTGTTCGGAAGGAGCATCGGCCATAACCATCTTGTGGATGCCCTTGGCGTGGGTAAAGAAAAAGAAAATGCCCTCTTGCTCCATAAGACGCATGATGAAATGGGCGGCAGTTTCCCGGTATTGAACGCTGTAATCCCACTTGCGATATTTCGAGGGGTCGAGCTTGACATCCAGAAAAGAGTCAAAACCATGGCGTTGAAGGACATCTTTAACAATGTCCGGAACATTCTTGTCCTGAAAAATGAGGCAGTCGGCGGTGCGAGAGAGAAGCCACAGCCAGGGAACCATCTCAGCAACATAGTGAGTGCCCTGCTTATCTCCGGCCAATTGCGTGAAGCGGCTGATGAAACCATTAAAGAATCGCGCGGGTGTGCCATCGGCGGCGTTAATGGTGACGGTGACATTTTTCCCCATGATGCCGTCAAAATTGATGGAATCATCCGGAGAAAGAAGGTCGAGTTGAAACTCGAAAGGGCGGGAGATTTCCTCGGTGCCGGAAAAAGAGCGCAAGAAGAATTTCTTCTTATCCGTATCGAGAGGCGTGTCAATGGAAAGGAAAACATTCTTGAATTCAGAGTTAGGCATGGCGCGCTCCCGTTAACGTGGGGAATTCCTCCTGGCAAGGACCATAGCGGAGTGCATGTGGCGATACTCCATCACTGGGGGATTCTATACGGCGGAGCGACGCGTGGAACCGAAAAATACGCGCCGACCAGGCCGCGGACTTCCACACCGTTTAGCTTGGTGCGGTTGGCGTTGGTGGTACCGACGGGAAACATAACGTCCTGCGTTTCGGAGCCTGCATTTGGATGTTCCAAGCCGGCGGCATGACCGAGCTCGTGCAACAGCGTTGTCGGAAACGCGGTAGCCGCGTCCAAAAGGCAAAAGGGGAGAAAAGAGCCGCCATTGGGCAAGGTGGCTTTGCGGTCGGGTTGGGAATTGTCGATAACGGTAAAACCTGCGGCTTCGCGAGCGAAGGAGGATCGAAAGGTGCAGACGATTACGGGGCAACGAAGCGGAATGGCAGAGGCATTGAAGAGAGCGCCAGCAGCGTTGCGAATCTCCTCGACCTGAATCCGGTCACCTACATCGCCGCCGTTATAGTTGATAACATCGGGACCGTTCGCACCTTGGAGGACGTCGAGTTTTATGCCGTGCTGACCAAGAATATTGGTAGCTAGCTGGATCCAGTTGGAGAGTGGAAAATTGGAAGCCGATATTGTCTTGAACACAATGATGTTAAGGGTAGCGGCAATTTGAAGATTGTAGTTCCCGAGGTCGCTGAAGCGTTGAGCAAGGCTAGGAGGCAGGACGGTCGCCTGAGGACGCCCGACCTGGGTTCTTCCGGCAGGATTGCGAATGATTCTCGGGGGAGGAGTCATTCGTTGTGCCTGCGAACTAGAGTATTGCGCATCAGGTCCTCTTTGCCCACTAGGATAAAAAACGATTTCGGCCTCCAAAACAGCAGGCGCCGCTACGCGCGCAAAAATCAAGAGTAGGTAAACAAGCCGTTTTCGGCGACGGAAACGTGGATGGAAGACGGCTTTTGGCGCTCGGCCATACGGCTTAGGAGATAGCGGGAAACATCCGGGAGCATGGTGTTGGTGAGGATGTTGTCAACGTTGCGGGCGCCGGACTCGACTTCGGTGCAGCGCTTGGCGACTTCGGCTACTACCGCGGGATCGTAGGTCAGCTCGATTTTGTGGTTATCGCGAATGCGGCGTTGGATCTTGGCAAGTTTCAGCGTGACGATTTGTTTCATGGCTTCGTCGCGCAGAGGGAAATAAGGAACGGTAACAAGGCGCCCCATGAAGGCGGGCTTGAAGATTTTGTTGAGTTCGGGCTTCAGGGCTTTGGCGAGGCCGTCAGCGCTGGGAGTGGTTTCGGGATCGGCGGTGAGCTTCATGAGCAGATCGGTGCAAGCGTTGGAGGTGAGAATGATGATGGTGTTTTTGAAATCGATTTCGCGGCCTTCGCCGTCTTCCATATTGCCCTTGTCGAAGACCTGGTAGAAGAGTTCGAGAACATCGGGATGAGCCTTCTCGCATTCGTCTAGCAAGACGACGGAGTACGGACGGCGGCGAACGGCTTCGGTCAAGACGCCACCTTCGCCGTAACCGACGTAGCCCGGAGGCGCGCCTTTGAGGCTGGAAACGGTGTGCGCTTCCTGAAATTCGGACATGTTGATGGTGATGAGATTGCGCTCGCCGCCGTAAAGAAAATCGGCAAGGGCCAGCGCGGTTTCGGTTTTGCCTACGCCGCTGGGACCGACGAGCATGAAGACCCCGACGGGTTTGACGGGATCATCCATGCCAGCGCGGTTCGTGGAAATGCGCTGGGCAATGGCTTCGAGGGCGTGGTTTTGGCCGATGACGCGGGCGGCCATCAGATCTTTCAGATGGAGCACGGTATTGATTTCGTCTTGCTGCATCTTGCCGACGGGGATTCCGGTCCAGGCAGAGATGACTTCGCCGACGATTTGGGTATCCACGCAGACGCGCATCAGCGGCGAATCGCCTTGGAGAGTGTCGAGTTCGAGATTGAGTTTTTCGAGCTCGGCGCGAAGGGCAGATGCATCCGTTGCGGGCTGAGCGGCGGTGCCCGAGGCAGCGGACATGGATGCAGGAGGAGCGGCAGCCGGTCCAACAGCCGATTCCAGTTGAGTACGGATATCGCGGATGCGTGAAACGAGGGCAAATTCCTTACCACGCCGTTCTTCGAGAGTCTTGAGGCGCGCGGCGACTTCTGTTTTCTGCTTGGCGATATTAGCGAGGCGTTCGGAATGATCGACGCCGACGGCAGTTTCGCGTTCGAGGACGCGCTGCTGGACGTCGAGGTCGTCGACCTGACGCATGGCGTCTTCGATCATGGGAGGAGTGGCGTTTTGTCCGAGGGAGAGACGCGCGCAAGCGGTATCCATGACGCTGACAGCCTTGTCTGGAAGCTGACGGCCCGCGAGATAGCGATGCGAGAACTTGGTTGCGGCGTGGACGGCTTCGTCAAGGATGCGCACGTTGTGATGTTTTTCGAGGGAGCTGACTATGCCGCGCAACATGACCATGCATTGCTCTTCCGTGGGCTCTTCGACTTTGACGACCTGGAAACGGCGGGCTAGCGCGGCATCTTTTTCGAAGAATTTTTTGTACTCGGACCAGGTGGTGGCGGCGATGGTGCGGAGTTCGCCGCGGGCCAAGGCGGGCTTGAGAAGATTGGCAGCATCACCCTGTCCTGCCGGGCCGCCGGCGCCGATCATGGTGTGAGCCTCGTCAATGAAGAGAATGATGGGAGACGGCGAGGATTTCACTTCCTCGATCAGACCTTTGAGGCGATTTTCGAATTCGCCTTTAACGCCTGCGCCAGCCTGCAAAAGCGCGAGATCGAGCGAGCGGATGGTGACGTTTTTTAGAGGCGGCGGAACATCGCCGGCGGCTACGCGCAGAGCAAAACCTTCGACGACGGCGGTCTTGCCGACGCCCGCTTCGCCGGTGAGGATGGGATTGTTCTGACGGCGGCGCGTGAGGATATCGATGATTTGGCGGATTTCGTGATCGCGGCCGAGGACGGCGTCGATTTTGCCGGCTTTGGCGTTGGCGGTGAGATCGATCGTGAACTGATTTAGATTTTGCTGCTTCCCAGCTGCAGGAATGCCGGCCGCGCCTTGGGGCAAACCTTCCAAGCCGAGAGGGACGGCTTGCGCGGTTTCCTGATCTTCGGGCGAACCTGCGACGATATTCCAGAAATCGTTATGGAGGGCTTCGGCGCTGATCTTTTGAAACTCGCGAGTGACTTCGCGCATAAGCCGAGAAAGATCGCCGGAGGTGGCAATCGCGAGAATGCAAAAGCCAGTGCGAACTTGCGCGGAGCCGAAATCGATGGAGCCAATGGTCCAAGCTTCGGAGAGCATGTCCGTCAGCGAAGGGCTGAAGGAGGGAGTGCGGGCGTTTCCGGACTTTAATTTATCGAGGCTGCGGGTGAGATCGCCGGTGAGGCGGGATTTATCGACACCAAACTGCTTGAGGATGCGCGGAAAATCGCTATCAGTGACATCGAGGAGCTTGAGCAGAAAATGCTCGACCTCGATGTCGTAGTGAGTGCGCGCGAGACAAAAACCAGCGGCAGCCTCGAGAGCGTTCCGAGTGGTATCGTTAAGTTTCCCGATCAGACCTTTTAGGTTTGTCGTCATGACGACCTCGCTTTGCTAAACATTGAAAATGGTTTCTTCCGGATGGCGATCCATGGGCTTTGATTTCATCCACGTGACCCAGCCAAGCTGGGGAGCGGCTTCGCCTTCCGCGCCGAGCTGGCAGCTGGGAACTTCTTCGCGATTGAGAATAAGCTGAACTTCGAAATCGATCTCATCGTTGGTCCAAAAACGCAAGAGGGCGCGAAGCGGCTCGTGGGCGGAGCCGTTGGGGAGGAAATCGAGATAGTTTTCCAAATCGAGCGGGCCGATGCGGATGCGCGCGCGCGCCTGCTGGTTCCACACTTCGTCGCCGACCACGGCGCCCAAACCCAATTGTTCGGAAGGAGTGGAACGCTCGCCGATGCAGCATTCCGTGGAGTTGTCCAAACGGAACCAACCGCCGACCAACTGGATGACTTGAAATGGAACTTCGAAGTAATCGTTCAGAAGGAGCTCGAGGGCATGAGCGGAATGAGGACGCTGGCCGAGAATACCCGCGAAAAAAAGAAACGCATCGTCGGGAACAGAGAGGCGCTCCTGAAGACCGGCGGTGCCGAGACCGATCAAATCCAGGAGATGATGAGAGAAGCGATCGCGCTCTCCGCGCTCGTAGGAAACGGCAAAGCGGTATTTTTCCCAAGCCTGGTAGAAGAAGGAGAGCATGCGGTGATGAAAGAGGTCGAGAAAATCGCGCAGGGTTTTGTCGCCGGAGCGCAAACGAGAAAGTATGAGCGTCGTGTAGAAGTGCGGAAGAGGGCCCTGCGGGCCAGTGACGCCCATGAAATTCACCGCAAGAGACGGCGGCTTACCTTCGGGCCAATCAATGGACTGAATTTCGCTGGCGGGGAAAGAGAGCGAAGGATGAGCGCCGAGACGCGCGACTTCATCGGAAGGATTGGTGAAACGGCCAAGAGGCTTGCGATCGGGCGCGAGCCGCTCCAGCAGACGAATAGCCTGGAAGAATTCGAAGCGATAAGGCTCGCTGCGAAGCAACGCTTCGACTTCCGAAAGATCTACAGGAGAATCACTTCCCCCGCCCGGGGTGGCCATTGACGGAGAACCTCCTTTCTTTGCTGGGTGCGCACGGCAAGCTGGCTAAAGCTGTTCAGCGACGCATAGTGCCCCAGAAAGTATTCGAGAACGCTGGCGAAGAGAAAAACACCGCCGCCGACGAACTGTTCTTCATCGAATTCCATTTCGACACGGTGACCGCGGACAAAACCGATACCATTTTCGGAGATGACACGAGCGAAGTGGCGAGAGCTGGACAAATGCATCAGTCCGGCGACTTGGCGCTCGTTGTAGCCGGATTCGCCAAAGGTGTAGAGGCGGAGAATTTCCTGGAGAGATTCCTTGCCCTCCTCGACGATCGAAAGATAGTTGAGAGAAAGATGGGAGATGAGGCGCCAGAGCATGCCCTTGCCTGTTGGCGGACGGACGGAGGCAGAGGGCTTGCGCAAAGCTACGATGCGTTTTATGGAGGAGATGCCTTCGAGTTCGAAATCGCCGCGTTCGTTTCCCATGGGGAGGCGGTGGGGCAAATCGCGGTTCGAACAAGTGCAGTGAATCGTAGTGGTGTCGGTTTCCGGGTGGAGCGGGCGGCCGCTGAGATCCAGGAACGAAATGTAGACGTCGGTGCCTTCGTCGTCGCGGCGCGTGGATGCCTGGCGGCGAGAGTGCCAAAAGCCTTTGGGCCGTTCACGATGACGCGAAGTGGTATGCCGAAAGCGATAGAAGGGCTCGAATTTCAAGACTTCGTGGGTTTCCGGATCGGGGGAGATGACTTCTTCGATCGAGAATATTTCCATGGCGCGGCGGCGGCGAACATCGGGAGTGATGAGGTACTCGGTGTGGGTCTGATCGAGGCGAATGGGTTCGGCGGTATGCGGGAAAAGATTGATGGCAGGCGAACAGCCGAGACGCAGAGTTTCTTCAGAAACGTTGAGCTCGAGAGTTTGCTGGCGTTCGTTGCGTTCGAAGCGCGAAATGAGGAAGACGACCTCGATGCGCGGACCAAAACCCGAGGTGCGGAGATTTTCGAGACCGCCCAAATCGAGGAAAAAGAATTTTTCAGGGAAATGAAAATACTCTTGCAAAACCCGATAGCCGGAAAACGACCGGCGAGGAAACGGGAGCAGAGCTTCGGAATCGGTGAAGCCGGCGGGCTGGAGAATACTGCCCGGCAGAGAGATGGCATGCTTTCGGGTATTGGGGGCGAGATCGCGCAGCAAGATTTGCGCGCAGTTGTTGCAAAGCAGTTCGTAGAGCATGTGAATGAGACTGCTCTCGCCATTAAGGTAGAAGCGGAGAGAGCTCAATTCCAATTTGTCGAAACTGACATCGGGAAAGCATTCCAGCTCGAGGCGGAGAGCGGCGACGGCGTCCTGGGACTTGACGGCGGGGCGGAGGCGATCCGGCGTGACCCACTGCGCTTCGACGATTTTCAGCGGCCATAGAGTGGTGTCGTAGCAGGTTTTAAACTTACAGGGATAGCCGTCAACTGGTTGAGAGTAAAGCATTGAGCCGCGCGGGATGGGGAGGCCCGTGCTGAGTTTTCCCTGCTCCGGGTCGAGATGAAATTGCACGATAGTGGAAGACGGAATGGGGCGGATGTAATGCGGGTAGAGAACGCTCAGCAGGGCTTCCGTAATTTCCGGGAACTCGTCGTCGATCTTGAGGTGGACGCGAGCAGCCAAGAAAGCGAAGGACTCGATGAGGCGCTCGACGTGCGGATCTTCGCAGCGGTTGGGATCGATGAGCAGACGCGAGGCGACCTTCGGATATTTCTCGGAGAACTCCGCGCCCATCTGGCGGAGATAGGTTAGTTCGCGCTCGTAGTATTCGAGCAGCTCGTCACGCACGGTCATCTCCGGAAATGGAAACCTCGAGGCTGGTCAGCTCGATGGAGGCGTCGTAGACCACGTGCTCGGGAAGCGGATCGATGCGCAGCATTCCGTCGATCACGAAACGCAGGACGCGGGACTGGCCGGCGACGGGCACAAGGGAAACTCGGACACCGTCGAGCCTGGCCTCAAAGGTTTTTACGGCGGTCTCAATCGACTGAAGCAATTTGGTCTGTTCGTAAAGAAAATTGGCGGGCATGGAGGTGATGTCAGGCAGGCCGTAGTAATAGACGGAACGGAGAATCTCGACGGAGCCCTCGGGGATGTAATCCGGAGTGCGGCGGGTGTTCAGTAGGCTTTCGAGGTCGCGTCGTACCGCGATCTTGAGCCTGGCAAGGGAAGCGCTGCGCGTCATGGGCGCTTCGGACTTGAGCTTGGGCTCGTCGTCCAAGAGCCGGTCCAGGAGCGGCAATCGTAAGGGCGCGTTGGAGTCGTAATCCGGCATCGATTACCTCAGAGAAAGCGCTTGCCCGGGATCCAGGCGGCAAAGCTTTTGATAAATCTTTTCTTTTTCCGCGTCGTCGCGGCCCAGTTTTTCCGCGCAACGATACAGCAACGCGAGAGGCTGCGCGACGACGGAAGGCTCTTCCCACTCTTCGAGTTTGCGGCGTTCGATTTCTTCGGCCAATTCAACCAGGATAGGGTAAGCGATAGCTTCGTGCTTGGTCGCGAGAAAAATGTTGGCGAGCTGGATGTGACGCTGGAAGCGGCCGCGACCGGTGCGTTCGTTGTTCATTTCGCGAGTCAGTATGCCAATGGCTTCCTGCACCTTTCCGGCGCGGGCCGCTTTCATAGCCATTTCGATGACGTCGGGAGCTTTTTCTCCGTTGGCGTTTTCGGAGGGCAAATTCGAAGACATGGACGCGGGGACGAATTCGGGCTCGTTGGGAGGCGGGGGCGGTGGCGGCAAGACGCTCTCTTTGAGCCACGTTTGTGTTTCGGCATTGGCGGCCGGCGTGTCGTCCATGAGCGAGGAGGTGAGCAGGTCAGGATAATCGGCAAGCACGGTTTTCAATTCGGCGCGGATGCCGGCGGCGACAGGTTCGTATTCCGAGCCGAGAGATTCGCAAGCACGGACGCAGTAGCGCTGCAAATCGAGCCAGCCACGGCCGCACGGAAGGCTCATGGCTTGTTCCGAGTTTTCCAAAACTCCCGCCCAATCTCCTTCCATGGACATCTTCTTAATCAGGGTGCGCTTTTCCGTGGGCGGCGCTTCGAGCATCGCGGAGTTAAGCGCAGCGCCAGCCGCGCGGAGCTCTCCCCAGCGCATGGCTCGAAGCAATAAGTAAGGAACGGGATTCACCGGGCTCTCGTGGCGCAAAAAGTGGGCCACGACAGTCAAGCGCTGCATGGCGTCGTCGCGATCGGCGGGCTCCGCGGCTACGGAACCAGAACGCTTTTTGGCGGCGGAGGCGCTGGAGCCAGTGGGTGCAGCGGACTCCTCCGCAACTTCCCCGGTTTCCGATTCGGCTGCCGGCTCTGTTTCCTCTGCTTCCGCTGCAGGATGGTGGTACTGCTTCACGATGTCTTGCAAATCTTCGAGCGCGCTGCGCAGGTTTGCGAAGCTGGGGGCTTCTCGGCCGAACTTCTCGTCACTCAAGGTCTCGAGCAACTGTAACGATTCGAGAGCGGCGACGAGATCGGCGGAAAGCTTTTCATAGTACGCATCGCCGGTAGCGCGGACGGCCTCATCAAATTCTTCCGCGGTACATTTCTTTTCCGCGATCGCGGCGGCTCTTGCGGCGGCTTTCTCTTCACTGGCGGTGGAATCCGCCTCATAGCCTACGCGGCGAGATTCCTGATATTTGAAACAGTCGAGTTTATTCTTCGTGAGCGGCAGCCGGCGCACCGCGCCATCGAGCTTCGAGCCCACCCAAGCGAGGGGTCCGGCGCGAAATTCCAAATCGCCATCATCGATTTCCGGGTAAAGTGTGTCCCAGAAAGTTTCCATGAAACCGCGGAGTAGGTCGAGGCCTTCGCGAAGGCCCGCGACGTTATCGCGGAACATAATCGCTTCGGTCAGCCAGGCGGCCAACTGCAAATCCTTGCTTTTGGTGGACAGTGCTTCGATGGTCAGCTTGAGGACGAGCAGGAAGTCGGCCTTCTTGACTTCGCGAGACCAGTCGCCCTGCGGAAGCACATCTTCTTCGCGGCGGGCTTCGCGAATCTTATCGTAGACGGGGTCATAGCGCAGGCTTTTTCCGCTTGGGTTATCCCCAGGAATGGGGTTTAGAAGACCTTCGGGAAGCGGCATGGCCGTTAAGAGGCCGTCTGGGCGATTGCGATTTGGATGTTGCGCAGCTCCAGAATCGGCCATTCCTCGCCGTCATCGGCAAGCAGAATTTTTTGGCCCACGGGAACGATTTCGCCGTCATCAGTTTCTTCCCAGACCGTGGCGCGGCCCAGGCGAACAGCAGGGTCGGTATGCTGGCCGGCAAAGGGAGTGAGCACGGGAAGCAGGACTTCGCCCAGTTCGCGGTCTTCGTACTTGTCCGAGGTGCGCACCTTTGCGGGCAACCATAAAAGGTCGCGAAGGCGTTTCGGAGGAGCAATCTCGATGGAGGTAAGAAGCGCAAAAGGGATCCACATATAGCTGCCGGCGGCGAAGACTTCGAGGTTGGAGCCGATGCGCGGATCACCGTCAGCCAAGGAGTGAAAAGGCTTGCCATTGACGGAGATCGACAATTGTCCGAGGGCAGCGGTGTTCTTCGAAATAGGATATTGTTTTTTGCTGAAGAGATCGTGGCGAGTGCGCTCCGCATGAAGGGCCGCATGATAGAGAAGAGCGCCCATTTCCGCATTGCGGCCTTCGCTGCCGAGAATATCGAGCTGCTTTTCCGCGCGCACGAAATCGCCGGAAAAACAGAGAAGCTCGAAGAGGAAGGTGCGGCGCTTGGCGTCGGTTGGATTGTCGCGCACTTCGGCGTTCAAAGCCTGAATAGCGTCGTCAAGGCGCCCCGCCTGAAACAATTGTTGGACTGACATGAAACCCCGGATTCAACCCCGCGACCGCGGAAGACGGCGTTGCGGGCGATCAAGCCCCCTCCGGCTGGGTGCCTTGGTCTGAAGAGACCCAGCCAGAATAGGGGAGGTGAATAATTTATATCTTGACGTTCTTCTGCAGATCCCAGCCGGTCATGGTGTTGGCGCCTTGCGTACCGTCGGAGTTCTGGGCCATGTAGTTGTACGTGATTTTGGCAAAGTTCAGGTGGAATGTGTCGATCGGAAGAGTATCCTTAAAATTGGTGTCTCCCCCAAGCGACTCGTATGCAGAAACAATCACGTTTTCGAGCTTGATCTTCATGAAATCTGCCTGCGTGCCTCCGGCTCTGCGGCAAGTAAGCGTGACGTCAGGAAAATGCTGCCCGCTGGCGCAAGCGAGCATCAGCTTGGCGGAAGCGGAGTCAATACGCTTGGTGAATTCAAATTCACCGAACTGGGCTTTGCCGACTCCACCACCGGCGCCGACAGCAGCTGCTCCGCCAGGCTGTCTCACGCCAAACTTGAAGCTCATCAGATCGATTTCGCCTTTGTGCTTGTCGTCCAGCGATTCCCCCTTGATGTCACCGATTTTCAGAAAAAAATCGGAATGACTCGTCATGGGAGCCAATTTTGATTCCATTGCTTGTGATGGCATTCGCGTGCCCTCCTAGTGTTCGAAATGTACAGAAAATCGAGCTAAAACCAAATTCACCGGCCGGACGTCCAAAGCGGGAGATTGCAGTTCCCCACCTGGCAGGTCCAAGAATTCTCAAGCAGCCTTTACTTCGCCGGAGCAGGCAGGTCCGCCACCAGCCGAAGCGAAACTGTCAATTCGTCCAACTGGAAGTGCGGCCTGAGGAAAGCAATGGCGCGGTAGGCCCCCGGCTTGCCCGGAATCTCGCTGACCTCGATTTTGGCCTCGCGAAGTGGAAACTTCGCTTTGGTGGCGGCACTCGCCTGATCGTCATCGGTGACGTACTGCATGATCCACTGGGTGAGGAATGTCTGGCACTGTCCGCGGCTCATGAAGCCACCGATTTTGTCGCGCATGATGGACTTCATGTAGTGAGCAAACCGGGAAACAGCAAGAATGTAAGGAAGCTGTGCCGATAGACGCGCGTTGGCATTGGCAGCCGCTTTATCAAACTTCTTTGGCTTGTTGGCGGATTGCACGCTGAAAAAGGCCGCGTAGTCCGTGCCCTTGCAGTGAACTAGCGGAATCAAGCCCTGGTCGGCAAGCTCTTTTTCGCGCCGGTCGGTGATGGCGACTTCCGTGGGGCACTTCAAGGCTACGTCGCCTTCGTCCGTGCGGAACGTGTGGGTCGGAAGGCCTTCGACGAGGCCTCCGCCTTCCACGCCGCGGATCGATGCGCACCAGCCATACTGAGCGAAAGCTTGCGTAAGACGTGCGCCGAGAGCGTACGCGGCATTTCCCCACAAATATTTGGAGTGATCGGTTCCGTCCACGCCTTCCTCGTAACTGAAGTCATCGACGGGTTTGGTATCTTTTCCATAGGGAAGACGCATTAGGACGCGGGGCATTGTTAGGCCGACATAGCGGGAATCTTCGCTGGCGCGGAAAGACTTCCACTTCGCGAACTCCGTACTGTCGAAGATCTTGCCAATGTCACGCGGGTCGCCCAACTGGGAGAAGCTGTCCAGATTCAGAAGCTCCGGAGCGGCGGCCGTAAGAAAGGGAGCATGCGCGCCCGCAGCCACTTGCGACACTTTTTCGAGCAGCTCAATGTCCTCGGGATGCTTGCTGAATTCATAGTCGCCGACGAGCGCGCCAAAAGGCTCGCCACCGAAGATGCCGAATTCATCTTCATACACTTTCTTGAACATCACGCTCTGATCGAACTCCGGAGCGCGCTGGAGGTCGCGCAGCAACTCTTTCTTGCTAACGTTGAGAACGCGGATCTTCAGCATCGCGCTGGTCTCGCTCTGATCCATCATGTACTTAATCCCGCGCCAACTGGCTTCCAGCTTCTGAAAGGCGGGATGATGAAGGATTTCGTTCAACTGAAGAGAGATGAGATGGTCGATCTGAGCCACGCGGGAATTGATGGTGGCGTCGGCGTCGCGCGAGAGTTTCATCTCGCCTTCGAGAACCTGCGCGACAAACTCCTTGACCATGTCCCGGCCACGCTCACGCGCAACCTGTTCTTTTCCAAATCGCCCTTGATCGACTATCTGATCGAGCAGGCTCGATTCCGTCGTCTTAGCTGCCGCCGCCTGGCCGGCCGCTGCCTTCTCCGGCTTACTCATCGGAGCCTCCCTTGGGCTTGTCCTTATCGATCTCTTTCTTCAATTGGTCAGCTTTTTGCGTATTGCCGACGGCTTCCATCAAAAGATCGTCCAACTTATCGTTCCCCTGCAGCGCGCCGCGAAGATCCCCCAACTTTTGGCGCAGGTCGAGAAGCTCTTTCAACGGCTTGACGTTCTTGGCGACGTTGGCAGGGTCAAAATCATCAAGACTCTTGAAATCAAGGTCCACTTTGAGTTTTCCGGCCTCCGCGTCGTCGCTGAGTTTGTTGTCTACCTCAAGCGAGAGATGCGGCTTGAAACTCTCCAGCACACCGTCGAAGTTGTCGGGAGTGATCTCGACAAAGCGGCGGTCTTTCAGCCGCGGGAGCGCTTCCGTGGGCTGGCCGCTAAGATCGGCTAAGACACCCATGACAAATGGCAGCTCCTTTACCTCGATGGCGTCTCCAACCTCGACGTCGTACGTAACATGCACTCGAGGCGGACGAACCCTCTCGAGCTTCTTATGGACGCTTTCTTTTGCCATGTGTTCCTCTTAAGTCTCCCTCTCAGTGCGGGTAGTGTTTTGAGAACGTAAAGCGTTTCTACAAGGCAGGACACCCGATTGTATCGGCACGGTTTATCACGATTTCTCCTGTGCGTCAATTAGTTCTCTAGTCCTAGAAGTACTGCACAGCGTGAAAGTCATTCTCAATTCGAGAATCGCGATCCTTGTGCGACTTAGATCGGATATACGTGCCCAAGACCCAGTGAAGGACTCCCTTCGCCTGAGACTCAGGGAATGGAACGGTCGCCAGCTTGGAAAACGGCCAGCACGCGCCCTTCCACCATGGCATTACCCTGTTGCCACTAACCCAGGCGGCTACTCTTGACTCGGCTAACTTCTCCGCATGTGGTTGCAGCATGGTCATCGGTCTGCTATCAGTTGTCGCCGTCCACTATCGCTGTCCCCGGCTTCAGCATGCCGCACACTATCGCGCACTCCGCCGGGGAGAACAATGCACTGGCGGTGAACTGTGCATGGATTGGAGGTGAACAAGCAACTACCGGAAAGGCTACGGATGATGGGGAGCGGGTGCAACAATCGGGACAATCTTGGTTTCCGTCTCCATAAAAGGAGTGACATTCGGGCAGCGCTAGGAGAACCGTGCGGTGCAAAATGTGTGTGCCGCCTGTTGCGTCTGAAATTCCCGCGGAATGTCTTTTGACTTTCCCGTGCCGCTCCTGCTAGCTTTAGCCGCAAGCCATGCGCCAGCTTCAACCTGTCATCTGGTCAAAAGGCACCTTCCTCACGCCGCAACACATGCAGACTCGCGACCGCTATGTCGAGAATTGCGTGCAGTTTCGTTTGGAGGGGCTCAATTTCCGGCCGTGGGGATTTCTCGACTTGCAGATCAATCAGGAGGCCTTGGGCGAGGGCAACTTCGCGCTTACGCGGGCGTCCGGGCTTTTTGCCGATGGCCTTCCCTTTGAAATTCCGGAGTCCGACGCTGCGCCGGCTCCAAAACCTCTTGGACTATTTTTTGAGGCCGAGCAAACTTCGCTGGACGTCTTTCTCGCGATTCCCGAGTACCGGCTGCACGGTCTGAACGTCTCCATCGCGCAGAAAAATGCCGACGTGCGGTATCTCTCCGAAATAGTCAATTTCAAGGATGAGAATTCCGGGCTGACGGAAAAACCGGTGCAAATCGCGCGGAAGAATTTGCGATTCCTGGTGGAGGGCGAATCTCGCGAAGGCTGCAATGCGCTGCAAATCGCGCGTATTCAGCGCACCTCCGCGGGCACCTTCCGGCTCGACCCGCAGTATATTCCTCCTTTGCTCGATATCGCGGCAAACGACTACTTGATGGGAATCGCACGGCGGCTCATGGAGATTCTTGCGGCAAAAAGCAGCATCCTCGCGGGCGGCCGGCGGCAGCGGAGCGCGGGACTGGCGGATTTCTCCGCGGCGGACATCGCAAGCTTCTGGCTGCTCTACACGGTGAATGGGCACTTTCCAGCTTTGCGCCATATTCATGACGTCCGGCAGGGGCATCCAGACGTGCTCTTCCGATTACTTACCTCCTTGGCGGGAGCGCTGAGCACTTTTTCCCTGAAAATCCAGCCGAGAGACCTGCCTCTTTACGATCATGAAAACCTGAGTGCCTGCTTTACGGATCTGGATGAAAAGCTGCGAGAGCTATTGGAGACGGTGGTCCCGAGTAATTTCGTGGCTCTGCCGTTGAAGCTGGTGAAGCCGTCCATCTATTCCACGAACATCGAAGACGACCGTTATTTGACGGGAACAAAATTCTATCTGGCGGTCAGCTCGACGATGAATCAAGCAGACCTGATCAAGAAAGCGCCACAGCTGATTAAAGTTTGCTCGGCGGCCCAAATCGAACAGCTCGTGCGCCAGGCATTGCCGGGCATGCAGCTCACGCATGCGGTGCGGCCACCGGCCTCGATTCCGGTGAAGTTAAATTATCAATATTTCAGCCTCAATCAGGCGGGCATGGCGTGGGAGACGGTGGCGAAGGGGCGCAGCCTGGCGGCTTTCGTGCCGAGCGACATTCCAGAGCCGCAGCTTGAGCTGCTCATCCTGCTGCCACAGGCAATCTAAATTCCTCCGTCTGAAGAAATCCTCCGCTGATAAGAGTCGCCAACAGGCGGCAAAACTCTTCGGCAGGCGTATCGGGAACGATCCACTCATTTTGCTTTGCCATTTCGAATAATTCCGCGATAGTCGTTTTGCCGTCGCAGCGTGGCAGCAAAGCAGCCATCCACGGTTGCACGGTGCAATTGGTTGCAAACGGAAGATCGATCGAGAGCGTGAAGTTCACCGGAGAGATTTCGCCGTCGCGGAGTACATGGCGTACGGTGATCTCGATGCCGGGGGGCGCCAGAGGCTTTGCCTTGAGGAGCCGTTGCACGGCGCCTGGCAGCTGAATTTCCGCTTCCCAACGCATGGCCCAATCGAGTGTCGCGGCGGATGTTCCGCTTCCAATAGTACGCCGGAGGGTGAAGGCGGGCCGCTGCCCGGCGACCCGCTGAATGACAATCACGCCGATCACGAGCTCGCGCACGACATTTTTTGCAAAGAGCTTTTCCCACTGAGCAAAATCTTCTCTGCCGCCATTTCTATTCAAGGTCTCCTCGAGGGCGAATTGGCGCGGCTCCAGGTTTTGGAGTACGAACAAGGCCACGTCGAACTCAAGGTGCTTCTCTCCCAGCCATTCTCGAATTCGTTTTTCAAAGCTTTGGCTGGGCCGTTCCGTTCCGAGTGTCCGGCAATATAAGCGCCCGCCTGCTTTTAGTTTGGCGGGAAGTTCGGCGATGATCCGTTTGGTAATTTCCTCGCCGACTTCCCCTCCGCCGTAGAAAATTTCTGCCGTCTTGAGGACCGGCACGTAGGGGGGATGGGCCGCGATGCGATCAAACGTGCGGCCCTCTACCGGTTGAAAGAGATCGCCCAGGGCAAAGGTCACATTGCGGATCCCGTTGAGCGCCGCGTTGAATTTTGCGAAGTCCAGTGAGCGCTCTGCGATATCGGTGGCCCACACATTTTTGGCTGTTCGCGCCGCGAGCAGAGCCGCCGGCGCGGTTCCCGCGCAAAGTTCCAGAAAGTCTTCGCAGGGTTCGAAAGAGGTGTAGTTGAGGAACTGCTTCGCCGACTTCGTCAGTGCCGGGTAAACGATGTCAGGAAACATTTGTCTCGGGGAGTGATCCGGATTGGACCAGCGATCCGAGGCGATGAACAAGTCTCGAATCGGATAAAGGGCAACGCTTGCGACACAACGGCTTGCATCGACCGTGTCCGCCAATACAAGGCGAGTGTGGAAAAGAATCTCCCAAACCGTGGGCGGGAATAGAGACATTGCTTCGGCGGCGGGCAGAGACTCGCCGAGGACAAATAGGTAGATGAGTGCGTCAAGACTGTCGCCGACTTTGGGTTTCAGAGGAGGGCGGCCAGAAAGTCCGGCGAGGTCCAACTCCCTTGCCGGGGGGACATCGAGTCTTTGGCGAAGGGCTTCCTCGGTAAAGCCGGTCTGCAAAAGATGCTCCCGGAGCGCCGCAAACTGCTCCGAGGTACCCATTTTCAATTGAGACATGCACTTCTCTCGCGAACAGCGCGGGCATAATACCAGATGCCAACACCAGCAGGGCGAATGTCTTGACATCCATCCAGGCAAACGCCATAGTTAGGCACGATTCAAGCCTTTAGGGGCTTTCCCGGGTCTTTCTTCCGGTTTGACGTCGATTACCAGTCGCAGCCGTCGCCTATTTTGAGCCTTGAAATGCCGGGCTGGCCGAACGACGATGGCATAATTGTTGCACTTCGCCATAGGAGAGCCGGTTCGCGCTGGGTGAGACGCAACATGCCGGCGCTTACACGGTATGACCTACTGAACAATGAAGCATCTTTCCAAGGTGGTGTGGCACGAGGGGATGTACCTGGGCCCCCATCACTTCCAGGTGCAATCCCAATCCTTTGAAGACCTCGTTCATTTCTCGACGTCCAGTTTGTGGTTCGCGCCTTATGGCGTGATCAGTTGCAAACTGGACCCCGACGCGCTGCAAAATGGAATGCTCTCGCTGGTGCATGCCAGAGGGCTGTTCCCAGACGGCTTGGCGTTTCAGATGCCCGATGCCGATCCGCTGCCCCCCGTTCTAAACATCAATGATCTGTTTTCGCCGACACGAGAGTCTCTCCTTGTCCTTCTTGCCGTCCCGGAAAGAAGGCCCGAGGGGCCCAATTGCGCGCTCGATTCCGAGCCCTCGCAAATCGAAGTGCGCTTCCGGGCGGAAATGCGCACTTTGCCCGATGACAATACTGGGCGCGACGAGAAACAGATTGAAATTGGCCGCAAAAATATTCGTTTCGCGCTGGAAACCCAAGAAAATCAGGGACTCGTCACTCTGCCCGTTGCGCGCGTACTCCGCGATGGCTCGGGGCGCTTCATCTTCGATCCTGGTTTTATTCCTCCCTGCCTGCAAATCAGCGCCAGTGATCGGCTGCTGGTCATCGCCCGGACTCTCGTCGATATTCTTGATGAAAAAAGCGCTTCGCTCTCTCGCGCTCGCCGCGCCACGGCGCAGGGCCGCGCGGGATATTCTTCCGAGGAAATCGCGAGTTTCTGGTTCGTGCATACCGTCAACGAAAGTCTCTCTGTCCTGCGGCACCTCAGCGTTTCCGAGCGCGGCCATCCGGAACAGCTCTATCTCGAGATGTCGCGGCTCGCGGGCGCCTTGTGCACCTTTGGGCTGGATTCCCATCCCGAATCGTTGCCCGCTTACAACCACGATAATTTGGAGAAGTGTTTCGGCCCGCTAAATCAGCATATTCGCGCGCATCTCGAACTCGTGGTGCCATCGAACTGTCTACAGATTCCGCTGGTCTTGGCCGGACGCAATTTCCGAAATGGAGATGTGTTGGATCAGCGCTGCCTGGATCGCGCTCGATGGGTTCTCGCGGTTCGCGCGGATACGGGCGAGGCCGAGATTATCGCCAAGACGCCGCGGCTCATCAAAATTTGCTCGAAAGACTTGCTTCCCGAACTTGTAAAAACGGCGCTGCCTGGCTTGGGACTCGTCCACTTGCCGATTCCTCCTTCCGCCATCGCCCCCAAAGTAGAGTTTCAGTATTTCGGCATCAGCCGCACCGGCAGCTCTTGGGAGCACATCGTACAGACGCGCAAAGTTGGCGTGTATGTTCCCGATGACTTGCCCGGCGCGGAAATCGAGCTTCTTGTGATTTTGGATTCCTAGGAGGAGACCGTGGGAGCCACGATGTTCGGGGCCACGAGCCTGCAGCCCCGCGAAGTGTCCACGAAACGGCGCGCGGAAAATCTCGCGTATATCTATCAGCAGATTTTGACAGTGATAGTGCGCGTGCGGCAGAACCGCCAGGCCGTTGCCGACGCCAACGCTTTCCGGGCAAACATCCAGGCCGGTTTGCGCTCCGCGGAAAAAGACGCCGTGAAGAAGGCCTACGCTCCCGACGATATTCGCAATGCCACTCTCGCAATCGTCGCCTTTCTCGATGAGTCGATCCTGAATTCGAGCAATCCCGTGTTCAGCTCATGGCAGAGCATGCCGCTTCAGGAAGAGATGTTCGGGCATCACGTCGCCGGAGAAACATTTTTCGACAATCTTGAGAAGTTAATCTCGCGGCCCGATTCTCATGATGTGGCCGACGTGCTCGAAGTCTATGCATTGTGCCTGTTGATGGGCTACAAGGGACGCTATGGACTATCTGGTCCGGAGGCCACCCGGCCCATCATCGATTCCACGCTCGAAAAAATCCGCCGTGTTCGCGGACCTTTAGCAGGGCTCTCGCCCGCCTGGGCCGTTCCGGAAGGCGGCGTGGTGCTTGCAAAGCGCGATCCCTGGGTTTCGCGTCTGGCCTTTGGAGCGCTCGGATGCGTGATTCTGGGATTACTTTTTTTTGTTGTTTTCAAGATGCGAATGTTGTCAGCGGTTTCTGGCATTCATGCCATGGCACCTCTAAACCACCCGTAGGGAGTGGAGATGCGATTTCAATGGGAACATCTTGCAGCCGGAGCGGCCGCCATCGTTGTACTGATGCTGACGTGGTTCGCTGGGCCAATTTTTCATGTCGTCGGCACCAACGCCCTTGTGCTGCGCGGTGGCATCCTCTTGCTGGGTGTCATTGCCATCATTGGATTGCTTCTCTGGGCCCGCTCCTCGCGGCCTTCCTTGCCCGGGGCTGAAGAAATTCACGCCCCGGCTGCGGCCGCTTCTGCCGGCGCTTTCGTCGGCGCTTCCGCCGGAGCTTCCCAGGATGTGGACATCCTGATCCGCGAAGCGGCCGGCAAAGTTGCTGCAGCGCGCCTGGCCGCGGGCGCGAAGCTCTCGTCGCTTCCCGTTGTCTTTCTCCTCGGAGAAACCGGCGGAGGTAAGACCAGCGCGATGGACCAGAGCGGCCTGGACGCAGAGCTTCTGGCCGGTCAGGTGTATCAGGAAAGTAGCATTGTGCCCACGCGCGTTGCGAATCTGTGGTTCGCGCGCAAAACGGTTTTTGTCGAAGCCGGCGGCCCGCTCATGGACGACTCCGGTTCCTGGGTCCGCCTGATCAAGCATTTCGTCCCCAGCCGTTTCCGTTCCATCTTCGGCGGCGCGAAGATGGCGCCGCGCGCCGCCGTCGTTTGCGTGGATTGCGAAAAACTCCTCCGCGAAGCCGCCCTAGACAAAATCGTCGCGCAAGCGCGCAAACTTCGAGCGCGCCTCGAAGAGCTTTCCCATCACCTGGGAGTCAGCCTTCCCGTTTACGTGCTTTTCAACCGGTCTGACCGCATTCCTTATTTTGAAGAGTTTGCCGGCACGTTCAACAACGAAGAAACTTCGCAGGTCCTTGGGTCCACTCTGCCGCTCGCGGGTTCCACGAGCTCCGGCGTTTATGCCGAGCAGGAAACCCGGCGCCTCACCGCCGCTTTCCAAGCGATCTTTTTCACATTGGCCGAGTGCCGCCCCGGCCTGCTCAGCCGCGAGCGCAATAGCGATCGCCAAGCCGGCGTCTATGAGTTTCCACGCGAGTTTGGAAAACTCAGCAAGCCTCTAGTCCAGTTTCTCGTGGATCTCTGCCGTCCCGGCCATCTGCGCACCGGCCCCTTTCTTCGCGGCTTTTATTTTGTAGGCCAGCGGATCGTAAGCGTTTCCACGAACTCCGGGCAGACCATGCTCGGCAATCGGACCGCGCTTCAGCGCGCTCCCGGCGGATTCAATCCGGACGCCACAAGTTTGATCAACGCCCAGGATCCCTCCGCCAAAGCGTCTTGGGCCACGGGCACCTCTCTTGAGGGAGCGAGTGAAGCCCGCAGATCCGTCCAGCGCGTTTTCTTGAGCCATGTTTTCAGCCATGTACTGTTGCAAGATCGCGCCGCGCTGGGCGCCAGCGGCAAAAGTACGCGCGGGGATTTGGGACGGCGCATTCTGTTCGCCTCCGTCGCCGGCCTTGCCGCGGTCTGGATCATCTTCACAATCATCTCTTTCGTTGGAAACGCGCATCTAGTCTCCGATATTCAGAGCGCCGGCCAAGACCTCGCTCTGGTGCAGAATCCCGGTTCACAGCCGCCGACCGTTGATTCTCTTCGGCGCCTCGATGCGCTCAGGCAAACCCTCGTCCAGCTTCGCGGCTACGACCAGAACGGCGTTCCCTGGCATCTTCGCTGGGGGCTTTATACCGGCGACTCCGTTTTCGACGATGCCCGCGCCATCTATTTTCATGCCTTCAATCAGGTTCTCTTTCAGCATACGAGACACAATCTTCTAACCGATCTGCGCAGCTATCAGGGCGACCCGCAAGCGTCCGCGGATTCAGGCTCGGCTTACGACGCACTCAAATCGTATCTGCTCACTACTTCCGAATTTCAGCGCAATTCCGGCGAGTTCCTGCAAGACTTCCTGATGCAGGAATGGAAAAAAGATCTCGGCGATTTGGATCAGGATCGGAACAGCCTCGCCGCGCAACAATTTGCGTTTTACAGCTCCGAACTGACTATCGACAATCCTTTCTCGAAAGAAAATGAAGCCGGCTTGGTCCTCCAGGTGCGCACCTATCTCAACAAGCTCGCTGGCCCGCAACGTATCTACCTGAGCATGCTCGCCGATGCGCGGCAGAAAGCGAAGGACTACCGCTTTGCCACCCAGCATCCGGACAGCCTCGACGTCATGCGCGCCTCGCAGGACGTGTCCGCGGCCTTCACTTCCGAAGGCTGGAAAGTGATGGACGCCGACATTCAGAATTCCAAACGCTTCCTCCAGGGCGAGCCTTGGGTTCTCGGCTCGACCACCAGCACCGATCTCTCCGCCGCGGACTTGATGCAGAATCTCCGCGCTCTTTATGAAAAGGATTACATCAAGCAGTGGCGCGGCTTCCTGAGCGCCGCCAGAGTTTTGCCTTACGGCTCGGACTCCGACGCCGCGTCCAAGTTGATGAAACTCTCCGCGAATTTCTCGCCTCTCCTGGCCCTGGTCTGCGACGTCTCGGACAATACCAGTGTGCAATCCACGGCGATTAAACTCGCGTTCCAGGCGCCGCAACAGGTTGTTTCCCCGGGCTGCGGCGCGCAGAAAAAATATGATCAAGCCTCGAATGACGGCTACATGAAGGGCCTGCTAAACCTTCAGCAATGCGTGCAACAAACCGCGAGCGCTCCTCCGGATCAAAAAGCGGCAACAAAAACTTCCTGTTTGCAGACTGCCGGACAAGCCAGCATTGCTGCCGCGCAAATCGCGCAAGGGCTTCCCAATGACACGGAAGGACACGTCGACCAAACCGTCGGCACGCTTCTGGAAGAACCCATAAAGGATTTGCAGCGGCTTTGGGCTTCCAGCGGCGGCTCAGCCGAAGGTCTGTGCAAACCGTACAAAGCTCTGCAATCTGTCTATCCGTTCAACGCCCACAGCAGCCGCGAAGTGTCGCTGCCGGAGTTCAACGAGTTCTTCCAGCCCGGCAAGGGCCTGCTCTCTCAGTACCTGGCCGCGGAAAAGAGCACGCTGTCCTTGCAGGGCACAACCTATGTCCGCGCCCTCGGAAGCACAACGCCCGTCGGCCCCCACTATCTTCGCTTCATCAACGAAATGTACGCCATCCAACTCGCCGTGTATCCCAACAATCCAACAGATCCGCACTTCGAATATTCGGTGACCGCACGTCTTCCTGACGCCGGCGGCTTCAAGAACGAAAAGCTGGCTTTCGACGGACAGGAATGGACCATCAGCGGGAACGGCGGTACGAAGAAGTTTATATGGCCTGGAGCCATCGTTCAGGGCGCCACGCTCAGCTTGAACAGCGGCGGCGGCGATCTCGAATTGCAACGCGCCACAGGTCTCTGGGCCGTCGCCCATTTCTTCGGCGGCTACAAGTGGCAACCCTCCGGCAACGGCTACATCATTCAAGGCCCGCTGCACGGGCCCACCGGCCAGCCCATCATGAGCAACAACAAGCCCGTCGAAGTTCGTTTCGACGTCGACCTGAAAGGCGTCCCCTTTTTCCAGGAAGGCTACTTAGCCGGCTTCAGTTGCCCCGCAAGAATGAACCAGTAATTCGCGCTCATGTCGGAACCCAATGCAATGTCGGATCGCCGTCACGCGCATGCGCACCCGCCAGATATCCCACATGTCCGCTAACCGCTGTATACCTCCGCGTGCGGCTAATCGTTACAATCTCAACTTCCCACAACGACGCTCTGGGGATGAGGAAGGATTCTTATGAACTCGAAGCTGGGTAGCGCAGAGAGAACCAGGTGGAGTCGAATTCTGCATAAGTGCCTTGCGCTAGCGCTTTTCTGCGGCCTCAGCGCTCGCTGCGTTCTGGCCCAGCAGGAGGTTCCGCCGATGCCGATGCGGCCCATCTATGAAGATGGAGCGGAGGCTCGCTGGTTGAACAAGAAAGTGCTGGATTCGCGTGTGCTCGATTCCATGGAAGATACATCGACATGGTCGTTCACGGGAGACGGAGACCTATCTCTTGCCGATTCGCCGGTGAAAGACGGCGCGCATTCCCTGCGAATTCGATCGAAACAAAACTTGGGCCTGGTCGGAGGCACCGGCGAATGGGAAGATCTTGTCGCCAGCCGTAAATTTCCTTCCGAGAATTGGAGCCGCTACAATCGCATTTCCATTTGGGTCTATCCCGATGTTATCGGTGCGCCGGCAATTTCCGCTTCTCTGACCCTACACAATGAAGGTGCACATAGTCTTCCGGATCGATATAACGAGGGGCGGAACGAGTCCCTCATCCTGAAGAATCACGAATGGAATCACGTCGTGTGGGAAATTGCGCCTCTCGACCGGGATAAGGTCACGCAGCTGGATTTTGCCTACAGCCTTCCCAAAATGCTTCCGGACCCGGGCGATCAGACCATCCTATATATAGATCAACTGGAGCTGCAGGCGGTAGAGGCGGATCATGTCGAAGGATGGGATGTTGCGCCCGACAAAATAGCGTTCAGTCACGCCGGATATACCGCCGGCTCCACGAAGACCGCGATCGCCAGCAACCTCGATGCGCATGAGTTTTCGGTGATCGAGCAAGGCACCGGCAAGGTTGTTCTCACCAAGGGGGTCCAGCAAGAGACAACGCAGCTGGGGAACTTCGCGGTCCTCGATTTTTCCGAGGTGCAGGTGCCCGGTGAATATGTTCTTCGCGCTGGCGCCACGATCACCCGCCCATTTCAGATCGGCCAAGAGGCATGGCGCGAAAGCATTTGGAAAGTCATCAATTTTATGTACAGCGAACGGTGTGGAACAGTGATTCCCGGGATCCATGGAATCTGCCACATGGACGATTACAGCATCCACGGGAATAAACGCATCATCGTCAATGGCGGCTATCACGATGCGGGAGATCTTTCGGCGACGGGCAACACGCCAGGGATGGCGTACGCGCTGTTTTCGCTCGCGGAACGTCTTCAGCGGCAAGGAGAAGATCCCGTGCTGTGCGCCCGCTTGCTGGAAGAAGCCACGTGGGGACTCCACTGGGTATTAAAGACGACCTTCGGCGATGGATATCGCAGCAAAGGCCAACTGATCAGCTACTGGACCAATGGCATCATAGGCGACGCAGACGATCGCACGGGCCAAGCGGTGAATGAACCCGAATGGAACTTTCGCGTGGCGGCTGTCGAGGCGCTGGCCGCTCGCGTGTTAAAAGAGAGCAATCCCGAGCTTGCCATTCGCAGCCTTCGTACAGCACAGCAGGATTGGAACTTTGCCGTTGCGGGACTCGAGACAGCCGCTCCGCTTCCGGAGGTCTATGGAGCACAGGATGAGCTGGAGCGCATTTCGTTCGGGGCAATTGCTTCCGTCGATTTATACCGGGCCACGGGCGAACAGCGCTACGCGGATGAGGCGTTCAAACTCGGCGATCTCATACTCGCCTCGCAGGAGCAAGCGCTTCAGCCGTGGAGCATCCCGCTGACCGGCTACTTCTACACCAGTCCCAAGCGCGAGAATCTCTTTCATCGCTTTCACATAGGGCAAGAGGAACAGCCCGTCATTGCACTGGCGCATCTGTGCGAAACATTTCCAAATCACGAGAATTGGATGAAGTGGTACGCGGCGATCGTCCTGCACTCCAAGTACTATCAGCAAGCCGCCGCCAAGATCGATCAGCCCTACAACATGTTACCGGCAGCAATCTACAAAGAGAGCGAAGCCCGGTTGTTGCCTCAATCGAAGGACTGGACCCCGCTGCGCGCCGCCGATCGCGACTCCTATCTTGAGCAAGTCCATCGCGGCTTTCCCTTGGGAGGGGAATACTATCTTCGGAGATTTCCTGTTTGGTTTGATTTCCGAGGGAATTCAAGCGTCCTGCTATCGCAGACAAAAGCTCTATCGGCGGCAGGACAATTGCGCGGAGATCTGGAAGCCGAAGATCTGGCACAGCAGCAGGCGGAGTGGCTCTTGGGACGCAATCCATTTTCAGCCAGCATCATGTACGGGGAAGGCTATGACTGGACACCGCTCTATAGTGTGCGCTCTGGACAAATGGTAGGCGCGATTCCCGTAGGCATCGAAACAAAGGAATACAACGATGCGCCATACTGGCCAACGCAGATTTGCTGGACCTACAAAGAGGTCTGGACGCAGCCGGTGGGGGAGTGGATCTGGCTCATGCAGGACCTGCATGGTGCGGCTGTCGTCGAGGGCGACGCCGATGTCTCAACGCACGAGCCTGTCGAGTTCCGCGACCAGAGAACGGGACGTGTCACTCAGGTTGCCGCGGATCCGTCGAACGGTAAATTTCGAGTCCAGCTGCCGCAAGGAGAATATAGCGTGCGCCAGGACACGACCCATACCACGCTCACCGCACTCTCTGGCGGAGTCTATCATCTCGAATTGCGCCCCAGCCGGGCCTTTGATTTCAAAGTCTCTGCGGAAGCAACGCACGCCCACGAACTCACGCTGCGTATCCACGCAGAAGGCGCCGGCGTCCACACGCTCGAAGTGAAAACCTCCAACCTCGAATCCCATGAGCCGGCCACGCACACCATCGAGCTGCGTCCAGGCCACGACGCCGAACTGGTCAGCCATTCGCGTATTCTTACTTCCGGGACGCCGTGGGTAATCGTCGTGATTCCTGACGGCTCTCTCAACGAACATCGCGAACTTACGGGCGTCAACGGCGTTGGCCACTGACCGAACCTGTGCAGCTCACTCGCGCGATCGTCCTGCTGAGCCCCAAAGGTAAGCAATTTCGCACCGTATCTCACAGTCCTTCGAAGCGGTTTAGAATCTCCGGACCCTACGCATGCGACATCAGCGCTGGAAGGTAATCGTAAGCGGAAAACGCACGCTCACTGGTTTCCCGCCCGATTTAGGCGCGGTCGTCTTCCAGTGTTTGGAAGCATCCTTCACTTTTTTGAAAAATTCCTTGTCGGAGTTGCCCTCTTTGTCGATCTTGACGTTCCCATTCGGTTCCACGGTAACCATGACGGTCAGGGAATACGGCAGCTTTCCGGGTTTCTTTGCCTCGTCCGGAAAGTCCACCATGGGGATCCCGACCCATTCCAAAGGCGCGCCCGAATCCAACTGCGCGCAAGAGATGGAGCCCCCGACGGACGGAATTTCCTGCGCGGCTCGACCCGGACCGCACGAAAGCGCAGGCAGGACCAGCTTTCCTACACTTTTTGTCAGCCCTTGAATTGTGTTGGGAATTGTCGTCTTGACGTACAGCGCGGCCTGCTCGCGATAAATCCCCGTGCCGCCGGCTATTTTCTGAAATTCCTGACTCACTCCGTGGCTCAACTGGTTCGTATCGCCCCGCTGCTTCGCTTGTTCAAAATGGGCTACGGCGGCCTCGAAGGCGGATTTGTCGCTGCTTTTTTCCACGGCCGCGGAATAGGCCGCATTCAAGTGCTTTTCAAGATCCTTGCAGGCGACGAGCAACGAAGCCTCCTCGGCCCGTCCCTCAAATCGGTGAATATCGTCCTGGACACGCTGAATTCCGGATGCGTCGCCTTTGCTTTCCACGGCTTGGGCGTTGCTTTTGATCTGGTCGAATTGTTGCTGCTCCGCGTCGTGCAATTCCTTCAGCAATTTATCGTGTGTCTTGCTCCAGTGTTGGGCGGAATCTACCTGGGTCTTGGCCGCACGGAATGAGCCTGAGTGGATGGCATCTTCCGCGGCGCTCACGGTTTGCAGCGCCTTCTCGACCGTTGGCAACTGCTTCTTTGCATCGCCGCTCTTCGGTCCCTTGCGCTTGATCACTTCCTGAAGTTGATCCCGCGCTTCTCCCCAGTTTTCGCCTGTCACATCTTGCATCGCGGTGTCGTAAAGTTTCTCCTCGTTCGCCGTTTGGCGCATTTTGCCCAGATAACTCTCCGCCTGAGGTTTGAGCGCGGACCCGGCGATGTTCATGTCTACAATCGCGCGAAACTCCTTGCGTGCCTTCTCATAATCTTTCGCTTCATAGAGCTTTACGCCCTGATCGAAGTGATCCTGCTCTTGTTTGTGAACGTCAGATTCACTCAGGCCGGTATTCGTGGCTTCCAGTTCCCGCGAAGCGTCCGCGGAGTGCCACAAATTCATCTGAATCACGTCTTGAAACGCCTGCTGCGCGCCGGCGAAATCTTTCTTGTCCTTCAGCAAGGACTCGGCCTGGTCAAACCGCTGCTGCTCATCCCGGCGCTTCTGTTCAATTTGGCTGACCTGCTGGGCGGCTTCTTTTTGCATCGGGCCCTTGGAGCTGGCAAGTCCCTGCCAGATCTGCTCGGATTGATCGAATTGGCGGTTCTGCCAAAGTTCTTCGGCTTGCTGCTTCAGTTTAGCGTCCTTGGCGGAAGGAGCTCCCCCACTCGTATTGCGTGGCCACAGCAAGAGAGCGAGAACCGCGACCACCAGAACGCCCGCCCCTGCCAGCACCGCTGGGTGACGCAAAATCGGCGGGACTTGCGCAGAAAAACCTGGTCCAGGCTTGGGTTTGGCCGGGGAAACCGCCGCTGTAGAAGCTGCAGGCACAGTACCACTTGGGCGCGGTACGGCCGGCTCTCCCGTCGACGAGGCAGACTGCTGCACACCCGGTCCGGCAATGACCGTCGCTCCGGGAGCATCTATTTTTCGCAACGAAGTGCCTTTGCCGTCAGTAGCCGGGCGCTTGGGAACCCCGCCATCTTTCCGCGGGGCCGCCGGCGTTTGCCCCGCACCCATTACGCGAGTGGCGGAAAATCCAGCCGCGGGAATGTTTTGCGCAGACTCGCTGACCTGCGTCAAGTCAGTAGACGGCGGCACTGGCTTGCCACCTGCGGCCTTGTCCTTTTTCGCCGGGCCTGGCGGCTTGGCCACTGAAGTCTTCGCCGAGAAAAGCTGTGTTGCTGCCGGCTGTTGGCCGCTGGCAAGATTCGCAATCTGTCCGCGCAGTTCCACCATCCTCGGGTCGGAGGGCTGCAGGATCTGCGTCGCCATCACTTCGTTGAATAGCTGCGTCGCGCCTGCGTGGTCGCCTTTGCTGACCATCGTCTGCGCGGCTGCGACCTTCTGTTCTTGCTCTTCCTTCTTTTTCTTTTTTTCTTCTGCGCCGTGCAGCAATTGCGTCACGCTGGGGTCCGGTCCCATCGTTTCCATGGTTCGCTGGGCCAGATCGATGGCATCCGTAATCTTGTCCTGACCAATCTTGCTATTGATCTCGCGGACTCGCCGTTGCATCTCGTTGCGGGCCTTCTCGCGATCGTCCTGTTCCCTCTTTAGCGCCTCGGCTTCCGTGGCCAACTTGCGGAAAGCGTCCTGCCTTGGAAATTCCTCGATCGCCTGGCGCGCCGTGTCCAAAGCCTCGCCGTACCGCTCGCACATCAGGAAACCTTGTATCTGCTTTTCGCGCTCCTCTTCCTTCCGCTTTTGCTCCTGCTGCGCCACTTCTCCCTGCGCATAGTTCACCAATTCTTTTAATTCATACTCTTGCGGATATTCCTGCAGGAGAGGCTCGCCCTTGGTCACGACCTGCTTGTACTTCTCGGCTCCCAGCAAACCGCGCAGGCCTGTTATCTCCGACTCCAGCCGCTTTTGCCGGTTCTGTTCTTGTTCTTCCTGCTGAGCCAGGTTTTGCAAATTCTTTACTGCGGTCTCCTGGGGATGCTCCTTCACCAGGACTTCCAGTATCTTTCGCGCTTCGGAGAAATTCTGCTGCCCGAGCAGCCTGCGAACTTCCGCCATTTGCCGCTGTTTCTGCAATTCCGCCTGGTCCGCCTTTGCTGAATCCTGAAGTTTTTTCAGTTCCGGCTCGTTCGGAAACTCCTGCGTGGCCTCCGCGAGCACAGCGAGGCATTCGTCATAGTTGAGTTCCGTCCAGAGAGTTCGCGCCCGATGCAGGATTTCGCTGAGTTTCTTTCGCTTTTCCCGGCGGACCCGCTCTTCCTCGATTTGCTTCTTTAATTCCTTCGCCTGCAGGTTGGCATCGTCGAGCTCCAGCGCCTGCCCCAGCGCAGCCGCCGCCTCGGTAAGCGCACCTTCGGCCAAACGCTGTTTGGTCAGCTTCAGTTTCTGTTCGAGCTGCTGTACTTTCGCGGATGCCGCTTCCACTCCTGCGATGAGCTTTTGCGCCGGCTCATGCTTCGAATCCAATCCCAGCGCCGCTTCTGCCTCCGCCTTGGCCTCGCGGAGTTTCCCCGCTTTCAAAAATCCTTCTCCGCGGCTCAGGTGTTCCTCTAGCCTCGGTTGAATCTCCGAACGCCGAAGCTCCACCGACACCTTCTCAAGCATGCTCTTCGCCTGAGAGTTCCCCACGTCGATGTGAAGAGCCTTGCGCAGCAGCGCCTGCGCCCGCTGCAGATCTTTAGCTACGACCAACTCCTGGCAATCCGCCAGCAAGCCCGATACCGTGGCCTGCTGCGCCGCTTTCCAGATTGGCTCAATCGCGTGGAGCACGTCCTCCATCGACGGGAATCGATCCTCGCTCTTTTTCTCCAGCATCTTGCTGACGATCGGCGCCAGTTCTTCGGTGCACTCCGGAGAAAGGCTCAAAAGATCTTCGGGCTTCTCATAGATGATGTGGAACATCAACTCCGCTTCGCTATCGCCCGTAAATGGCCGTTTGAACGCCAGCAGTTCGTACAGCGACACGCCCAGCGCCCATATATCGGAACGAGCATCGGCCCGCTCGCCCTTATAAAGCTGAGGCGACATATATGCGCGTGAGCCGATCATCATGTTCGGCTGCGTCATGGACATGTCCGTGAGCCGCGCGATGCCGAAATCCACAACTTTAACGACGCCTTCCTTGGTAACCATGATGTTCGCCGGCTTGACGTCCCGATGCACCACGTTATGCTGGTGCGCATACGACAGCGCATCAATCACGCGCACGATGTACCCAAGCTTGACGGACAACGGCAGCACAGGCTTCTGCTCGATGATGCGGTCGAGGCTCTCCCCTTCGAGATATTCCATGGCAATAAATGGAGTGTTTTTCTCATGCCCCAACTCGTAAATAGTGACGATGTTCGGATGCTGGAGGGCGCCTGCCGAACGCGCTTCCTGGTAAAAACGATCGAGAAGAGTCGACTGTGCTGTAGGGCCACCGGTGATGGTTTTTAGGGCGACTAAGCGGTCAATTAGCGGATCACGGGCTTTGTAGACAGCGCCCATGGCTCCGCGGCCGATCTCAGCGATAATCTCGTACTTACCTAAAAGCTGCACGCGCACACCCCTGTCGGCATGATGGTAACAAAACTAGGGCCAAACTACTCGCTCGTCTAGCCCGTAAGTGCTCGCTTCGCGAACCGCATGCGGGCTCTAAAAATCCCCTTGCTCGGAACGCCTCTTCAACTCGCAAGCCATTGAAAACACGATAGAAAGTAGCCGTTACGGAAGATGAACCGAATTCTGAGGCCGCGATACGTAGGCTTTCTTTGGAAAAGAGGCTCAAGTCCAGGGGAGTTTTCGACCCTATGGGAGACTTTTTGTCCTGCTGCAGATGCCTCATTTTTTCCGAATTTGTCACCGCTTTTTCACTCTGGGCCGGCATCCGCACACCGGTTTATCAATGCCATTCTACTAACGTTTGGGACTAAATTGTCACGTTGCTGTGTTGGCTTTTGCCACCAGCAAAATAGCCAGCAAATAGAAGAGGAACATCAAAGTCAGATAAGTTTTCGCTTGCGCCTTCGCTCCTTGAAATTCTTTCCAGGCGAACACTCCCCACAGCGCCGCTACCATCGGTGCCGATTGGCCAATAGCGTAAGAGATCGCCACGCCCGAGAAATTTGCAGCCACTAAGTTGAAGACCGTTCCCGTTCCCCAAATGACGCCGCCCAGCAATCCGAGAATATGTCCCCAGGCTGGCCCTCTAAAGAATTCCCCGAAATTCACAGGCTCGCCAACCAAAGGCCTCTTCATGAAATAAATATTCCAAATGAAGCAAGACAGCAGCGCACCCAGCGTCAAAAAAACGCCCACGCTATACGGCCCCAGCGTTTTCCCGTGGCTCATGGCGTGCGCAACAAATGGAGACCAAAGCCCCATCAGCACCCCGGATACAATACAAGTCGTAATGCTTTTCCTCGACGCCGACCCCGCCGCTTTCACAAGCGTTCCGTAAGCCTTGCCGTCCATGATCACGGCGATGACCGCGCAAACGACTCCAATCGCAAGCAAGCCAGCATTTCCCTTCGGCTGCTGCAGGTAACTCGCGATGACTCCGACCACGAGCGCGATGCCGATCGAAACCGGGAAGGCGATCGCCAGCCCGGCCATGTCAATCGCGGCCACCAGCAACAGATTCGCCAAATTGAAGACCGCTCCGCCTACAAGCGTGTAAACAATATTCGAGGTATCCGCTGCCCGCACATTGTTCAGGAAACTCGCGGAGTCATTCGAAGTGCTCCCCATCGTGAACGCCAGCACAACCGAAATAAGAAAAATGCCGATGGCATAATCCCAGTAAAAAAGCTCGAAGCGGTAATTCTTCACGCCCTTGAACGTGTTCGCCCAGGAGCCCCAGCAAATCGCTGTCGTAATCATCATCAACAGGGCAATTTCCAGACTATGAGGCGTGTACATGTTTAGCGTCTCCAGGCTCGATTATGTTGTTCTGCGTCGTGCGCGATCGAACGGCTTCGTCTGGTATTTTGCTCGCTCGTGCTTATATGCGCCGCCATCCATACTGTCAAGCCGCAATTCTCTTCATCTCTTCTCGGCGCCCTCCGCGGTCTCTGTGTTAAAAACACCTTCCACTTCAAGCAAGCACTCCTCACGGAGCACGGGACACGGACCACCGTACACGGATATAATCCGCCACTATGTCGAAACAATCCTTCATCGCCGTTGTAGGCAGCGCCAACGTGGACCTCACCACTTTCAATGACGTCTTTCCGCGTCCCGGCGAAACCATCTTCGGCAAAAAATTCGATCTCGGCTTCGGCGGCAAGGGCGCCAACCAGGCCGTAGCCGCCCGCTTGTGCGGCGCTTCCGTCGCCATGGTCGCAAAAGTCGGCAGCGATCTCTTCGGCCCGGCCACCATCAAGAATTTTCAATCGCAGGGCATTGACGCAAGCCATGTACGCATCGCGGAAGGCGTTTCGAGCGGCGTGGCGCCTATTTTTGTCCAGCCGGGCGGCCAAAATCGCATTATCGTCGTGAAAGGTGCAAACGATACGCTCTCGCCGGAAGACGTCGATGCCGCTGCCCCGCTGCTTCGCAAAGCAGACACCATCGTCATGCAATTCGAAATTCCCCTCCCCACCGTCTATCACACCATCCGCTTCGCGGAATCAGAGAGCATCCGCTGCATCGTGAATCCCGCGCCTGCTCAATCGGTGGATTTCAAACAACTGGCTGGCGCCGATTATTTTATCCCCAATGAAAGTGAGGCGGAGCTCATCACCGGCATGCCCGTCCATACGCTCGAAGATGCCACAAAGTGTGCCAATTTCCTTCTGCGCCATGGAATCAAGCGCGTCGTTCTCACGCTGGGAGAACGCGGCGCCCTCCTGGCCGGCCCCGAAGGTACGGAACTGATTCCAGCTTTCAAGGTTGAAGCCGTCGACACGACTGGCGCCGGTGATGCCTTCATCGGAAGCTTCGCCGTGTTTCTAGGCGAGGGTCTCGAAGAAAAGGAAGCGCTAACGCGCGCGAATCTTTACGCGGCGCTCTCCACAACTAACGTGGGCACGCAAAAATCCTTCGTGAATCGCGCCGATTTCGAACGCGAATGGCTGATTCACAGCACCCGCCTGTGAACCGCCCCGGCCAAAGTGATAAGATTTCTCTTGGGGCCGAAGCATCCTCCTCTAAAGAGATTTCGACTATGTCCATCGTAAATAGTGGGCCTGGCAGCACGGAGCGTCTCGACAACCGCAATTTGGAAGCGTCTCTTTCTCCCGCGGATACGGCTCTCGCTCACTTGCGCGGCCGCGCGCTCGAAGCCAATCGCGGCGTCCCTCTCAATCTCGCTTGGATCGAAGACGTTCGCGTCAACACCAGCGCCGTCGAACGCCGCGCCCAAACTCTCGTCACGCGCCGCACCGTAAAAAAGGACTACCAAGCGGCCTGGCTTCTCCGCGCCATTTCCTGCATGGACTTAACCACGCTCTCCGGCGACGACACCGACGAGCGCGTCCGCCGCCTCTGCTCCAAAGCCCGCCAACCCATCCAGCATGAGCTCGTCGCGAAACTCGGCATCGAATCCCTCCAAATCAAAGTCGCCGCCGTCTGCGTCTACCACGTCTTCGTCGAGACCGCCCGCCGCGCCCTCGAAGGCAGCGGCATCCGCGTCGCCGCCGTCTCCACCGGCTTCCCAGCCGGCCTCTCTCCCCTCTCCGAGCGTGTCGACGAAATCCGCCGCTCTGTCGAAGCCGGCGCCGATGAAATCGACATCGTCATCACCCGCGCCCACGTCTTCGCCGCAAAGTGGCAAGCTCTCTACGACGAAATCGCCGCCTTCAAACACGCCTGCGGACCCGCCCACATGAAAGTAATCCTCGGCACCGGCGATCTCCTCACCCTTCGCAACGTCGCCCGCGCCAGCGTAGTAGCCATGATGGCCGGAGCCGACTTCATAAAAACTTCCACCGGCAAAGAACCGGTAAACGCAACTCTTCCTGTTGGTTTAGTAATGACCCGCGCCATCCGCGAATTCGCCAATCAAACCGGCTTCGCCGTAGGCTTCAAACCCGCAGGAGGCATCCGCACCGCCAAACAATCCTTGGAATGGCTCTCCCTAATGAAAGACGAACTAGGCCCGTCCTGGCTAAAATCCGACCTCTTCCGTTTCGGAGCCAGCGGCATGCTAGCCGACATCGAGCGCCAGCTCGAACACCACGCCACCGGCCGCTATTCCGCCGACTACCGCCATCCCCTCGCCTAGTGTGGAGTGCGGCAGCCCTGCTGCCGCTTTTCCCGGCTCGCTCGCGCGCGGACCACATTCTCCCCTCTTCTCCGTGAACTCTGTGCTCTCTGTGACCTCTGTGTAAAATCCCCCGTTTAGCCCAACAGCGATCTATCCGCGCAAGGAGATCGACCCCACAAAACTGTCTCCTCGTATCCCCCCCATTTCCATTACAATCAACGCACACCCATGAGCATCGTAGAAAAATTCGTCACCATGGACTACGGCCCCGCCCCCGAAGATCCCCGCGAAGCCCTAGCCTGGCTCGACAAACACAAACGCCGCTTCGGCCATTTCATAAATGCCACCTGGCAACCCCCGCAAGCAGCAAAATATTTCGAAACCACCGATCCCTCCACAACTGAAAAGCTCGCTGACATCGCCCAAGGCTCCACCGCCGACATCGACGTCGCCGTAAAAGCCGCTCGCACCGCACTCCCGCAATGGCAATCTCTCACCCCCCACGCCCGCGCCCGCTATCTCTACGCCCTAGCCCGCCAAATCCAAAAACACTCCCGCCGCCTAGCCGTCCTCGAAACTCTAGACAACGGCAAGCCCATCCGCGAAAGCCGCGACATCGACATCCCGCTAGTCGCCCGTCATTTCTATCACCACGCAGGCTGGGCCCAGCTCCTAACTCAAGAATTTCCCGGCCACGAAGCCTGCGGAGTCGTCGGCCAAATCATCCCCTGGAATTTTCCCCTCCTAATGCTCGCGTGGAAAATCGCTCCGGCCCTGGCCACCGGCAACACCGTCGTCCTAAAGCCCGCCGAATTCACGCCGCTCACCGCCCTAGCCTTCGCCGAAATCTGCCAAGAGATCGATCTCCCCTCCGGCGTAGTAAACATCGTCACCGGAGACGGCACCACCGGCGAAGCCCTGGTTGCCCACCCCGACGTCGACAAAATCGCCTTCACCGGTTCCACCGAAGTCGGCCGCGCCATCCGCAAAGCCACCGCCCCCACCCACAAAAAACTCTCCCTAGAACTCGGAGGCAAATCCCCCTTCATCATTTTCGAAGACGCCGACCTCGATTCCGCCGTCGAAGGCCTCGTCGACGGCATCTGGTTCAACCAAGGCCAAGTCTGCTGCGCCGGCTCCCGCCTCTTAATGCAAGAAAGCATCGCCGAGCCGCTCATCGCCAAAATTTGCGATCGCATGAACACCCTCCGCGTTGGCCCGCCTCTCGATAAATCCATCGACATCGGCGCCATAATCGCCCGCGTCCAACTAGACCGCATCCAGCGCCTCGTCGATCAAGGAGTCGCCGAAGGCGCCACCTGCTGGCAGCCAAGCATCCCCATGCCCTCCCGCGGCCTCTATTTTCCGCCCACTCTCCTAAGCAACGTCCATCCCACAAGCGTCGTCGCCCAACAAGAAATCTTCGGCCCAGTCCTAGCCGCCATGACCTTCCGCACGCCCGCCGAGGCCGTCGAGCTAGCCAACAACACGGTTTATGGTCTCGCCGCCTGCGTCTGGAGCGAAAGCATCAACGTCTCCCTGCACATCGCATCACAACTCAAAGCCGGAGTCGTCTGGGTCAACTGCACCAATCTTTTCGACGCAAGCTGCGGCTTCGGCGGCTACCGCGAAAGCGGCTACGGCCGCGAAGGCGGCCGCGAAGGTCTCCTCGAATACCTTGAACCAACGTGGTTCAAGAACGCGCCGCAACTCCACCCCCGTCCGCTTGCGATCGATCAACCGCCCGAACAATTAACCGAAACCGCCTCTGAATTTTCGACGCCGCCGATCGACCGCACCGTAAAACTCTTCATCGCCGGAAAACAAGCCCGCCCCGACTCCGGCTACAGCACTCCAGTCCGCGCCGCCGACGGCCGCCTCCTAGGCGAAGCCCCGCTAGGCAATCGCAAAGACATCCGCAACGCCGTCGAAGCCGCCCGCAAAGCCACCGCCTGGCCCAAGTCCACCGCCCACAACCGCGCCCAAGTCCTCTACTACATCGCCGAAAATCTCTCCCAACGCCGCGAAGAAATCGCAAACCGCCTCTCCGATGTTGTCGGTAAGCAACAAGCCGAAGCAGAAGTAAGCCTCAGCATAGAACGCATCTTCTCCTACGCCGCCTGGGCCGACAAATACGAAGGCGCCATCCACAACCCCCCATTCCGCAACGTAACCCTAGCCATGCAAGAACCCATCGGCACCATCGGCATCCTCTGTCCCCCAGAAGCCCCGCTCCTAGGTTTCCTCTCCGCAGTAATGCCTGCCCTAGCCGTAGGCAACACCGTCATCGCCATCCCCAGCGAAATCTACCCGCTAATCACCGCCGACCTCTACCAACTCTTCGAAACCAGCGATCTCCCCGCCGGCGCCATAAACATCGTCACCGGTCGCCCCGCCGAACTCCTCAAAACCCTAGCCGAACACGACGACCTCGACGCCCTCTGGTGCTTCGCCGACGCCCCCACCTGCGCCACCGCCAAATCCCTCTCCATCGGCAACCTAAAACAAGTCTTCACCAACGAAGGCCGCTCCATCGACTGGTTCAACCCACACCAATCCGCAGCCCGCTTCTTCCTCCAACACGCCACCCAAATCAAAAATATCTGGGTCCCCTACGGCGAATGAATGAAATGAGAGACATTTGCGTTACTACGTCTAGTATTTACGGCATGTGCCACCTATTTCCAGGTTTCAGTGGAATCGCTATGGGTGTGTTTTTGGCAGGGCTCACACGGTGGTTCGTGTCGAAGCGCACGCCAAAAGCAGAGTCTTTCTGTGTTGAGCGTCAGCCTGGTGAATTCAAGGAAATTTTAACGTTCTATCTGCAGATCGGCGGCATCCTCGTAACGCTGGCTTCCGGTTCTCTAGTTTTTCTAGTTGGTTCTTCCCTTTTCAAGAACGGACAACTGTCTTGGCTTCTCGCATCTCCGCTATTCCTGCTCGCTCAGGCGGTTCTTTATGTGATCTTATTCATGGTCTTTATGACATTGAACTACGAGCACTTCAAACACGACAGCAGCACATACTCGCGTCCGAAATACGTCAGGAACCAGGCGTTGGGGTTTGCCGGGGTACTCTGCTTTTGCGCGGGATACCTGTGGTTGATCTTCGTCCTCACCAACTTGTCTGGAGCCACTTAATAAGGTAAATCCTTCCTGTGCCGCCATTTGCTACTATGACCGCCAATATCCAGCGAGGTGCTGCCTTATGCTTCGCACTTTTCGCCGTGTTATCTCCGTCCGGATGCTCAAGCGAGAGTAGTTTGCGCAAGCCTACTCAAGACCAGAAAACAGCCCTGATTTATTTCGGCTTTGACGATCACTCAGAAAAGCAAGAGGACGTTATCAGGTTGGCCGAGACCTGGGGCGAAAACAAGAAGAAGGTCTGTCGACATTGGCAGTCGACAGTGAGCGAAAAAGATGCTGACTACAGGGTTCTTTTTGGGACGGCAACCGTGACCATCGTCGGTCGTCGCGGAGAACTTGTCTACAGTGGTGGAATAGGTCCTTTTTACCTCCCTCATGGGAACCCAGACGGAAGTGGAATAAACATTTGTAAGCTCACCGGCGAATAGGCCGGATTGCCGGGTGTCGCAGTCTTCGGTTTCAAGGCTGCGGGTTTAGATCCCCTCGATCGCAATCCCTTCTCAACCTCTTCATTCCTCCCCTTTTCAGCGTATAATTATTCAAGAGCGGCCAGACATGCCTCCTACCGAAATCATCTTTTCCATCGAGGAATCTCCCGAAGGCGGCTTTCAAGCTCGCGCCCTCGGTTTTTCCATTTTTACCGAAGCTGATTCCCTCGACGAACTGAAAACCATGATTCGCGATGCCGTCTCCTGCAATTTCGACCCCTCCGAAAAACCCAGCGTCATCCGCCTCCACATGGTTCGCGACGAGGTCATCCCTGCTTGAAGCTTCCCCGCGATCTCAGCGGTGAGGAACTGATTCGAGCATTGCGCCGCTTCGGCGGGTACCCCACCTCGTTTTCTGAAGACAGCTCTGGTCCCCCTTCCTCGTTCTTCTCTGCGAGCCCTCAGAGCCCTCTGCGTCTCTGCGTTATCCTTTTCCTTCTTTCCTCTTTTTTTTGCCGCCGGATACCGCACCCGCGGCACTTGGTTTTCAAGGGCGCGGGTCTTTCTTCACCTTCCTGCATCATGTTCACAGTTTGGGAGTCGAATCTCGCTTACCACCCGCCACGCGTTGTAGACCTACTTGGCGGCTACCCGCAAGCAGTTTCGATTCGAGCTGCCCTTCTGACCAGTTGCTCCAGCGCGCTCCTCTGCTAGAATGGTTCCAGGTAAAATTGCGAAAAGCTCCATGCGGCAGTCTTTCTGCCGTCTTTTTTATTTTGGGGCACAGTAGCACAGCCACTCCTGGCTGTGTTCTTTGCCGAACTTTCGCAACCCGCCAAACGCGCACCATCCGAAATATGGATGGAGTGCAAGGCGGAGCCGTGCAGTCTTTCGTCTCGCGCCAAAGCAGGGCCCGTCATATCGTCAATCGCGCTACTTCCGTGCCCCGAAATAGCGGATCCCGACCAAGAATTATGTTTACTTCCAAGCCCCTTAGAATCAACGTCTCCATCACCACCCACAAGTGTTGATTCTAATCAACTTACAGATATTCTAAATCGTTTAGAATCAACGTTTACAAAAAACCAGGGGGCCCCCGGCCGTACACAACACCAGCACCACCGCCGCGCCGCCCGCCTTCCAAATTGCCGCCGGGGCGCTCTCCAACCATTTCGGCGGTCCAGGCATGATCCGCATTTTCCTCGGCTCGCACAAACACCGCTTATGCCGCTCGGCCTGAGCAGAGCTATAATTCCTTCCGCTCCAGCGATTGCCGCACTCTGCCAAAACCAGCGTAACCTGGCCGGCAGAGCGCAAGTCTAAGCTGAGGAGGCCCCATGAACATTTTGGAATCCGTCGAGCCCAAGGAAAACAGGACCATCAAAACCATCGGCCGCCGCTCATTTCTTCGCGTGACCGCCATCGCTGGTGGCGGCATGCTCCTCGCCGCCTATATCGACCCCGTCGAAAACGCCTTTGCAAAAGCGCCTCAGGGCTCGCCGGCACCCAATCTCAATCCGAACGCCTTCATCCGCATCTCGCCGGAGGGCATCGCGACCATCATCGCCAAGAATCCCGAAGTCGGTCAGGGCATCAAGACCATGCTCCCGATGCTCATCGCGGAAGAGCTCGACGTGGATTGGAAGGACGTGCGCATCGAGCAGGGTGACGTCGACTTCGCAAAATACGGCTTGCAGGTTGCCGGCGGTAGCACGGCTACCCCGAACAACTGGATCCCCATGCGCCAAGTCGGCGCCGCGGGCCGCCAGATGCTCGTCACGGCGGCGGCACAAACTTGGTCCGTGCCGGAAACCGAATGTTCTACCGCTTCCGGCCGCGTCCATCATTCGGCGACGAAACGCACACTCGGCTACGGCGAACTCGCTGCAAAAGCTGCGCAGCTAACTCCGCCCGCGCTCGACAGCGTAAAGCTGAAGGATCCCAAGGATTTCAAAATCATCGGCAAGTCCATTCCCGGCGTGGACACCCCCTCCATCGTTCGAGGCAAGCACCTCTACGGCATCGATTTCAGGCTTCCCGGCATGCTCTGGGCCACGTTTGCCAAGTGCCCCGTATTCGCAGGCAAAGTTGTCAGCGCGAATCTCGACACGATCAAAGCCATTCCGGGTGTGCGACATGTTTTTGTCGTGGAAGGTGGCACGGACTTGGCAGGTCTCCTCCCCGGTGTTGCGATCGTCGCCGATACCTGGTGGATCGCCCACACCGCGCGCCAAAAATTGGAAGTGAAGTGGGACGAAGGCGCGACCGCCAAGGAAAGCAGCGAAGGCTTCGCACGCGCCGCCAACGAACTTTCAAAACAGAAACCCGGATTCTCTTTGCGCACCGACGGCGATCCCGGCGCCACGCTGCAAGCCGCCTCCAAGGTTGTCGAAGGCGCCTACTTCTACCCGTTTCTCGCGCACGCCCCCCTCGAGCCGCAGAACTGCACCGCGCTCTTCAAAGACGGCAAGCTCGAATTGTGGGTGCCTAGCCAGACGCCGCAGCGCGGATTGGCGCAGACCGCCAAGACTCTCGGCATCGCCGAAAGCGATATCACCATCCACCTGCCGCGCATGGGCGGAGGTTTCGGCCGCCGCCTCACAAACGACTACATGATCGAAGGAGCGTGGATCGCCAAAGTTCTCGGCGGAACACCCGTCAAGCTGCTCTGGTCGCGCGAAGACGACATGCATCACGATTTCTATCGTCCCGCGGGCTTCCACTTCCTCAAGGGCGGCGTGGATACCTCCGGCAAGCTCGTGGCTTGGCGCAATCATTTTGTAAGTTTCGGCGAAGGCGAGCGCTTCGCTCCCGCCGCGGGAATTTCTCCGGACGAATTCCCTGCCCGCTTCATTTCCAACTTCGCCACCGATATCTCTCTCATCTCGATGGGCATCCCCACCGGCGCCATGCGCGCGCCCGGCAGCAACGGCATCGCTTTCGTGATGCAATCCTTTATCGACGAGCTGGCGCACGCGGCAGGCAAAGATCCCGTGCAGTTTCGCCTCGCTCTGCTCAACACGCCCGCGCTCAATGCCGCAACTCCTCGTGCCGGCGGTCAATCGACTCCGCCTGCATTTCTCTTTAATGCCCAGCGGATGCGCGGCGTGCTCGAGCTTGTCGCGGAAAAATCGGGTTGGGGCAAGCACACTCTGCCGAAAGACACGGCAATGGGTGTGGCCTTCCACTTCAGCCATCGCGGCTACTTCGCCGAAGTCGCCGAAGTTCGCGTCTCCGCCGACAATCATCTGAAGATCAACAAAATTTGGGTTGCCGGCGACATCGGCAGCCAGATCATCAATCCCATTGCCGCCCTCAACGAAGCCCAGGGCGCCGTCATCGAGGGCCTCAGCCACCTCATGGGCTACCAAATCACGATCGAAGGCGGCCGCGCCATGCAAAACAATTTCGATACCTATCCCCCCATGCGCATGAACCAGGTCCCGCCGGAAATCGAAGTCCATTTCCTGACGACCGACAATCCGCCCACAGGACTCGGCGAACCGGCTCTGCCGCCCATATTGCCCGCCGTCTGCAACGCAATTTTTACCGTCACTGGCAAGCGCATCCGCTCGCTCCCGCTCGCCAATCACGGCTACAAGTGGGCCTAAACGTCCGCGGCGCGCGAGACCATCGCGGCGTCAGGCATTGTGCTGCAGTTGTGCAACAAGGTTTTGCACGCTCCGCGCTAATTCCGCCACTTCTCCGCGCCCTTCGATTTGCATCTCGATGGCTCTGCCCCCTTGCGCTGCATGATCCACCGCCTCCCGCAAACTGATCAGCGGCTTCACGACTTGCCGCGGCAGAATAAAACTCACCCACACGCTGAAGAGCAGCGTAATTGCGGACACGATACTCAGCGCCCACTCCGCCGAGAGCAGGAGCCGCCGGGCCTTCTTGTGATCGCTTTGCACTCGCGTCCAATTTTCTGTCTCGAGCTGGGCCAGCAAGCCCAGCACTTCCTGGCTCGAATCTTGCAAATCCGCCGTCAGTTGCGCCAAAACAGGGTTGCCTTGCTGAACCGTCGCCGAAATCTGCGCATCGAATGATCCGACGCGACTGCGCAGTTCATCGATCAGTTGCGCCCGCTTCTTGAGCCTCGCTCCTCGCAGCAAATCATCCAGATCCTTTTCGTAAGCCTGCACCACGCTTCGAATGCGATCCGCATCTCCCTGTCCCGGCTTCGACATTGCCGCGACTGCCGCTACGAATCTTTGCTCATAAAGATCGAGCGATCCCAGCGCCGTTTCTGTCGCTTGCGCGTCCTCCGGTTCCAGATCCTGGATCTGGCTCACGATCTGCTTGGTTTGATTGAGCGACTCGCGATTCGCCACGAGATAGCTCGGATCATGCAGCAAGAGATAGTTTCTTTCCGCACGCCGGGCCTCCAGCATTTCAATCGACGCGCGTTGCGCCATCGTTGCCGCCGGCGCGTCCACATTCACGATGCGGTCCACGATCCACCCCATCTCGAACAGGTAATACACCGCCAGGAAAATCACTGGCACAAGAATCGCTCGCGCAATCGCCAGACTGTACGCCACTCTCTTCCGCAGAGAGTTTCCCGGCGCAAGGATCTTGAAGGTTCTCCGGATTCCGAGTCTCATAAGCCGGCTCCCGCCAAAGAGGCTGCTCTCTGGCCGCCCGATTGTATGACAGCAACCCCACTCTGCGCGCCCCTTTTGAACCTCTCGCCGATTCCCGGCTGCTCCTTGCCGGCGGAAGCGCCATCTGCACTTTCGCCGCAATCGCCGTACTCCTTTGTTCCACATTGGAGCAGCTGACGTTCTGAGCCGCTGCAGAGCGCGCAGCTCCGCCGCCTTCGCCGATCTTTCACGATTCTGCTACGCTGTGTCGAGCAAACTTCGAACTGGACAGGAGCAAAAACGTGACAGTCGTGGCCGGAGTCGATCTTGGCGGAACCGCCGTCAACTATACGTTGGTGGACGGGCAAGAGAAATTTCTCATCGAGGGCCTGTGCGAGCATCCCTCACTCGCGAAACAGGGACCAGAGATCTGCCTCCAGCAGATAGCGGATGGTCTCAAGATCGCCACTGAGAGGGTAGGCGTCCAACTCGCGGACGTGGTAGCTGTCGGCTTGGATACTCCTGGTCCGGCTAGTGCGGCGGGGCAGTTCAGCGCGCGAGGGTCCACGAACTTTGTTCATGCGCGGTGGGCGGAATTCGATATTCGCGAAGGTCTGGCGCACAAACTGGGGATTCCCGTGTCCTATTTGAACGATGCAAATGCAGCAGCGCTTTGGGGACACTATGCAATTTTCGGGGTACATAGCCGCGAGACTTCGGTTTCGATCATCATCGGGACGGGCAATGGCGGCGGCATCATTCTCGATGGCAACGTCGTCAAAGGCAAAAACGGTTTTGGCGGAGAACTGGGCCACGTGCTGCTTCCTTATCAAAGCATCGCCGGAACCAGCGGCATCAATCCGTTATGCAATTGCGGACGTACGGGAGATCTCGAGTCGCTTTGTTCGCTCACCGCAATCGAAAGGAATCTGCTGCCTTATTTTCTGCTGCGCTACCCCGGCCACGAACTGGCCAAACTGGTCCCTCACCAAGCAGCGAAACTCGTGCGCGGCCTCGCGGACAAAGGCGATCCGCTCTGCAAGGACATTTTCCGAGTTCAAGCGCATGCGTTGGGACTTTTTTTCGACGAGATGGTGAATACGTTCGACCCCGATGCGTTCATCGTTGGCGGCGGCGCTCTTGAGGCGAGCAAAGAATTCCAAAAATGGTTCCTGGCCGAAATCCGCTTGGGAATGCCCAACCAGCGAGAGGAGCAAGCCGGCATTCCCATCTACGTGATACCGAACGGCGACACCGCCGGCGCGCGAGGCGCAGCTATTGAAGCGCTGAAATTGGCCAGACAAAGCGGCCTCATGTAAGTCAGGCATTGGACTCTTTTATTGGAGCGGTTTCTGCGCCGATTGCAGCTCCTGGGCGCGCGCGATGAGCTTCTTGAGTTTGCCTTCGATCGAGGCGTCGCCGATATGTTCGTCCTGGAGGACGCCGTCGGCGTCGATCGTGAAGGTGTTAGGAATGGCCTTCACGCCGAACAAATTCGAGATGGGTCCTGTAAAACCGCCGTCGCGGTAGTGAAGCCAGGTCATCCCATTTTTCGCGATGAATTCCTTCCACTTCTGTTCGTCGCTGTCGAGACTGACACTGAGAACCACCAAGGGTTGGCCCTGAAATTTTTTGGCGATCTCCCGCATGTGAGGCATAGCTTCGCGGCAAGGCTCGCACCAGGTTGCCCAAAAGTCGATCAGGACGACTTTTCCCGCCAAATCGTCCAGCGAGATGTGCTGCGCATCGAGCGTGGTGACGGCAAATGCGGGGGCCATTCTGGCGCGAGCCAGTCCCGGCTCGCTAATGTAGCGGAGCGCACGCTGGCGTTCCAAATCGCCGGCGGGTTTCATTTTCACGTACATTTCGAACTGCGCTTTGGCGGCGTCGTCCTGCTTCAGATGCGCCAGCGCTTTTCCATCGGCCAGTACTGCTTCGGCAAAATTCGGAGCTGCGGATAATGCCTTCGTGAACTCGTCGTGCGCATGAGCGAAAAATTCGTCCTTGTGTTTGTCCAGCCCTTCATCGAACAGGACTACGCCAGCCTCGAAATGCGCGAGCGCCAGGTTCCTGTTGCCTTGGGCCTCCGCGACCATCTCTTCGGCCGCGGTTTGGGCGGTTTTCCAATCGTGGAGCTCGAGCCCGTAGGTGATCATTTTCCGTTGGCAGGCTACGCAGTGGCCTTCGTCCTGTCTGTCAGCTTTCTTGAAGCCATCAAGGGCAAAATCAATCATGCGCTTGTGAACATCCTCGAGAGCTCGTTTGTAAGTCTTCTGGGCCTTTTCGCTTGTGGGACCTTCCACCTGGGTCTGCGCCAGCAGCGGGGTAGCGGAGAGAGAGAACAACAGTAGGATTCGGAAAGAAAGCATGGCAACCTCCTGCTTCCGACAGTCAGTTTCGAGAGGCTATCACGGGTGATAGAAGTTGCGCGAGAGGCAGATCCAAATGGAACAATGCTGTGCGCTAGACGTATCCTTATATGTGGCGTCAAAAGAGGGCAAAGACAGCTCCGGAAACTTAGGAGTGTCCGGTCATGGGACGGGGATTCCCATATTCGGCCAAGGCGACGGGATTGCGGCGCGGGTGGGCTCCGTAAAGCATTGACAAATTGGGGGTTTGGGCGAACTCTCTTGGGCAAGGGATTTGCGCCTGCTAAAGGCTATAACCACTATGGACATCCAAAGACCATCTAACGCAAGAGCGAAAAAAATACGCCGAATCGCCTACGGCACGATTGCCGTGATGCTGCTCGGCGGAGTGACCTATGCCCTGTCTAAACTGAAACCGGCGGCGCCGACGGTAGACAAGGGAACGGTGTGGCCCGGCACCGTGAAGCGCGGCTCTATGGTTATCGAAGTGCGCGGCCTAGGTACGCTCGTTCCAGAAGATATCCGGTGGATTGCGGCGCGGACGGATGCGCGCGTGGACCGCTGGGTGTTGCGTCCAGGGGCGATCGTCAAGCCAGACTCCATCATCATGGAATTGAGCGACCCGACGTTGCAGCAAACCACTCTCGACGCGGATTATCAACTCAAAGGCGCGGAAGCGGACCTCGCAAACCTTAGGGTGCAGGTTGACAGCGATCTGATGAGCCAAAAAGCCAACGAAGCCTCGGTGAGGAGCGACTACGAGCAGGCGAAGATCAACCACGAAGTGAAGGAAAAACTGGCCAAGCAGGGCTTGGAATCCGCATTGAATGAGCAGTTGACCAGAGTGCAGATGGAGCAACTCGCGATCCGCGTCCAGCTCGAGGGCGAGCGCACGAAAATCTCAGCGATTTCCGCGAAGGCCAAGCTCGCCGCGCAGCAGGCAAAAATCGATGAGGCGAATGCTCTGTATCAATTGAAAAAGAGCCAACTGGAGGCACTGCATGTTCGCGCTGGTATCGATGGGGTTTTGCAGATTGTGCCGGTGGAAGTTGGCCAGAACGTGACGCCGGGGACCAACCTGGCGCGCGTGGCAGACCCGAAGAAACTCAAAGCGGAAATAAAGATTGCGGAGACGCAAGCCAAAGACGTGGCGTTCGGACAAAAGGCTTCGATCGATACGCGGAACGGCATCGTGAACGGGCACGTTTCGCGAATCGATCCTTCGGTGGTGAACGGCACGGTGACCGTGGACGTGTCGATCGACGACCCGCTGCCGCCGGGCGCCCGGCCGGATTTGAGCGTGGACGGAACGATTACGATCGAGAGTCTAAAAGATGTGCTGTACGTCGACAGACCGGTTCACGGGCAGGCTGACAGCACGATTGGCCTCTTCAAACTCGTCGACAACGGTTCCGAGGCGGTCCGCGTGAACGTGAAACTGGGGCGGAGTTCCGTCAATACGATCGAAGTCCTTAGCGGGTTGAAAGTTGGCGACCAGGTGCTTTTGTCGGATATGTCGGCCTGGGATGCGTTCGAGCGCATCCAGCTGAAATAGCGGCGACGTCGCGGCCAGCGGTTGGCCCGCAATCGAATTCTGGTTCCAGTTCTCGTTCCGTGGATCTAAGTTGTGTTTATCTTGCGGAGGCCCAGTGCAGACTCTCTGGCAAGACATTCGCTACGGGTTGCGAATGCTGGGGAAGAATCCGGGCTTCACGGCAGTTGCCGTTGCCACCCTGGCTCTGGGTATAGGAGCGAGCACGGCGATTTTCAGCGTCGTCAGCGCAGTTTTGCTTCAGCCGCTTCCCTTCCCACAACCTGATCGCCTTGTGGCCATCCTGCATGTGGACTTACGAACTGGCGAGACGGGACGGGCTCTGAGTTATCCGGACTTCGCGGACCAACGCGCGCAGAGCAAGTCGTTGGTAGCTGCGGCGGCTTATGACGAGGGTTCCGTAACGATGACAGGAATGCAGGATCCCGTTCATTTGACTATGGGAATTTTTTCGGCGGACATGTTCAACGTGCTGCGCGAACCACCGATCCTGGGCCGCGAATTTACTGCGGCGGAAGACAAACCTGGAACGCATGTCGTTATGCTGGGTTACCGCCTCTGGAAAACACGGTTTGGCGGCGACATAAAAGTGACGGACAAGCAAATCGTGCTGGATGGCAAACCTTATGCGGTGGCGGGAGTCATGCCGCTGGAGTTCCAATTTCCGCTGGACACGCCGCCCGTGGACCTCTGGACCACAATAGCCGTCGAGGGAGCCGAGAGCCAAGCGGAGCGCGGTTCGCATTTTCTACGAGTGATCGGAAGATTGAAGAATGGAGCAACGCTCGCGGCTGCGAACGCAGAAACGGCAGAGATCAGCGCTCGTCTCGAAAAACAGTATCCGGACACGAATGGCCACTGGGGAATGTCTTTGGAGCCCGAGATGGATGAGCTGGTGGGAAACGTGCGCCCAGCACTGCTAATGGTGCTCGGTGCGGTTGGATTCTTGCTGCTGATCGCCTGCGCGAACGCGGCGAATCTCTTACTGGCCCGCGCGGCGGGACGCCAGCGTGAAATGGCCATTCGTGTTTCTTTAGGCGCGGGCAAGAGCAGAATTCTTCGGCAGCTTTTGACCGAAAGCGTGTTGCTGTCCATGGCGGGCGGAGCTCTGGGACTCTTATTGGCTGTTTGGGGGACAGCTGCACTCGTGAATCTTCCGTCGCTCGGGATTCCCCGGCTCGCTTCCGCAGGAGTCGATTTGAGGGCTCTTGCGTTCACGCTGGCGGTTTCGGCTTTCACGGGCGTCCTCTTCGGCCTGGCGCCCTCGTTGCACGCTTCGCGCTTTAATTTGTTTAGCTCGCTGAAAGAAGGAGGCCGGACAGCGACCGCGGGTACGGGCCGCTCGCGAATGCGCAGCTTGCTTGTGATTTCGCAAATATCGCTGGCAGTAGTGTTGCTGATCGGCGCGAGCCTGCTTCTGGAGAGCATGTTCCACCTGTTGCACCAATCGCCCGGTTTTGACCCTCAAGGAGTTGTGGCGTTCAGTCTCGATTTGCCGGATGCGCGTTATGGCAAACCGGAACAGTCGGCAGATTTTTTCAAGGAGTTGCTCAGCCGGATTCGGACGGTGCCCGGCGTGACGAATGCCAGTGCGGCGATGCCTTTGCCTCTCTCGGACAATTCACTCCGAACCTCGTTTGAAATTGAAGGGCAGCCGAAGGCCAAGAGCGACCTGCCGCGTACGCAAATTCGCGCGGTTGGCCTGGATTACTTCAAGACCATGCGCATTCCTCTTGTAGCGGGACGCGAATTCACCGCTCGCGACGATCGGCACGCTCCGCATGTGATCATCATTAATCAGACGCTCGCACGAAAGTTTTTCCCCAACGAAAATGCCATCGGTAAACACATGAAACCCGGCATGTCGGGCGGCAAATCCGACATGATGTGCGAGATTGTTGGCGTGGTTGGAGATGTGAAGCACAGAAACCTGTGGCAACAACCTGATCCTGAATCGTACGTTCCTTACGACCAGAGTCCCATCGGGGGCATGGACTTGGTCGTGAGGGCGGACGGGGATCCGATGACGCTGCTGCCGGCTTTACGGGCACAAGTGCTGGCCCTGGATCCGGAACTTCCCATCTACAAAGCCAAACGCATGGAAGAATATGTTGCGGCATCCATTGCGCAGAGGCGGTTTACGAGCTTGCTTTGCGCGATTTTTGCTGGTGCGGGACTCCTGCTGGCGATTGTCGGACTGTTCGGTGTGATGTCCTACAGCGTGGCGCAGCGAACGCATGAGATTGGCGTGCGAGTGGCGGTGGGCGCGGAAAAAACGGACATTCTGCAATTGATCCTGAAAGAAGGGATGGTCATCACTTCCGTAGGCCTCGGCATTGGCTTGTTTGGAACCCTGGCGCTCTCCAGCGTACTCAAGAGCCAGGTATTTGGAGTAACCGCCACCGACCCGTTTACGTTTCTTGGAGTCGTATTTGCTCTGGCGCTGGTGGCGCTCGTGGCTTGCTATATTCCAGCGCGAAGGGCCACGCGAGTTGATCCCATGGTTGCGCTGAGATACGAATAGGTTCTGGTTTTTGCAGCGAAGGAATGCGAGTGGAAAAAATTTGATGTCTTCACTCTGGCAAGACATTCGCTACGGGTTGCGAATGCTCGGGAAGAATCCGGGCTTCACGGCAGTTGCCGTTGCCACGCTGGCCCTCGGCATCGGCGCAAATACCGCGATATTCAGCTTGGTGAACGCCGTCATGCTGCAGTCCTTGCCGGTGCAGCATCCCGAGCAATTGGTCGTGCTGCGATGGACGGCGCATACCTGGCCGAAGAATACGGGTACGAGCAGCTTCGGCGACTGTACGAGCATGCATCGGGACAGACCCGGACCGAATTCCGGCGGCTGTTCGTTTTCCTATCCTTTGTACAAAGAAATTCGCGATAAGAAAGATCTTTTTTCCAACGTGGCGGCCTTCGCTGGCCCCGCGCAGCTGGATCTCAGCGGCAACGGTCCGGCCAGCATGGCCGAGGGAGAACTCGTTTCCGGAGATTACTTCCAAACTTTAGGAGTGCGTGCCGCACTCGGAAGAACGCTTGAGCCCTCTGATGAACAGATTGGCGCAGCGCCCGTCGCGGTGCTCAATTATGGGTATTGGCAAAGCGCGTTCGGCGGCGCTACCGGAGCAATCGGGAAAACGATTCGATTGAACGGTGTCGAGTTCGCTGTGGTCGGCGTGGCGGATCCGAATTTCACGAGACTGACGCCGGGAAAGTCGCTGGACATGTGGCTCCCGCTTGCGCAGCTTGTCCCGCTCGGACTTCATTGGGGCGGAGGATCGATGGACGCGGGAAATTGGTGGCTCACACTCGTTGGACGGCTGAAACCGGAGACGCCGTTGCCGCAAGCCCAAGCCGCGGTGAGTTTGTTGTTCCGCAATCAGACGCTGTACGGCGAAAAACCCGCACTGAAAGAATCCGATGATCCGAAAGTTACGCTTTTGCCCGCGCAAAAAGCGCTGACTGGAATTCGCGCGAACTTCGGGGAACCGCTTTATTTATTGATGGCCGCGGTGGGCATCATCCTTTTGATTGCGTGCGCAAACGTTGCGGGGCTGATGCTGGCGCGTGCAAGAGCACGGGAAAAAGAAATCGCGGTGCGGCTGGCGCTGGGCGCGGGCCGCGGGCGGGTGATTCAACAACTTTTGACGGAAAGCGTGCTTCTTTCGGTTGCAGGCGCGGCTCTGGGCGTGCTGCTCGCTTTTTGGGGCGCAACGGGGCTGGCGGGGTTTCTCGCATCGAATTGGTATCATCCGTTGGAAATCAACCTGCAACCTGATGCAACTGTGCTGGCTTTCACGATTGCGGTGGCGCTGCTGACGGGAATTGGTTTTGGGCTGGCACCCGCGTTTCGCGGGACGCGTATTGATGTCGCGCCAGCGTTGAAAGAAAATTCGGGAAGTTTGTCAGCCACAACTCAGGCCGGCGGCAGGCGTTTCGGACTGGGCAGTTCGCTGGTGGTCACGCAGGTGGCGCTGTCGATGGTGGTGCTGATCGGCGCAGGCCTTCTGGTGCGAACGCTCGAGAAGTTGAGAAGCATCAATCCCGGATTTGACACGCGAAACATTTTGCTTTTTTCGGTTGACCCCACGCTTGCGGGATACAAGGAATACAACATCCAGAACGTGTATGACGAGCTGGAGCGGCGGCTCGCGGCGTTGCCCGGTGTTGTTTCCGCGAGCTATTCCTCGGACGCGCTTTTGGACGGCGGATTGTGGACTGAAGACGTGCATATCGAAGGGCAGAGCGGCAAGAGCACGGTTGAAGTGCAGATGCTGGCCGTGGGACCGGATTTTTTCGAAACAATGCGAATTCCGCTGGTGCAGGGACGTACTTTTCGCGCGCCGGACCTGCGCTCGACGCAGCCCGCGGCTATTGTGAATCAGGCTTTCGTCCACAAGTTTCTGGAGTCCAGAGAGACGATCGGCATGCATTTTGGCGGAACCGATCCCAAGGATCCGCAGCGAGAAATCGTCGGCGTGGTGGCGGATACGAAATATGACCGCCTGCAAAGCGCGGATCAGCCGACGGCGTACATCCCTCTGAAAAACGGGGGAGTGACATTCGCATTGCGGTCGGCGGCTGCTCCGACATCTCTGATTCCCGCGGTCAGGCACATCGTGAACGAGGTAGACGAAAATCTCCCGGTGTTCGGAGTGCGGACGCAATCGCAGACGATCGATCGATTGCTCTTTAATGAGCGGCTGGTGGCGCGGCTTTCTTCCCTCTTCGGATTGCTTGGTCTGCTGCTGGCCTGCATTGGGCTGTACGGCTTGTTGTCTTATGAAGTGGCGCGGCGCACGCGCGAGATTGGGATTCGTGCCGCGCTGGGCGCGCAGCGCAAGGACGTTATGCGCCTCGTCGTGCGACAAGGTCTTGTCCTGGTGGTTGTCGGAACGGCTGCCGGAATAATAATTTCCCTCGCGGCGACACGCTTTCTCCAAAGCCTTCTCTTCGGGGTTCGCGCAACGGATCCCTGGACTTTCGCGGCGGTCTGCGCGCTGCTCGTCTTGGTGGGGACATTGGCGTGCTACATCCCGGCGCGGCGCGCGACGCGCGTCGATCCGATGGTGGCGTTGCGCTATGAGTAGATTTGAGACTCGGAATTATTGGGGAACCATTTGGTGAGGCGCTGCGTACTCCCTGTTACAAAGGATCGAGTCCCGTGCGCCTGACATATCGCGGGTTTGTACGTCAAATACCAGGAGTGTTGCGGGTTGCCAAATCTCAAGTTTCACCGGCGGGCGGGAAACGGCTACTTCCACGACTGCCGTCTGAGTACCGGTACTTTACTTCGAGGACGTGCAGGCTATCTATTGAAGGGTTCGGGACTCGCTTTGGGGCACAAGTAGACGCGAGGGTGAACGCGTAATGCACAACCTGTGGAAAGACATCCGGTTCGGATTGCGGATGCTGGCAAAGAGCCCCGGCTTTACGCTGATCGCCGTGATTACTTTGGCCTTGGGCATCGGCGCGAATACCGCGATCTTTTCCTTGATGAACCAGATTTTGTTGCAGAGGCTGCCGGTCAAAAATCCGAGCGAATTGGTGATTCTGCGAGCGCCGGGTCCGGTGACGGGGCATGTTTCGGATGACGGGGATGCGGCAGAGTCGTTTTCCTACCCGATGTACAAAGGGCTGCGCGACAACAATTCGGTTTTTTCGGGAATATTTGGGATGTACGGGTTTCCAGCAAGCGTGGCGAACCACGGGGAGACGGACCGGGCCTCGGGAGAACTTGTTTCCGGGAATTATTTCGATGTGCTGGGAGTGCAGCCGGCGGTTGGGCGGCTGTTCAGCCAGGACGACGACCGCGTGCCAGGAGCGCAACCCGTTGTGGTGCTGAGCAACTCGTATTGGGAGCGGCGCTTCGGAGGCGATCCGAGCGTACTGAACAAAGTTCTGCTGATCAACAACGTCGAGATGACGGTTGTGGGCGTTTCGCAGGCGAGATTTTTTGGCGTGCAGGTCGGCAAAACGCCGGACATCTTCGTGCCGCTGATGATGACTCGCCAGATGATCCCCACTGGCGGAGAGACGCTCGATGAATGGAACGATTATTGGATGAATGTTCTGGCGCGGCGCAAGCCGGGAATTTCGCTGAAACAGGCGGAAGCGGGAATCAACGCAGCGTACCAGCCGCTGCTGGCAGAGCAACTGCCCCAAATCAAGTCTGCGTGGAACCAAGAGAAGCGGCAGCGGTTTTTGGACAAGAAGATCTTCCTCTCATCGGGCGCGCGCGGAAGGACGAACGTGCAGCGCGACGCGGGGGCGCAACTGATCACGCTTTTTGTGATGGTATCGTTGGTGCTGCTGATTGCGTGCACGAATGTGGCGAATTTGCTGCTGGCGCGGGGAGCATCTCGTCAGCGCGAGTTTGCCATCCGAACGGCGATGGGAGCAAGCCGTGGCCGGATGATCCGGCAACTGCTGGCGGAGAGTCTCTTATGCGCATTTGGCGGAGGAGCTCTTGGCATTGTGCTGGGCAACTGGCTGATGAGGGTTTTGATTCCTATCGTGGTCTCAAACGCAGGAATTCGGGGCCTAACGGAAAGGCTCGATCCCGGCGTTTTGGCGTTTGCGATCGGAGCGACGCTGTTCTCCGGAATTTTCTTCGGTTTGCTTCCTGCATGGCGGGTGACGCGATTGGGAGTGTCCGACGTCATCAAGGATCAGGGTTCGACTTCTTCGGCAAGCGTGTCGCATGTGGGATTCCGGAAAGCGCTGGTCGCGGGGCAAGTCGCCTTCACCATACTGCTGCTGGCAGGGGCAGGACTCTTCATGCGTTCGCTGTGGAATCTGCAGAAGCAGGACTTGGGATTGAAGACCAGTCATGTCATCACGTTCTCGATTCAACCGCAGCTCAACGGCTACGACACACCCCGGTCGATTGCACTATTCGATCAACTGCGCGGGCGCCTGGCGGCTTTGCCGGGCGTCAGTTCGGTCGGCACGTCAGAAATCCCCATACTTACGGGCGATAACGACGGGAGCAACATCACCGCAGAGGGAGGGCCGGAGCTTGCGGAGGAATTGCAGGATGTGGATTACGACCCGGTTGGCCCTGGTTTCTTCTCGACGATGGGAATTCCGTTGTTGTCTGGGCGGGAATTTACGGAAGCAGATGGAGCGACGGTTCCCAAAGTCGCCGTAGTGAGCGAATCGATGGTCAAGCGTTTCTTCCCTGGGCGGAATCCGCTGGGAGCGCACTTCGCTTTTGGTGGGAAAAGCCAGAAGCCGGACATTGAGATCGTGGGGCTGGTGAAAGACGTGAGGCAGGAGCACGTGAGCAGCGCGATCCTGCCTTATGTGTATATTCCCTACGCGCAAAGGCCCAAACTAAGCGGTATGACTCTCTATGTGCGGTCGACGCAAGACCCGGTGCTATTGGGAACCGCGCTGCAGGGTGAAGTGCGGCAACTGGACGCGAATTTACCGGTGTACGATCTGAAGACGATGGAACGCGTGGTGGATCAAGATTTGTTTTCGGCGCGGATGGTTGCGGTGCTTTCGGCGGCCTTTGCCGGCCTTGCGGCGCTCCTCGCGGCTCTGGGGATTTATGGCGTGCTCGCGTATGTGGTCGTGCAGCGCACGCGGGAAATCGGCATTCGGATGGCGCTGGGCGCGGTGGCCGGTCATGTCCGATTGCTGATCCTTAAGGAAGTTGGGACGATGGTGCTGATCGGAGTGGGTGTAGGGCTTCCGCTTGCATACGGATTGGCGCGGTTCAGCGAATCGCTGTTGTATGGCGTGCATGCGGGCGATCCTGCGGTATATGCACTGGGGCTGGGATTGATCGGGCTTATCGCGCTTGCGGCGTGCTTTATTCCGGCGCGGCGCGCGACACGGGTCGATCCGTTAGTGGCGTTGCGATATGAATAGACGAATCGATTTTCAGCAGAAAGCACGGCAGTCGGGGAGAACGGCAAAAGGCTTTGTAGAATAAGTTCTAAAGAAAACTTTTATTAAGGAGACGAAATGGCAGACGCAACTACACTCATCAAAATGGAAGGCGTAAAGAAAGTCTTCTACACGGACGAAGTGGAGACCCACGCGCTTTCCGAGATCCACCTGGAAATCAAGAAAGGCACGTATATTTCCATCGCCGGGCCTTCGGGCTGCGGCAAATCGACACTGCTCTCGATTCTGGGATTGCTCGATTCGCCGACAGACGGTAGCTACCTACTCAATGGGCAGCCTGTCGGGAAGCTCACCATCAGCGAACGCACGCGCATACGCAATCGCGAGATTGGTTTCATCTTCCAGGCGTTCAACTTGATCGGCGACCTCACGGTCTATGAGAACGTCGAACTGCCGCTGACGTACCGCGGCACGAGCTCTGCCGAGCGCAAGCAGAAGGTGCAGAACGCGCTCGAGCGCGTAGGCATGGCGCACCGGCTGCGGCATTATCCCTCGCAGCTCTCTGGCGGTCAGCAACAGCGCGTCGCCGTGGCTCGCGCGTTGGTTGGCGATCCGCTCATCCTCATGGCTGACGAGCCGACTGGAAACTTGGACTCGAAGAATGGAGAAGCCGTCATGGAATTGCTGCGCGATTTGCACCGCAATGGCGCGACGGTTTGCATGGTGACGCACGACCAGCGCTACGCAAATTTCGCCGAACGCACCATTCACCTGTTTGACGGCCGCATCGTCGAAGAAACCAAGGAAGCCGGAGTGACCGCATAAGAGCATCCGGCAAAGAGAGCGCTCCATGGAAGCGATTGGGCAGGACATCCGCTATGGTGTGCGGATGCTCGTCAAGCATCGGCTTACCACGTTAGTTTGCATTGCGGCGCTGGCGCTGGGCATCGGCGCGAACACAGCGATGTTCAGCTTGGCCGAAGCGTTCTTGCTACATCCCGTTCCCTTCGACAACGCAAACCGCCTCGTGGCGTTAGTGGATTCGCACGCCGACGCCAACGGCATAAGTTTCGGCCAAGACCAGAGTCCCGTTGCGCCTGCCACTTACTTCGAGTGGAAAAAGGAAGCGCACTCCTTCGATGAAATTACAGCCTACGCGTGGAATGAGATCAACCTGACGGGCAACCCCTCGCCCCAGAAGGTCCAGGCCTTTCAGGTGTCAGCGAATTTTTTCGAGACGATCGGTGTTCATCCCCAACTCGGCCGTATGTTTCTCTCCGAAGAGGAAGAGCCGGGCAAAGATCAGGAAATTATTTTGGGTCACGCGCTATGGGAGCAGCGGTACGCCTCGGATCCCCAGGTCATCGGCAAGAATATCAAAGTAAACGGCAAGAGCTTCACGATCGTCGGTGTGATGGCCAAGGGATTTGATTTTCCGAAACCAGCGGAGGCATGGATTCCGCTTTCGTTGGACGTAAAAGAAAGATTGCGGCGAGATAACCGTTGGCTGTTTGTCCTTGGAAGACTCAAACCAGGCGTTCCGTTCGCACAGGGCGCCGCAGAGATGCAATCGATCGCGCAGCGCCAAGGCGAGGCGTATCCGGACACCAACAAAGGGTTTCGCCTGTACCCGCGGCCTCTCGAGGAATTCGTTACCGGCGACCTGACGCGGCAGTATACGTTTTTGCTGCTAGGCGCAGTGGGGTTCGTGCTGCTGATCGCGTGCGCGGACGTGGCCAACGTGCAGTTTGCGCGGGTGACCGGCCGGCAGAAGGAACTTGCCGTGCGGACCGCGATGGGCGCGAGCCGGAGCCGCATCATCCGCCAATTGCTAACGGAGAGCGTACTGCTTTCGCTGGCGGGCGCGGCGCTCGGCTTAGTTTTCGCGATGTGGGGGGTCTATTTGATTGTGAATCGCATGCCTCCGGAGGTTGCGAAGTTCATCGCCGGATGGAATACCATACGCCTCGACACTGGCGCTTTTTTGTTCACACTGGCCGTGGCTATCGCAAGCGGGATACTCTCCGGAATTGCACCTTCATGGCTCCATTCACAAACGAATATCAGTGAGACGCTAAAGGAGGGCGGCCGGGGAGCAAGCACCGGGCCTTCGCGGCACCGTTTGCGAAGCGTTCTTGTGGTGGCGGAGATTGCGCTCGCTCTCGTGCTCCTAGTGGGAGCCGGGCTCCTGGTAAAAGGTTTTCGCGCGCTCATCGTCGTGCATGAGAACTTTCACCCTGAATCGGTCCTAACGCTCAGTCTGGAGTTGCCTGAAGCGCAGTACCAGCAAAAGCCCGGGCGCGCGGCCTTCTATGAACAAGTGCTGCAGCGCCTGGCTGTCATCCCGCGGGTCCAATCCGCTGCACTCGCCACCTACGTGCCATATGCCAATGGGGGTGGCACGGATCTGCGCCCCTTTACAATCGAGGGACGTGCGCCGGAAGAGCGAGGTGAGACCATCAGCTCGATTGTCGAAACCATCAGCCCGAATTATTTTCGATTGATGAATATCGGCTTGCGCAAGGGCCGTGAACTAAGCGATTCAGATGGTGCAGCCGGGCTTCCCGTTGCGGATATCAGCGGGATGCTGGCGGAGCGATACTTCCCCGGCGAAAACCCTATCGGAAAGAAAATCAAGATTAGCAAAGGCGATGCGGATAGTCCCTGGATGACGATTGTGGGAATCGTGGACGACGTCCACTACACCTGGGTCAACAAACAAGAATTGCCGACAATTTACCGAACCTATCGTCAGGCGCCTCCGTTCTACGGTTCCTTAGTTTTGCGAACGGAAGGCGATCCCATAACTTTCGTTCCGGCGGTACGAAGCGAGGTCGCGGCGGCGGATCCAGACCTGCCGCTCTTCGACGTGCTGCCGTTTGACAAGGTGATCAAGAATTCGATTGTGGGCATCGCCTACGTCGCAGCGATGATGTCCATCCTGGGCCTCATAGCGCTGGTTCTCGCTTCGGTCGGGATTTACGGAGTGATGTCCTACTCCGTCGGCGAGCGCACCCATGAGATCGGCGTACGCATGGCCATGGGCGCGACGGCGAAAGATGTTCAGAGACTCATCCTGGGAAACGGAATGTTTCTGACTGCAATCGGCATGGTCATCGGCTTGCCGCTGGCGCTGGGACTTGCGTACGCGCTTTCCAGTCTGCTCTTCGGCGTAAAGACTGCCGATCCATTTGCCTTTGTGGGATTGCCCTTGCTTCTGGCTGCAGTGGCGACTGTCGCCTGCTACCTCCCCGCGCGGCGCGCCGTGCGCCTGGACCCGATTTCCGCGTTGCGCTACGAGTGAAACGGCACCAACCTCCAAGCATGACGGCCGCCATGGAGTACTACGTCCGCATACCAGCAGGCACTAGCCCTGGCCCGCAAGTCGGGCGGCAGTTCGCGCGGGGGTAGATTCGAATGTGATAATCTCGAAACGGAATGAGGATTCGGGCGTTATCTTATTGACGCCCAAGGAGCGAGAGTGGAACCTCTGATTCAGTTGCGGAACCTTGAGAAGGTTTACGAGGCGGGCGGGAGCAAGTTTTATGTTTTGCGGCGCGTCTCGCTGGAGATTCAGCCGGGCGAGTTTGTGACGTTCATGGGACCATCGGGCGCGGGAAAGTCTACGTTGCTGAGCATCATTGGCATGCTCGATAGCGCATGGACGGGCGAATACTACTTCAACGGCGAGGCGGTCCACAGGCTGAACGTAAAAAAACGCAACGAGCTTCACAAAGCCAACATCGGTTTCGTTTTTCAAAGCTACCACCTGATCGACAATTTGACGGTGTTCGAGAACCTGGAGATTCCGCTTTCTTACAAGAATGTGCCTCACAAAGAGCGCGTGAGCCTGGTTTGCGACATTCTCGACCGCTTCAACATCGTCGGTAAAAAGGATCTGTTCCCCAGCCAGCTCTCTGGCGGCCAGCAACAGCTCGTGGGAGTGGCGCGCGCGGTGGTTCAAAACCCCAAGGTGATTCTGGCGGACGAGCCTACTGGCAATCTGCATTCCGCGCAAGGCGAAGAAATCATGGAACTTTTCCGCAGGCTGAACGAAGCCGGCACGAGCATCATTCAAGTGACGCACTCGGAGAGAAACGCCGCCTACAGCCATCGAGTCATTCAGCTCAAAGACGGCTGGGTGGTCAGCGAAACCAGCAACGTAGCGAAGGTCGGCTGAGAGACGGGCTGGAACCGCCCAGAAAGAGTTGCGCGGCCAAGCTAAGCTACTGATTGTATTGCATATAATTGGGTTGTAGAGGCGCTTCTGATGTTTTTCGGACCTCGCTCCGCGGAGAGGGCAGAACAAAGCGCACGACAAGGCTAAGTTATTGGTTTCATTGGGTCAAAGTGGGGTTATGCAACGGCTTCTACCGAGACCAGCTGCTCCGTATTTAACCGGTAGGTTAAATACGAACCTAACTCAAATAGAGATCATCTTCCGATACAAATGAAAAACCCTACAATCCATCCCTACCGCGTCCTGGTGGCCGACGATCAGGCGGATATCCGCGACGCTTTGCGACTGTTGCTTAAGCGAGAGAGCTACGAAACGCAGTCCGCGGCCTCGCCTGCGGAGGCGCTCGCGGCCATTGAATCGCGCGAGTTCGATGCCGTGCTGATGGATCTGAACTACGCGCGAGACACAACCTCCGGCCAGGAGGGGCTGGATTTGCTGAGCCGCATCCAAGCGGCGGATGCGACGCTGCCTGTGATTGTCATGACCGCGTGGAGCAGCGTGGAAGTCGCGGTGGAAGCCATGCGGCGAGGCGCGCGCGATTTCATTCAGAAACCGTGGGACAATGCGCGGCTGCTGACGATTCTGCGCACTCAGATCGATCTTCGCAACGCGCTGCGGCAGGCATCACGGCTGGAAGCGGAGAATCGCCTGCTACGCGCCGAGTCACGGCCGACGCTCATCGCGGAAGCCGCAGTGATGCAGCCGGTGCTCGATTTGATCGGGCGTGTGGGTCCTTCCGATGCCAGTGTGCTAATCACTGGCGAGCACGGCACGGGAAAGGAAGTTGTGGCCCAGACTTTGCACGCGCTCTCGCAGCGTTCCGGAAAACCGATGGTGACGGTTAATGCGGGCGGCCTTTCCGAGGGACTGTTTGAAAGCGAACTCTTCGGACACGTGAAAGGCGCATTCACGGACGCGCGCAACGATCGCGTTGGGCGATTTGAGCTTGCCGAGGGCAGCACGCTTTTTCTGGACGAGATCGCCAACGTGCCGTTGAATTTGCAGGCCAAACTCTTACGCGTGCTGGAAACCGGCGAACTCGAACGCGTCGGTTCGTCTTCAACACGCCGAGTAAACGTCCGCGTTTTGGCGGCCACTAACGCCGATGTGACTTCCGAGGCGGCCTCCGGACGTTTCCGCGAGGACCTGCTTTTTCGCCTGAACACCATCGAAATTCATCTTCCTCCGTTGCGCGAACGCCGCGAAGATATTCCGTTGCTGGCGCACCACTTTCTCCGCGGCTATGCGCAGCGCTATCGCAAAAGCATTTCGGGCTTCGATCCCGCCGCGACGCAGCTTCTCCTCGAACATCCCTGGCCGGGAAATGTGCGCGAGCTCGATCACGCGGTCGAGCGCGGCGTGCTGCTTGCGCAAGGGCCGCTCGTCCGTTCCGCTGACCTGGGGCTGCGCACCGGCTCCGCGGGCGGGACCGTGCGGCTCGAGGAAATGAGCCTCGATGAAGTCGAGCGCCACCTGATACAGCGCACGCTGGCGCGCCATGACGGAAACGTGAGCCAGGCGGCCAAGGCGCTGGGACTCAGCCGCAGCGCGATGTACCGCCGGCTGCAAAAACACGGCTTGGAATGAAACGCCTCTCGTACGAACGTCGCATACAGCTACTGGCGCTGGCGGCGGGATTACCCGGATCATTGATCGCGCTGATTCTCCTCTGGTATGGCGCTTATTCATCGCGAACAGCCTGGACGCTGACATTTCTCATCCTCAGTTTGTGGATCGGCTTCGCGCTCTCCTTGCGCCATCGCGTGGTTTTCTCGCTGCAAACACTGTCCAATCTTCTATCCGCGATGCGCGAACAGGATTTTTCCTTCCGCGCGCGCGAAGCACGCAGCGATGACGCGCTCGGCGAAGTCATGCTGGAAGTTAACGCGCTGAGCGAGACGCTTCGATCGCAGCGATTGGGGGCGCTCGAAGCCACCGGCCTGCTGCGGACGGTGATGGAAGAAATCGACGTGGCCATCTTTACTTTTGATAACCACAGGCAGTTGCGCCTCGTCAATCGTGCGGGCGAACGCCTGCTCTCGAGGCCAAGCGAAAGGCTACTGGGCTTCACGGCTGCGGAGCTTGGACTTGAAGCGTGTCTTGATGGCGAACCGGCGCACACGATGGAATTAAGTTTTCCAGGGGGCTCGGGCCGTTGGGGGATGCGCCGTGGTTCCTTCCGTCAGGGCGGGCTGCCGCATGATTTGATTGTGCTCAGTGACCTCAGCCGCGCGCTGCGTGACGAAGAACGCCAAGCATGGCAGCGGCTCATCCGCGTTCTTGGCCACGAGCTCAACAATTCACTGGCACCCATTCAATCCGTTGCGCAAAGCCTGGAGAGCGGGCTGGCTGCGACGGCCAGCGTGCCGGAGCTCCAGACTGGCGCTGCGGCCTCTATCTTGGACGACATGCGCCATGGCCTCGGAATTATCCGCTCTCGCACGGAAGCGCTGGGCAGATTCATGGCCGCATATGCGCGGTTCGCGCGGCTTCCGCAGCCGACGCTTGCGCCTGTGAATGTGACGGAGTGGATCACGCGCGTCACCAAGCTCGACTCGCGAGCCAAAGTGCGCTTGGAGAAAGGGCCGCCACTCGTCATATCAGCGGACGCCGACCAGCTCGAACAGCTCTTGATCAATCTCGTTCACAACGCGGCGGACGCGGCGCACGAAACGGGCGGCGGCGTGAAAGTAACTTGGTCGCGTTACAGCTCTTATCTGGAAGTCTCGGTGCTAGATGAGGGCCCCGGAATTTCCAACACGGCAAACCTCTTCGTTCCCTTCTTCACGACCAAGCCCGGTGGTTCCGGCATCGGTCTCGTCCTCAGCCGCCAGATTGCAGAAGCTCACGGAGGCACATTGACGCTGCAAAATCGGCGTGACGGGCGCGGCTGCGAAGCAAAATTGCGCCTGCCGATTTAGATACCTATCGGGCGTCTGGGATCTGTGTTCTCGCGTTGCCTTTTGCGAGAGCTGACGAACCAATCTGGCATGGGTTCCGTTCCAAAATGGTATCTTTCGCATAACTTTCGCTTGAGGGTTTTCAATTGATGGCGGGAAAGTCTACAACCCATTCATAACCGGCGGTTTAGCGATCAGCCTGTTCCTGGAATTATCTTTTGGAATGGCCCGTCCTGTGCCTTCTGCAACGGCGCGGTGAATCTTTTTGCGGAAGGCGTGGGCATGGGAAATTGCAATCTATTTTACCGGATGGTCGCGGCATGTTGCGCGAGTTTTCTGTCGTGTTCGGCCTGTGCCGCGCAGTCTCCGCAGCCCGAGAAGCAGCAACCATCGCTTCAAGAGAGGAACTTAGCGCAGCCGCAAGAGAGTACTTCCGTCGCCGGGGGGATTCCATCGAGCCTGCGGCAGCCCGATGCGACTCCCGATAATCAATTGGGGCTCGCCCTGCTCAGGAATCTCGTTCGCGATCAGAAAGCTATGTGGACGAGTCCAGCGCATATCCGGTTGGGTGATGCCACGTGGCTGGTGCCGTTTGCGGGCCTCACGGCGGGATTTTTGGTAACCGACCGCGATGCAAGCTCGCACTTGCCGAACTCGCCCAGCAGTCTGCGGCATTACACGAGTCTTTCGAATTACGGAATTGCCGGAATGGCCGGCGTTGGCGCGAGTCTTTATCTCCTCGGAAAAGCAACAAAAAACGAACACAAGCGAGAAACTGGACTTCTGAGCGGCGAGGCGGCATTGGATGGCCTGTTTGCCACGACGGCCTTAAAATACGCGCTGGGCAGAGAGCGGCCGAACGTCGATTCTTTTCACGGCAGATTTTGGCAAGGCGGAGACTCCTTTCCCTCGGACCATGCGGCCACTGCCTGGGCCATCGCCAGCGTGATTAGCCACGAGTATCCCGGACCTTTCACAAAGGTTCTAGCGTACGGCGCGGCGACGGCAATCACGTTTGCACGCGTGAGAGGGCAACAGCACTTCCCTGCCGATGCGCTGGTGGGTAGCGGGATTGGATGGCTGGCGGGCTGGCAGGTTTATCGCGTTCACCATAATGCCGAATTGGATGGCGGCGTCGCAGAGAATCTCTCCGATACGCCGCGCGTCGAGACCGACCGCACGCCGCGACAGATGGGGTCACCCTACGTGCCGCTCGATAGCTGGATCTATCCTTTATTTGATCGATTGATCGGCGCGGGAGTAATCAACGACGCTATCCTGGGCATGCGTCCGTGGACCAGGCTCGAATGCGCCAGGCTGATTTCCGAGGCAGGCGACCGGTTGCAAGATGCCAACCAGGAGTCGTTGCCGGTGCGGCTGTACGACTCGCTCCATCAGGAATTTCTTCCCGAACTCTCGCTCCTGGGCGGCGGAAGCAATCGTGGGATAAAACTCGAGTCCGTTTATACGAGGTTCACGGACATTTCCGGGCCGCCGCTGACCGACGGCTACCATTTTGGCCAAACGCTTTACAACGACTATGGCCGTCCATTTCAGGAAGGCTTCAACAATGTCGCCGGATTTTCCGGATGGGCCACGGCTGGCCGCTGGGTCGTCTACGCTCGCGGCGAGTACCAGCACGCCCCCGCAGGGCCGCAAAATACGCCCGAGGTGCAAACGGTCCTCGACAACATCGACGACAATCCTGGATTGCCAGCCAGCACGCAGCCGGAGCGCAATCAGGCCAGGCTTCTCGATGCCTACGTCGGACTAAACCTCGCGAACTGGCAACTCTCTTACGGGCAGGAGAGCCAGTGGTGGGGTCCGGGGGAGAGCGGCCCACTGCTTCTCTCTGATAACGCCGCGCCGATGCGAATGTTTCACATCGATCGTGTCTCGCCGTTTCATTTGCCGTGGATTGGCCGATACCTCGGCCCCATGCGATGGGATGCGTTTTTCGGAAAACTGCAAGCAAACCAACTCTCGCCCGCGCCGTATTTTCACGGCGAGAAGATCAGCTTCAAACCAACACCTAATCTCGAGTTTGGCTTTACCCGTACCGTCGAAGTTGGCGGCGAGGGGCGGCCTTTCACGCTGGACCGTCTTTTTCTGACATACTTCAGCGCGACGAGTTACCTCAACAAGCCGACCAACAAAGATCCGGGAAAACGAGACGGGGGCTTTGATTTTAGTTACCGCGTTCCCTTCCTGCGAAAATGGCTTACCATTTATAGCGATTCGATTTCCGCTGATGATCCGTCGCCGCTTGCTGCGCCGCGCCGCGCCGGATTTAGCCCGGGCTTCTACCTGACACATTTCCCCGGAATAGCAAAGCTGGATTTGCGCGTCGAAGCGCCCTTGTCCAATACCGTGGGCACGGATGTCCCCGGCCGCTACATCTACTGGGACAATTATTATCACGACCTCTACACCAATCGGCATTTCTTGATGGGCGATTGGGTGGGCCGGGACGGATCGGGAATTCAGGCCTGGAGCCGGTATTGGCTGTCGCCGAAAAATACCATCCAGTTCGCTTACCGGCACGTGAAGGTCGATAACAAGCTCATTCCAAATGGGGGCACCATTAACGATGGCTCCGTGAGTGTGGACTATTGGATTAGACCAACCATCGGGGTGACTGCTTTTGTTCAGTACGAGCAGTGGAAGTTTCCGCTGCTCGCTTCGGGTCTCCAAAAAAATGTGACGTCTTCGCTGCAAATCACTTATTGGCCGCAGTCTCACCGGCGCTGACGCAGGCATCAGGCCTGGCATTTGCAAGGACTTACTTCTCACAAAATCTTTAGATTCATTTCATCTCTTTCTAAGGCGCTCGCATTTAAAGTACAGAGCTGTAACGGGCTCTGAGGTACTAAAGCCCGATTAGGCAGGGGCCAGGGTTATGCGTCAAGCCGAGCGACGACTGGCTCAGGTTGGACTCCCGGCACGCAACACACTCTGGGAGCGAATTATCAAGAAGATTTGAAACGGAGAGCCGTGTGAGGGACTTGATATTCATGTTGGTGACGATTGGTTTCTTCTTGATCGCGATTGGGTATCTGCGCGGTTGCGAGCGGCTGAAGTAAGAGAATGATTCCTTATGATTGAAAATATCGTCCTCATTCTGATCAGCCTGCTTCTCTTTGGCTATTTAGTGTACGCGCTGCTAAAACCGGAGAATTTCTAGCGATGACCGCAAACGGCTGGTTTCAAATCGGTCTCTATGTTCTGGTCCTATTCCTTATCACAAAGCCGGTAGGGCTTTTCCTGACGCGTGTTTTCGAACGCGAGAAGACCGTCCTCGACCCTGCCTTGCGTCCGGTTGAACGGCTGATCTATCGCCTTTGCGGCGTGGATGAAAACAAAGAGATGCGCTGGACGGAATACGGGACGACGATGCTGGTCTTCAGCGCGGTCTCGCTGATTTTGCTTTATCTCTTCGAGAGGCTGCAGCTTTGGCTGCCGTGGAATCCCCAAAAGTTTGGGAATGTGGCGCCGGACCTGGCCTGGAACACGGCCGTCTCGTTCACCACGAACACCAATTGGCAGTCCTACACGCCGGAAGTCACGATGAGCTATCTCACGCAGATGGCTGGCTTGGCGTACCACAACTTTGCGTCAGCGGCCGTGGGAATTGCGCTGGCGATCGCCGTGATACGCGGAGTCTCGCGACACGAATCAAAGACCATCGGCAACTTTTGGGTTGATTTGACGCGCTGTTTTCTTTGGGTCTTGCTGCCGGTGTGTCTGGTTGGCTCGATGGTGTTGATTTCGCAAGGCGTGATTCAGAACCTGAAGCCTTATGCCAGAGTACAGCTCGTAGAGCCGCAAGTTGTGCAAACGCAGGGGCCTGACGGCAAAGCGGTTTCGCAAACGGTAACGCAGCAAGTGATTGCGCTCGGCCCGACGGCGTCTCAAGAAGTCATCAAGATGTTTGGCACAAACGGCGGCGGATTTTTCAACGCCAACAGTTCTCATCCATACGAAAACCCGACGCCTTTCACGAATTTTTTCGAGATGCTCCTGATTTTCGCTATTCCTTCCGGCTTGACCTACACCCTGGGCCGAATGACGAAATCGCAAGGGCACGGCTGGGCTGTCTGGAGCGCCATGACGGCGCTTTTCCTCGTTGGCGTGAGCGTGGCGTATTGGGCGGAAGCTCGGGGAAATCCCGAACTCGCGGGAATAGACCAGGCCGCGAACGCGCTTCATGCGGGCGGAAACATGGAAGGGAAAGAAGTCCGCTTCGGCATCGCGAACTCAGCTCTGTTTGCGACGGCCACCACGGACGCAAGCTGTGGCGCGGTAAATAGCATGCATGACTCCTATACGCCGCTGGGCGGCATGGTCCCGATGGTGAACATCATGCTCGGCGAAATTATTTTTGGCGGCGTCGGTTCGGGGCTGTACGGGATTCTTGTCTTCGTCATTCTCGCGGTATTCATTGCCGGTTTGATGGTGGGAAGGACGCCGGAATATTTGGGCAAAAAAATTGAAGCGTTCGACGTAAAGATGGCCATGTTGTCGGTGCTCATCACATCTCTCACAATACTCGTGTTTGCCGCGATCGCAGTCGTCGCAAAGTTTGGCACCTCGAGCATTTCCAATCCGGGCCCGCACGGACTCTCCCAAATTCTCTACGCGTATACCTCTTCCGTCGGTAACAATGGCTCTGCATTTGGCGGGCTGAACGCAAATACCCTCTGGTACAACACGAGCACTGCCATTGCCATGTTTCTTGGCAGATTTTTTGTGGTAATTCCGATTCTTGCAATCGCGGGGAACCTCGCGCGGAAGAAGATAACTCCCGCATCGCTCGGTACTTTTCCCGTGACCGGGCCGCTCTTCACGATTCTGCTGGTCTGCACCATCTTGATCGTCGGCGCGCTCACCTTTTTCCCGGCTTTGAGCCTGGGTCCCATCCTTGAGCATCTGCTGATGCTTTCTGGAAAGGCCTTTTAAGGAACGCATGGACCGCACATCCCAAGTAAAGTCAAAGTCGCTGGCGGACTCGCGAATTCTGAGGACCGCCATCGTGGATTCTTTTCGGAAACTGAATCCGCGGACGATGGTCAAGAATCCCGTTATGTTCGTGGTGGAAGTTGGGGCCGCACTCACTTCGATCCAATTGGTGCGCGATACTCTGCATCAGAGTGGTGAATTCGGCTTCGGCTTGCAGATTACTTTGTGGCTGTGGTTCACCGTGCTCTTCGCGAATTTTGCCGAAGCGATGGCCGAAGGACGCGGCAAGGCGCAAGCGGAAACACTGCGCAAATCCAGGGCGGAAACGGAAGCGCGGCGGCTGCGCTCGGACGGCTCGATCGAGATTGTGCCCAGCTCGAAGCTGCGTTCCGGCGATCAGGTGCTGGTAGCCGCTGGAGAATTTATTCCCGGCGATGGCGAAGTCGTTGAGGGCGTGGCCTCGGTGGACGAATCGGCGATTACCGGAGAGTCCGCGCCGGTGATTCGCGAATCGGGCGGCGACCGGTCGGCCGTTACCGGCGGCACGCGCGTCCTCTCGGACGAAATCCGCGTGCGCATTACTTCCAATCCCGGAGAAACTTTCCTTGACCGGATGATCAGCCTCGTGGAAGGCGCGTCGCGGCAGAAAACCCCGAATGAGATTGCGCTCAATATTCTCTTGGCTGGCTTGACCATTATTTTTCTTTTGGCGGTAGTAACGCTCCAGCCTTTTGCGATCTACTCTGGCGCGCCGCAAACTATTTTCGTGCTCGTATCGCTCCTCGTTTGCCTTATTCCCACGACCATTGGCGGTCTGTTGTCCGCCATCGGAATCGCGGGTATGGACCGCCTAATCCAGAGAAATGTGATCGCCATGTCGGGACGCGCCGTGGAGGCATCAGGTGACGTCGACGTTCTGCTGCTCGACAAAACCGGGACGATCACGCTCGGCAACCGGCAGGCGACTTCTTTTCACGCGTGCCCGAATGTCACCGAAGTGGAACTGGCCGGCGCCGCGCAGCTTGCGTCTTTTGCGGATGAAACGCCGGAAGGCCGCTCGATTGTCGTGCTGGCAAAGGAAAAATACGGCCTGCGCGGCCGCGAACTCGCTCCTCACAATCCAATGTTTATTCCATTTTCCGCGCAAACCCGCATGTCCGGCGTTGATCTGGACGGCCACGAAATTCGCAAAGGGGCGCCGGAAGCTATCGACAAATACGTCGTGGAAAAGGGGCAGGTCGTTCCCGCCGAAATCAAACAGATCGTGCGCGAGATTGCCAATGGTGGCGGAACACCGCTGCTCGTCACGCAGAATCGCCATGTGCTCGGAGCCATCGCGCTGACGGACATCGTGAAAGGGGGAATGCGCGAGCGCTTTGAACATCTGCGCGCCATGGGCATCCGCACGATGATGATTACGGGCGACAATCCGCTGACCGCCGCCGCCATCGCGCGTCAAGCAGGCGTGGATGATTTTCTCGCGGAAGCCAAACCCGAAGACAAAATGGCGCTCATCAAGCGCGAACAAGCAAAAGGCAACCTTGTGGCCATGACCGGCGACGGCACGAACGATGCTCCTGCCCTCGCGCAAGCGGATGTCGGCGTGGCGATGAACACCGGGACGCAAGCCGCGAAAGAAGCCGGCAACATGGTCGACCTCGATTCCAACCCGACCAAGCTCATTGAAATCGTGGAGATCGGCAAACAGTTGCTGATCACACGCGGCGCGCTCACCACGTTTTCGGTTGCCAATGACGTGGCGAAATACTTTGCGATCATTCCGGCGATGTTCGCCGCCGCGTTTCCACAGTTGGAAGTTTTGAATGTGATGCGGCTTCGCACTCCGGAGTCCGCGATTCTCTCGGCAGTCATTTTCAACGCATTGATTATCATCGCGCTTATCCCGCTGGCGCTGCGGGGCGTGCGCTACCGTCCGCTGGGAGCCGCAGCCTTGCTTCGCCGGAATCTTCTTGTCTATGGCCTCGGCGGTGTGGTCGCGCCATTCCTGGGGATCAAGCTCATTGATATGACGATTACCTATTTGCACCTGACGCGAGGGACTCTATGAAACAACATTTGCGGATTGCGATTCTGATGACGTTGGTGACGACAGTACTTTTCGGGATCCTATACCCCTTGGCAGTCACCGGCCTCGGACAACTCTTTTTCCCTACTCAGTCTAACGGTGAAATGATCGCGCGAAACGGTCAAGTTGTCGGTTCCCGCCTCATCGGCCAGCCATTCTCAGCCGACTGGTATTTTCATCCGCGTCCTTCCAGTGCAGGGAACGGCTACGATCCCGTCGCCCCCGGCGGCGGGGCGTCAAACCTCGGTCCGACAAATCGTCAGCTGTTGGATCGCGTGAAGAGTAAGGTGGATAAACTTCATGCGGAAAATCCGGGCTCGGCTATTCCCATGGACATGGTCACAACCTCCGCTTCCGGCTTGGATCCGGACATTTCCCCCGCCGCCGCGGAGTTTCAGATTCCGCGCGTCGCACGCGAGCGGCACATGAGCGCGACAGACCTGCGTGCTTTGGTTGCGAAACATACACTGGGGCAGCAGTTTGGCGTGTTCGGCGAGCCGCGCGTCAATGTACTCGAGCTAAATCTCGATCTCGACGCAACGCATCCGAGAAAATGAATCCTACGTTTTCCGCGCAGCTGGCTTAGCGGCAGCAGACTTGGGCGGCTGAAACCGGTAACCAACCCAAGGTTCCGTCAAAATATATTTCGGGTGCGCGGGATCGCCTTCAATCTTCTTGCGCAACTGATTGATCACCACGCGCAAGTTTTCCGTTTCTTCCCCGTACTCCGGCCCCCAAACCGCCTGCAGAAGCCGGCGATGCGAAAGCGGCTTGCCCTGATTGGCCACCAAATGTTTCAGAACGTCAAACTCTTTTGGCGTGAGGTGCACGTCGCGGCCGCGCACAATCACCTGCCGATGTTCGAAATCAATCGTCAGATCTTTGCCATTGAACGTGGGTATGGCATCGCCGGGCGCGTATCGCCGGAGAGCCGCCCGGATTCGCGCGAGCAGTTCTTCGATCCCGAAAGGTTTGACCACGTAATCGTCGGCCCCGGCGTCGAGGGCGATTACTTTATCGCGCTCGGCGTTGCGCACCGTGAGCATGATGATGGGCGCGTCGCACATTTCTCTAATTTCGCGGGCCGCTTCGATGCCGCCGATGCCCGGCATATTGACGTCGAGAAGAATCAGATCGGGCCGTTCTTTGCGCACCGCTTCGACCGCTTCTTCGCCAGTCGTCGCTTCCCTGATTACGTAGCCGTGGGTGGAAAGCGTGCTGCGCAGGACACGCCGAATTTGTGCTTCGTCGTCCACCACGAGAATGCCGGCCGCATTCATCGCGGCTCCCTCGCGCTGCGATCCACAGGCAACATGAATGAAAAAACAGAGCCGTGCCCAAGCTGGCTCGTTACGGAGATCGTGCCCTTGTGCGCCACGATGATGGCTTTCGCGATCGGCAGACCCATTCCCGTCCCGCGCACCAGGTAACGTTGGTCCTTGCCGCGGTAGAACTTGTCGAAGATCATGCCCTGTTCAAAATCATCGATTCCCGGTCCACGATCCGCCACGCTGGTCGTAACGGTGTCTCCCGTCAGTTCCGCGGAGATGGTGATCGGTTCATCTTTCGGCGAATAAATGTTGGCATTGTCGATCAAATGGACAAGCGCGTCTTTGACGCGGTTCAAATCAGCCCGGACGGGAGGAAGGTTCGGACTCAGCCTCACTTCGACGACCCGGCTCGCCAGCGACGTGTTACATTGCGCCAAAGCAGCCTGAATAATGTCATCGATCTGCGTCGGCGCGAGACTCAGTTCAAATTCTCCCGCCTCGAGCCGGGACATCTCCGCGGCCTCTTCGACGAGACGGTTCAGGCGGTCACATTCTTCGTTAATAATCGTCAGCAACTCGCGCTTGTGTCCAGGATCTGGATCCTCAGCGGCCAGCAAACTCGTCGTCGCGGCCTTAATTGATGTCAGCGGCGTGCGAAAATCATGGGCAATGGAATCCAGCAGCGCGGACTTCAGGCGTTCGCCCTGGCGTTCCGCTTCTGTTTCGCCAAGCTTCTCGACGGCCCGCGCTCTCTCAATGGCGATAGCCACGAGGCTGCCCACCGCATCCAGCGTCTGACGCGAAAGCCGCGAGCCGGAAATTCCCAGGCTGCCGATCGGGCGAACGCCCATGCGCACGGGGATAAAGTACAGCCCTTCTTGTGATTCGAACACGCCTTCATCCCGAGCAAAGACAGACTTCATTTTTTCTTCATCGAGGTGCGCCGCTCCGAATCCAGACCGATAAAACTTGTCTTTCACCGGAAGAAACAGTTCAGCGGCCCCGCCTTCGAAACTCTCCACGATGTAATTGGGGATTGCGTTCATCAGCTGAATGACGTTTCCTTCCGCCAGAAGTTTTTGACTGAACTTATAGAGGCGCTCGATTTCACGGCGGCGTTGATGCGCTTCGTCGGCTTCCTTGCGAATCCGCGCCGAAAGCTGGCTTCCCATGATGGAAGTGACGAGAAACGCAAACAGCGCCACCCAATTTTGCGGATCGGCAATCGTAAACGTCCCTATCGGTGGAAGAAAAAAATAATTGATCGTCAGAACGGCCGCGACGGACATAAAGACCGACACAGCCATCCCCCACACCGCCGAAACTGCTAGAATAGCCAGCAAAAAGGTGAGCGCGATCGTTGTCTGATTGACGCCGCGCGCGTGGCGAAAGAAAACAGTGATCCCGGCGACGATGGCCAGCGACACCGCAAAACCAATGGCGCGGCCGGCGAGCATTCTCTGCATCTTGGTATTCTAACGCATGGATCCTGATTGAAACGGAGAACGTGACGCCTTGCCCAAGAAGCCCGAGGACTGGCTGGAAGTCGCTTCGCCGCCGCAGAAAGCGCGGGGCATATTTAAGCTATTTCTCGGTTACGCCCCGGGCGTTGGCAAAACCTATAGCATGCTAAGCGAAACGCTCCGCCGCAGAAGCCGCGGCGAGGACGTTGTCATCGGCGTCGTGGAAACGCACGGCCGCAAGGGCATCGAAGAGCTGGCCTCGCAAATCGAAGCCGTCCCGCGCAAGAAAATCGAATACAAGGGAACCGTCTTCGAAGAGATGGATGTGGATGCCATCCTCGCGCGAAAGCCCGAAGTGGTCCTGGTGGACGAACTGGCCCACACCAATATTCCCGGCAGCAGGCATCGCAAACGCTACGAAGATATTCAGGATCTTCTCGCCGCGAAGATCGACGTCGTTTCCACTTTAAACATTCAGCACATTGAAAGCATCGCGCCGGTGGTGCGTTCGATTACGGGAATCACCGTGCGGGAAACGGTTCCGGACTGGGTGCCGTTGACCGCCGCGGAAACCGTCATGGTCGACTTAACACCCGAAGCGCTTCACAACCGCATGAAGCGCGGCGACGTTTACAGTACGGAAAAAGTTGAGCGCTCGCTCAAAAACTTTTTTCGCCGGGGCAATTTGATCGCGCTGCGCGAACTCGCACTTCGCCAGGTCGCCGAGCAGGTCGACCGCAGCCTGGAAACTTACATGGAGGACGAAGACATCCGCAAAAACTGGGGTGTCCGCGAACGGATGGCGATCTGCATTTCTGGGAATCCCGCCGGCCAATATCTGGTCGCTCGCGGCGCTCGCATGGCCCGGCGCATGGACGCGGAGCTGTACGTCGTTCACGTCGATCGGGAGCTAGGCCCGAAAGAGCCCAATGCCGGCGCGCTCGGCGCCAATCTGCGTTTTGCCGAAAGTCTCGGCGCAAAAGTGATTCGCTTGAAAGGCCGCAGCGTAGCCGATAGCGTCGCGGAATTCGTGCGCACAAAGCATATTACGCAGGTGATCTTCGGACGGGCGCCGATTCACGATTGGCGCAAATACCTGTATCTATCTGCTGTGCATCGCTTTCTGCGGGAATCTCCGCCGGTGGACGTTCACATCGTCACGCAAGAGACGGAGGACTAGCGTTCTTTATTGAGCGGCGGCCTCTTGCAGGGTTCCGCTCAGTTCGAGCTCAATCTCCACCGCGGGATCGGCTTTCAGAAAAAAGGTGTTCGGGCTCTTCAAGCCCCACTCGATATAGGGCACGCTGAATTTCGCCGATCCCTTCCAATGATTGCCAGTCAGCTCTGCCTGGACCGGGACAGTCAGTGCATGCTCGGAGCCGTGGAGAAGAAAAGTTCCTTGCATTTGCACATTGGACGAGCCATGCGCCAGAACTTTTCCCTCGATTCGATTGGGGCGAAAGATCACTTCGGTGTAGCGCGCGCTCTCGAGAATTTCACCGTTCATTTTCTTGTCCCGGGATTCGTTGCCGCTCCGGCCGCTCGCGGCATCAGCGACGAATTCACCGCTGGCGTTTCCGCTGGCTGGATCAAATTTCACCACGCCACGTTTCAAAGCGAACGTTCCGTGCACGGTATGCAGTGTGCTGCCAAGCGTCCAATGCAAATGACTCATCGCAGGATCGAGATTCAGCGTTACTTCGCGGGGGCTTGTCTGAACTGCGGGCTGTGATGCTTGCGGCCAAGCGTATGCCGCAGCCGAAAGAAAAAGCGCGAATATCCACGCGACCCGAACGACATTTGCGTTATACCGCCTGCGTCTCATTTCCATCTCCATTAGAATTACGCCGCCAGAAATCTCCAGCCGAAGAGCGCGCCGGCTGTTGCAAGCTGCAACGGTCGCGACTCACCCAGGTGATAGCCAAGCATGCGTTCAAAAAGTTGTGGAGTTGTTTCGAGCGCACGCATGGAACGTTTCCGAAGCCTGCTTCGCCGGTCAAGCAAAAGAAGCAGGTTCCCCATCAGCCGAGGCCGCCGCAACAATCGACGATGCGCTTTCTGATAGCCTTCTATATCGTTCCCTGCCAAAGCCTCCGCAAGCGCCGTCGCTTGCCTAAAACTGAGCGCAAGCCCTTCCCCCGTAATTGCATCCACGCTGCCGGATGCGTCTCCGACGAGCGCGACATTTCCTTGGCACACGCGCTTCAGGTGAAACATGCTTGTCACCGCTCCACGTTCAGCGCTCGCCTGCGGCGCGCCATCGAGCCGTCTAAGCAATTCCGGAAATCTCGATAGAGTTTCGCAAAACCGAACATCCGGCTTGTTTGAAATCAGCACAACACAAATCTCATGTGAGCCCACGGGCGTAACATAAGCCTGCGCCTTCTCGCCCCAATAAACCTCCGTGAAATCGCTCCAGGGCTCCAAACGATAGTGCAGTCGAAACGCGAACCGGCTTTTCTGCGGCACGAAAGTCTCCAAGCCACTCCATCGCCTCACCCGCGAACGGCTACCATCGGCTCCGATGACCCAGCTCGCCTGCATTTTATTCCCCGCAGCGACGACTCCATCTTTGCATAGTCCCGATACCGGCGTATTCCACATCAAGGAAACTCCGCAATCTCGCGCTCGCTCCAGCATTCTTTGATGCAAAATTTCACGCCGTACTCCTAGCCCGTGCCCGTCAGGAAAACGGGCGCTCACCGATGAACGCTCATCCTCGAATCGGATGCCCCGAAGCGCGCAGGCATCCATCTCGCGCAGTTCAACGCCGAGCTCACTCAGCGCCGCTACCGCATCTGGTAAGAGTCCTTCTCCGCAGGCTTTCCTGATCGGTGGTTTCGCGCCGTCCGCGACGATCACCCGAAAACCCCGCTCCCGTGCTGCAATCGCGGCGGCAAGCCCAGCAGGGCCGCCGCCGACTACAAAAACGTCTGTGCCCTGCCCCATCCTCCCCTGCTCTCTCAGAGTGATCTGCGCGGTTCTCGGTAAACTCTGAAAGTTAGATGTCGTCAACGGATAGAAGATTGCCTGGCTCGTTCTTAAAACACGCTTGTGGTGGGGCTACCCATTGTTTCTGCATAAGTTGTTCTTATTTCTTGGAACAAAACTATTAATTTGACTGATTGACTTCCCCGCCCACATGCTGTTATCTTCATGGCGGCTACCATGCTTACCGCCGCCATTCCGAACGACTGGCTCGCCCCCTCGGCATTTTCGGGGAGCTCTGTATTTCGCGCCGTCGTCCGAATTACCCCTGTCATCGTACGGGGAGTAAAATAGGGATGATGGCCGCCTAGCACAGCACCACCAGAGAGTTTCGGGGCCATCATCAAAACCACGATGATGGCCCCAATTTTTTGGAACTGTCAGCGTAAGGGAACGTCCAAGTAAGCCCGCGGAGGAGAATGCAACTGTGACTGGATCTCTGCTGAAGCCACGTAGCAGCGCCTTGACCGACGGCCCACATCGTGCCGGAGCACGCTCCATGCTGCGCGCATGCGGGCTTCGCGATGACGATTTCACCAAGCCTCTCATCGGCGTCGCGAATACCTGGATCGAAATCGGCCCGTGCAACTATCACCTGCGCGAACTTGCCGTGCACGTCAAGGACGGCATTCGCGCCGCCGGCGGCACGCCTCTCGAATTCAACACTATTTCAATTTCCGACGGCATCACCATGGGCACGGAGGGCATGCGCGCCTCGCTCATCAGCCGCGAAGTCATCACCGACTCCATTGAACTGGTCGCCCGCGGCAATCTCTTCGACGCTCTCGTCATTCTAGTTGGATGCGATAAGACCATCCCCGCCGGCATCATGGCCCTGGCGCGATTGAACATTCCCGGCCTCGTTCTTTATGGCGGGTCGATTGCCCCCGGCAAATTTGAAGGCCATTCCGTCACGATTCAGGACGTTTATGAAGCCATCGGCAGCCATGCGCATGGTGGAATGTCCGACGCACGTTTCAAAGCGCTGGAAGACGCGGCGTGTCCCGGAGCAGGCGCCTGCGGCGGACAGTTCACCGCGAATACCATGGCGCTCGTCTGTGAATTCCTCGGCATCGCTCCGATGGGACTTTCTAGCATTCCGGCCACGGACGCAGGCAAAGCCCATGCCGGCCATCGGGCAGGCGAACTCGTCATGGATCTTTTGCGTGGCAATGTCACGCCGTCCAAGATCATTACCAAGGCCGCCATCGAGAACGCTATCGCTGGAGTGGCTGCCACCGGCGGCTCGACAAACTCCGTCTTGCATCTGCTCGCGATTGCCAATGAAGCGAATATTCCGCTGAGCATCGATGATTTCGACCGCATCAGCTCTCGTGTCCCCATCATCGCCGACCTCAAGCCTGGCGGACGTTTCGTCGCCACCGATCTCTTTGCCGCCGGAGGCACTGCGCTTGTCGCGAAGAGGATGGTCGACGCAAAGCTGCTCCGCGGCGACGCCATCACCGTGACAGGCCGCACCATTGCGGAAGAAGCGGCTGCTGCAAAGGAAACGCCCAAGCAGGAGGTCGTCCGAAAGATCGATGCGCCTCTCAAGGCCACGGGCGGCCTGGTCATATTGAAAGGCAATCTCGCCCCGGAGGGCTGCGTCATAAAAGTCGCCGGGCACAATATTCAGAACTTCCGCGGCCCTGCTCGGGTTTTCAACGATGAAGAAGCCGCTTTCGCCGCCATCGAGAAAAATCAGATTCACGCGGGCGACGTTATCGTGATTCGCTACGAAGGTCCGAAAGGCGGGCCCGGCATGCGGGAAATGCTCGCCGTCACGGCCGCGCTCGTCGGCGCCGGCCTTGGCGATTCCGTGGCCTTGCTCACCGATGGGCGTTTCTCCGGCGCGACTCACGGCTTGATGGCTGGCCACGTCGCCCCAGAAGCTGCGAACGGCGGCCCCATCGCGGCCGTCGCCGACGGCGACATCATCGTGTTCGACGTTCCAAACCGCAAACTCAATGTCGAACTTACGGACGCTGAAATTCAAAAGCGCCTCGCTTCTTGGAAAGCTCCCGCTCCGCGTTTCACCAGCGGCGTAATGGCCAAATACGCCCTGCTCGTTTCATCTGCTGCAATCGGCGCGGTTACCGCCGTGCCTGCTTCCTTTGCATCACCAGCTCAGCCTCAAACAATTGCGTCGAACTCCTCGAACGCGCAATTGGGAAGGACCCTATGAAGCTCACCGGCGCAGAAATTCTCTGCGAATCGCTCACCAAGCTGGGCGTGCAACATATTTTCGGATATCCCGGCGGCGCGATTCTTCCTGTCTATGACGCTCTCGGCAAATCCAAGCTGCATCACATTCTCGTGCGCCACGAACAAGGCGCCACCCACATGGCCGACGGTTACGCGCGCGCAAGCGGCGGTGTTGGTGTGGCCATGGCCACTTCCGGCCCAGGCGCAACGAATATGGTCACCGGCATCGCCACCGCGATGCTCGATTCTTCTCCCGTCGTTTGCATCACCGGCCAGGTCAGCAGCAAGCTGCTCGGGTCCGACGCCTTTCAAGAAATCGATATCACCGGCATCACCATGCCGATCACCAAACACAACGTGGTCGTCTCTCGCGCCGAGGACATCGCGCGCACTGTCCGCGAAGCGTTCGTCATTGCGAATACCGGACGGCCTGGCCCGGTTCTCGTCGATATCACCAAAGACGCGCAACAGGCGTCCTGTGAATTCGATTGGGAGGCCTCCGCGCCCAAACTTCCCCAGAAGCGCGTGCGCAACGATCACGACCAAGTAGAATTCGACCGCGCCATCGAATTGCTCAACACCGCAAAGCGCCCGGTGATTCTCGCAGGCCGTGGAATTATGCTTTCCGGCGCAATGCGCGCTTTCGAGCAATTCGTTCGCACCTGCAACATCCCCGTCGCCATGACGCTCCTCGGCATCGGCTGCTTCCCCGCTTCCGATCCCATGAATCTAGGCATGATGGGCATGCACGGTGAAGCTTGGGTCAATCACGCCATTCAAGAGTCCGATCTTCTGATCGCCGTCGGCATGCGCTTCGATGACCGCGTCACCGGCGACCTGCGCACCTATGCGAAGGGCGCGCGCAAAATTCACATCGAAATCGACCGCGCGGAAATCAACAAGAACGTCCAAGTGGACGCAGCTCTTGTCGGGGATGCTCGCGAAACCCTCGAAAAATTGATCCCACACATCGTGAATCCTGACCGCGGCCCCTGGCTTTCTCACATTAAAGAACTCAAGGGCGATTCCGCCGTCCGCGACATTCAAAGCCTCCCCGATAACGGCCATCTCTACGCCGCTCACGTCATCAACGACCTCTGGAAAGAGACGCGCGGCGAGGCTATCGTCGTCACCGACGTTGGCCAGCACCAAATGTGGGAAGCGCAGTATTACCACCACAACCAGCCGCGCACTCTCATAACTTCCGGCGGCTTAGGCACGATGGGCTTTGCCTTGCCCGCCGCCATTGGAGCCAAATTCGCAAAACCCGACTCCGAAGTTTGGGTCGTCGTCGGCGATGGCGGCTTCCAGATGACCATGTGCGAGCTCGCCACCATCGTTCAGGAAAAAATCAACATCAAGATCGCCATCATCAACAACGGTTTTCTCGGCATGGTCCGCCAGTGGCAGGAATTTTTCTACGACAAGCGCTACGTCGCCACGCCGCTCGTGGCCCCCGATTTCGCCGCGCTGGCCAACGCCTTCGGCATCCGCGGCGAGCGCATCACTTCGCGCGCCGATGTTCTCCCCACCATTCGCTCCGCGCGTGAATCCTCGGAAACCGTGCTCATCGATTTCCGGGTCGAGCAGGAAGATTCCGTCTATCCGATGGTTCCCGCTGGCGCATCGCTCCACGAAATGATTCGCCGGCCCAATAATCCGCTGGTCGAAACGGCAACCGAGCCATGAGCAAAGAGGACGCTATGCAAACTCTCGTCGCTTACGTCGAAAACAAACCGGGCGTGCTCAACCGCGTCTCCTCGCTGGCCCGCCGCCTCGCCATCAACATCGATTCTCTGACTGTGGGCCCGACGGAGAATCCCGAGATCGCTCGAATGACCATCGTCGCCCACACCGACGACAAGGGTGGCCACCGGCTCGAAGCCAGCCTCGAAAAACTAGTCGATGTTCTCTTGGCGGAAAACATTTCCGAACGAGCTCTGCTCGAGCGCGACTTGGCGCTCATCAAAGTGCTCGCGGACCAGCAGTCCCGTCCGCATCTGATGGAGCTGATCAAAGTCTTCCGCGCTCGCGTTGTGGACGTCGCACCGGAATCGCTCATCATCGAAGTCTCCGGAACCGTCGACAAAATTGACGGCTTGCTCGAGGTGCTCCGGCCCTTCGGCGTTCTTGAAATGGCCCGCAGCGGACGCATCAGCATGACTCGCGGAGGCGACTTGCTCCGTCCACCAACAACCACAGCCGCTTCCGCCCAGGCGCTGGTGACGAGGTAACTCTTGAAGGGGACTACAGACAGGATAAACCCTTTAGAATCAACAACTACGCTCCGCCGCGTAAGCGTTGATTCTAAAAGACTTGCAGCTTGGCTAAGTCTTTTATCAGCAACACTTACAAAAAAGGTGGGGAGGGGTCGAAAGTCCGATCTCGCGGATTCGCGTCCCTGGTCTCCGTTCTGTCGGCGGCAGGCTGCCACAAGTGCAAGTTTGGAAGATTCTAAATCCCGGCCGCAACCCGGCCGCAAAGGACACAAATGGCAAATCTCTACTACGACGATTCCGCGGATCTCGCTCTTATCCAATCGAAAAAAGTCGCCATCATCGGCTACGGCTCGCAAGGTCACGCGCATTCTCTAAATCTCCGCGACAGCGGCGTAAGCGTCCGCGTCGGCCTCCCCGAAAGCAGCGCCTCGCGCGCCAAAGCGGAAAAAGAGGGCCTCACCGTCAACACACCCGCCCAAGCCGCCGCATGGGCCGACGTCATCATGATTCTCGCGCCGGACACCAAGCAGCCCAAGCTTTATCGCGAAGCCATCGAGCCGCACCTTGGCAAAGGCAAAACGCTCATGTTCGCTCACGGGTTCAACATCCGTTTCGGCACCATCAAACCTCCCGCATCCGTCGACGTCTCCATGATCGCGCCCAAAGCCCCCGGCCATCGCGTCCGCGAAGTTTTCACCGAAGGCGGCGGCACGCCTGCTCTCATCGCCATCGAACAAGACGCAAGCGGCAATGCCAAAGCGCTCGCCCTTTCCTACGGTAAAGCGCTGGGCTGCACGCGTGCCGGCGTTCTCGAAACCACGTTCACTGAAGAAACAGAAACCGATCTTTTCGGCGAACAGGCCGTCCTTTGCGGCGGCGTCAGCGAGCTGATCAAAGCGGGTTTTGACACGCTCGTCGCCGCTGGCTATCAACCCGAAGTCGCCTATTTCGAGTGCATGCACGAACTCAAGCTCATCGTCGACCTCATCTACCGCGGCGGCCTCAGCTACATGCGCTATTCCGTAAGCGACACCGCCGAGCACGGCGACTACACCGCCGGCCCGCGCATCATTACGCAAAAAACGCGCGACGAAATGCGCCAGATTCTCGCCGAGATTCGCGACGGCAGTTTTGCGAAAAAGTGGATCGAGGAAAATGAGAAGGGTTGCCCGAATTTCCTCGCCACACGCAAGCGCGAGCAGAGCCACGCCGTCGAGCAACTTGGTCCGAAGCTTCGCGCCATGATGCCTTTCTTGCAGCCCATCATCGCCCCCGGCCTCGAAGAAAAAGCCGCAGCCACAAAGAAATGATGCGGCTGTTCGATGGATTGGCGGCGAGGGAGTACAAACCTGTCCTTCGCAGGTTTTGCACGAGTCACAAATCGCCCGTCAAAAGTCACTATTCCCCAGTCACGGAATACTCAAACTGTGCCTAGTTGACAGGCCCGTCATTTTGGGCAATTCTCTGGCGCCATGAAACGACGACCGATTTCTCCTCAAGCCTCAGCTCCGTCCTTAGGAGAGCGCTTCGAACTCCTCAGCGCCAAACGCCAGGAGATTATCCGCCCGATTCTCGAGCATCCCCGCGACTACGTGCTCCTCAGCGTGCGCGCCATGGCCAAGCGCCTTCACACCGACCCTGCCACGGTCGTTCGCATCGTGCGCGGCCTCGGTTTTGCCAGTTACCGCGACTTCCAGCGCCATCTCCACGATCTCTCCATCGCCTTTGCCACTTCTCTCGACACCATGCAATCCTCCGGCCGAGTCACCAGCATGCCCGCCCACGTTCGCGAAGCCCTCGAGCAAGATCTCAAAAATCTGCACGGCCTCAAGAACAGTCTCGACGCCCCGCGCCTCGTCTCCCTAGCCAAACGTTTCTACGACGCCCGGCGCATCGTCCTGCTCGCCGGCGATCTCGCCGCTTTTCTTGCCGATTATCTCGAGTATCAAATCACTTTGCTTGGCCTGCCGGTTTTCACGGCCACGTCCGCAGGCCGCATCGCCCACCTGGTTCGCACCGTCAACCAGCGCGACCTCGTCCTCGCCATCAGCTTCCGGCGCGGCCTCCGCCAAACCGTCGAAGGCGTGCATTTGGCGCATGCCCGCAATGCCTACTGTGTGGGCATCACAGACACCTATGTTTCCCCGCTCGCCCGAGAATGCGATGAACTATTTCTTGCCTCCGTCGAATCAACTTCCTTTGGCGCCTCATACGCCGCTCCCGTCGCGCTCGTCAACGCCATCCTCGCCGCCTGCGGCCAATATCGCCGGCCGCAAACGCTGGCGATAGTCAAGGAGATCGCGGAAGAGCAACGTAAAGGCTTCCGCTGGTACACTGTCTAGCCCGCGTTCTACCGGATTGCAACAAACGTTTCTTTCTTCAGTCTACAAGCAAAGTCCACAGAACGCTGCGCTCCTACGTCTTCTCCGCTACGTCATTTCCAAAGGCTTGGCCTCACTCACGCTTTAGCAACATTTGTGTCTCGCGTACTTCGGCGTTCTCGGCTATCATGTCTCCCGTCCGGCAGCTCTCCTGCCAAGGGTGCGGGACAATGGTGACAAGAGGAAGGGTCTTCGATCGCCCATGAATAGATCTCTCGCCGGTCCGTCCCAATGGTCTCGCGTCATCTCGCGCCTCACGATCACGGCGTTATTCGTTCTGGGTCTAATCTCCTCCATCGCCGCGCAAACCGCGTCTACTTTCGAAGCCGGCCCCAAGCCGCACGACATTCCGGCTCGCTGGAAGCCCTGGATTGGCGAGTACGGATGGCCCTTGCCTTCGGTGCCTTTCTCTGAGGTCAATGTGGTTTCTGAGAAGGACGGCTACATCGTCTGGCTAATGCGGTACAGCGGGTCCGCCGAGATACGCTACGAGGTCGGTGACAAATTTCCTGTACGAGGATCCTTTCCCTCAATGCATGGATTGCGCATCGGCCGCTCTGGCGAGCGAGAACTGGTTTCGGGTGACGTCGTAACTGGGAAAATCACGCCAGACTTTGACGCTCGCGCCCAAGTCTTCATCAAGCCAATGCGTCCCGTCGCCGAGCTGCGCGCAGATGCTCTTGCGGCTTCCCCGCCCCACGAAGAAGGAAACTTTCGCAAACCTGAGCTCGTCGAACTGACCACGCTCGATCCCGCGATACATCTCGACATCCGCTACGCGACGACCAACGATTTTCTGGGCACGCCCGTCTACACGCAAGCGCGAGCGTTCCTGCAGCGGCCCGCGGCGGAAGCTCTCGTCCGCGCCCTCCACAAACTCCAGCCCCTCGGCTACGGCCTACTCATACACGACGCGTATCGGCCCTGGTACGTCACCAAGATTTTCTGGGACGCCACTCCTCCTGAAGGCAAAATCTTCGTCGCCGATCCGTCGCAGGGCTCGCGCCACAATCGTGGATGCGCCGTCGATCTGACGCTCTACGATCTTGCCACCGGAAAGCCCATTGAGATGCCCGGCACCTATGACGAGATGTCTCCGCGCTCCTTCCCTGATTATCCTGGCGGCACTTCTCTGCAGCGCTGGCACCGCGATCTGCTCCGCCGCGCGATGGAATCCGAAGGCTTCACCGTCTATGAACACGAATGGTGGCATTTCGATTACAAAGATTGGCGTGAATACCCGATTTTGAACATCAAGTTTGAGGATTTGCATTCCGGCCAGGGACTCGCCAGCGCTAACTAACGCCATCGAATCTCCGGCCAATTTCTCTGGAGGACTTTAACTTGCTTAGCAGACGCTGCTTTTTTTCGAGCTTTGCCGCCGTTTGTTCCGTTGCGCTTTGTCTGGCGATTTCTTTTCTGACCTCGCCTTACGCGCTGCTCGCGCAATCGAATGCTTCCCTGGCCGAGCGCGTTCAAAAAGTAATGAACCGCCCCGAATTCGCCCATGCGAACTTCGGAATCGAGTTCTACTCGCTCGAAACAGGCAAGGTGATCTACTCGGTCAACCCCAATAAATTGTTCGTCCCTGCCTCCACGACCAAAACCCTCACCGAAGGCACCGTACTGGCAAAATTTGGCGCCGACTACCGCTTCCATACCCGCATGTACCGCACTGGCCCCATCGACAGAAAAGGAACGCTGAAGGGCGATCTCGTCCTCGTCGCCAGCGGCGACCCCGATCTTTCAAACCGCATCCAGCCCGACGGCACGTTAGCTTTCGTCGATGAAGATCATGCCTATGGCGGCCCTGCTGTTGCCGGCGATCCCCTCGCCGTCATCAAAGAATTCGCCAAAGACGTCGCTGCGAAAGGCATTCGCAAAATCGAAGGCCGCGTCCTCGTGGATGCCAGCCTTTTTCCCGACGGTGGCCGTGAGGGTGGCACGAATGTCGTAATCTCTTCCATCGTCGTAAACGACAACGTCATCGACCTCGTCGCCACGCCGGGCGCAAAAATTGGCGATCCCGTTGCTCTTGCCGTTTCACCAAAAACTGCTTACGCCGCGTTCGTCAATCAGCTCACTACTTCCGCCGCCGGCGCTTCGCCCGAGATCCGTGATCCGGTCACCGTTACCAACCCCGATGGCTCCGTCACGGTTACGCTGGCTGGCTCTCTTCCTGCGGCCTCACATCCCTCTACCTCGCCCTATCCTGTGCCCTCGCCGACTAAGTTTGCCGAAGCCGTCCTCGCCGAATCTCTGACCTCCGCCGGTATCCAGATCAAGTCTCCCAAGAAGGCCTCTGCGCCGGACTTCAAAAGCTTCTCCCATCTCTACACTCCCGACAACCAGGTCGCCGAGCACGTCTCGCCCCCGCTCTCCGAAGAAATCAAAGTCACGCTCAAAGTCAGTCAAAATCTTCACGCCAGCATGGGGCCCTATCTTCTGGGCACGCTTATCGCAAAAGACCTCGTCGATCCAGTCCACTCTGGTTTCAAAATAGAGCGCGCCTTTCTCCAAGCAGCCAACCTCGACCTATCCGGGGCTTCGCAAGGCGATGGTGAAGGCGGCGATTGGGCCGATCTCTTCAGCCCGGATTTCATCGCGCACTACTTGGCTTATTGGAGCACCCGTCCCGATTTTCCCGTCTTCTTCAAAGGCCTCCCCATTCTCGGCAAAGACGGCACGCTCGCCAAAATTCAGAACAGCAGTCCCGCCGTGGGCCACGTCTTCGCAAAAACCGGCACATACGGCTCCGAAGACAAGCTCAATGGCAAGATGATGCTAAACGGCAAAGGACTTGCAGGCTACGTCTTCACCGCCAGCGGCCAGAAGCTCGCCTTCGCGGCCTACGTGAACCACGTCACGCTGCCGCCCGATCCCGATGCCGCGCAAGAAGTGGGCGGTCAGGCTCTCGGCGAAATCGCCGCCGCTGCCTACGATGCCCCTCTCGATGCACCCTCGCCATCGGCATCAGCCTCCGCCTTTACCACGCCTTCTTCCACCGGAACGTACGACATCATCATCCGCAACGGCCACATCCTCGACGGCACCGGCAATCCCTGGTACGCCGCCGACCTCGCCATCGAGGGCGATCGCATCGCCGCCATCGGTGACATGCGCGAAGCGCACGCCAAACGCGAAATTGATGCTCACAGCCAAATCGTCTCGCCCGGCTTCATCGACATGCTCGGCCAATCCGAAACTTCTCTCCTCCTCGACAACCGCTCCCTCAGCAAACTCTCTCAGGGCATCACTTCGGAAATCACCGGCGAAGGCGGCTCCATCGCCCCGCAAAATGAAAAAACTCTCGCTGCACTCAAACCATTTCTCGACCAGTTCCATTTCATCGTCGATTGGACCACGCTCGACGGCTACTTCCGCCGCCTCGAAAAACAGGGCACTCCCATCAACATCGGCACCTACGTCGGCTCCGCGCAAGTCCGCGAAGCCGTCATCGGCGATGACGATCGCGCTCCCACTCCCGCCGAACTTACACAAATGGAATCCCTCGTAGAGCAAGCCATGAAAGACGGCGCTCTCGGCGTCTCCAGCGCCCTCATCTATCCGCCGAATATCTATGCGAAAACCGATGAGCTCATCGCCCTCGCCAAAGTCGCTTCCAAATACGGCGGCCTCTATGCCACGCACATGCGCAGCGAAGGCGCATCCGAAATGCCCGCGCTCGCCGAGGCCATCCGCATCGGCCGCGAAGCCCATCTTCCCGTGGAAGTTTTTCATCTTAAAGTCAGCGGCAAGTCGCGATGGGGCAACATGAGGAACGTCGTCGCCACGATTCAATCCGCGCGCGATTCCGGCCTCGATATCGTCGCGGACATGTATCCCTATCCCGCCGGCGCCACGGCCCTCGCCTCCGCTCTTCCGCCTTGGGTCGCTGATGGCGGTACGCAAAAACTCCTCGCGCGGCTCAAGGATCCCGCCGTGCGTGCCCGCATCAAAAAAGAATTGGCTGGCGATCATCCTGACTGGGAAAACCTTTACTACGATTGCGGCGGCGGCTCGGGTGTGCTCCTGGCCTCCGTCGAGAAGCCCGCGCTAAAGGAATTCGAAGGCAAGACGGTGGCGGACGTCGCCACCGCCTGGAAAAAATCTCCCGAAGACGCGCTGATGGACTTCGTCATCGCCGATTCCGCGCAAACCGGCGCCATCTATTTCATGGCCAGCGAAGAAGACATCAAGACCGGCCTCGAACAACCGTGGACCAGCGTCGGCCTCGACGCCAACGAAATGTCTCTCGACGGCCCTATCTTCGAGCCGCACACGCATCCCCGCGCTTTCGGAGCCATGCCGCGTTTCCTCGGCCACTACGTTCGCGACGAGCACCTCATGCCGCTCGAAACCGCCATCCGCAAAATCACTTCTCTGCCCGCGCAGCGCGAACATCTCCAGAATCGCGGCCTGCTCAAGCCCGGATATTTCGCCGACGTCACCATCTTCGATCCCGCAAAAATTATCGACCGCGCCACGTTTACCCAACCCACTTTGCTCTCCGAAGGCATCGACTACACCATCGTCAACGGCCAGATCGAATACGATCATGGCAAGCTAACCGGCGCCACCGCCGGCAAAGTCCTCCGCGGCCGCGGCTACCAACCCGAGGCACAATGACAACTACGCGCCTTTGATTTTGCGGAACGAAATGGGCTTAAAAACGCGCACGGGCTGTAGGAACAGGGCGTGCCTCGTCCGCCCGCGCTAGAAGCTCATAAGTGATTTTTATTTGCGATGCCGAAGCGGCAGGAAACCAAGCTACGACAAAATGCTCAACTCACAAGCGGATGTCCGTCGCTACTCGCTACCGACTACTCACTACTTCCTGGCTAGCCCAACAAAATCTTCCCCATCTCCGCCACGCGCCGCTCGTACGTCATCTCTTCCCAGCCATGCTTTCCGTAATACCGCAGCACAATCTTATGTCCCGGCGCAATTTTCGCCCGCGTCTTCGTCAAGGAATCGGAAAGTTCCACCCACTGCCCATCCACAAGGTAGCTGCCTTCCCACCCTCGCAGTTCGAAGCGCCCATCATCCTTCAAAATGAGCGGCGCCGCGATGCAGGGGATCACTTTCCCATCCACCTTTGCCTGCGTGCACTGGTAACTTCCGGAGACTTCCACCGTTTGCGCCTTCGCGGAAGGAATCAACGCAAGACTCAAAGCAGCGTAAGCCACATACCTCAAAAAGCCAGGCGTAACCCGAAGAAGTCCCATGGGTATCTCCTCCGCCGGGACGCGTTGCTGCGGGGCACCGTCCCTGGCCATTGGTACAGGTGCAACTCGCCAGCCAAGACTGCTCTCTTCGCAATCAACTCATAATACACAACTTAGCAAATCTCGGACCTGTACTTCGCCCGCCACTGGGAAGATTCGTTCCCCTTTTTCGCACTCCGAGGGAGTCCTCTCATAAGGGCAACCTGCACCCTTGCACCCTTGCACCCGGCATATAATCCCGTTTAATTACTCAAACGGTAATTCCGCCGCCGCTTGACCATCCTTCCGCGGGTCCGAAGCCCCATAATTCACGCCCGTGGCAAAATCCCGCAGGACCGCTTGTCCGCCGCCCACTTTGCTCGAAAAAGTCCCCAGCACCTGGATCTTGTGCCCTTTCGCCGTCAGCTCATCCCGCACTTTCCCGTTGAACCGGTTCTCCATCATCACGTCGCATCCCGTGAATGTATATTTCGTGAACCGCGGCGCCTCGACCGCCGCCTGAATGTTCATCTTGAAATCGGCGATGTTCGCCATGAACTGTGCGTGCGCCTGCGCCTGGTTCCACCCGCCCATAATTCCAAACGCCATGCGCGTGTCCCCGCGCTGCGCAAACCCGGGAATAATCGTGTGCCGTGGCCGTTTGTGTCCCGCCAGCGCATTCGGCGAAGTTGGATCGAGCACGAAAAGCGCGCCGCGATTCTGCAGCACAAATCCCGCCCCCGCCGGCACGATTCCCGACCCAAACGCCGAGTAATTGCTCTGGATCAGCGACACCATATTCCCGTCGCGATCCACCACGCTCAAGTATGTCGTATCGCTCCCGCCCGGGATTTCTCCTGACGTAACGTCGCAATTGGCGTGGGCCGGATCGATCAATTTCGCCCGCTCCGCCGCCCACTCCTTCGAAATCAGCGTCCCCACCGGAATTTTCTGCCCTCGCGGATCGCCAAGATATTTTCCCATGTCCGCGTACGCCAGCTTTTTCGCCTCGATCATCGCGTGCAGCGCGTTCACCGAGCCAAATCCCCAATCCTTCTGCCCCAAGGGAAAAGTCCCCATGATGTTCAGCATCTCCAGCGCCGCCATTCCCTGCCCGTTCGGCGGCATCTCGTAAACCGTCCAATCTCGATACGTCGTCGAAATCGGCTCGGCCCATTCCGCGGAGTATTCCGCCATATCCTTCGCCGTCATCGTTCCGTTGTGGCGCTTCATCGCGTCCAGAATCTTGTTCGAAATTTCTCCCTTATAAAACGCGTCCCGGCCATGCTCGGCAATCTGCTCCAAAGACGCCCCCAATTCCGGATTCTTGAACACGTCTCCAACGTGAGGCGCATGATCCCCCGGCAAATAGAGGCTAGTCGCCGCGTCGTCCTTCCGCAAATACTCCACTTCCTCCGCCCAATATGCGGCATCCCATTCCGGCACGGGAAAACCGTCCTGCGCCGTTCGAATCGCCGCCGCCAAATCCTCCTTCAATTTCTTCCTGCCAAATTTGTCCGCCAACTTCTGCCAGCCGTCCACCGCACCCGGCACGGTAATCGTATTCACGCCCGACTGCGGCATACTCTTCAATCCTTGCTTCTGCAAAAACTCGATCGTCAACTCCTTAGGCGCCCACCCGCTGGCATTCAATCCGTAAAGTTTGTTGGCCTTCGCGTCATACACAATCGCAAACAAATCACCGCCGATCCCATTCATCATCGGTTCAACCACGCCCATCATCGCGTTCGTAGCAATCGCCGCATCCACCGCGTTCCCGCCCTGCTCCAAAATGCGCACGCCCGCCTGCGACGCCAGCGGCGACTCCGAAGCCACAATTCCGCCCGTCGAAATCACCATCGACCGCGTCTGGCTCCGGTCCTGCCCATTCGCACCCACGCTCATCAGCACCAATCCTCCTGCCAAAGCCAAAGTCGCAAATCCCCGCAGCCGCCCACAATTTCGCATAATCCCCCTCAATGCCTCTGCGAACAACGACCCGCATCTTACATCCCCTGCCAAATCAAGTCTCCAACTACTCGCATAGCGCCCAGAACCTTTTGTTGGGGCTCAGAAACGCAACGACAAATCCGTCTGGTCATCGCGAACACGGCCGACAAGCTGCCGCACGCTCTTGCGGAAGTTAGAATGCAAATCGTAGATTCTTGTGTTTATATATTCCCGGGTTAATTCCTCCACCAGTAAAAAACTCTTGCGTTCTTCGCCCTGCGGGAGTAAGTTTCCAAAACTGGAGCCTGGCTCCCGCATCCCGCACCGGCGCAACCCGGCGGGATGCCAACGAGCCGTCCGCGGCCTCACCGGACCGCCGCGTTTCCGCAGGGACACTCCAAGCGCCCTCCCTCTCGGATCATCTCATCCCTGCAGAGACTTGCTGTCCTTCTTGCCGCAAGGCGCGGTGCAATTTTTTAGCTGGCGGGCTCCCGATTCGCAAAATGGAGGAAACACCCATGGCTACTCGTCCCCACCTTCTCCGCAGGATTCCGCCCGCGCACTCGGATTCCATTCGTATCGTACCGCTGCATCCGGGAGCGGGAGCGGAAACAGCGGCTCCAGCCGCGCCTCCGCAGCTCACCTATCGCAACGGCCCGCTCATCGCAGCCGTCGAAGTCTTCACCGTGTTCTGGGGCCCGGCGTGGAACGCCGCGCCGCAAAACGCCATGATGCAGGAAGTGAACCAGTTTTTCGATTTCATCCTCACCAGCCCGCTGATGGACCAGCTCAATGAATACGACACCGCAAATTATAAAATCGCCCACGGCAAGCGCACCGGCACGGCCGTGCTTACGTCTCCCGCCTTGCTGCAGTCCGTCAATGACTCGACGATCCAGCACGTACTCTCGAATGAGATCGCTACCAACAATGCTTTTCCGCACCCCACTCCCAACTCTCTTTACTTCCTCTATTTTCCGCCGGGAGTAAAAGTCATCCAGGGAGGCGCAGGCTCCTGCACGGCCTTCTGCGGCTACCACAACGACATCAACAGCCAGATTTTCTATGCCGCAATGCCCTATCCCGGTTGTGCAGGGTGTACCGGCGGCCTGCAACCCATCGACGCGCTCACTTCCACCAGCTCCCACGAGCTGTGCGAAGCCATCACCGACCCGATTCCCGGCCAAGGCTGGTACGACGACGCCAACGGCGAAATCGGCGACATCTGCGCCTGGAAAACCAAAAAAATGGGCAACTACACCGTGCAACTTGAGTGGTCCAACAACGCCAACAAGTGCATCTAGCCAGGGCAGCGATAGAAAACCCCCTAACTCCCGTAGGGGCACGATACATCGTGCCCCTCCGTCGATTCGACTGCCAGAATCGCAACCTCTGGCGGCCGAAATAAAAAACACCATGCTCGATGCTGGCCTCTTGTATGGTATAATTTCAAATTATGGGCACAGCCCGCAAAATAACCGTGGAAATTCCCGAGCAGCTTCTCGAAAAAGCCCAAAAAGCCAGCGGCACCGGCATCACGCAAACGGTCCGAACGGGCCTTCAGCTCGTCGCCGCATCGCGCGCTTACGATCGCCTGCTACGGCTCCAGGGCAAAGTCCGCTTCTCGCGTACCTGGCAAGAGCTCAAAGATGATCGATGATCGCCGCCGACACCAGCACATGGGTTGCGTTTCTCAACGGCGCTCCAGGTAACGACACTCTGCTGCTAAAGAACGCGCTCCAGGCCCGCCACGTCTCGATGGTCCCCGTCGTTCTCACCGAACTGCTCAGCGACCCAAAACTTCCGCCAGCTGCTGCCGCCAGTCTCAGCGATTTGCCGTTGATTGAAATCGAGTCCGGTTTTTGGCAACGCGCCGGAGCCCTCCGTGCTAGCGTCCTCGCTGGGCACCACAAGGCCCGCCTCGGCGACGCCCTCATCGCCCAAACCTGTATCGACGCCAAAGTACCACTCATCACCCGTGACCGCGACTTCCGCGCCTTCGCCCAAGCCGCCGCCCTCGATCTCATCCTCACTCCCTAACCACAAACGGAAAGCTCCATAGGCGAACTGGGCTTCGACATCACAGACTTATGAGCTATTGCAGGAAACCATGATATACGCACTTGCCGCATTACTAGCCCTAACATTCGTTCCCGTCGCTGCCTCACAATACCCAAAGACCATAACTTTGACTGTGACCAAGATTTCGAGATCTCCGAAAGACACCGCAAACTGTGAGGGTTGCACTACCGTGACCACCATTGAAGCACACACCGCTGCAGCGAAGTTCATCCTGACCTTTGAGGCAACAATCTACCCAGAACACACGGAAAACAATATGGTCTGCTCGCAGTTCGAGACGGGAGCGTATCAAGCCAGGATGCTAAGCCCCAAGGTCATTAGCTTCTGGCCGGATAATTCACCCGGCATTCAAGGTTCGCGCTGTGTCCTGTACTCGGCAAGAGTCGAGGAAGCACGAACAAAACAATAGGCCTAAATTCCCGACTCCAATCGCGCGGGCGGTGCACCCTCTGGTTTTCGTTTTTCGAAGGTCTTGGCCTTTGACTTTGTCCTTCTGGAACATCCCTGGCTATCTGGAGTCTGTCGGAATTAGTCGGCGACCGTAGTAGGCTCGTCTTCGGTGGTACAGTCGTCAACGTTGCAAAGGATATTCCACTCTTTTAAAATCTCGAAGATTTCAGAGGCTCCCACCTTTTTTTCTAGCGGCAACTTAGTGCCCCAGTCTTCTGTGACGGGAGTACATTCCTTGGCCCACAGGTTCTCAGCGAGTTTCACTATCGCACATCCGAATGTATCCACGAGTCGTTCGGCTTCTTGCAGTAAATAATTTCGAGCTATCGACTTGGCAGCTTCTCGCGTCCGATAGATTGCTCCCAAGTACTGCTCAATCTCATTCTCGTCGTCTTCTGCGCTTTTGTTTGAAGAATCAGGATAGGAGTTCTTCTGCGCCACGAGCCCGGCAAAAAGGACGATGACCATTCGCGTTTGGCTTGCCTGCAAATCTGAAAAAGGACTGGAGCACTTCCGAGATGGGCGGACGATCAGGGTGACGCCCACTCCGTCATGATCGATGTGGATTCCAGATGAACGGAAGGGGAACCCCAGGACTGCGGCGGCAACCGCGTGTCCGGCTTCGTGATAGGCGTAACGAGCATCGTTCATTGCGACAAAACCGTTATCAATGAAGATGCGACTTTAAATAACTAGGAGCGAGTCTATTTCGACTCTTCGACGCTTTTCTACACATTTCCACCGTCTCACAAAACCGTCTCAATCCCACCAACTCCGCGACGGGTGGCCCACACGCCGGTTATTGCGTATGGGGCTTTTGACTTTTCCAAATGTTGATCGTATCGGCGATGCAGTGGTCGGCCAGGAACCGCAAGGCCATCAGACGACGGCCTCAAATTCAGCCAGTTCCCGCGCATAGTCCAAGCACGCGGCAATTTGCTCGCCGTTGGGATCGGGAAACTCTGCCAATATGTCTGCGGAAGTTTTGCCCGCGGCCAGATGCCCCAAGATTAATCCGACAGGAATGCGTGTTCCCTTGATCCGCGGTTTTCCTCGGAGAATTTCGGGGTCGCTCACGATGTGCTGTTTCCATTCCACTGGCATTCGCCGATACTATCGCCTTTTCCATGCAATGGCAAAAGCCAAGCGCCGTGTGTCCCATCGGCCCTGGCTGTGTTTTTCCCCGACCGGGGGCGCCCTCGCTCGCTGCCCACTACTCACTACCCACGACTCGCTCCTCCTTGTACACTGTACCCCGCCTCCGTGGCCCGCTTCATCCAACCGCTGCGGAGCAAAGCCCCATGCCTGAAGAAAAAAAGCCGGCGCCCTCTCCGCTTGCCAGCGCCGCTGCGCCAAAGAAAGACGCGCCGCGCGACGCCCAGTTGGAAGCTCAAATCGACGCCCTGCTCGCCGGCCGGCACGCCGATCCCTTCGCCCTTCTTGGCCCTCATCCTGTTTCCGCGTTCGCGGGCCAGCGCTGGGTCATACGATTCTTCCGCCCGGGTGCAGCGGACGCTCTCGTCCTGCTCCACGGCGTCTCAGAACCCATCCGCGCACATCGCCTCCGCCCGGAAGGCTTCTTTGAAGCCGCCCTCCCCGATTCTTATCACGACCGCCCAGATCCCTCTGCCTATCGTATCCGTTACCGCTCCGGTTATGGCGAGACCGCTGAAGCCTTCGATACTTATGCCTTTCCCTACCTTCTCAGCGAGTTTGATCTTCATCTCATGGGCGAGGGCCGCCACTACGACACCTACGACAAACTCGGCGCACACCTCAAAACGCTCGAAGGTGTCCGCGGCGTACACTTCGCCGTCTGGGCACCCAGCGCCCGCCGCGTCAGCCTCGTCGGCGACTTCAACAGCTGGGATGGCCGCGTCAATCCCATGCGCGCCCGCGGCTCTTCCGGGATCTGGGAACTGTTCGTTCCCGAACTCGGCGAAGGCGCCATCTACAAATACGAAATCATCGGCGCGCAAGGCGCGATGCTACCTCTCAAGGCCGATCCCTACGCCTTCCGCGCCGAACTCCGCCCCAATACCGGCTCGGTCGTCGTCAATCTCGACACCTATCAGTGGACCGACACGGATTGGATAAACCAGCGCGCGAAAAAAAATTGGCTCGAATCTCCTATCTCCGTCTACGAAGTCCATCTCGGCTCCTGGCGCCGCATCCCCGAGGAAAAAAATCGCTGGCTCACCTATCGAGAGCTCGGCGATCAACTCATTCCCTACGTCAAAGATCTCGGCTACACGCACATCGAACTGCTTCCCATCATGGAACATCCTTTCGATGGCTCCTGGGGCTATCAGACGATCGGCTATTTTGCCGCCACCAGCCGCTACGGCTCTCCCGCCGAATTCATGGAATTTGTCGACCGCTGCCACCATGCCGGCATCGGCGTTTTTCTGGACTGGACGCCCGCGCATTTCCCGCGCGACACCTTCGGCCTCGCGCAGTTTGATGGCACGCATCTCTACGAGCACGCCGACCCGCGCCAGGGCACGCATCCCGACTGGGGCACGCTCGTTTACAATTACGGCCGCAACGAAGTCCAGAACTACCTCATCTCCAACGCTTTATTCTGGCTGGATAAATATCACATCGATGGCCTGCGCGTGGATGCCGTCGCTTCCATGCTCTATCTCGACTACTCCCGCAAGGAAGGCGAGTGGATCCCCAACGAGTTCGGCGGCCGCGAAAATCTTCATGCCATCGCTTTCATCAAGCGCATGAACGAAGTCGCTCACGGCCGCTTCCCCGGCATTCTCACCATCGCCGAAGAATCCACGTCCTGGCCCAGCGTCTCGCGTCCCACTTATTTGGGCGGCCTCGGCTTCAGCCTCAAATGGAATATGGGCTGGATGAACGACACGCTGAAATATTTTTCCGCGAATCCCGTTCACCGCAAATACGAGCACAACAAAATGACTTTCTCAATGCTCTACGCGTTCACTGAGAATTTCATGCTTCCCTTCTCCCACGACGAAGTCGTCCATGGAAAAAACTCTCTTCTGCACAAAATGCCCGGCGATTTGTGGCAGCAATTTGCCAATCTCCGCCTCCTCTTGGCGTATCAGTGCGCCCACCCCGGCAAGAAACTCCTCTTCATGGGCCAGGAACTCGCGCAGCGCAGCGAGTGGTACGAAGCCAGCAGTCTGGATTGGCACCTGCTCCAACACGATTCGCATCGCGGTGTCCAAAACCTTGTGCGCGATCTAAATAAGTTGCTCGCCGCGCAACCCGCTCTTTACCAAGTCGATTTCGTTTGGCAGGGTTTCGAGTGGCTGGACGCCAACGACGCCGATAACAGCGTCTTCGCGTTTGCCCGCCACGGCAAGAAGACGGAGGATTTGCTCCTCGTAATCCTCAACGCCACGCCGGTAGTCCGCGAGGGCTATCGCATTGGCACTCCGCAGCCAGGCTTCTACGAGGAAATCCTTAATACGGATGCTGCTGGCTACGGCGGCTCAAACGTTGGCAACCTTGGCGGTCAAAACGCCTCGAACCAACCCGCCCAAGGCCGTCCGCACTCGCTTTGTCTCACGCTTCCGCCTCTGGCAGCCATCTTCCTCAAGTGGAAGCCACAATGAGCCGCGCTGGATTACGGAGCGAATAAACCGATCCCTCGGGGCTCTTTTATTCGTTCGAGACGAAAAGGTGTTAATCCCGGAACTTTTCCCACGTCTTAATCGTATATATCGCCAAATGCCCTAAGGAGGCATCCAGCTATGACCAACTACACCCGGCGCGTGTTCCCCGTGATTGCTTTTCTGGCCGCCGCTTCCCTCTTTGCACCTCTCGGTATCCAAGCACAAACAAGTTCCGCTTCATCTAGCACATCCGCCCATGGAGATAAATGGCTTCATGTGCGAGTCATCAGCACCAACTCCAAAGGCGAGACGGTTCGCGTGAACGTTCCTCTCGAACTGGCGGAGAAGGTTCTGCCGGCCATCGACCACGATCGCCTCCACAACGGCAAAGTACGCATCGGTTGCATGGATTGCGATGGCGTGGATGTTCGCACCCTTTTTGACGCGGTTCGCACGGCCAAAGACGGCGAATTCGTGACGGTGCAGAGCAACGATGCGGACATCAGCGTTGCGAAAAAGAACGGCCAATTTCTTGTGCACGTGCACGAGAAGAACAAGCCCAAAGCATCGCAGGTCGAGGTCAAAGTTCCCATGAAGGTCGTCGAAGCGCTGCTCTCTGGATCCAAAGATGAGCTGGATATCACGGCTGGGCTGCATGCACTTGCCGATCAAGGCGATGTGGAATTGGTCTCGGTGAAGGGCGATGACAGCACGATTCGCGTCTGGATGGATTCCAAGAACGTCACGGACTAAGCAGAAAGCTTCCAAGGCTCGGGCTCCGGAACGCTCTCGCGCATGAAAGCGGGAGATGGGAAAGGCTGAAAGAGATGGTGCTGCTCGCGAAAATCGCTCTGGGTTTTGGGGCCACGGTGGCATTGGCCGGGGCTTATACCTTTCGAGAAGGCTTGCTGCGCGTCGATGTAGACCAAAGCCGCGGCAATGGATCGCACGTCCACGTTTGGGTGCCTGCGGCAGTGGTTCCGATGGCGCTGCACTTCGTCCCGCGCCAAAGCATGGAAAAAGCCGGAGAAAAAGCGGCGCAGTATATGCCGCTGGTACATGCCGTGGCGAAGGAACTTCAGAGATATCCCGAAGCCGAGTTGGTTGAAGTGCGCGACGGCGAACAACACGTTCATATCCGCACGCATAACGGCAGTTTGCTGATCGACGTGGACGAACCCGGCGAAGAGGTGCATGTGGCATGCCCGCTGGTTACCATCGATGACGTTTCCCGCGAGCTGGCCGCCTTAGCTCCCGGCGCCTGAAGTACGGCCGCGACAAACGAAGCCCCGCGTTCAGCTTCGCCCGTCGCCGGCCCTTCCCACTCTGTCTTTGACTCGGGAGCGTCTTAGCTGTTTGTCACGCGGTTTGCTGGCTCAATGCGGATTCTGCTGCTTCTGCATCTGTTCCATCATTTGACGTTTCATCATTTCCGGATCGATTTTCGTGGGAGTTCCGGTGATGTGGTCCTTGGCATCGGTAATCACTTTGATGAGGACCATCGAATTTGATGGCGTAACTTCCTTCACCATACTCATGGGAGAGACCTTCGAGCTGGCCCAGACATCGCCTTTTCCATCGTCTTTGGTCCAGTGATCGCAGAGGAAGCTGCCGGCCGGAACCGTAATCATCTCCGTCCCGACTTTGTGCCACTTCTCCATTTCGTCGTCGATTCGAGACTTCTGGCGCATGGCCGGATTCATGGGCATTTCCACGGGCGGCCTCCCGGGCTGCTGAAAAATCATGCGATGAAACTGGAAGTCATCCTTGGTGACGAGCATTTTCCCGTAGGTCATCGCGCCAGTTTTTTGATCGCCGTGGCCAAACTCAAGCCAGAAGGCTTCTTTTCCGTCGACGGCCTCTTCGCCGACTACCGTCATTTCCATGGTGCTTTTCGTTTGATTTTGTTCGGTTTCGTAGACGGCGCCACTTCCAACCACGGGCCTAAAAATGTCGGTGATCGCGGGCTTCTTAAAGAGGTTCATGCCCATCTGAGCGCGGGAAGCGGTCCCAATGATCAGGCAAAGCCCTGCTGCTACAAGGATAATTTGCGGTCGCTTCATGGTGCACAACTCCTTCTCGATTGTTTGTGCCGCCAGGCTGGCGGAATTCTCCAGAATGGAAGGACTGGAGAGCGCCCCAAAGCTATCAGGTTGGGAGAGTTGAGGCAATCGGGCGAGGAATCTTTGGAAGCAAAGCGCAGATGGCCGGGTGTCGTATCCGCGGGATGGCCGCGAGCGAAAGAAATCTGTTCCTCAGAAGGAAGCCGCAAACGTTTGATTTTCAAGAGCCGTCTTTTGCTTCTTTCGTTGTTGGGTCGCAGAACTAAGGAGGATGGCCTATTCGTAGGCTAGAGCAACGACCGGATCGTAACTCGCCGCCCGCAGCGCAGGATACATGGCGCCGATGGCGGCTCCCGCCAAAGCAAGAAGCGTTGCGGAGAGCACCCACTGCGCCGTGATCAAAATCATGAGATCGGGGTTGGTCTCCTTCATGACCGCTTGAAATATATAGGTGAGGACAATTCCCAAAGCGCACCCCAAGAGCGTGAGGATGAGAGTTTCCCCCAGCAACATGCGCATGATGCCGAGCCTGGAGAGACCCAAGGACTTGAGGATTCCTATTTCTCGAGTGCGTTCCATGACCATGGTGTGCATATTGAGGAGCACGACCAGAAAACTGATGACGATGCCGAGGCCGACCATGGAGCGCGTAAATGGTCTCAATTGAGGAAGATTGGAGGAACTCATGAGGGTAACGTATTCGGACATGGAGCGCACACGGTCGAGGGGAGTGAGCCTAACGATTTCCTCACGAGTCGCTTCGGTGTTGCCCTTGCTGCGGACGTAAAACATGGAAACGCGCTTATCGGCGCTGGCGATATCCTGCGCGGTCTTCAGCGGGATAAAATAGCGCGCGCCCTTCCCGTGAGCCACGATTCCGCAGATCGTAAACTGGTGATTCAAAAGAGTGATGTTGTCGCCGACTTTCAAGTGTTTGGTCTGGGCGATGATGTCATCGGCAATGGCTTCGTCGGGAGACTCAAAGGGACGCCCCGCGCGAAATAAAAACCCGCGGCTGAGGGCGTTGAAGCGTTTGTAATCAATGCCATAGACGATGACGAAACTTTTTGGTTCGGTGAGGATGAGCGTGGGGGCTACTTCATCGACGCCAGGGAGCGCGGCGATTTTATCGCCCAGAGACTCCTGCATGACGGCGCTGGAGAAGGCAAAGAAAATAGAGGAGTTGGGCGGTTGCACGAGAAGATCGGCGCCCACTCCCTCGACACGCTTTCCCCATTCGGAAATCACTCCGGAAGTGAGACCCACGATGAGCAAAACCAAAATGACTTGAATGGCGATGGCGATCACGCTGAGGAAGCTGCGGAGCGGGCGAGCGACGATGTTGCCCCACAGCATTTGCAAAAGCGAGAAAGTTCCGTCAAATGTCTCATTCATTAGGAGATCCGATGGGCCACTGTATCATCCGAGAATGGGGAGGTCAAAACCGGGGGAGATGAGGAGGGCACGAATTGTGCCGAACTCGTAGAAATATATTTCTGCAAGATTAAGTTTTCAACACAAGTGTTGATAAGTGTGTGGAAAATCGGCTCGCGCTGACCTCTAACTTCACTTTCTTCAACATGCTGCTCCGGTTTGCACCATTTCAGTGCAACTTACTTCTTCGATGACGCCATTTTGAGGCGGCAGTTGAGCGATTGCGCCGAGCAAATCTTGCAGAATGAGATTCATGTGCGAGCTGCGGAGGAAAAATTCGCAGAGAAGCGCCATTCGCTGCAATCATCCACTCTTAGAACCAACTTAGTACCACTTGGGCGGCTTCTCGAGGTGTATTTTGATGACTTGGTGAGGATCTGTGATGTCGTACCAACGTCCGTAAGTTTTCCATCCATCGGCAATAACCTGAATGAGCGCGCGGCCGAGAGGAGCATCGGGGACGTGGGTGAGGCCTTCGCGATTTGTTTTAACGTTCAATTCGACTTTTTTATCCTTCCTCAGGGTGCGCTGTTCGATATATTTTACATAGACGCTGGCATTTTCTACAGGAACGGACTTGTCGCCCCCAGTCACTTCGATGATCAGCTTGGTGGGCACATCCGATTGCGCGGGCGCTTTCGGCGGAGGAGCGGGCGGAGCCTGGGCAGCCACGCCGAGAGTGCCAGCGATGAAAAAGGCTAAGAGAAGAGTTCCCAATTTAGGCCGAGAAACTATCATGTTCCAGCGGACCCCATGTTCCAGAGAAAGACTGTCTGACGTAAAGTTACTCCGCTCAAGTCTAAGATGCAACTGCCGCTCCGAATGCTGCTCGGTTTCTGAGGAGGATCGGCCGTGCGCCGATGTATTCCACGCGACAATTCGTTGCGGCGGAATTGACTCGCTGGAACCGGTCCTGTAACTTCTGAAGAATCTGCCCTGCATGCAGTCGAAAGACGCGAGCGCAGCGATGACCCCTAATATCGAAGTTTCCACATCGCAGGGGAACCGAAACAGACTATCTTAGGTGCAATCGAGTGACGGCTCGGGGGCTGGAGTTCTCGAGGCCAGAGGAGACCACAATGGGATTTGCCACGAACGCGATACACGTCGGGCAGGAGCCAGATCCCGCCACGGGTGCGATCGTTGCGCCGATCTATCAGACCTCGACTTACGTATACGAGGAACTTGGCAAGCACAAAGGCTACGACTACGCGCGGTCCAATCATCCGAACCGCAAAGCTCTTGAGCGCACGGTGGCGAAACTGGAGGGCGGGCATAGCGCCTACGTTTTCACATCGGGAATGGCGGCCATCGATGCGGTGTTTCGTTTGTTCCGTCCGGGAGACCACATTGTGCTGTCGGAAGCGGTGTACGGCGGCGTGTATCGGCTCTCGACGCAGCTTCTGGTGCATTTTGGATTGGAATTCAGCTTTGTCGATACTTCGATTCCCGCTTGCGTGTTGTCGGCGTTGCGGCCGAACACCAAGATGATCTACATCGAGACTCCCACAAATCCGACGATGCGCGTTACCGACATCGGTGCAATCGCCAAGCTGGCGAACGAGAGGAACGTTACGCTGGCAGTCGATAACACGTTTCTGAGTCCTTACTTGCAGCGGCCCATCGAGCTGGGAGCGCAAATCGTGGTGCACTCGATGACGAAATATCTGAACGGGCACAGCGATTCGACCGGAGGAGCGGTGGTGCTTACGCGGCCGGAAGATGCGGAGAAAATTTATTTCATTCAACGCTCGGCTGGCGCTGGGTTGGCGCCGATGGATTGTTTTCTGATTTCGCGGGGGATCAAGACGCTGGCGATTCGGATGCTGCAGCACAACGCCAATGGGATCACCGTGGCGCGGCACCTGGACGCTCACCCAAAAGTTCGCAAGACGTATTACCCTGGGTTGCCGACGCACCCGCAGCATGAAATTGCACGCCGCCAGCAAAAAGGGCCGGGAGCCATGCTGGCCATTGACCTGGGTTCGCTGGAGGCGGCGCGGAGGTTTTTGAACAAGTTGAAATTGTGCTCGCTGGCGGAGAGCCTAGGCGGAGTGGAAACTTTGGTTTCGCTGCCGGCGCAGATGACGCACGCTTCGATGCCGAAGGAAGTGCAGGAGCGGATTGGGATTACGGAAGGATTGGTGAGGATCTCGGTGGGGATCGAGGATGTGGAAGATATTATGGCGGATTTGGATCAGGCGCTTTTGTACGTGTGAGGCGGAAGTGGATGGTGAATAGTGGGTAGAACCTATTTCAAAACTGGGTACAACGATCTGAATCGATGATAGTTAAATTGCGCAAAATGCGAGATAAATTTGTGCAGCAGCGCCGAGGGAGGCCCGATGGCGCGATAC
>Ga0207416_1000096_pt1 | contig 161396 bp, 134 predicted proteins | sample PaiPotPPM11metaG_FD_184107 | JGI IMG/M metagenome (GOLD analysis project Ga0207416, IMG submission 184107) | Iron sulfur acid spring bacterial and archeal communities from Banff, Canada, to study Microbial Dark Matter (Phase II) - Paint Pots PPM... ...
CGTCATCGGCACGCCCGCTGCGACTCGCCGCTCGTTGGTTGAGTTCCATACGTTCCGCATCCGTCAGTACAATCGTGTTCGCCATGAACACCATTATACTATCGTTTCAGTTGTTACAGGCCACTAGCGCAGGGCCCCAAGCTGATAGTTCAGCAGAGAGTATTGTGCCTCATAGTCGTACTTGGCGCTGGCTTGTTCGATTCGTGCGGTTGTCTGATTCAACTCCGCTTGGGTGAGCTCGATGATGGAGCTTAGCCCGAGTTTGTAGCGCCCCTGCGCCAAATCGAGAGCTTGGTTGGATTCGGCTAACAGGCGATCCGTGACGGAGAGGCGCTGGTACGCGGCATTGGCGTCGAGCCAGGCCGTTTGCACGTCGCGAACGATTTGATTCTGCAAGTCTCGAAGATACTGGTTCTCCGCTTGAGCACGTGACTCCGCCTCCGTTTGGCGAGCTCCGTACAAATGTCCGTTGAAGATGGGGATGTTGACATTGAAACCGCCGGCAGCGTAGCGCGGGGCGAGGGGGGAATCAGTAACAGGCGTAAGTCCAGCCGTTCCGAGTGCCGAGACGGTTGGGAGCTTGAGGTCGCGCTCGGCGGCGGCAAAACTCTGCGCCGAACCGACCGTGAGCCGCTGGCCAACGAGTTCGGGACGATCCTTGAGGGCCTGTTGAATCAGGGCCGAGACATCCGGTAGAGGAGCGGGAGGCAGCGGCTGCTCGGCCAACTGAAAGGTGGCCTGGTCCGAAGAGCCCAGGGCCGCAGCCAGCCGCGCAAACGAGGATCGCAGATCATTTTGGGCCTGAATCAAGAGAAGCTGGGCCTGCGCCAGGTTAACGTTCGCAAAATTAACATCGAGATCCGACCTGATTTTATTCTTTGCCAGCTCGGTGACTTGGTCGGACACAAGTTGGCGCGCCTTAACGGTCTCCTCAGCGACGGCAAGTACGGATTGCGCTTTCAGAGCGCCGAAGTAGGATTGGTCGACCAGGAGGAGAACGCCGGCGCGCGTCGTGACGACACTCTCTTGTTCCGCCTCAGCATGCAGGTCCGAGCTCTTAACAAGCTGGTGAGTCCGGCCGAAGTCCGTTATGAGCTGGCTTACGGTAACCCCATTGGCGTAGCGGTCGTAGATGATGGGATTGTTCAGGCCGCCGGCTGCTATGCGGCTGGCATTTTCCGCACCGACTCCCGTGAGACTGCCATAGACCGTTGGATAGTAGGCAGAGCGAGCCTCTGTGACTTGCGCTTTTGCCGCCGAGGCCAAGTTCGAGGCTGCCTGAATGAGCGGGTGGTTCTGAATAGCGAGTTGTTCGGCTTGCTGCAGCGTGAGTGTCTGCGCACTTTGAGCTGAAGCTGGCGTTGACGACAAGGCAACCGCAGCGAGCAGACCGAGCAGGCGAAGGTGCGCGCTCATTGGGCCTCCACTGCCAAGCTTGGCGGCTGCGTTTGGCCGCGGCGCTCATAGACCAGGAGATAAGCGGCGGGGACCAAGAAAATTGTCAAAGCGACGGAAACAATCAAACCACCAATGATGGCTCTTGCCAGAGGGGCGTATTGTTCGCTGCCCGTCCCCAACTTCAAGGCCAGGGGTATCAGGCCGATGATGGTCGCAAGGGACGTCATCAGAATGGGGCGCAGCCGAATCCGGCAAGACGAAATGATGGAATCCCGGACGGACATGCCGCCTTGTTCCAGGCGGTGGGAAAATTCCACGATTAAGATGCTGTTCGAGACGACAATTCCGACCATCATGATGACGCCCATCAAGGACATGACGTTGAGGGTCGTCCCCGTAAGAATCAGTGTTAGCAGAACGCCCATGATTCCGGTGGGCACTGCGAGCAAGATAAGAACCGGATCCAGGAAGGAGCGGAACTGCGCGACCAGGATGAGGTAGAGCAGCACAAGGGAGAGCGAGAGGCCGAGTCCGAAGCTCCGGAACGAAGCTTCCATTCCTTGCACCATGCCGCGCAGGTTAACTTGAATACCCTCCGGCACCTTCGTTCCGGCCACGATCTTTCGAAGGGCGCTGGCCACACTGCCTAGATTTTCCGTTGACGGATTCACGTAGACGTCAAACGCTCTTTGAATCTGGTAGTGATCAATTTCCGTTGGCGAGCTGAAGCGGGTAATCTTGCTGACGGCATCGAGAAGAGCTGGATTTTTCGCTCCCGGCGAGCGCAGAGGGATATTGCGGAGATCAGAGAGGCTGTGAACATCCTTCTCGCGATATTGCACGGTAAGCATGTAATCATTCCCGGACTTTGGATCGATCCAATAGCTGGGAGCGATCATGCCGTTCGAAGTCAGTGCGGTGATGACATTATCGACGACTTCTTTCTGACTCAGCCCGAGCTCGCTCGCGCGCAACCGATCAATATTCAGCTGCAAAGAAGGATAGTCGAGATCCTGGGGGATGTAGACGTCGCTCACATCCGGTATTTTGCGAATTTTGCTGGCTAATTGAGCAGCCAATGAATAATCCGCGGCCATGTCCGACCCGCTCACCTGGAGGTCGATGGGAGCGGGCAAGCCTTGATTCAAGACGGCGTCCACCATGCCGCCGGATTGGAAATAAGTGGTGAGCTCCGGCATCTCCTGCTGGATTTTTGATCGCACCATGTCCATGTACGCAAAACTACTCAAGTGATGTCCTTCGTTGAGCGCCACCTGAACCGTCGCGGTGTGGGGTCCAGCATTCGATGTGTAGATCGAAGAGAAGCCCGGGATCACGCCGATGTTGGACACGATCAGTTTCAGATCTTTCGGGTCGATGGTCTTGCGAATGATGTCCTCGAGGCGTGAAACTTCCTGGTTGGTGACCTCAATGCGCGATCCGGAAGGCGCTTTCACGTTAATGACAAACTGGCCGGCGTCCGTCCGGGGGAAAAAGGCAACACCGAGCAGCGGAAAGAGGGCCAGGCTCAGAAGGAATACTCCCAGGACTCCGACAACGACTGCCCTGGGGCGCGAGAGCGCATGTCGAACAAGCCGTTCGTAGGTGTCGAGCAGCCGATGAAAGCCCTGGCCGAACCGGAGGTTGAACCGTGCCCCCCAGCCAGCAAGCCCCGTGCGGGGCGGAGGTGCGTGGCCTGCGATGGGGTCCGCCTTGGCAGCGGAGGCATGTGACCCGGACTTAATATAACGCGCGCAGAAAAGCGGCACGACGGTCATGGCCACCACATAGGAGGCAAAGAGCGCCATCACTACAGCCAAAGCCAGCGCCGAAAACAGAAAACGGCTCACACCGTATAGAAAAGTCACCGGGAAGAAAACAACCGCGCTTGTAAGGGTTGCGGCCAGAACGGCAAGCGAAACTTCCTGACCTCCCCTTTCCGCAGCGACCTCTGGAGTCTCTCCGAGCTCGAGATGGCGGAAGATGTTTTCGAGCACAATGACGGCGTTGTCGATCAAACGCGAGAAGACCAGCGCCAGGCCGGCGAGTATCATGGAGTTAATGGAGCTGCCGCCGAAATAGAGGCCAATTATGGCAGCGAGAGCGGAAAGCGGAATCGAAAGAAAGACGGCGACCGTGGCGCGCATGCTGCCAAGAAAAATCAAGACCATGAGGCCCGTCAAGAGCAGTCCGACTCCTCCTTCATGGAGGAGCGTCTCAATGGCCGCCTTTACGAACAACGATTGGTCAAACACAACTTTGGGAGAAAGCTGCTTCGGCACGTCCGTTAGCTTCGCGACGACCGCTTTGATGCCGTCCACGACCTTGATCGTATTCGTATCGCCACCTTGCTTCAAAATGGGGAGATAAACCGAAGCTTGGCCGTCCACGCGAACGATGTTTGTCTGAATTTGATGGCCATCTTCGGCATGACCAATATCTGCCACGGTGACGGAGGCCTGTCCGACGGTTTTAAGGGGCAAACTATTAATATTCGGAACCTTACGATATTGACTGTTCGTATAAATGTTGTAGTCATACGGACCAATTTTCACATCTCCCGCAGGGAGGATGAGGTTGGCTTCATTGACGGCTCGCACCACGTCCATGGGACTCAACTCGAAGGCCTGCAGCTTGGCGGGATCGACGTAGACCATGATTTGACGATACTTCCCGCCGAAAGGCGGGGGTATAGAGGCCCCAGGCACGGTTGCAATCTGGTTGCGGATTTGGAATTGACCCAGATCGCGAAGCTCGGTTTCACTGAGTCCTTGCCCTTGCAGAGTGATCAGGCAAACGGGAAGACTGGAGGCATCGAACTTCTCGACAACCGGGGGGAGAGTACCGGGTGGCAAGCGCCGCAGGTCCGCCATGGAAAGATTCGAAATCTCGTTTACGTCCGAATCCGCGTCGGTGCCAGGTTGAAAATAAACCTTGATGATACTTACGCCGGGAAGTGACCTTGACTCCATGTGTTCGATGCCGCTGCCGAGCGTGAAGAAGCGTTCGAACCGGCCCGTAATTTCCGTCTCAATCTCCTCGGGGGGCATTCCGTTGTAAAAGGTCGCGACCACGACTTCAGGAAGGTTGATGTTGGGAAATAAGTCCACAGGCATTCGGACAAGACTGGTTATCCCCACCACCGCGATGATCAAGCAAATAACAAGGATGAAATAGGGGTTGCGAATCGAAAAACCGGACATCACTTTCCTCCACTGGCCGAGGCGACCGAAATCAGCTTCGGAATAATCGTCATGCCGGGGCGAAGCTGGCTCCGGTTGCCGACCACGACTAGATCGCCTTGATTGAGTCCAGAAAGGATCTCCGCTTGGTCGGGCGTCTCAATTCCGAGTTGCACGGCGCGCTCCTGAATCTTGTTGTCTTTGTCCACCACGAATACGGTCACGCTGCTCTCCTCGCGGTTCAGCGCCTGCACCGGGGCCGCGAGCGCGTCGGGGCGATTTTTGAGTACGATGGAAGCCTCGGCATACATGCCGGGAACAATCTCAAGCTTAGGATTCGGAACGTCAATTTCGGTGTGCATGGTTCGCGTGGACATGTCTACCTGGCCCGCGATGCGCGCTACTGTGCCTTTGAAGGTCTTGTTGAGCACCGGCACACGCACGTCCACAGAGCTGCCCAGCCGTATCTCGGGAACCGCGGATTCGGGTACAGGAATAACCAACCGGAGGACACTATCCTGAGAAAGATGACAAAGCGCTTGATCGCCCTTGTTAGAAGAGGTTCCCGCTGGAAGAAGGGCGCCACCGTAGGCGTCGATTTCAGTGACCACGCCGTCAAACGGAGCTGTAATGCGCGAATACGAGTACATGGACCGGTCTTTTTCGAGCTGCGCCTTGGCCGCGAGCAAAGCCTGTTCGGCACCGGCGACCGCGTCTTTGGAGCTGGAAACGCCGGCCTTGGCTTCCAGGTCTTTCCCATTGGCGACGTCCACTTCCTCTTGAGCTACCAGTCCTGGGCGCGTTTTCAGAACAGTGGCGATCCGCTGATAGGTGAGGTCCGCAACGGCGTATTTAGACTCAGCTTGGCTCAAGTCTTCTCGCGCACGTCCCAGGTCCTGCTCACTTCGCCCCACAGCCGCTTGGTCCAGTTGAAGTTGCTGCTGAAGCTCGGGGATTTCAAGGACAGCGAGAAGCTGGCCCTGACGCACGTGCGTTCCCCAATCCACATAGAGTTTCTGGATGTAGCCCGAAACCTTGGCGTACACGTTAATTTCCTGGAAGGGGAGGAACTCCGAAGCAATCTGCAGAGTACTGGCAAGATTTTGCCGCGACACCTTGACGACGGCCACGTGCGGTGCGTTGTTAGAGTCATCGGCTTTGGTTGCGCCTGTTGATCCGCAGCCCCCAACTAGGACCGCGGCCAAGAGGAGCGTCACCACCGATTTGCCAGTCTCTGCTGGCCATTCGCCCCACTTCTGCGACCGCACCACTGCACTCGTCGTCATGTGACCCCTCAATATTGAGTTCGATCCGGCTGATAACCACCTTTTCCTTTTCATGATTTCATGCCTGGCTCTTGGATTGCCTCGCGAAGCTTTTCAAGAGAGAAGTCGCTGGCGCGGCACAAGCCAATCAGACGCTGCCTGCTTTCCAGGATTTTATGCGCCGCGGCCGGAACTTTTTCGGCAATTTCCAAAGGGATTGTCTGAACTCCATGCCGGTCGCCATGGATCAGGTCACCAGGCCGAATCTTCAATCCACCCAGCTCGACCGGACTTCCAAAATCGAAGACATGGGCATAGGCGTGTGACACCGACACGCTGCCGGCAAACATCTGGAGGCGGGTCAACTCGACCTGGTCAAGATCCCGCACCGATCCGTTCGTCACCACTCCAACGCAGCCAAGCGCAAGAAGAATGTTTGTATTCACTTCGCCGATGAACGCTCCCAATCCGGGGGGCTTGTCCACATCCTGGATCACGACAACACGGGGCGCCGGGATGCTAAGAATGTGGTTCCACCAATCGGTGCGTTCGTAGTAGCCATGGCCCATCATCGGAGGACTTATGCTTCGGATCCGAGCCGTTGCAGCGTAACCGACTGTAGGCAGGCGATCTTTTAGAATACAGTGAATACTGGAATCGGCGAACCCGGAGTTCGGCAATCGCACATGGAAGGTTTCAACCGCACTCGCAACGATGCATGTGCTGAGCCGGCGCAACTGCTCAAGGTTGGCGGGACTCAATTGGTACTCCGGCATGCCACTCTCCTAGACTGAGACCTTCGTGTACTTCCAACTAAGCCGATCTTGGCCTTAGCCCGATATGGAACCCAGCAGACTCCATTTGGAACCAACGAGCATGGATCTAGCGATAGCCCCGATCCTGCTTATCGCTATCGGCAAAATGTGCAATCGCAGCACAATTACTGCACGGGCGTTCTTGCCTGCCAGAATCGTATTCACCACACATCTCGGAATTCTTACACCCTTCCAGATTATTCCTCATCTCAAAGATTGCACAGGCCCCTAGCCCTAGCAGAAATTATCTTCTCCGGGCTTGGCCATATTCAAAGAATTTGAAGAACGGACAGAAGCGGCTGCTGCGGTCGTGTGCTTCCCCAGGGAACGGACTCGGATGGCCATGTGTCGAAGGCATGCGGCGCTATAACGCCGGTTCCTTATATTCCCGGCGGTCGTAACGCGATACATTGGTTTGTAGCGGTGCGCAGGCAAACGCTCGGCCGCACATCAGAGAACTCTCCCGGGCTGCCATACCGAACGCGGCATGGGATTCCTGATAGAAATCAAGAGGGTCGCAGTTCAACGCATCACTCCCACTCACGCAGCACCGTGTTTGCCGTGCGAGTTCCCCTGTAAGTAGCAGTTCGAATTCCAACTCAACTAGGAATTGCGACACCTTTGAACGCTCTCCTTGTAAGCGAAGCTGGGATGGCCAGGGAGAGAAAAGCGTGCCTGTAAGAGACAGAAAAGAAGCCGATTAGTCTTTAGGGCAGGATCATAAACGGAAAGTCCATCTCGACTCTCAGGGCGCATCGTCGCTGAGCCGCATCGTGCCGCGAGCGCTTGATGCGTTCGCTTTCTGCACAATTTTTGTGTTGATTCTGCACAGTCCCTTGATAACGCGGCGTACTCCCTGATCAACCTTCAATTCTGTTTCTTGGTTGAGCCATCTCAAAGGTTAGCGTGCGCTTTCTTTACAAAGTGTGTGCGCTCTCTGCTCACTCTAAGCCGTGACGGCACTTTCAGCTTCCCAGACTTCCTCCATATTGAAGAACAGCAAGGACTTAGTTTAAAGAGAGATCATCGCAAAAGGTGGAATTCGGCTTGCAACATATATTTTAGCCGTACATTTTTAACGCCGAGTTTCCGCAGCGGACCTGTGTTGAGGAGCGGAGCAGATGTCTAGAATTTCTGTATATGGCATCTTTCGGTTCGTCGTGCTCTTTGGTGTGAGCGCGGCTTACTTTATGTTCTTTGCTTGACTGCCGGCCAACTGTCGGCCTGATGTCGTCGGTATCGCGGAGAGGCATCCCAGGCGAGCTAGGAAGGCGGGCCCTTCGGAGGACCAGATGCGATCTAGCTTTGGAAAAGTGGCCGCATTCTTGCATGACGCGCAGGGCCGCATAAATGGGTTCGTCCTGGAGGGCGGTGAGGAAGTTCGTTCTTCGGTAGCGCAGTTGGATCGCATCGCCGCGATTGTTACGCGCGGCTCAAGAATTGAAATCAGTGGCGACCTCCAAAGTGGCAACGAAAAGGAAATTGTTCTGCATGCCGCGCGCCTCACGAACCTGGATTCGAAGCAAACATTAGCTTTGCCGGCCCCCGTGTGCCTAGGCAAACCAGGGATGCTGTCGGATGCCACCCCGACTACGACGGCATCCCTGGCCCTCCATTCAATCGACGAGAAAAAAAAATCCCCAGGAGGCGTTTCGCAGGCGCAACGAAACCCGGCTCCTTTTGATCGTCTCCTGGAAGCAGTAGCTCGCGAAGCCCGTCAATCGCCCTTCGCGCTGAATGACTATTCCCAGGAGCAGCCGCCGCATGCCCCGCGCGCCACGAGAAGCGATTCTGCTGCGGAAATTGAACGCGCTTATGACGCCTTGCATCGTATTCAAGCAATACTCGCGTATCTGCATATCATGAAGCTGCAGGTTCACGGGATGAGCCAGATGCACGAAGAGGCCAGGCATACTTACGAGCAAGCGCTTTCGCGCCATGCCGCGCAGGATTTTGAAGGAGCGCGCGAAATTGCCACCGCTTCCGTTTGCCTCTCTCGCGTGGTCGAAGGTATTATTTCTCGAACGCTTCGCTCCGATACAACTTATCCGTCGCTCGTTCCCCCTCCCCCTGCGCACACCACTGTTAGCGAAGGTACCAGCCGCGTTCAGAGTGCTTTAAGAGCGGTTGAAGCTCTGCTATCTCGCGTTCATTGGCTCCTCGAGAACGGGACACTCCCAGTGGACGACCGAACACAGGTCAGGAGGATCACCGCATGGAGCGATGCTTTTTACCAGCAGGCCCGCCGCGTCCATGAGCGCGGCTCAGACGACGAAGCTGGCGGATTCCTACAAGCAGCACTTGATGCGGCTCATTCCGCGGAACATATTTGTCGCAATTGGTACGTCGCTCAGGCCGCGGACCCTCAGCATCACATGATCCCCGACGATCCTTCTACGCACCGGTAACCCAAACCTCTCAACAGAACAACGCGACGAAGGAATTGCTATGATAGATCGAGTGGAAAGGAGTGAGACGCTGGTAACGAGACTTCCGCTCTCGAAATTGAGTTTCCGCTGGCAGATCACGCTTCTGGGAACGCTTGTCTTCGTTCTCTTCCTTTCTGTCCTGTTTGCGGCGTTTGCAACTCTGCGATACACGAAATCCGCCGTTCTGAGCGGCGAGAAAAAACAGCTCATCGCGATCACGCAAAATCTGGCGCGCGAATATGATGATAAAGCGGAATTCTCACGCCAGAATAACGAACTGCCGCCATTGAACAATCCTGCGGCGGCATCGTCGCGCGAAGTTCTCGCACTGTTGAGCCGGGTCGTATTGCAGAATGTCGAGGGTGTGAAAGGCGGCTTCTATGCGACGGCGGGGGACACGCTGCTCGAAGACTCCCCTTCGAACGAGCAAGGTTTGCCCGCCGATTCGGGCTATGAAGATTCACCCGCTGACCAGCGCGCGGTCATTCTGGAAGTTGCTAAACGTGCCGTAGACACGCATCAACGCTCGGAACGGGTCCTTGCCAGATCATCCAACATTGTTCTGATTGAAGCGGTTCCCATTCGTGACGGTTATTCCGTCGTGGGCAGCGCGTGGACCACTAAAAGGCTTAGTGCTCTCCCCGGAGCGAATCGATTCCGGGCTTACCTTATTGCTGTTGGGCTGGGCATCGCGGCTCTAGCGAGCGTCCTCTTGACTCTATTGGTGATTCACAACTTGCAAGGCGGCGTCCGGAAGATTGAAAGTGGATTGCGCGGGCTGGAACTAAACCTGGCCTCGCAAATTGATTCCAACAGCGATCCGGAAGAGATTCAGCGAATCGCCCTCGCAATCAACCGCTTGGGGATTGCTTTGAAGGGAAACATCGAGCGGGAAAAGCAGATTGAGGGCCAGCTAAGGCACGCGGAACGGCTAGCTAGCCTCGGCAGGCTCGTCGCAGGAGTGGCGCACGAAGTTCGCAACCCACTCGCCACAATTCGGCTTAGAGTGCAGATGTGCCGCCGTGACACCGATAACCCGCACGTCAAGGAATCGTGCGCCGTGGCCCTGGAAGAAATTGAACGGCTCAACGGCATGGTGAATCGTTTGCTCAATTTCGCGAGGCCCGTGCGGCTCCACTGCGAGCCTGCTGATTTGAGAAGCTTGATCGAAGAGCGCATGGAGACTTTCCGGGAGTGGGCGCAGCGGCGTGGCGTCACCTTTAGCAAGGAATTGCCGCAGAATAGGCTCGCATTGCAGGTGGACAAGGATCGCATGGCTCAGGTGTTTGACAACGTCATTCAGAACGCCATCGAGGCGATGTCCGAGGGCGGCGGAACACTCTCCGTGACGCTGGCATCTCAACCCAGTGTGCTAAACAACGGGAACGGAGTTTGTGTCGAGTTCCGAGATACGGGCAAGGGCATGAACTCGTCTGTGATACGCCAGGTGTTTGACCCGTTCTTCACCACGAAACCGTCGGGAACCGGGCTTGGTCTCTCCATCTGCCACGAACTCGTTCAGGCTCATGGTGGGGAGATTCAGCTGGACAGTGCGGAAGGCCGCGGAACGAGCGTAAGAATCACAATCCCTGCTGCTCGCGCCTGAATTGATAGCCATTCGTTTCGGGAGTCGAAATCCCATGAGTGCCGCGATTCTGATCGTCGACGACCAAGCCAATCTGCGCAAGACACTCGCCGAGATTCTGAGCGCCCGGGGATATTCCATTTTAGAGGCGGAGGATGGCGCTGCCGCCGTCGCACTCCTGCGCGACGCAACGCCGGACCTCATCTTCAGCGATTGGAGAATGCCGCAAATGGGCGGTGAGGAATTTCTCCGGCACCTTCGCGGCGAACCTCGTTTGGCCTCCATTCCGGTCATTGTGATTACGGCATTTGGTTCCAGTCATAGCGCAATCGAGGCCGTTCGTTTGGGTGCGTACGATTTTGTGACGAAGCCATTTGACCTCGATGAAATTGTGCTGGCGGCTGAGCGAGCTCTGGATCATTCGTCATTGAATCGGGAAGTCGTCCGCTTGCGTTCGCAAGGGGGGCAGAATCACGTGGCCGCCGCGGGCAGGCTCATCGGCTCCAGTGGACCTATGCTGGACGTTTTTATCATGATTGGGAAGGTCGCCGGGACGGACTCGACCGTCTTGATCTGCGGGGAATCCGGCACCGGCAAGGAGTTGGTCGCCGAAGCCATTCACAGCTATAGCCAGCGGAAGGATAATCCGTTTGTTGTGGTCAATTGCGCCGCTCTGCCGGACAGTCTTCTGGAAACGGAACTTTTCGGCCACGAGCGCGGCGCATTCACCGGGGCGATCGCCCGGAAGATTGGCCGCTTCGAGATGGCGGAAGGTGGCACCATTTTTTTGGATGAGATTGGCGAGCTATCGCCTGGGCTTCAGTCAAAGTTGTTGCGGGTCTTGCAGGAGCGAACGTTCGAACGAGTCGGTGGCACAGAAACAATTCGCGGTAATTTCCGGGTTCTCGCCGCCACGAATCGGGATCTTGAAGCTTCCGTCCGCGAAAAAGTGTTCCGCGAGGACCTCTTTTACCGATTGAATGTGGTGCGCATTCCCATTCCTCCTCTCCGCGAACGGCGCTCCGACATTGTTTCTTTGGCCGAACATTTTTTGCGGATTTACAGTGATAAGAATGGGTTGCCGACGATCGGCTTTTCAGACGAGACCATTCTTATGCTTCAAAACTATTTCTATCCAGGCAATGTCCGGGAACTGGAGAATATGGTCGAACGAGCGGTGCTCATGGCCCGCGGCCGCGTGGTAATGCCGGAACACCTGCCGGCTAGGGCGCATCGCAACGGCGATCGGGATTCCCAAGAGCTGGAAATCGATCTCTTATCGCTGCCTTTTCACAAATCCATCTCCGAGCTCGAAAAACGGCTAATCGAGAAGGCCATGAAAGAGTCCGGCGGAAACAAATCGGAAGCCGCAAACAAGCTGCAGATCAATCGCCGCCTGCTGTACAACAAGATGGAGGAATACAAGATCGAGGAGTAATCTGCGCGGCCCGGTGTTCATTCAAAACTTTCTATCAGGCAACCCGTCGCTCGTTTTCAATTGCCCCATAATTCACATGAGAGAAGTATCCCACCGTCGAGCCACACGCCCTAATATGGAATCTTGTCGGCCCGGGCGGTCCACGCGGCAAAACCCGCGAGTGCTTCTTCGCGCATCATCTGAATCGCCGGAATGTGCCGCTGCGAAGACGGTTGACCCAGCTCCTTATAGATGAACGAATCGTCAAAACCGATTTTGGCCGCATCTTCAGCCGTGTTCGCAAAATAGATGCGCGAAAGCCGCGCCCAATAAATCGCCCCGAGACACATAGGACACGGTTCGCACGAAGTATACAGTTCGCAATCTCTCAGCTCGAAGACGCCGAGTTCTTTGCATGCCTGCCGGATCGCCAGAATTTCCGCATGAGCCGTGGGATCATTGCTCGAGGTCACTCGATTCACGCCCTCCGCGACAATCTTTCCCGTTCTTACAATCACCGCGCCGAACGGGCCGCCTTGCCCCGATTGAACCCCGTCTATCGAGAGCTGGATTGCCCGCGCCATGAAAAGATTGCTCATCTGTGATCGCTGCCGCTCTCTTTTGTGCTCATCGCTTGACATCACGCGATGCAACCTGCAGGCAAGTTCCACATTTCCCGCATAAGCCGGCCGGATGCCCGCGCTCGGTCGCAAGTATATGCCCAGAAAACTCCCATCCTGCACTTTTTTCGTCTTGAATTATCGATTTTGCTGACTTGAAAAGCTGAAGATATAAGTCTACGCTCGGGTCTAACTCTCACGAGAATTTCTACGGATCTACAATTGCCTATGAGCTTGCGTGCCTTCGTTTCTCGCCGTGTCGTGACGCCGGACGGCGTGCGCCCCGCCGCTCTGCTCGTGGAAGGAGGCCGCATCCGCGACGTGCTCGCTCCGCATCAAGTCCCGCCCTACGCGGAATCTCACGATTTTGGCGACGCCGCCATTCTTCCCGGGCTGGTCGATTCCCATGTTCACATCAACGATCCCGGGCGCGCCGATTGGGAGGGCTTCGAGACCGCGACGCGTGCCGCCGCCGCCGGTGGTTACACGCTTCTTGTAGACATGCCCTTGAACTGTCTTCCTGCCACCACCAATGTCGATGCTCTCGAAGCCAAGCGGGCCGCGGCGCAAGGCCGGTGTCGCGTCGATTGGATGGCCTGGGGAGGCGTCGTCTCGGACAATCAGCGCGACATCGAGCCGCTCGCACACGCTGGAGTGCCCGGCTTCAAATGTTTTCTCGTTCACCCCGGCATCGATGGATTCACCATGGTTACCGAGCCGCAGCTTCGCGCCGCTCTGCCTCACGTCGCTCGCACAGGCTTGCCGCTGCTCGTCCACGCGGAACTTCCCGGGCCAATCGCGTCGGCCACGGCGAATTTGGCCGATGCGGATTGGTCCGTTTACCAAACGTTTCTCCAATCGCGCCCCGAAGAAGCGGAACTCTCCGCGATTCGAATGTTGCTCTCGCTCTGCCGCGAATTTAATTTTCGCCTGCACATCGTTCATCTCTCCGCCAGCCAGGCCCTTCCCGAGTTGCGCGCCGCGCGTCTCGAAGGCTTGCCTGTGACTGTTGAGACCTGCCCGCACTATCTGCATTTCACCGCCGAATCAATTCCAAACGGCTCGACCCTCTTCAAGTGCGCTCCGCCGATTCGAAGCCGGGAAAATTGCGCACAATTATGGCAGGCCCTCCGCGATGGAACCATCGACCTGGTCGCGACTGATCATTCTCCCTGCCCGCCGGAAATGAAGCGCCTCGCCGAAGGAAATTTCCAAAGCGCCTGGGGCGGCATCGCCAGCCTCTCCATCGCGCTGCCCGTGATGTTCACTGAAGCCAGAAAACGCGGATTTTCTCTCAACGACATTGCTCGCTGGATGGCGCAAGCTCCCGCAAATCTCGCGGGCTGCGAGAAATGCAAAGGCCGCATCGCCGCGGGATATGATGCCGACTTCGTGGTCTTCGACCCCGAGAGCGAATTTGTAGTGAGTGAGAACCGCCTGCACTACCGTCATCCGCTTTCGCCGTATCTTGGAGAAAAGTTACGCGGCGCGGTGAAAGCCACGTATCTTCGAGGCACGCCAGTGTTCCGCGACGGTGAATTTCCCGGCGAGCCCACGGGCAGGGAGTACCTTTCCCGGCAGGAGAGCAGCAATCGGCACGGGAGGTCGTAAAGGATCCTCCCGCGACAGTTGCACGGCCAAGTTTTGCTTTGTCTGTCATAAACTATTGCAGGCAACAAATCTGGCGCAAAAGTTTGGATGATTCCGCGACTCGAGTAAAGAAATGAAAAATAATCCCATCGTCGGCGCCTCTGTTCCCCGCCTGGAAGGGCCCGGCAAAGTCACGGGACAAGCCCGCTATGTCGACGACATGGTCCTACCGGACATGCTCTACGGCGCCACTGTTCGCAGCCGCATTCCTCGCGGCCAAATCAAAAAGATCACTTTCGGCCAGGAAATCCATTGGAACGAATTCGTGATCGTCACTTCCAAGGATATTCCAGGAACAAATTGCATCGCTCTCATCGAAGACGATCAACCCTGTCTTGCGGATGGCATCGTCAATCATCCCGAAGAGCCCGTTCTTCTTCTCGCACATCCGGACCGCCATCTTCTCGCCAAGGCTGCTGACGCCGTCACGCTTGAATATGATCCGCTTCCCGCATTATTCACAATGGAAGAAAGTGAAAGCCTCTCGCAGATTATCTGGGGATCGGACAACACTTTCAAAAGTTATCTGATCGAAAAAGGAGATGTCGATGCCGCGTTTGAAAGCGCGGATCATATCGTCGAAGGTGAGTATACAACCGGCGCGCAAGAGCAGCTGTACATCGAAAACAACGGAATGATTGCCGCTTTCGATCCCCAGCATGGGCTCACCGTATGGGGCTCGCTTCAATGCCCTTACTACGTCCACAAAGCTCTCATGAAACTTTTCGGTTTCCCCGCGGATCGCGTGCGCGTTGTGCAGATGGAAACCGGCGGCGCTTTTGGCGGCAAGGAAGAATATCCCTCGATGATCGCCGCTCACGCCGCGCTGCTCGCCATGAAGTCCGGAAAGCCCGTGAAAATTATCTATGACCGCATGGAAGACATGACGGCCACCACCAAGCGCCATCCTTCGCGAACCCGCCACCGCACCGCCGTCAGCAAAGACGGCAAAATCCTTGGCGGAGAGATTGACTTCACGCTTGACGGTGGCGCTTATAAAACTTTGTCACCGGTAGTTCTTTCCCGCGGCGCCATTCATGCCGGCGGAGCCTACTATTGGCCCAGCGTACGTATTCGCGCCAAAGCCGTTGCCACGAATGCGCCGCCGCACGGCGCGTTTCGCGGATTTGGCGCGCCGCAATCCCTCTTCGCGCTCGAGCGCCACATGGACCGCATCGCTCAGGTCGTTGGTCTTTCCCCAGTCGAGATTCGCCGCCACAATTTCCTCCAGCCAGGACAGACCACGACAACGGGACAAACGATCAATGAAGAGATCGATCTGCCAAAACTTCTCGACCGCGCGCTTGAACTCTCCGACTATCACGCCAAGAAAGAAAAATTCTCGCAGGAAATTCAACAGGGCAACATCAAGAAGGGAATTGGCATCGCCGCCTTCCTCCACGGTGCCGGATTCACCGGTTCCGGCGAACGCTATCTCGGCTCTATCGTTGGCGTGGAAGCATGTGCCGATGGCCGCGTGCGCATCCTGGTCTCCAGCACGGAATTTGGCCAAGGCACAAACACCGTGCTCTGCCAGATCGCCGCCGAAGCGCTCGGCCTGCGCTATGAAGACGTCGGCATCGCCCAACCCGATACGCAAGAAGTACCGAACAGCGGCCCCACGGTAGCGTCCCGCACAGTCATGGTAGTCGGAAAGCTCGTGCAATCGGCTGCCGCAGGAATCAGAAAAACTCTGACCGCCGCCGGCATGCTCTCCGATTCCTATTCGCCCGAGGAATTCCGCGCGGCTTGTAGCTCCTACGTTGCAAAACACGGCCAATTCCGCAGCTTCGCGCAGTACGAACAGCCTGACGACATTGTGTGGGATGAAGAAAAATATCGCGGCTCGGCTTATGCTGCATTCGCTTGGGCCGTTTACGTCGCCGAAGTCGCCGTCGATCTCGCGACCTACAGCGTAACGGTGGAAGACTTCGTCGCGCTTCAAGAAGTTGGTAAGGTGCTTCACCCGGTTCTTGCGAAAGGGCAAATCATTGGCGGAGTCGCGCAAGCCATCGGTTTTGCCTTGTATGAAAAAGTGATTTGGGAGCAAGGCCGCATGCAGAACGGCCAAATGACCAACTACATCATGCCGACTTCCGCCGACCTCCCATCCATTCGCGTTTATTTTGAAGAATTGGGCAACGCTCACGGCGCGTACGGCGCGAAAGGAATCGGCGAACTTCCCATGGACGGCCCGGCCCCGGCGATTGTCAACGCCGTCGAGGACGCCCTGCACGTCCCGTTCAATTCGATTCCGTTGCTTCCCGAGGACATCTTCGATGCGCTGGCTGAAAGCGCGCAAGTAGAAAACGCGCTGCCCGCGGCGCGAGGCCGCCAATGAGCGAATCCTCGCGGGACCGCACAAAATGTGAGCTCACTTTCACGGTCAATGGCAAGTCGGAAATTGTGCGTGCACACCCCATGGAGCGCCTGCTGGACCTGCTGCGGCACGAGCTTGGCTTGACCGGAACGAAAGAAGGTTGCGGCGAGGGCGAGTGCGGCTCGTGCTCCGTTTTGATCGATGGACTCCTGGTGAATAGCTGCCTCATTCCGGTTTTGCAGGCGGATGGTGCGAGCATCGTCACGATCGAGGGCTTGGCCCCGGACGGCCGTTTACAAAACTTGCAGCAAGCTTTTCTCGAATGCGGCGCCGCACAATGCGGCATCTGCACTCCCGGAATGATCCTTGCAGCTCATTATTTGTTAGACAAAAAACCGCAGCCCACGCTCGAAGAAATCCGCGAAGGCTTATCCGGCAATCTTTGCCGCTGCACCGGCTACATGCAAATTATTGAAGCCGTGGCGGAAGCCGGACGCCGGGGAGCCGCCACTTGAGGGCCCAGCCAGCAGAATATGAACTCGTTGCCCCGCGCACCTTGTCCGCGGTGTTATCGCTTCTCGCCCAGCAGCCCGGCGCATGGCTTCCCATTGCTGGCGGCACGGACGTCATGGTCCAGTATTCTGCAGCAAGACTGTCTGCGCGAAAGCTCGTCAGTATCTGGAATCTTCCTGAATTGCGTGGCATCGGAGATTTGCCGGGCGAAATTCAAATTGGCGCGGGCTGCACGTATACGGATTTGCGCGAACATCCAACTATCAACCGCGAATTCACGCTACTTTCCAGCGCGGCGAGCTGGACCGGTGGAATCGCCAACCAGAATCGCGGCACCCTCGGCGGCAATATCGTGAACGCTTCGCCCGCCGCGGATTCTCTCCCCGCGCTTCTGGTCTACGAAGCGGAACTGCTCCTCGTTTCCGCGCGCGGCGAACGCCGCGTGCCTTACGCAAGCTTTCATATCGATTACCGCAAAACGCAGCTCGCGCCCGATGAGCTCATTCGCGCCATCTGCCTAAAAAAGCAGTTTTCAGGTTACTATGCGCATGCGCGCAAGGTCGGGGCCCGCAACGCGCAAGCCATCGCAAAGGTTTGCTTGGCGGCATTGGGGCGGCTCGCGGATGGCGTCATCGCGGACGTTCGCCTCGCGATGGGAAGCGTTGCGGCCGTTCCGCTCCGCTTGATTGAGACGGAGCGCATCATCAAAGGAAAACAGATCAATCCTCAGCTCATTCTATCTGCGCGAAGAACGGCGGCCGCGGAGATTCGGCCGATCGACGACATTCGCTCCACGGTGCGATACCGCGCAGCGGTAGCGGGAAATCTTGTGGCGGAATTTCTCGAGCGACTTTACGCCGACGCCGCGCGCATCGAAAGCGGAAGTCAAGCCCTCGCGCGATGGAACGGGCTGCAACCGGAGCAAGCCGCGGAAAGTATCTTGCCCTGCTGCGGTTCAAGGGCCTGGGCGCGCGGCATGGCGGCTCGGAGACCGCTCCTCGAGGAAGCAGCTTTGTTGTCTGCTTGCGACCAAGTTTGGAAGAGCCTCTCTGAATCCGATTGGCTCGAGGCATTTCGCAGCCATCCACGAATTGGCGAATCGCGTTCGCCCGCCGAAAGCCCGGCGCAGTCCGCGGCCTGGTCGGGCGAAGAGCAACGTAAAGTTGGCGCTGCAGGCGAAGAGGTGAAGGCCGCCCTCGCCGATGGTAATCGCGCTTACGAACATAGGTTCAACCGCACGTTTATCGTTTGCGCCACGGGAAAAACAGCGCCGGAAATCCTGGCAATTCTCCAGCGCCGCTTGCAAAATGACGAAACTGCGGAACTTCGCGAAGCAGCCGAGCAGCAGCGCCAAATCGCGCACCTTCGGCTGAAGAAATGGCTCTCTTCATGAATCGAATATCAACCCACGTTCTGGACGTCGCTCAAGGCAAGCCGGCAAAAGACGTGCCCGTGCGGCTCGAAAGGCAAGATTCCGCCGGCAAATGGCAAGTGCTGAGTTCGTCTCGCACGGACAGCGACGGTCGCTGTGCCCAATTGCTGCCCGAGAATGAAGTTCTTCGCGCAGGGACTTACCGTTTAGCCTTCGAGACGGCAAGCTATCATAGCGCCCGGAAGATCGAAGGACTTTATCCAGTCGTTGAGATTACGTTTCAGGCGCGCGACGGCGAATCGCACTTTCACATTCCGTTGCTCCTGAGTCCGCACGGCTATACGACGTACCGGGGAAGCTGATCCGATGTTTAAACTGGCCGAGAACAGCTACGGCAAGTCGCGAGTCCGCCTCATAAAAGTGAAGCGGCATCCGGGCCATCACGATTTTCGCGAATGGACGATCGAAATTCTCCTCCAAGGAGATTTCGAGTCCTGCTTTGTCGCGGGCGATAACAGCAAGATTCTTCCCACAGACACGATGAAAAACACGGTGTACTCGCTCGCAAGAACTTCCTCTGCGGAGTGCATCGAAGAATTCGGCAAAGAACTAGTCGCTTTTTTTCTGAATCGTAACCCGCAGGTCTCCGCAGCGCGCGTTACGCTCTCGGAAAAAAGCTGGGAGCATCTCCAATCAGGCGGAAAACCGCATCCCACCACGTTCGTGCAATCGAGCGCCGAGTGCCAGACGTCCGAGGTTGCCGCCTTGAAAAATGCTCCGCCCTCGGTAAGCTCTGGCCTCGGAAATCTGGTCATTATGAAAACGGCGGGCTCGGAATTCACGGGATTCATCAAAGATTCTCTGACGACGCTTCCAGAGGCGGCCGACCGCTTGTTCGGCACTTCCGTCCGCGCAAAATGGAAATATTCTTCGCCCACCGTCCCTTTTGTTTCTTTGCGCTCCAAGATCCGCGATATCTTGCTGAGCGTCTTCGCCGCGCACGCCAGCAAATCCGTTCAACACACTCTTTACGCCATGGGCGAAGCCGCTCTCGCCAATGTCCCGGAAATCGAAGACATCGACCTGACGATGCCGAATAAACACTGTCTTCTAGTGGACCTTTCGCGTTTTGGGCAGGACAATCCCAATGAGATTTTTGTGCCTATCGATGAGCCGCACGGCACTATCGAGGCGCGCCTTCGACGGCAAGGGTAAGACTTCTTGTCAATGCCTCAAAACTCACAAAGTCGCGCGGAAGAAATCCTCGCTCGCTGCAAAAGGCTCGCGTTTTTCTCGGAGGACACGGGCGGCACGCGCCGCACTTTTCTTTCTCCGCCGATGCGTGATTGTCACCAAGAGATCACCAACTGGCTCCGGGCGGCGGGGGCCGATGTGACTGTCGATGCTGCTGGAAATTTGCGCGGCTTCTATCCCGCTGCGAAATCTGCCGCACCGAGGCTGCTCCTCGGCTCGCATCTCGATACGGTTCCGTACGCCGGTGCCTATGATGGCGTGCTCGGAGTTGTTATCGCGGTCGCTTTGCTCGAATCTCTGGATGGACGCCGTCTTCCTTTCGCAATCGAGGTCCTTGGATTTTCCGAAGAGGAAGGAGTCCGCTTCGGCGCACCCTTCATCGGCAGCCGCGCGCTGGTCGGCAGACTCGATGAAGAACTCCTGAATCGCCGCGACGCAAACGGAATATCCGTTCGCGAAGCCATCGAAAACTTTGGACTGAATCCCTCGGAAATCCCTCGCGCGGTGATGTGCGAAGACGCGCTGGCGTACTTGGAATTTCACATCGAGCAAGGGCCGGTCCTCGAGTCGCTAGGGCGGCCGCTCGGTGTCGTGGAAGCCATCGCCGCGCAAACGCGCATGGAGTTCGCCTTCATGGGCCGCGCCAACCACGCGGGCACTACGCCGATGCATCTCCGCCGCGATGCTATTGCCGCTGCGGCGGAGTGGATCGTTGCGGTCGAGCGGATAGCCCGGAATCATCCTGGGTTGGTCGCGACCGTGGGGCGTATCGAAGCAAAACCAGGCGCCATCAATGTGATTGCTGGAGAGGCTCGCGCGACTCTCGATCTGCGCCACCAGTCCGATGGAGAGGCCGCTCGCGCGGCGGACTCGCTTGTTCGGCTCGCGGAAGAAATTGCGGAGCGGCGAGGGTTATCGCTTCGGCGCAAAGTCTTGCTGAGCCAGAAAGCGGTGGCGATGGATACATTTCTCGTCGATGAAATCGAGCAAGCAATCCGCGGCGCTGGCATTCAGCCGCATCGCATGATCAGCGGCGCCGGCCACGACGCCATGATCCTCGCCGAAAAAATTCCCGCCGCAATGATCTTTTTGCGAAGTCCTGGCGGCATCAGCCACGACCCCGCGGAATCGGTCGGAATAGATGACGTTGCGAAAGCCTGCGAATGCGGCCTGCATTTGCTCGATCAGCTTGCAAACTCCTCCGAATTTCAGAAAAGGATGTGCCGTGCATAATCTTGGTCATACGCGAAGCTCCCAAAAACACAATCATCTGCTGCTGACTCCAGACACATTCGTTCGAACCGCCCTGCCGGGCATGAAGTCCTGCGTCGCGGTGGTGCACGCGGGTCCGGCGCTGGGCGCGAAGTTCACCCAATACACCGCCGAATTCGAATCCGGCGGCGAACTGGGCGAAACTTCAGCGCAGCGTTTTCTCTACGTGCTTGAAGGGCAGTTGAAATTGGAGCTTGATGGACGCCAAAGCGAATTAGGAATCCGCGGCTACGCGTACTTGCCCGAAGGCACGCCTCATCGAGTTGTGGCAACACGCGCAAGCCGCGCCGCCATCATCGAGAAACATTACCAGTCGCTCGCTTCATTCGAATCGCCGCGCGCAATTATTTCCGGCGAAGACGCGGTGTCCTCGCATCCGCTCGGCGACGATGCGGCCCTGCAAGTGAAATGCCTGCTTCCGGACGCGATGAATTTCGATTTCGCGGTAAACACGATGGTGTACCTTCCGGGAGCCGCTCTGAGCATGGTCGAAATGCATATCATGGAGCACGGCTTGCTCATGCTCGAAGGCGGCGGCATTTATCGTCTCGGCGATTCGTGGTATCCGGTTACAGCCGGCGACTTCATCTGGATGGCGCCGTGGTGCCCGCAGTGGTTTGGCGCGATCGGGAAAGTTCCGGCGAAGTATCTTATCTATAAGGATGCGAACCGGCATCCGCTGGCAGGCACATCGCACGCGGGCACGCCGCTGCCAGGAACTCGGAGATGAACTTCGAAGTTGATCGAGATACTTTGGAAAAAGAGATCGAAGAACTCGCGTCGATTTCCGACGCGGAACCTCCTGCCGTAACACGCATTGTTTTTTCGCCAACGGATCTCAAGGCGCGGACGTGGCTCATCGCGCGATGCGAGAAAGCTGGGCTGGCCGTCCGGCAAGATGCCATCGGAAATATCTTCGCGCGGTGGAACGGCTCCGAGCCGAGCGCTGCGGCGGTGGGAACCGGTTCCCATATTGACGCGATTCCCAACGCCGGAAAATATGATGGCGTCGTTGGCGTGCTCGGCGGTCTTGAAGCGATTCGCTCGTTGCAGCGCAGCGGTTTTCGCCCGAAACATTCGATCGAGCTGCTGCTCTTCACTTCGGAAGAACCCACGCGCTTTGGAATTGGCTGTCTCGGGAGCCGCTTGCTCTCGGGAACGCTGTTGCCCACGGCAGCGAGAAAGCTGGTCGACAAAGACGGCGTTTCGCTCGAAGAAGTGCGCCGCAACGCCGGGCTTGCGGGCCAGCTCGAAGAAGTAAAACTGCCGCGCGATTACTACAAAGCGTTTCTCGAACTGCACATCGAGCAGGGTCCGCTGCTCGAGCAGCAGAAAATTCCTCTTGGGATCGTCACCAGCATCGCGGCTCCCGCAAGCTTTCGGATTTCTATCGAAGGCGCGGGCGGACACGCGGGCGGAATGCTGATGCCCGATCGACGAGACGCGCTGTGCGCGGCGGCGGAGCTGATCCTCGCGATTGAAAGCGCGGCGAAGAAGAGCGGCGCAATCGATACGGTGGCGACCGTGGGAATTTGCGACGTGTTTCCCGGCGCCGTCAACTCTATTCCGAGCCGAGTTAACTTGACTCTGGATATCCGCGACACAAGTCTTGAGCGGCGTGAGGCCGCGCTGCGCGGGATAGAAGCCGCGCGCCAATCGATCGCGTCGAAGCGGCAAGTGGCCATTCGCGAAGAACTCGTTAACGCGGATGCGCCAGCGCAATGCGCTCCCGCGATTGTCGAAGCTCTGTCGCAATCGTGTTCAAAACACCAGTTGGCTTTCATTTTCATGGTCAGCCGCGCTTATCATGATTCGCTTTTCATGTCGCGCATCGCTCCCGTCGCGATGTTGTTTATTCCTTGCCGCAATGGATACAGCCACCGTCCCGACGAGTACGCTTCACCGGAGGACATCGAACGCGGAGTTCTTGTGCTTGCCGAAACTATCGCGACGCTCGCGGCTTGAATCGATTTGAGGCGCGCGCTTGGCAGCGGGCACAGCATGCTGTGCTCCTGCAATGGACTTGTTCGAGATTTGCGGAGTCATTGTTCTTCCTGAAAGCGGCGGATTTTGGAGTAACCCGGCTTGATTGTTGTGTAGATGAAATTGATGCGCTGGTCGTAGGGTAAAAAGGCGCTTTTCATCGAGTTGATGGTGATTTTTTCGAAGTCGTCGAGCGTCAGCCCGAATGTCTCCGCAGCGGCCTCGAATTCCCTGGTCATGGTGGTGTCGCTCATCAGGCGGTTGTCGGTGTTCAGGGTGACGCGAAATTTCTCCTGATAAAAAGTCTTGAAAGGATGCTCGGCGAGGCTGCGCGCGGCGCCGGTTTGCACGTTGCTGATGAGGCAAATCTCGAGCGGAATTCTTTTGTCGAGAACGTATTGCGCCAGGTCTCCCAATTTCACCACCTTTCCGTCCTCGGCGACGGCGATGTCCTCGATCAATCGCGTTCCGTGTCCGATGCGGTGCGCTCCGCAATACTGGATGGCTTGCCAAATCGACTCTTTTCCAAAGCCTTCGCCAGCGTGAATCGTGATGTTGAAATTCTGCCGCTGAATATAATGGAAGGCATCGACGTGTTTTTTGGGAGGATAGCCGCCCTCCTCGCCGGCGAGATCGAAACCGACGACGCCGCGCTCGCGAAAATCGACGGCGAGTTCGGCCATTTCGAGAGAGACGTCCATATTGCGCATCGCGCAGATGATCAGCCCCGATGAAATTCCGAAGTCCCTGCGGCCCCGCTCCAAGCCTTTCAAGACGGCGGAGACTACTTGCTGGTGGCTCAATCCTTTTCGAGTATGAAATACTGGCGCAAAGCGAGTCTCGAAATAGACGACGCCGTCTCCGCTCAGGTCTTCCGCTTGTTCGTACGCTACGCGTTCGAGCGCCTCTTCGGTTTGCATCACGGCGATGGTATGAACAAAACCTTCCAAATATTTTGGGAGGCTTCCCTGGTTCGCCCCCTGATGGAACCAGTGCGCGAGATCTCCCGGATTTTCGGTGGGAAGCTGGCCGTATCCTTCGTTTCTTGCCAACTCGATGACCGTTTCCGGGCGCAGGACTCCGTCCAGATGTTCGTGGAGCAAGACTTTGGGGAGACTTTTCAGGACGGCCCGATCCAGCTTCAAGGGAGCCTCCCGGGTTCCGCGATAGAGGAGAAGCGAAGAGCGGAAAGGGATAGCGCAGAGCCGCCCCGACCCGGTCGGCGTGAACGCCGTGCGTGGAGGCGCGCAGAGAAGAGGGGCGCGGCGATTTGCGCCCTGTGGTTCGCGACTGGCCGGGGGGCCCCTCCCCCCGGGGTTTTCTCGTAAGTGCGGATTCTAAAGGGTTTTAAGTCCTTTGTTTTGTAAGTGCGGATTCTAAACGGGTTACGGGCGGGTTTTGCGGAAGTGGGGATTCTAAAGGGGATAGTGGCGAGTGACGGGTGGCGAGTGGCGAAGGAGAGGGGAAGCAAGTCGAACGTCGATGATTGAAAGCCGGAGGTAGGGTTGTGGGCGAGAGCAGCTGACGGAGCGGTGAGGATGAGGGTGGGGGTTTTTCTTAACACCCCGACAGGTTCGGGGCAGGCGCTGTTCGCTGAGAAGGAGGCGGAGAGGAGTTTGGCGGCAAAGTGCCGGATCGGAGAAAGGAGCGGGTCTGAAGACCCGCCGCTACAAGGGCTGGACGAGGTGGGGCGTGGGCGAACCATAGGGAATGGTAGCACGGGGAGAAAGCGATTGTCAATCAGTTTGTTAGTTTACTGGATGCTTATTCGAACGGGGGCGGGGATTCGAATGAGGCGTGTGGAAATCGAGAGGGTTGAAGGAGTTGAGCGGGGGTTGATGAGTTTGCTACGGTTGTGAAAATGTGCGGAAAAAATCAAAAGGGATTATTAATGTAGCTTCACCGTTCAGCCAGGCCGACCCACCTAGGAAAGAGTCTAAATTCAGTTGAAGGCGGCTCGCCCCTTCCTTCGAGGGTACGGTGCTTCCCAAAGGCGAATGCTGAGTATTCAGATAAATAATTCTCCGGCGCGATCGCGGAGTGGTGGGAGAAGCGAAGGGTGGGGCGCAGGGAAGGCTAGGAGAAAATCGGCCTTCGCGAGAGGCGAAGGGGAACTGGCACAGCATGCTGTGCCCCTACCAAGTGTGTGTGTCGCGGGCTCGGGTTAGAAGGTGAAGCTTAGAGACACTTGGATTTGGCGGGGGCTGCCGATGGTTTTGTTGACGATACCGAGGCCGCTGAGGGTGGGAGAGGAATAGAGAGTCGAGCCATAGACGGGGAAATCGTTGAAAGTCAGGTTTTGGTCGACGTTGTCGACGGGGATATCGAAACTGGGGGTGTTGGTGAGGTTGAACATGTCGAAAGAGAAGCGCATTCCGACGCGTTCGGTGAGTTGGGTCATTTTGATGAGGGAGAGGTCGGTGCGGCGCTGCCAGGGTTGGCGGAAGATATTGCGTTGGCCGGTGGTGTAAGTGGTTTCGTAGGTGTCGCCGGCGGGGATAGCGCCGCCGAGAGCGCCGGGGTTTAGGAGCGGAAGGGTAAAGCAAGCCGCATTGAGGGCTGGCGAGCCGGGAACAGTGCCGCTGGCGCCGGTGAGAGCGCTGGAAGGAGTGCAGCCGGGAGCCAAGGGGACGATGGGATTGGTGATGCCGTCGCTGGTGCCGTAGTAGAGGCTGCCGACTGCGCCGGAGTAGTCAACGATGCTGTAGGGCTGGCCGCTCTGGATGATGGCGAGGCCGGAGACGGCCCAGCCGTCGCCAAGACGGCCGCGGAAAGAGGTCAGTTCGAAGAATTTGGGAAGCTCGTAAAGATAGGTGAAGTTGATGACGTGTTTGCGGTCGAAGTCGGAGAGGCCGTAGCCGCTGCGGAGGTTGGTGGCGTTGTTGCCGTTGTAGAAGAGGCCCATGGCGCTTTGTTCATCGGTGGCGTGGGAGAAGGTGTAGGAGAAACCGACCTGGAGGCCGTGGCTTATGCGTTTTTCCACGTGGGTCTGAAGGGCGTTGTAGGCGGAGATGCCAGCGGCGGTGTAAGACTCGGATTCGGAGGAATAACCGATATAGGGGACGCGAAGGTCAATGTTGCCGCCTTCGTAGTTCGCCATCATGGTGGTGCCATCGGGGAGGCCCATGAAACCGCAGCCGGAGGTGGTGCCACTGGCGTTGCAAGTGGAGGTGTAGGCGCAGGCAGCTGAGTTCAGAGTGGGATTGCAGCCTTGGGGCGCGAGGACGGTGTAGCCGTAGGTGTAATTCTGGCCGTGAATGGGACGGCTAGGTGTGGCGATGCCGGCCTGATTGAACGGCACGGGAATGACCTCATGGCGGCCGAGGTTGCCGACGTAGCCGATAGTGATAGCGAGATCCTTGCGGGGCTGCCACTGGATATCGAGAGTCTGGTTGAGGGTGTAAGGGAGCTTGTTGGCGCGGTTGTAATCGGCGAAGGAGAAGAGCTGCGCGCCATTTTCGATGGCTGCGGCATTGGGGAGGACGATGTCAGCGGGATTGCCAGTGGGAGGAGCTTGGAGCTTTGCGCCCCAAGGATTGGAGAAGGCGCCGCCGGTTGGCTGGGTAGGGTCGCAGGTGGGAATGAAGCCTTGGTAAAAGCTCCCGATGGAACTGCAAACTTGCGAGTTAACGAAGGGAGGAGCCTGGTTGACGCCGAACGGACCTCCGGCAATCACGCCAGCGGCAAAGCCTGGGGAGAGATAGGTGAAGAGTTCGCCGCGGTCGTAGTACATGCCCCAACCGGCGCGGACGACGATCTTGTTGTTGAACCTTTTGGGGCTCCAGGCGAGGCCCAAGCGCGGGGCCAGGCCCCATTGCCTGCCGGTGAGAGTGGAATTGCTGACGCCTTTGCTGGGGAAGAGTTTGTTATTGCCGGCGATGAGGAAGCCGGAGTTGACGATGGTGTCGGTCGATGAGTTGTAGTTGTACTGGGAAGGATCGAAATTGTAGAGGCGGCCGTACTTTTCGGTCATGCCGCCATGGTCGTCGAAGCGAAGGCCGGCGGTGAGGCTGAGATTGGAGCGAATCTGGAACTTGTCCTGGAGGTAGGCGCCGGTTTCCTTGGAGCGAAAGTAGCGGTTGGCATCGCCTTGGAGGTAGGCGGTAGTGATGAAGCCGTCCGAGCTGTAGGGCACAACTAATCCTTGAAGGAATTGGGAGAAATCGGCAAAGCCGACGGTGCCCTTGCCGGTTCTCTGATCGCGAGTATTGAGCTGGGTGTAGGCGAAGCTGCCGCCAAAAGTGATGGTGTGTTTGCCGAGGGTCCAGATGGCGTTGGCGGAAGGCATGAAGCGGTTTTGAAATACGCCGGTAAAAGCGCCTTGAGAAGCGGCGCCGCTGCCGATATTGGTGGCGGCGTTGAAGACGAAATTGGCGTTGTAGGGAGCGGGAGGATTTCCGAAGTTGTCGACGATGGAAATGCCGGGAAAGAAAGAAGACCCGAAAGTGTTGATGGTGGAGTCCGCCAAGGATGCGCCGGTGAGGCCCTGAACGTAAGTGCCAAATTGCTGGGGCGTGAAGGGCTGGTCGATGGTGCTGTAGACTTTTTCGCGGATGAAGCCGAAGACTTCGACGACGCTGAGATTGGGTTTGAGGAGCTGCGTATTGGTGATGGAAGCGACCTGGCTACCGGCGTCGAGATGCTGCGTGAAGCCGGGAGAACCGGAGTAAGCATAGGGGGCGATGCTGGGATCATGCTGATAGTAGTACTTGAGGGCGAGGGTGTCTTTGGAATTGACGATCCAATCGAGATCGGAGACGGCTTGATGCGCCAGGAAGTAAGCGGTGCCGACGGTGAAAGTGTTCTCCGGGAAATTAGTGGTGGGGACAAAGCTGTTGGCGGAGGTAATCAGAAACTGACCGTTGGGCAATTTGTAATTGAGCAGACCATAGGCGATGGGACTGATGTCGCCGGGGGCCGTGCCGATGATGGGATTGACCTGGGAGGAGTAGGGGAAATTGCAGGGAAGGGCGGCGCAGCTGGAAGACGTGGAGCCATTGACGAGCGCAGCTAAGGCAGCGGCGCTGCGGTCGGCAGTGAGACCTGGGGGAACGGAGATGCGGGAGCTGCCAATCTCCTGGTCCGAATCATGAATGTGCTGGTAGGAGATGAAGGCGAAGAGCTTGTCCTTGATGATCGGCCCGCCAAATGTGCCGCCCGCGGCGTAGCGATGGAGTCCGGGCACCTTTTCGCTGGCGGGGATGTTGGGGTCGGCATTGTAGAAAAAGGGAGCAGCGTTGAGGGCGTCCGTGCCGCGATGGATGTAGGCGCTGCCGTGGAAATTGTTGGTACCGGAGGCCGTGCTCATATCAATGTGCGCGCCGCTAGTGGAACCTTGCTGGGCGTCGTACATGGAGGTGTTGACGCGAAATTCCTCGATGGTTTCGGGGGCGGGAGTGGGCAGAGCCTGACCGATGGCGAGATAGGGGGAAGCGGTGCTCTGAAGCGGCTCGGCGGTGGTGCTGGAAATGCTAGCGGCGCCGCCGATGCCGGTGTTGTTGACAATGCGCGCGGAGGAAACCTCGCTGGTGCTTTTGCCGTTGAAGAGATTGCTGGCATCAACGCCGTTCATCAAGAAAGTGTTGCTGGTATCGCGCTGGCCGTTGGCCCAAATGGGTAGATTGCCGAGGCCACTGTTGACGCCGGTGCCGCTGGAGAGTTCGGCGTCGACACCGGGCGAGAGAATGGCAAGGCCGGTGAAACTGCCTGTGGGCAAGGGAACGGACTCGATCTGGATTTTTTCGAGAATGTAACCGTTGGTGGTGTCCACGGCGTTCATCAGAGGGCTGGCGTTGACCGTGACGGTCGTGCCTACTTGTCCGACCTTCAGAGTAGCGTTGAGCGTGGCGGTGCGATCCGCTTGGACGACGATCGAAGGAATTCTCTGGGTATCGAAGCCTTCATGCGAGAAGGTGAGGGTATAGGAGCCGATGGGGAGGTTCACAAAATCGTAGGTGCCGACGGCATTGGTTTTCTGCGTGCGAGTGAGTTGCGTATTGTCGGCGACGACGGTGACCGTGGTATCGGGGATTGCTCCACCGGAAGGGTCGGTTACTACGCCGGTGATGCCGCCTAGAGTTTGTTGGGGAAATGCATCGGGCGAGAAGAAAAGGGTAATGCTGCAGCAAAGAACAAACGCTAAGAAGGAAAAAAATCTACCGGATGACTTGGTCATTCCGCGAAGCCTCCCCTGCACTCTCTGGACACATGCTGATACTGACGTCTTCGGGATTCAGACCAAGCAAAATCATGGAAATAAATGTGGTACACCTCCGCTTGGCCACGCCCGTCTGACAATAGGTTTCGAGGAAACTATTCCAAATCGTCGCAGAACCGAAACGCAAACTTTCGTTTTCCTGGATTCGTTTTTTCTATCTCACGATTAGGCCATGCGGCTGATTGCATTTCTGAGCGGGTAGGGCGAATGGTTTTTGAGGTGGCAAGCGAAAACATGGGATGGCCAGGAGGGAACTTTCGGATGTTCGCGGTCGAAGAAATCGTACTGTTCTTGCCAGCGCAGCTTGGCGCAGACGAACAGGTTTAGTTCTCAGCCAACGCAGGCTTGCGGTTGCGGACGCGAAAGAAAAACCACAAGAGTCCTGCGACGAGATACGCGAGATAAATATAGGGAAGTTTGCCGTAAGGTCCTTGCGGGATGGGATAAAGATTTCCGGCAAGGGCGAGAAGCATGGCAAAACCGGCGAGCCAAGGAATAATTTGCGCGCCGGGTCGGTACGCACCATGCGCGCCCAGGTATCGCGGCAGAGCTACGCTCACCAGGGCATAGGCAACGATGAAGCCGTAGGTTGCGAGCGACCCCATCCAGCCGTAGACGTCCAGGCCGCTGGCGCCGCGCGCAGCGAGAATCGCGACGGGCAGAACGGCTGCGGCGCCCGTTACGGCAATTGCGCGGCCGGGCGTTTCGTTTCGCGAATGGGTTTTGCGAAGCGAGTTATGCGCGAGACCGTTATGAGACATCAGAAGAAGTACGCGGGCGGCGGCAGTGATGCAGGCGAGAGTTCCTGCAAACATGCTCACTAATGCACCGATGTCGATGAGCAGACCGAAGAAGGGAAGGCCGCCAATTCGGGCGAGCACACGCATGGGAGCCTGGCTGGTGCTCAAATCTTGGCCGGCGATGCGCAAACCAAGGACTTCGGTGTAAGCGCAAACGGTGAAGATAACGCCGGCGAGGAGCGCGCTTTGGATGACGGCGCGGGGAATCGTTTTCAGGGGATTGCGAGCTTCCGAGCCGAGCGTAGTGGCGCTTTCGAATCCGACGAAACTGAAGAGCGCGAGAACCAGGCCCAGGCGCAAGCCGCTGCCGCTCATGCCGCGGAGTTGGAATTGCTCCGAGTCCAGATGCAAGCCGTGCCGGAACAACACGAGAAGTAGGACGATTAAAATAAATGAGACGGAGACTGCTTCGATCCACAACATCAGGCGTGCAGAAATTTTCACATCGCGCCAGGCGATCCAGATGGAGATGGCCGTGACCAAAATGGCGAGGAATACGGCCGAGGTGGCGTGGCCCGTGGCGTCGCGCAGGAGGAGGTTTGCGAAGTGGTAGAAACCGCCGATTACGCTTGAGCCCGTCGCAATATAAGCGAGGAGAAGGCTCCAGGCGGCGGTGGCTCCGAGCGACGGAGGAAGAATCATGGAGGCGTAGGAGTAAAGGGAGCCGGGAGACGCGGAATAGCGCGCGAACTTTCCGATGCAGAGAGCTACAAGGAGAATCGCGGCGGTTGCCAAAACGTAGGCGAGCCAGGTGCCGTTGCCGGCGAGGGCGCAGACGAGGGGAATTGTTGCGACCGGAGTTGTGGTGGGAGCGATTGTGGAGACGGACTGGGCGAGCGTCTCCATCGGCGAGAGTACTTCTCGCCGCAATCCATAGCCGCCTGCTTCGGGTTGAGTTTGCGCCATATTTTGGATCGAGGACTTTTCTTTTGTGCTTTTACTCGCGGAGCTAGGAAATGCGGCTACGATACAGGCCCTGCCCAGCTGGCGCAACGACTTACGTGGCGGGGAGGAAGAATTAACGCGTCAAAGTTTCGATTCGAAGATGCGGAAACGCCGTTCCAGCTCCCACTGCTGTTGAGCTTTCTCGCTTGATTTTAGAAATGCGGCGCATCGCGCGGAAGGGACGTCCGAACCAAGCGAATCCTGCGCGCAAGCCGAAACAGCACGAGTGAAGGCGTCCGGTGCGTTCCACAAGCTGGCGCCCGGCAGGAAGCTGTGTTCGAGGCTGGTGCGGGCCATGCGTTTGAGGTCAGCATAGTGGAGATCGTATGTCTGGACTGCGCGGACGTATTCGTGCGTGAGATCGATGCGAGACACGCCTTCGTCGTCGGTGGCAAGAGCGACGGGGACGCGGAACATCCGATAGAGAGGAAACGGGTGATCCGCGCCGCGCACACCGAGGATGACATCGTTGCTGGTGAGGCTGATTTCCACCATGACGTGCTTCGCGGCCATCTCTCTCAAAAGGACATGAGGATGATTTTCGTACATGATGTCGACGCCGTGGCCGATGCGTTCGGCGTGGGCCACTTCCACAGCCAAGCGGACATGACAGCAGAGGCCTTCGTAGGGAACAAGGCCCGGCGCAAGCTCACCGGCATGCAAGCTGATGTGGACCTTGGGATACTGGCTGTGAAGAAATCCGATGATGCGCATGTGCAGCGCGTATTCGGTCATGGATATGTAGCCGTCCTCGGGCATGACCAGATTGATGCCGACGAATCGCGGATCGGCCATCGCCGTCTCGAAGCAGAGCAAAGACTGCGCGAACACCTGCTCCTTGGGGAAGCCCCGCAGGATCTGGCAAAGGAAGCGAACCTGGACGCGGCAGGAGGGAGCCGCATCCGGCTGGTCACAGCGTTCGCGCTTCATGCGGAGAGCTTCGGCTTGGTCGAGACTGGTCTTGGCGAGGGCCACGTCGTCGCGCAGTCCATGAGCTAACAAGTCATCGCGCAGATGGCTGAAGTCGTCCGTCCAGCCGATTTCCCTGGAGATCGCAGCGGCGTGATTGAAGTCCGGAGTCTGCATTAACTCGAGGTACTGTTCATTCTGTGCGGCAGCGCGCGTGGCGATTTCATCGATCCACTCGCCGAGATGGCGATGGCTGGTGCCGCCGAATTTTGCGAAGGTATCGAAAAAGTGATCGTGGGCCGTCACTCCCGAGGAGGGCACGAAACCGCGCATGGAAAAAGCATCGACGAGCGAGTCATACAGATGCTGGTCTTTGTAGGCGGCGGAAGCAGGGACTTGGCCTTCTCCGCACTCGGGTGGTTCAGCTGCACCGCTTGAGGAGGCTGGCGGTTTTGCAAAAGCGAGTTTCGCGACAGCGACGCAAAGCTGATCCTCGGCGGCGGCGCGAATCCAGGATTCTGCGTAAACGGCGCCGCTCAAATGATTGTGCAGATCGCCGCCTTTGGGCATGCCGAGGAGAAAGTGGCGAAGCTGAAGAGGATTCTGGCGCGCGGCTTTGAGATTGAGCTCGGCGCGCCGTTCGGAAGTTGTCTGCGCGGGTGCGTGGGAGGGAGGCGTGGTTTGCGGCAAGGTTGGCGCGGCGAAGAGCAACGAAAGAGCCAGAATGCGACGCGGAATCGAAAGATGGAGGCTTCGCAAAAGATCTATTTTTGGGTTTTTCATGCGATTTTTTCCAGAAACGCGCGGCACAAACGGGTTGGCCGCGGAACAATCGGATTTTTGCTGCCGCAAGCTGTGATATAGAGTCTCACCCGCGCGATGGACAGCATAGCAGGCTGATCAAGCGGATCAAGAGTTGGGGGAATTCATGACCAGATTTTTCAGATGGTGCGTTCTGGGTTTGGCCGCTTTCGGAATTCTATCCGTGGACCTTCTTGCGCAAGACCAACCACCCGCCAAGCCGATTCCGATCAAGGTCGTGGTGGTCACCATGTTCGAACGCGGCGCGGACACGGGCGACACGCCCGGCGAATATCAGCTTTGGGTCGAGCGTGAACATCTCGATCAGATCATTCCTGAGCTGTCGGCGTATCATCATGCGCGCTTGAACAAAGACGGCGTGCTCGGCATTTTAACGGGCGTCGGCACGGCGAAGGCTTCGGCTTCCGTGATGGCGGTCGGACTCGACCCACGATTTGATTTTTCGAAAGCGTATTGGATTATCGCCGGGATTGGCGGGGGCGATCCCGCGGATGTTTCCTTGGGATCGGCGGTATGGGCGGAGCACGTTGTGGACGGCGACCTGGCGTACGAGATTGACGCGCGGCAAATCCCCGAAAGTTGGCCGACGGGATATGTTCCCCTGCGCAAGGGCACGCCGTACGAGGCGCCCGCTAGCGCTGACTTTGGGCAGGTCTACACGCTGAACTCAGCGTTTGTCGCGTGGGCGCTACGGCATACGCAAGACGTGGCGCTTCCCGATTCCGAGTCACTTCGCGCTTCGCGATCGCGTTACAAGGGATTTCCTAACGCGCTCAAGCCGCCGTTTGTTACGAAGGGCGATCAGATGTGTTCGAGCACGTTCTGGCACGGTTCGAAAATGGACGAATGGGCGAACGCGTGGACGCGTTATTACACTGGGGGCAAAGGCAACTACATGATTTCCGCGATGGAAGACACCGGCACGCTGCAAGCGCTCACTTTTTTAGCGCAGGCGGGCCGCGTGGATTTTAATCGTGTGCTGGTTCTACGCACCGTGAGCAACTACGACCGCGAGCCGCCAGGCACAACCGCCGCCGAGAGCTTGAAGAGCATGGCGTCTGGGAATTATTCAGCGTATTTCCAGGCGCTAGAGGCAGCAGAAATTGTGGGAGACAAGGTGGTTCGCGAACTGATCGCGCATTGGGCGGAGCATGAGCCGACGATTCCCAGCGTTCCCTGACATCGCCGTGCGACCGGACTGCAAGATGCAATTTGTTTTTGCATTTTGATGCGTTGTTTTTCCGGCGTTGACCTTGCGTCCCGCGCGACCTATAGTGGCGCTCCTTTCGTTTTGGAGAAACGCAGTTGCTGGAAGCCGTCTTTCATCTGGAAGAAAATCAGACCACCGTGCGGCGCGAGTTGCTCGCGGGCCTCACTACGTTCATGACCATGGCGTATGTCGTGGTGGTGAACCCGCGGATATTGTCGGAGGCGGGCATGCCGGTGGAAGGCGTGCTTTTCGCGACGTGCATTTCGGCGGCGGCCGCGACGCTGATCATGGGCATTTGGGCGAATTATCCGATCGCTCTCGCGCCGGGTATGTCGCTCAACGCGTACTTCACGTATTCGATTGTGCTGGGGCGCGGCGTGCCGTGGCAAACGGCGCTCGGCGTGGTTTTTCTTTCCGGGGTGCTTTTTCTCCTCCTTACGCTCACAAAAGTGCGCGAGCAAATCGTCAACGGGATTCCGGATTGCCTGAAATATGGCACGGCTGGCGGGATCGGGCTCTTCATCGCATTCATCGGCTTGCGTAATTCAAAGCTCATTGTGGCGAATCCGGCGACGTTTGTAGGCTTCGGCAAAATTTCGGATCCGCAAGTGTTGCTGGCCTGCGGCGGGTTGATTCTCATTGCCGTATTGATGGCTCGCAGGATTAGCAGCGCCATACTTCTCGGGATTTTGGCGATTACCGTCGCGGGGATTCCGCTGGGATTGGCTCACTGGCCAGCGCAGCTGTTTTCGCTGCCGCATCCGTCCGGCACGTTTTTAAAACTGGATTTGCGTTCGGCTACAAAACTCGGTCTCGGAGAACTGGTTTTTGTCTTTTTCTTTGTGGACCTGTTCGACAACGTGGGCACGCTCGTGGGTGTTTGCGAAGAAGGCGGGTTCCTGCGCGATGGCAAACTTCCGCGGGCCAGCCGCGCGCTGCTGGCGGATGCATTCGGGACAATGTTCGGCGCGCTCACGGGGACGTCCACCGTGACCAGTTATATTGAGAGCGCGGCGGGCGTTGCGGCCGGTGCGCGCACCGGCCTGGGCAATCTGGTCATCGCAGGACTTTTCCTCCTGGCGATGTTTTGCGCCCCACTGATCGCAGCGATTCCCATTTACGCCACGGCTCCGGCGCTGGTGCTGGTGGGTGCTCTGATGTGCGGCGCGGTGGCGCGCGTGCAGTGGAGCGATTTCAGCGAGGCATTTCCGGCGTTTCTCACACTCGTCGCTACTCCGCTCACATTCAGCATCGCGACCGGCCTTAGCCTCGGGCTGCTTTCGTTCACGTTTATAAAGGTGGGCACAGGCAAATATCGCGAAATCAGCCCGCTGATCTGGGTTCTCAGCGCGCTGTTCCTTCTCCGCTATGCTTTCTTGGGCAGCGAATAGTTGCCGGTTTAGGACGGAGAAGCGTTTCGCGCTTCACGTCCAATGAGATTGGCCTTCGATGATTTTGATGTAGCGATTGGCCGGAAGATCGGTGAAGCGTTGCACGAGTCCGCTGGGCTGGGGCCATTTGACCTCGAGCCAGTCCAGTTTTTCGTGTTTGCCTAGGCCGAGAACGATGCGCGGGTCGTGAGAAGAGAGATAGCTGCCGCCGCCAACTTTCACGCGCCTGCGCTTCAAGTTTCCGGCCTGATAGGTAACCGCAGCGCCGACAGCATCCGGATTGGACTTTTTCCCAACCAGATGAATTCCCAGCCAGTGATTGCGCCTACCCGCGTTATTGCGGAGGAGAAGCGGAGCGCGATTATTAACTGAGATCAAGACGTCGACAGCGCCATCGTTATCGAAATCTCCGAGCGCCAAGCCACGCGAGGACATTGGCAAGGCGAATAGTGGACCGCTCTGTGCGCTGACGTCTTCAAAGGATTTCCCGGCGCCGTGAAACAACCTGAGCGGCTCTTCGTAGGAACTCTCGCCGTGCAGGGAGGTGATGAGGTCGTCCGGATTGCCATTCGCGAGAAAGAGATCCAAGTCTCCATCGTTGTCGTAATCGAAAAACTTCAAGCCCCAGCCGCTCATGGATCGCGTGGCTTTGGCAATCCCAGTTGGAATGGCCAGGTCATCGAAGGTGCCGTCATGATTGTTCCGGTAAATGGCAAAATCCTCGCGGTCAAGATTTGCCACGAACAGGTCTTGCCAGCCGTCCTCATTGAAATCAGCCGCGTCCACTCCCATCCCGGAACGAGGCCGACCATTGGCGCTGTAAGCCACCCCGGCTTCGGTTCCGATCTCTGCGAATTTTCCCTTTCCATTGTTTACAAATAGAAAATTGGCAACGGTGTCGTTGGAGACGAAGAGATCCATCCATCCATCGTTGTTGATGTCCGTGGCCACAACACCCCAGGCTTTTCCGAGGTGAGAAAAAATATCGGATGCTTTGGAGACGTCGGTGAAGGTGCCGTCTCCATTGTTGCGGAACAACCAACTGGGCATGGGCTGATAGAGTTGAGGAATGCAATAGTGGCGCTTGCCGTCTTCATGGACCCCGCACGGCTTGTTCTTCTCTTTGCTAAAATCGACAAAACGGCACACGAACAAATCCAGAAGGCCGTCATTGTCGTAATCGAACCAAACGGCGCTGGAAGCCCAACCGGGAGCAGCCACGCCGGCTTTTTCGGTCACATCGGAAAACGTGCCATCTCCATTGTTGTGAAACAAAATGCTGCGCCCATACTGGGTGACGTAGATATCGGGGAATCCGTCGCGGTCGTAGTCGCCGACAGCCACGCCTTGTCCAAATCCACCGGCCGCCACGCCTGCTTTTTCGGTGACGTCCGTGAAGGTGCCATCGCGGTTGTTGCGATACAGCGCATTGCGCAGCGGAGGATCGGGCGTGTAGAAATCGCACTTGCCGCTGTTGACGAGATAAATGTCCATCCAGCCATCATTGTCGTAGTCCAGGAATGCACAGCCGGCGCCTGTCGTTTCAGGCAAGTATTTTTCCGGGGATTTTCCGCTCACATGGGTCCAGGTGATGCCGCTGGCCGAGGAGAGGATTTGCTCGAACGGAAATTCGGGCGCTGGAAAGGCCCCAGCCATTCGGGGACAGGCGCCGGCCAGTGCGGACGCGGCGAATCCCTTGAGCAAATCGCGACGCGTTAGGGAAAATGCTCCAGGTATCTTTGGAAACTTTGGCAAGAAAATCCGCTCCCAGGTGCTATTCTTTTTTCCGTTCACCCGGCGCGGGGTTCTGCGTCAACTGGCGGTGAATGGCAAACTCCTTCTCTGCTTCTTCTTTTTTGCCGGTGCGGCTCAGAGCCACGGCCAGATTGTAATGCGCCGAGGGATTGCCTTCTTGAAGGCGCACAGCCACTCGCAGCGGGGGAATGGCCTCCTCGTAACGCTTTATGTTTACCAGACAAAAGCCCCAGCCCATGTAAGCGTCCCCGAAATTTACATCCAGCTTGGCTGCGCGGGAAAAGTGGGCGATGGCCTCCTCCCATTGCGATTCCTGTTGGGCCATTTCTCCCAAGATGTATTCGGCCCCGGCGTTCCGTGGGTCGATTTGGAGCTCTTTCTGAAATTCCTGCTTCGCGCGTTCGGCGGCCTTGCCGTCGACATCGGGCCGGGAAAGCAGTAGCCTGCCGAGCAAGTAATGAATGCCCGACGCATCGGGACTCTTTTCAATCATGCCTTCGTATTCGCGTTGGGCTTCGTCCCACTTTCCCTCCATTTCGAGGGCTTCGGCATTGAGCTTGTGCGCGGGGATGGATTGCGGCGCCGTGCGGCCCAGGTCCTGCGCGGTGCGGGTGGAGAGATCGGAATAGGCATGGACAAGAATGAAAAGAACGTCCGGATCCCGCGGGAACTGATGACTTAGCAGACGGAGAAAATCCAGGGCGGAGTCAGGAGTGTCCAGCGTCAAGGAGCAGCGCAAGCCAAGAACACCGGCCTTTTTCCTCACTTCCGCAGTACCTTGCAAATTCATGGCGCGCTTGAGTGCAGGGAGAGCTTCCTTGCAGCGTCCCTGTTCCGCAAGGGACACGGCCTTTTCTTCGGTCAGGGTGGGGTCGCCCCCAGAATTGGGTGTGGTTTTTGGCGTCTGAGCAATGAGGAGCGAAGTGGAGAACCACGGGCTAGTTGCGAGAAGAAGGATTGCGGCGGTGCATGGATTTCTGGACATTTGCTTTAGGTGCTTTGGGCCTCGTGCCCCTTGAAACCAGGATCTGCCGGAAAGAGTCTCCACAAAAGAAAAATGAGGCAGGCGGGGTGATCGCCTGCCTCATTATACGTGCTCTAGGTCTAGAAATAGAGCTTCAACGCAAACTGAATGTTTCTCGCAGGTTGCGATGCTTGAATAACTCCAGTCGTGGATGTATTCACTGTCGTGTTGGGAACGGCCAGGTTGACGGTGTTAAATGCGTTCAGGAAATCAGAGCGGAATTGGACCCTGAATCGCTCTGAGAACTGGAAGTTTTTCTGCAAGCTGAGATCCCAGTTGTAATATCCCGGTCCGCGCAATCCACCGAGTTGCGGTGCACAGGTTCCGAAAGTGGTCGTAGGGTCGGAATAGTTGTTGGGGTCAAACCAGAGGAATCCCCCGCCGGCCCCTGCAGGAGCTGGACTCCTACCGAGTACCGTGTTGGTTCCGTTGCAGTTGGGGCGCAATCCGCGAGAGCCCGTATTCGTGGGATCATTCGCGTTGGTATAGAGAGCCAAGGGGAAGCCCGCGTGGAGAGTGACGATGGGGCTCACAGTCCAACCGCCCACAACGGCGTTTGCAACCTTGTTCATGTTACTGCCGAATTGCCTGCCTTGCCCAACCGGTAAGTCGTAGACCGCGTAGGCGGTGAGGTTATGGGTTTCATCATAATAACAAGGCGACCATTCCGCTGCCGGATTGTAAATGTTCTGCCAGTATGGCGAAGCGGTCGAGGAGGCTCTCGCACCCGACCAGGTGCCGTAGTAACCGGTGTTGTTGGACATGCACTTGGCGTAGGTGTAGGCCACCTGATACTCCAATCCGTGACCCTCTGTTCTCTTGAGAACGGCCTGCAGCGCGTTATACATCATTCTGCCATTCGACTGCGTACCGGAAACGTTAGCGTCACCGATGGTGTTCGCTAAGGTCTGATTGGCCGCAAAAAATGGGCTCGGCGATGTGCAAGGACCAGGAGGCGTACCACATTTGCCGGGCTGCGCCACAAGCTGGCCATAGCTGAAGGGCACCATCAGGTGATAGGCGACTTGCCCGACATACCCTGCCTGGAGAGTAGTGCGGGCCCCGAACTGGTGCTGGACCGTGAGGTTCCACTGATCGTCAATGGCAGGCTGAACGTTTTTGTCCCAAAGACGAAAGATGGTGCTGGCGAAGCAAGAATAGTTAGGACAGGTAAGACCCGCGGGAGGCGGTGCAATGATGCCCTGCGACGCCGTCGTGGTAGGCAAGGGTTGGAGGAGATATTGTGTTTGGAATTCGCCGCCCGCGGTGGCTCCTCCGTTATACGGGGGATTGATTGGCAGGCGCAGGTTGGTGCCTGTTCCTTCCAGATAATCCGAGACGGTGAAAGCGCCACGAAAAACCGTGCGGCCATCGGACCACCCGGGGGTGTAAGCAAATCCAAGGCGCGGCTGGAAATCCTTAGGGCCGTACTCCCCATTATAAAGGGCACGGCTGTTGCCATTCTGACCGGCATATTCAATCTGCCCGGTCTGGATGTTGTAATTCGTTTGTTGATTGTTTGTCTCAATCCACGGGGTATGCGCTTCATAACGCAAGCCAAGTGTGAGGGTCAGGTGGTCCGTTACCTGCCAAGTATCCTGGCCGTATCCGGCAAAGATGTTGGAGGTCTGTGCCCAACCGCCGTTACTGAGGCCGCGACCAAATGCGGTGGGTAAGCCGAGGAAGAAGTCGGCCATTCCTTCACCAGTGTTATTCAATGGGGCCGTAGCAGCGGACGAAGTGAAGTTGGGGCCAAAGGTCATTCCACCCAATTCACCGCTGTTCCCCGAGTAGAACACGTTGATGATGTCGCGCATATACTCTCCGCCAAATTTGAACGTGTGGCGGCCACGAGTCCAGGTGACCGAATCTTCGGCCTGCCAGACCTTGCTGTTAAAGCTCTGCGTGACCATGCTGTTCCCGATATTGGTGAGCGTGCCGCTGCCCGGGCTGGTCGGGGTTCCTCCACCAAAATCAAGGCCCAAAAGACCGATGAGTCCACTGGGATTCGAATTCGGAATTCCGATCGTCTGACCGAAGGCTCCCACGATCGGATTCCAGGCTGTTCCCGTATTCAGTACTACATGGTTCCAGCCAAAACGAGCATCGTTGAGCAGGTTCGTGGAAAGGGTATGGGTCCAATCGCCAACGGTGCTCCAAATGGGCGCGGTAACCTGGCCATTCCCGAAGAGGGCCTGGGAATTGCTCGAGGGATCGATCTGAAGGGCACGGGTGAAGCGGCCGAAAATCTGATCCTTGTCAGAGATTCTGTAGTCGATCTTAAAATCACCCTGGTTGCTGTTGAGGGCATTTGATGTTTCCTGGAGGGCGTTATTCGTCAAGTTGTTGTTGATGGTCTTGGGATAGAGTGAAGAAGCGAACAGGGCGGCAGCCACTGGGCTGATCATGCTGGAGGGAATTATGTTGCCGGGGAATGTCTGTCGGGTTGTGGCGGCTACGCAGGCAGTGCCATTTTGCCCGGTAGTTCCTTGACAGGGATTGTAGAGCTGGATGGGCGTGGAGGCGGTCAAAAGGGCCCCAAAATTACCTCCCTGTTCGGCAGGAGTGAATACGGATATAAAGCTGCCGGCGGGTGGATGGTCGAACCGCTGCCCTTGATAGTCCACGAAGAAGAAAAGTTTATTCTTGATGACCGGACCGCCGAGAGTGCCCCCAAACATGTTCCAGCGGAGAGGCGCGCGGGGGATCGCTGGCGCGCTCGGATTAATCTTGTTTTCCCACTGGTTGGCGTTCAATTTGTCATTGCGGAAGAATTCCCAGACCTCGCCGTGAAAAGCGTTGGTGCCGGACCTGATGCTCACGCTAACGATGCCGCCCATGTAATTTCCGAATTCCGCAGGCGCGTTATTGCTGATGAGATTGAATTCCTCAATTGCGTCCGGCGAGGGCGTGTAGCCGAGCAGGTTGTCGGACACCTGGTTATTATCCATACCGTCTAGGAGGAAATTGTTGGCCTGCTCGCGATTGCCGTTGATAAATGGCCGCGCGCCGTTGCTCACGTTGTCCCCACTATTGAAACCGCTGGGATCGGGATGGACGGCACCGGGCGAGAGAAGCGTCAATTCGACGTAATTGCGAGTGGCGAGAGGCAGAGCATCGTTGGTTTTGGCATCAATAATGGTATCGACCAGCGTGGACTCCGTCTTCAGAATAGGTGCGGCGCCGGTCACTTCAACTGTCTGGCTGACTTGGCCGACTTTTAAGGCGACATCGATACGGCCACTCTGGTTTAGCACCAGGGTGAACGCAGGATACGCTGTGGTTTGAAATCCCTGCTTTTCAACACGCAGTTCATAATTGCCGACCGGCAATTGCGAGATTCGATAGAGCCCCCCTTCGTTAGTCACGGCCGTATAGGTGATTCCGCGTTCGACGGACGTGGCGGTGACCTTGGCGCCCACAATCGCCGCACCGCTCGGATCGGTAACCGTTCCGTATATCGAAGCGGTGACATCCTGAGCCCACGCCGTATTCACGGCGCAAAACAGCGCAAACAGCGTCACACACAAAATGCTCAACCCCACAGACTGCAGTTTTTTCATGTTAATTCCTCCAAAGCGAGACTCCGGCCATCCATTGGCCTCGCCGCAACGGTTGAAATTTTCTGCACTGCAACCAGCACCCCCAATGCGCTATATGGCCGAATGCTGGATAGCTATATAGCACGATTTTAGGCTTGTCAAGCGAAAAGTAATGATTTATAAGGAATGTGGATGTGGGTATGTATAGCGGTTGGGCCAGGTGATGTATAGCAGTGGTGGTCCGTGCTCTATATCACGGGCGTTCCGTCACCCGATGCCCGATAAGCGCTTATGGGACTGTTCCACGCAGGCTCTTAGCGCTTGGCGACGGGGGATGGTAATTGACGGCGCGCCGCGCAACTGGAACACGGGGATCCAGCGAGTGACAAAAGTTGGCGTTTTTTTCACTCCTGAGACTGCGAGATCGTGCCAATTCGTTAGAGGCCGTTGATAGATTATTGGAGCGAGAATGCCTCCGAAAACTCGAAGTAATGGGCTGCCTGCCTACCAGAGAATTCAAGGCAGTATCCGCAAGCGGATTGACGCCGGAGATTTGCGCACGGGAGACGCGGTGCCCTCGGAGCGCGACTTGGCGAAGATCCATCAAGTGAGCTTGATGACCGCGCGCCACGCGCTGGCCTCGCTGGAGCGCGAGGGGGTTGTCGAACGCCGGCGGGGAATCGGCACGTTTGTCTCGACGCCGAAGATTCACTTCAACAAGCTGATGAGTTACACGGAACAGATGGCCAGCCGGAGCATGACGGCAGTTTCGAAAGTGCTGTTCGCAAAAATTATAGATGACGAGCAAGAGGCGAACGCGAGGCTTTCTCTTTCGCCGAAGAGCGGCGTCATCAAGCTGGAGCGCTTGCGACATGCGGCGGGAGAGCCATTTGCGCTGGAGACCTGTTACCTCTCCGCCGCGCAATTCCCGGGAGTACTTTCGGCTCCGCTGCAGAGGGAATCGCTGTTCGGCATTCTGGAGCGCGATTACAAGGTGGAAATCGGATATTCCGACGAAGAGGTGGACGCGACTGCAGCCGACCCGCGCACGGCTGATCTACTGGATGTGCCGAGACGCGAGCCGCTGCTGCGAATCCGGCAGGTCATCTTTTCCACCAATGGAAAAGCCGTGTTGTACGTTCTGGGCTTTTATCGCTCCGACCGTCACAACCTAGTGATTCGGCGGTTCCGGTGAAGCAAAATTTCGAGGGGTGCGGGAGAAGAGCGGCATGTTAATCTGCCTTTGCTCAAGTGGAATGGGAGCAAATGATCACTTCACGGCCGGTCATAAGATTCGCTGCTGAGCTGGCGGCTGCCGAAAGAGCCAAATGATTCTCGCTGGAGACATTGGCGGCACGAAATGTAATCTCGCCGTATTCGAAGAGCGCGGCTGGTCCCTCCATCTTGCCTTTAAGCGCCGCTATGCCACCCGTGAATTTGCCAGCCTCGGAGAACTAATTGAAAGGTTCTTCGGCGAATGCCGAGCGGAAACTTGCGCAACTCCGGAGGAGAAGATTTCCGCAGCAGGTTTCGGAGTTGCCGGAGCGGTGGTGGATGGCCGCCTGGTGGCAAACAATATCCCGTGGGACCTTACTGCTTCCGCGCTGGCCCGTAACCTGAATCTCGAACTCGAACAACTGACTTTGATCAACGATCTGGTGGCCACCGCCTATGGCTTGGTGCATCTAACGCCGCAAGATTTTCTGGTTTTGAACGCAGGCACTCCGCAGGTCAATGGGAACCAGGCGTTGATTGCGGCCGGCACAGGGCTCGGCGAGGCCATGATCTTCTGGGACGGTTTGCAGTATCGAGCGTCTCCTTCGGAAGGGGGCTCGGCGGATTTTGCGCCGCGAACGGATCGCGAGATTCAGCTTCTGCAATCCCTCAAGAAGCGCCTTGCGCGGGTTTCGTGCGAAGAAATATTTTCCGGACGCGGCTTCCGGAAGCTGCACGAATTTCTCGATCCGCGCGTGGTTCATTCTACGTTTCAAGAGCCGGAAGCCGCATCCGCCAGCGAGATTACGCAGAATGCATTGGCAGGCTCTTGTCCGGTGTGTGTCGAAGCGCTCAATTGGTGGATCGAGGCATTCGGCGCAGAGGCCGGCAATCTGGCGCTGCGAGTTCTCGCGTATGGCGGAGTGTACTTTGCGGGGGGAATCGTTCTTAAGATACTTTCCAAATTGCAGCAGAGCAATTTCTGCCGTTCGTTCGCGGAGAAAGGCCGGCTGAGTTCCGTGCTGTCTAAGATTCCGATCTCCGTCGTTTTAAATGAAGACGCGCCTCTCTTGGGGGCAGCGCACCAGGCCCTCAACACCGTGTGCACTTCCCAGGCTGAGCGGCACGAGATACTGTTCGAGCTAAACCCAGAGCGCGAAGGTCAACCCGCTAGCACAAACCGCGACTGATGCGATTAGCGAGGATGAGGACGGCACGCGGGTCGCGGAGCAGCTTGGCAAGGCGGTGCGGGAGAGTTTTTTCGGTCAGCCAGGAAATCCGGGCCCGCAGAGCCAAAGCTTGTTTGCGCAGAGGCAGATCCGGATCGGCGTCCTTCCACAAGTCGAGGAGACGGCCGAGGGTCTGCTTTGCTTTTTCGCGCTCACCTTTGGCGAGATAATCGGAAGCGAGCGTGTAGTGAGCCGCCAGCCGGAGTTGCTGAGGTTCCCACCCGATCGACAGATTGGGGAGACTCAGAAACTCTTCGTACCAGGTGATGGCATCGTCCGTTTTTCCGGCTTACTGATAGGCACGCTGGATTACAGGCGAAACGATCTTCGTCTGTGGTGCCGAATGAGTCTGCAAGGTGAGGGTCACATTTGCTTCAGCCGCTCGCGGAGGAATGACTTCTTTTTTTAAGATAAACGGTAATTGCGGAAACCGCCCATAAGACTGTGTGAATCGCTAGAATTGGTCGCGGCTGAAGACCAAAACCGATTGACGACTATCGGGCTCCAATCCCTCCAATTTTGCGGCGAGGATAGTAGAAAAACGACTGCCAATTTCTTTAGAGGCTTCAAACCTGCACAAAAGAAAAAACCGGAATCCTGGTTTCGGGCCTTGTGGATCGCAGATTGGTTGCTGGGGGATCAGATTTGAACTGAAGACCTTCGGGTTATGAGCCCGACTTTAACCAGACGTGTCTTTACTTCTCAATGACTTACGTACACGGTTGTTCCGTCTAGTTCACCCGTGTTCTTTGGTAGCTTGTTCCCAATCTGTTCCCGATTTGTCCCCAATTGATGGCGATAAACCCCCAAGACGGCACAAATTTGTTGGGGCACGGTTTCCCTTTTCCAAAAGCGTTCTTGCGACTTCTAGCAGTTTATGGGGTCCGGGGAAGGGGGACGTCGCCCCCTTATCCAGAAAGTGTCGCGATCATGGTCGTTTCGTTCCGGAAACTACGACGGTTGAGAACGGATTAGCTCATGCGTGCGATCGCAGCAGCAGCCCGGAGCCGATCAGCCCTCTCATTCGCTACATAGGACAAGCTAATTCCAAGGGGTTGCAACAAAACCAACGGGTGGTCTTATGTCGCAGAAGCGTCTTCGTTCCGGAGTTTTTCCCTCAGGACTCGGGTGAAAGCGAAGATATTCCAAAATCTCAAGCCACGGATCGTAATCGAATTCCCTGGTATTTCTGCGGCTCTCGCAGACGAGTCGATTGCACAATCGTGATGCGAAAACCTGTGTGAGGCTATCGACACTTCGATCGTTATCCAGTTTCGTCAGCTTACTCTTCCGTTGCAAATGCCATCCCATCTGGGCGTTTGTCGGTCGCGTCCGCTCTTCCAGAGAAATGTCCCGCAAGGATGTACAAAAGAGGACACCGCTAGGATTGTACAAAAAGGGACAGCGCGCCCTCTCAAAAATACCAAGAATGTTGTACCAGCCAAAGAGCAAGAGTCCTTTTTGGAGAAGTTCAGCAGTTATGGTGACAGGCCGAAGTGGATGGCCGCATTTTAGCCAAAAGGAGCACTGGCGTGGGGCGGCGATCTTAAGCCATTCGACGGGGTGGAACGGGGTGGGCATATCGGAACCGCAGAGATAACTCTAAGGAGCAAAAAGTTGTCGAAATCTGCAGGACGCGCAGGCACAGTAAGAGTCTTCATCGCTGACGGCAGTCAACTGAGCTGTCAATTGATGGCGGCGGCGGTACGACGGGGCCGGTACAGGACTAAGGTTGTTGGCTACGCGACTGACGCAGCTGGAATTCGGGAAGGACTCGAGGAGAGCGAGGCCGACGTTGCGGTTATAGGTGCTCGCCTTGAGGAAGAAGCACTGGCTGGTTTCGATGTGACGCGAGAGATAATGGCTTCGCGCTTCAAGCCTAGTGTCATCATAATACTCGATTCGAACAAACCGACGATGGTGGTCGAAGCATTCCGAGCGGGAGCCAGCGGCATATTTTCCCGGGATCAATCGTCTGAACTGCTGTGCAAGTGCATCCATGCAGTACACAAGGGGCAAGTGTGGGCGAGCAGCAAGGAATTGCGCTTCGTGATCGAAGCGCTAGGTCCGGCTCCGGTGGCAAGGTCAAGCGCCATGCGAGGAACGAACTTGCTCACAAAGAGGGAAGAAGGCGTAGTCCACTTGGTAGCCGAAGGTATGACCAATCGCGACATTTCCCAGGAACTGAAACTCAGTGAGCACACCGTCCGAAACTATTTGTTCAGGATCTTCAACAAAGTAGGAACTTCGAATCGACTTGAGCTGGCTCTTTACGCGATCGACCGGCGAGAAGGCCATGAGCAGCAGAGTTCCATGGCTGACCAAGATGAGTCGAATACAAGTGCGAATCAACCTGTTTCCTCAAGGCGGGCCTGATCCGAAGACCCCGCTGCGCGAGATTCATTCATCCGTTTCCACTCATTGTGAACGATCCTCAGTACGGAATTTCGTTAGACGCTGAAGGCCGTGTGAACGGTCGCGAAATATCATGCCGGATTTAATTCTGTCGAATCTCCAATTTGCCGAGGTGAAAAGGCGTGCATGTCAGCGACCTAGTTATTCGCGAGTGTCGATCCAATCCTGCCAATGGCCAGAAAAGTCCCCTTTAGCCCGCGTTCCTATCCTGGCTATGCGGGTACCTCTCTGTATAAAAGTGGACAGATACATTTGTACCTAATGTTGGCGGTCAGCGTCTCAAGACGCTTCGGATAATATTTTGGTGACTTTCCTTCTCTTGTCCGTTCCCGCTGACGTAGCTAACGTGCATGTCGAGAGAGTGGCGGGGGTGCCAGTTGAATCTTGTACGGCCAGCAAGAAAGACACTCCGGTTCCTGCTGCAAACAGCAGTCACATTCTGGTGGACGAATGGGAACGGGGAGCCGCGACAGGGTGAAGGCCGTAGTCGTGACATGAGCGAACACGGCGCGTTCGTTTTTGCATCGTGTTGTCCACCGGTGGGGGCGATTCTGACGCTCAAAATTGATCTAGAAGGAATCCCCGATGAGATCGAATGCCTTCCGGTTGAGGTGGAGGGTGAAGTCCTTCGAGTCGAGAAATGCATCGCCGAGAGGGGAATGCTGACGGGTGGCTTTGCAATTCAATATTGAAGAGATCGTTCGGAACAAAATCGAGGATCGATCTCCCCAGGAATTTGGCAGCGAGAAAGTGCCAAGAGAATTGCGGACGGTTTAAAGCAATGCAACGATTTGGAAGACGAGACCGGCCGTAAGTTTAATGTAATGAAAGGCTTGCAGGATTCTAGACTGTAAGTCACAGGGCGGAGCTTTATGCTTTCTGAGTCAACGGCTACAACTGAGAGTCAACTTTGTGACTCTTCCTGGTATGCGCTCTACACGCGCCATCAGCATGAGAAAATGGTGGATCAAGTTCTAACTAACAAGGGATTTAGCACTTTTCTTCCGCTTTACGCAACCACACACAATTGGAAAGACAGGACCAAAGTCCTCATGCTGCCCCTGTTTCCCTGTTATGTATTTCTCAAAGGGGGCATTGAGCGGCGGCTTCAGATCCTTACCACACCAGGAATTTATGGCCTTGTGTCGAGTGGTGGCCAGCCAGCCGCGATTCCGGCTGTCGAAATCGAAGCGATTCAACGAGTTATCGAGAGCGGCGCGCGCGTAGAAGCGCATCCCTACCTTAAGTGTGGAAACCGGGTAAGGGTCAAGAGCGGGCCGTTAGCAGGAATCGAAGGGATTCTAGTGCGTAAGAAGAATATCTCTCGGCTAGTCTTGTCCGTGGAGATATTGGGGACGGCAGCGGCCATCGAAGTGGCAGCATTCCAGGTTGAGGCAGTAAACGTCCCGCAAAAAATGGATTCCAGGGCCGAGTCCGGAGCCGGTTTGCGACAGACCCCAGACGCTGAAGCTAGCGCTCTAGCTTAAGTGATGAAATGCCCGGCAATGCAAAAGAGCTGAAACAGATTGGGATGCCAGAGTCCGAGTAGAAGCGAGAGTTGCACACGAGGATGTCATGAGAAAGTCGTGGTATTTACCGGCAGCAATATGGCTAGCGTCGTTTTCGATTTGCGTGCGGGCTGACGGACAGGCGCGAAAAGACATCAAGACCGAGAGCGGCAAGGTGCTGACGGCGGGTAATGTAAGTTCGCCGCCAAAGGCAGCGACTGAAGATCCAAACTACTCCATCGCCCCCGAGGACGTTCTCACCATCGACGTGTGGAAGGAGCCAGAAATCTCCCGGACTGTGCCGGTGCGCAGAGATGGCAAGATTTCTCTGCCACTGCTAAACGACTTGCAGGCGGCGGGCTTAACTCCCACCCAGCTTGGTTCTGAGATCGTAGAAAAGCTACGCGCCACAATTGTGCATCCAGAGGTGACCGTGATCGTGGCGCAGATGAGCAGCCTGCGGATTTATATTCTGGGTCAAGTAACTCGAGGGGGAGCTTATCCGCTAGTGCCGAACATGACAGCGATGCAGGCCCTCTCGATCGCTGGAGGATTCACCCCATATGCGAACTTGAAGAAGATCTACATCATGCGCAGCGAAAACGGGCAGAACAAAATGTTTCCAATGAATTACAAGGAAGTGGTCCGCGGGCACAAGACCGAACAAAATATTCAACTGAAACCTGGCGATACGATTGTCGTGCCGTAGGGAAGAGCATGCTGAAACTGATTCGCATTCACGGTTGGGCGCTCCTCGCGCTGATTTCATGTGCGCCCTTAGCCCAGGCACAAGGAACGGGTCCGGCCAAGCCAGAATCGGGTGAACAACCTGTGGCGCCTTATACGCCGCCCTTGCCGGCCGGGAGCACCAGCCTACTGGCTCTGGGCACGAGTGGAGAAGTGCAAGGGCCCCCCGACGACCGGCCTTTAAGCGGTGTGCAGCAACAGACTCTGGGTCCGAATTCAGGCGCGAGCAACTTCCTTGCGCCGAGCTTTAGCGCAATGTCGCAGCTGGCGACGAATTCTTTCGGGCCAGGTTCTGGCGGGCCAACAGATTTCAACTATCTGCTCGGCACGCTGGATTTGAACCGCGCGTCAGATCGCTCCGAACTGCTTGTGCACTATACGGGTGGCGGGATGTTCTCGTCGTATTTTAACTCGGCAATCCAAGACCTGGAGTTCTCTTACAACTTCAAATGGCAGCGCTGGTCGCTACTAGTGGGCGACGGAGTCAGCTATCTCTCGGAATCGCCTTTTGGATTTGGAGGCGTGGGCGGGCTGGACTTCCTGAGCGGCAATTCACCGTTCGGCCCCGGCGGGTTTCTGAGTTCAATTCTGGGTCCCAACCAGACAATTCCAACGATAATGGTTCCGAGGGTGAGCAATACAGCGATTTCGCAGATAGAATACAAGCTCAGTCCGCGTGCTTCGTGGACCGCGTCCGGCTCTTATGCGACGCTGGATTTTCTGGGTGTGGGCTACATCAACAGCGCCGAAGCGCTATTTCAGACAGGCTACAACTACTCACTTAATCCGCGGAGCTCGATCGCGGTGATCTATCGCTTCGATGACTTCCGATTCACCCAACTTCCTCAGGTTATCGAGAACCACGTTGTGCAGCTTGGCTATGAGCGCAATGTCACCGGAAGATTAAACTGGCATGTGGCAGCCGGTCCGAGCGTGGTGATGCTGCGCGGAGCGCTGACAGGTTACGGGAACCAGGTGTCATGGGCTTTGGATGCCGCGCTCGATTATAAAATGAATCGCACAACTATACTGCTTAGTTATGACCATCTCGTGACTGGGGGAGGCGGAGTGCTGGTTGGGGCGCAGACGGGGCTGGTACAGGCGACCATAGACCGAAAACTGAGTCCGAGGTGGCAAGGTTCGGCATCGCTGGGTTACGCAACAAGTGGAAGCCTGATACCGCTGAGCGCGAACTTGGCCAACGAAAGACTCAGCTCCTGGTATGCCGTGGCTCGACTCGATCATCAATTCCGTCCTGGAACGGCGTTTTTTGTGAGTTATGAGGCACAGCTGCAGGCCGTGAACACCGGCGCTTGCACCACTCCGAATTGTGGGACCAACACTATCACCCATGAGATTTCAGTTGGGTTCAACTTTGGTCTGCGACCGATCTCCATGCGATAGCCGGAGCGAGTAACACGAAGAGCAGACGCAAACCATTGAACCGGGGATCATGCGCGACGTTCTGGCCGGCCGCGCCCCCCGGCCGTTGAACGAAAAGCTTGAGCCAATGGAAAGGCAGAGGCCTTGTCCCATTGGGTAAAAAGAACGTGTTTACGGAGAGGCAAACTAATGTCTGACAAATTGGAGGAGCGGGTTCCGCGGGGCTGGGAGGAGTATCTAGCCATCGTACTGCGACGGCGTTGGTGGATATTGCTTCCCCTGTTTCTGACTTGGCTAGCGGTATGGGGAATGAGCTGGTTTTTGCCGACCACCTACACGTCGGATGCTCTGATTTCCGCGGAACAGGAAAAAGTCTCCGACCAATACGTCTTGGAGAACGTCAATGTGAATCTCCAAAATCGTTTGCAGAGCACAACGCAACAGGTTCTGAGTTATGCGAGCCTACAAGCAATCATAAAGCGCTTTAAGCTTTATGCAACGCCACCGCGGCTGAGCAGTTTTTTCAAGCCCAAGGATCCAGTCGATCAAATGCGGGGGGACATTAAGATTGAGCTCGTGGGGGCGCCTGGGTACCGCGGAGAGTTTTTCACGTTCAGGATTCTTTACTCGGCGGATACGCCGGAAATAGCACAGCAGGTAAATAGCGAGCTCACGTCTCTGTTCATCAACGAAAATGTCAGGGCCCAGCGGCAACTTTCGGAAAATACGACCGCTTTTCTGGACAGCGAACTGGCGGATGCGCGGGCGAAAATGGAAGAACAGGAAGCGGCAGTCTCAGCGTTCAAGGCAAAACACGCGGGAAACCTGCCAGGCCAGTTGCAAAGCAACGTCCAAATCCTGGCGGGCTTGCAAGCAGAGTTGGCGAGCACGCAGCATGCCCTGGACACTTCCAGGCAACAGAAGATTTATCTGGAATCACTTCTGCAGCAATATCAATCGGCGCAAGCGAGCATGGGTGAAGACTCGGACGCGATATCAGCGCAAGCGATCGACAAGGAATTACAGGATTTGCGGCTGCAACTCCAAAACCTGCGTACGCGGTATACCGACGGCCATCCCGACATCGTAGCGCTTAAAGACGAGATCGCCAGGACCGAGACGCTGAGAAAGAAGAACGACGCGGAAATCACTTCCCATCAGCGTGCCGCGAAGTCAAAAGGCCCAGTCGATTTCACCGCCGCAGAAGGAGTGCAACGAGGCACCCCTACGGCAGTTATGCAACTCCAGAGCCAACTTAAGGCCAATCAATTGGAGATCCAAAACGAGCAAGAACACGCGAAGGAACTTGAGGCGCAGACGACCGTGTACCAAGGTCGGCTGAATTTGACTCCGGAAACAGAGCAAGATCTGACCACCGTCTCCCGCGGGTATGATGAAGCAAAATTTAATTACAACTCGCTCCTTCAGAAACAGACGCAGTCACAGCTTGCCACGAGCCTCGGGCAGCAGCAACAGGGTCAACAGTTCCACATCATCGATCCGCCAAAGTTGCCGGACAAGCCTTCGGCCCCCAATCGTTTCCTTATCAGTATTGTCGGGTTGGCACTGGGAACCGTGCTCGGCTTGGGGATTGCCACCTTTCTTGAATTAACCGACGTGCGCTTCCGACAGGAGAAAGATTTGGAAGGAATTCTGCCTGCTCGAATGCTGGTCGGCATACCCCGCTTGAGCACGCCCCAAGAGGAGCATGCTCGACTTATCTCACGGTATATAGAGTATGGCGTCTTGATGGTAATGGCGTTATTAATCTTCACGGGCAACCTCTACGTGTATTACAACGGGTGAGTGCCGTAACTGCTTGTAGTAAATGCATTTCAAAATCAGGAATGGAAACCAAATGAGCGGATTATTTGAAGGTTGGAACAGAGCGACGGTACCGCAAAACCACTTGGATCCGGTTCCACTGGAATGGGTTCCGGCTGACCGGGTTGTATCTGAGCCCCGGGAAGCGGCGGAGGTGTCGAGCATTGCGATGCCGGAGGCCAGCGGGTCCAGAGGAACCGTTGAGCCCGAGAATAAGTTCGAGACTGAGAAGGCTCGGTCAGTCTTGGTGCAGCCGCCGCAGACATCTCGATTAGTTGCGTGGACTGTTCCCAATGGTCTGGGCGCCGAGAAATTTCGAGCCCTGGCTGTACGGCTAAACGACATACGCAGGAAACATCAACTTACCTCGTTGCAAGTGACCAGTAGCGTCATCAACGAAGGCAAGTCGTTTGTGGCTGCGAATCTGGCTGTGACGCTCGCCAAGTACTCCGGATTCAAGACGCTGTTGATTGAAGGAGATTTGCACCGGCCGACGCTGGGGTCGATGTTTGGATTGAAGGACTTGCAGGGGCTCGGCGATTGGTGGTCGAGACGAAATCAGGATCTCGACCGTTACCTGCTGCGATTCACTGGCACGGCGCTTTGGTTTCTACCTGCCGGCAAGGCCTGCGACCGGCCTTCCGATATCCTGGGTTCGGCTCAACTCGCGGAAGCTTATGCACAGTTGGCCGGCCGATTCGATTGGATCATCGTAGATTCGACCCCGATGCTGCCAGTCATCGACGCCAACCTCTGGTCGCGCTTGGTGGACGGTACGCTTCTTGTGGTCCGGGAGGGAGTGGCGCCACTCAAGGCCTTGAAAAACGGCTTACAATCTCTCGACAATCCGAAGTTAATCGGTGTAGTGGTTAATGAGGCTTCCGAATTCGATCAGGTCGATTACGACGGTCAGTATTATGGCACCCGAAATTACGGAGACAATCGCTCGAAGAAACCAGGGTAGGTTAGCAGCTGTAAGGAAATGGACTACTCGCACTGGATGAAAGTTACGATCGCGCTGCGGCCCATCCTTTGCAACGCAAACGGCCCGCATAGGACTTCCAAAGGCGCGCCCTCAATCCGCGAAAAAAGAATTCCTTAGAATTTGCTTCAGTGTGTTTGTTTGATTGGGCCGAGTCCGATGTCGTTCTCACTATTCCCGGCTGTTAATTATCTTCTGTGGGTAAGTGTGCGGGGCCGCGTGCGACCTCTTTCCCAGGAGAATGCGATGTCCGTCAAATCACTGGACAACCCTTGGCGGACAGTTGGCGACCTAACCGTGGAGGAAAGTCCTTCCGAGGAAAGTGCGAGGACGGGCAAATGGGTCGCCGCCCTGTCGCTAGCCACATTGGTGTTGGTTATGTACGCGTCAGTGCTCGGTTCGCTGGCGCGACGATGGTGGCACGATCCGAATTATGGTCACGGATTCTTTGTTCCGGTGTTTGCGGGCTATGTTCTATGGCGTGGGCGCGACGGTTGGCGCGCATTGCCTTTCAAGCCGAGGAATTTCGGTTTAGCGATCATGCTATTCGCTATCGGGCTACGCGTTCTTGGGACGCTGGGCGCCGAGATGTTCATCGCCCGGCTGTCCTTGGTGATCTTGATCTCTGGAATCGTCCTATTCCTGGCCGGTTCCCACGTGTTGAGGTCGATTGCCTTTCCGATCGGCTATCTGCTCTTTATGATCCCCTTGCCCGCAATCGTCTATTACCAGATGACAATTCCTCTTCAAATGTGGGCATCACGATTGGGGGCAAGCGGGCTGGTGGCGCTCGGTATTCACACCGTGCGAGAGGGGAATCTGCTCATACTCCCGAACTGCACGCTGAATGTCGTCGAAGCATGCAGCGGAATCCGCTCTCTGCTTTCTTTGCTGGCCGCGGTTGTCGCCTACGGATATTTGGCAGAGCCGAGTACGTGGAAACGCAGCGTGTTGGCTGTCGCGAGCATTCCAATTGCGATCGTGACGAACGGGCTGCGTCTCGTCGCGACAGGGGTGCTCAGTTACTACTTCGGGCCGAGTGTGGATTCCGGAGTTGTCCATTTAGCTCTTGGCCTGGGCTTCTTCGTGCTGGCTTTTCTTTCGATTCTGCTTGTCCATAAATTGCTTCGCTTGCCTTCGGAATCTCAAAAGCCCGTACAGGTGTCTCCATGACGTTGCTGCGAGCTTCCGTCGCCGCAGTGGTATTGGTAGGAGGAATCTTGGCGACGCATAGCTTCAGACCGAAGGGTGCCGCCGGGTTGCAGCGGCCATTGCGAGAATTCCCGTCCGCCATCGGCCTTTCGCACGGTGAGAATCGTCCGTTCGAGACGGAAGTCGTGCATGCAATCGGCGCAGATGATTATCTGAACCGAGTATATCTGGGAAGTACACCTCCAATTGAACTCTATATTGGCTATTACAGAGACCAACGCTCGGGTGAAAGAATTCATTCTCCCAAGAATTGTCTTCCGAGCTCCGGGTGGGAGCCAATTCATTCCAGTCGTGTCCAGATCGGTACTGCGGACGGAGTTCCTGTCGTGGTGAACGGATACCTGGTGGCACAAGGAAGGAAGCGGGATATGGTCCTCTATTGGTACCAGTCACACGGACGGGTCGTTGCCAGCGAATACTTGGCTAAGTTTTTGCTGATTGCAGACGGATTGAAGAACAGACCGACCGATGGAGCGATGGTCCGTATCTGGACAACCGCTGCAGATGGCGAAACGAGCGCCCAAGCGCGGGCCGTGGATTTCGCGCAACGCGTCTATCCACAGCTCGAGGAATTCCTGCCAGATTAGCAGCTTGCCGGTCCATATGTATCAGTGAATATGCAAGTTATCCCGGTTATCCGTTAGGAAAAGCTTTTCCCCAGATGAGGCAGCGCTCAACCACGTCCCTAGGTCTGGCGGAAAGTAAAGTTCAGCCTCGATTCTAATTCATTGCAGATAGACACAAGGATGGTACGCCCATGAGAAAGATAAGCCAGCTCTTCAATTCAATTCTCGATTGGACCGCAGCCAGATGGATATTAAGGATGCGTCCACAGAAATGGATTCTTGGGCTCTCTCTTGCCGCAGCTCTATTGAGTTGGGGCTGCCCTAAACAGGATCCACTTCAAGCCTTTAACCCCCCGGCGACTCCCATTGATCAGGGGCCAGCCCCTGTCCCGGAGCCGGCGACGGCGCTTTTATTCGGGGCAGCACTGTTGATCGGCGGAGCTATTGTCCGACGGCGGCGCAATGGCGGACACAAATAAATTACTCTTGTTAGTTCGGCATGGAAGCTTCGGCTCCCCCATGTCCCGTATGCCTTGGAGTGTTCCTTGATCCGTCTCTTGAATGCCTACATCCCGAAACGGACGCTTCTGCTAGGGATTTCAGAAGCGTGTTTAATCTCTCTCGCGCTTGTGGCGTCCGCATTGGCGCGGCTAGGCGCGGGAGAAGCCAGCTTCATGCTTACCTATCAATACGGCGCTGTGAAGATTCTATTCGTAGCAGTTGCCTTTCTGACGTGCATGTATTATTTCGACCTTTACGATTCCACGATTGTAAGCAACCGGCGCGAGGCACTTGTTCGTCTCATCCAAGTGATGGGCGTTGCGTACCTCGCATTAGGCCTTGTCTATTACCTATACCCGCCAGTGAAATTGGGCCGTGGCATCTTTCACATCGGTTTCCTTCTTGTCGGGATTTCGCTGCTGCTCTGGCGAAGGCTGTTTTCGGTCATCAACAACACGCAGGGGTTTGCTGAACGCGTGATGATATTGGGTGAGGGCCCGCTGGCTGAATCTCTCCTGCGCGAAATTGAAACGCGGCCTGAGCTGGGAATTCGCGTCGCGAGCCGCGCCCAGATGCGCGAAATTGGGAACAATCCTAACGATCGCGGGCGCCTTGAAATGCCGGTCGCTCTCTTGCAGCACAGCTTCTGCGAGGACCTTGCAGTAAGCCGTCCCATCCGCGGGATCGACCGAATCGTCGTGGCGATGGAGGAACGTCGCGGGAAGCTGCCGGTTGATTTGCTGCTATCCCTGAAGAATCGTGGAGTGCAAGTTCAAGATGGAAATGACGTCTATGAGTCGATTACTGGAAAAGTTCCCATCGAATCCATCCGCCTGAGCTGGCTGCTTTTTTCGCCCGGCTCTTCTGCTTCGCGCCTGTTCCTAATTTACAAGCGGTTTGCGTCCGCGGTCATTTCGATTGTCGGATTGTTACTTACCCTGCCGCTTCTGCCGTTCATCGTTCTAGCCATCAGGGTTAGTTCGCGGGGGCAGGTGCTGTACTCGCAGAGCCGCGTGGGACGAGATGGGGTGGTCTTTCGTTGCTACAAATTTCGCACAATGCGCTCTGACGCAGAGGCAGATACTGGGCCGACCTGGGCGAAGGACGACGATCCTCGGATCACGCCGGTAGGCAAATTTCTTCGCATGACCCGCATGGATGAGATTCCGCAACTATGGAACGTGTTGAGGGGCGACATGAGCCTCGTCGGTCCGCGTCCGGAACGGCCTGAGTTTGTCGAAGGGCTCAATCAAGAGATTCCTTACTACCACTTGCGACACTCCGTTCGTCCGGGGATTACGGGGTGGGCTCAGGTTCTCTACAAGTACGGGAGCACGGTCGAGGATGCCAAGGAAAAATTGCGTTATGACCTCTATTACATTAAGAACGCGTCCGTGGGGCTGGACCTGCTGATCCTCTTTAACACGATCAAGATTGTACTTCTGGGACGTGGCGCCAAGTGACGCCTGCTCTCGCTTCACTGCGCTAACCGTTGCCGGTTCCCTCCAGGAACGACGTAATAGGCCTCGCTAGCGATTCAGTACGACTAAATAAACTCATAAAAGTGGCCGTCTCCTCATGGGATTCGCACTCACCATTCTCTACATCGTAGTTACGATTATCTCGCCGGAGCAGTTCGGAAAGGCATGGGCCAGCTATCACGCCTTGATGTACCTCGCCGGGATTACAGTTTTAGCTTCTCTACCCAGCTTGGCCACCTACAAGTTTTGGAAATCGTCGGTACAGACATTTCTGCTTCTCGGGTTTATCGGCGCGATTTCTTTGTCAGAGGTGGCCAACGGATGGCTAGGCGGTGTTCTCGAAAGCTGGCGAGTCTTCCTGCCGAGCGCGGCGGTCTTTTTCTTCATTGTCGTAAACGTGACGACAATTCGAAGGCTAAAGATTGCCACACTGGCCACAGTCGCATCCTGCCTCATTGTTACCGTGGAGGCACTCTGCGGATATTACGCGGGCTTTCAAGGAGAGATGTTCATCTTAAGGACCAATATCTACTCTCCGCACGACGACGTGATAGGGCAATTGGCTCGAATCCGCGGCGCTGGCTTCTTGAGCGACCCGAATGACCTTGCACAAATTCTCTTGATTGCGCTTCCGCTCGTCTTTATCGCGTGGCGGCGAGGACGCATGGCTACCAATTTCCTTGTCGTGCTCTTGCCGGCTGCCTTGCTGCTATGGACCACTTTTCTTACACACTCGCGCGGTGGATTGCTCGCCCTCGGTGCCGTCGCGCTTATGGCAGCCCGGAAAAAAATAGGAACGACTGCGTCCACGGCGCTGGCCGCCATATTCATCTTTGGCATGCTAGCCCTGGACTTCACCGGGGGCCGTGGGATCTCCGCGGCGGACGGAGCGGACCGGCTGGAAGCATGGGCCAACGGACTGGAAATGTTCAAGAGCGCTCCGTTGTTTGGAATCGGATTCAATAACTTCACGGACCTCTATGAGATCACCGCGCACAATTCCTTCGTCCTTTGTCTTGCCGAGCTTGGATTGTTGGGGAGCACGTTGTGGATGGCATTACTCGTTACAACGACGATGGGCCTGAACAGTGCTCTTGGAGTGCAAAAGAGAAGAGCTCCGAACAGATCCTGGGGGCTCTTGGACCTTTTTGAAGCGAGTTGTATCAGCCGCGCCGGGGCGCTGGCTACAGATCCCACGCCTTTGGCAGGAACTATCAGTTTGAATTACATATATCCGTGCGAAGTGCTGCCCGGAATGGCTGGCGGCAGCGCTACGGCGACCCAGATGAGGTCGGACCTTGGTACGGCAACGACTGTACCGCAGCAGTGGGTTGCGATTATGCGTCTGGCATTGGTTTCGTTTATGACGAGCGCCTGGTTCTTATCGCGCAGCTACACGACAACGATGTATTTGGTTTTGGGGCTGGCCACCGTTACGATCGCGTTGCACCGCGACTCCAACAAATTACGTGACCGCGGCCACTGGATATTCTCCACTCTGACGCTCGAGGCCACGATGATCTTGGTGATTTACTGCCTAGTTCGCCTCCGACACTGAAAATCACAGACCGAAATAACACGTCCGAGGCCGCCAGGGCGGCGCTGCTCCGGCTGCAATCAATGCCGATAAGTCCTCTGCCAGGCAAGGTCAAACAGTTTCTACCCAGCTCAAGCGCTGTATTGCCGCAGTAACATGCTCCAAACACAAGGGTGATGAGATGAGTGGTACACATGTATATGCCTATGTCTTCTGGTGTGCCGCATTTCTTATGCTCTATATCTACGCCGGATATCCATTGTGGATCTACTTCCGCAGCCGCCTGCATCCGCGACCGCAGCGGCAAGGATCGTTGCTTCCCACGGTCAGCATCATCGTTGCTGTCCACAACGGTGCGGCGATGTTGCGGCAGAAAGTCGCTCACCTGCTGTCCCTGGATTATCCGCAAGATCGAATGGAAATCGAGATTGTGTCCGACGGGTCGACGGATGGGACGGAAGACATTCTCAAGGAGTTCCGAGACCCGCGGGTCAAGTGCTTCCGATGCTCCGAGCATTGCGGCAAGGCGGAGGCTCTGAACATAGGAATGCAGAGCGCAACTGGCGAAATCCTGCTATTCCTTGACATTCGTCCCTGGATTGAAAATAACGCCCTTCAATTATTGCTCAGTAACTTTGCCGATCCTCAGGTGGGATGTGTTGCCGGCGAATTAGTGCTGCGCGATGATGGCCACGACGCGGGCGCCAAAGCCGTTGGAGGCCTCTACTGGCGATACGAGCAGTGGATTCGCAATTGCGAGGCAAAAGTCGATTCGCCGCTCGGGGTTTACGGCGGATTTTATGCGATTCGCCGCAAACTGGCCAGCGCTCTCCCGGCAGGAGCAATTCTGGACGATATGCTGCAGCCTCTAAGTGTGATTCGCCAGGGGTATCGGTCAGTATTGGACCTGCGTGCGCGAGTCTATGACACCTGGCCTAAGAGTTTGCGCGGAGAATTTCATCGCAAGGTCCGAACACTTGCGGGCAACTTCCAACTGCTACAACTGGCGCCATGGTTGCTGTCGCGGCAGAATCGACTGCGGTTCGAGTTGATCTCGCACAAGCTCATGCGTCTGCTGGTGCCGGTCCTGCTGGTGATGCTTCTAATCAACAGCGCATTGTTGGCAAACCATTCGTTGTTTTATGCGGGCGCTCTTGCGGCGCAGATCGTCTTTTATGTCTTGGCAGCCCTGGGCTCGGTGCGTGGTATTCCAGTCGTGAGGCGAATAGCCGCTCCGGCGAGTGCCTTCTGTATGTTGAACGCGGCCGTCGTAGTGGGCTTCTACAAGTTCCTGTTTACCCGGGGGCCACTCTGGAAAATATGGAGCTCTGGGGAACCCGCTGCGTTTGCAGCGGATGGAAACCAGGGCACGGATTGGAACTCAACGATGGTCAGCCTGCGCTTACAGGATCAACTTCGAGACCAAAGGATGACACGATGAGGTTGAAAGTGACGGTAGTTACGCCGATTTTCCCTATCCCAGCCCAACCGTACCGCGGACACTCAGTTTATGAGATCGTTTTGGCACTCTCAAAACGTGCTGATGTAAACGTCATTTGTCCCTTCCCGCGCTACCCTAAATGGTTCCAGCCGCATTTCGACTATCGCCCTCCTGACTTGTCCTATTCTCCGCCTGGGGTCGTTGCACGGTACTTCGAGTATCCAGCGTTACCTGGCTTGACGAGAGCTATCAACGGTTTTGTTTGCGCAAAGTATCTGGAGGCATATTTCCGCGAGTGCCCGCCGGATGTTGCCTGCAACTTCTGGCTATACCCTGAAGGCTACGCCACCGTCGCTGTGGCGCGCAGGCTTGGCATTCCAGCCGTCATCGGCTCCATTGGCTCAGACTTGAATCGCTTTGTCGGCCCCGCTTCCAGATGGCTGACGAGACTTGCGATGAAGCGGGCAACATTCGTTGTAACCAAGAGCGAGCACCTGCGCCAGCGAGCCATCCAGATGGGTATCAGCGCTTCGAAGATCCGGACGATCCGGAATGGCTGTAATCCAAGCGTCTTTCATTTGCGAGACCGACAGGCAGCGCGCGCGCAGCTAACCATTGACGATAAGGCCGAACTCGTGTTGTTCGTGGGGCGGTTGGATACCGCTAAGGGCATCGAAGAATTGCTCGAAGCCTTTGCGTCCCTTGCAGGCCGCCGTCCAAACCTGCGACTGGCATTTGTTGGCGACGGGCCGGGTGGCGGGCATTTGCGAAGCAAAGCCAAACATCTTGGGCTGGCAGACCGAATCACTCTGAAAGGTGCCTGTTCTTCGCAGGCGGTGGCCCAGTGGCTCGCGGCTGCCAATGTGCTCGCTTTGCCCAGCTACAACGAGGGATACCCCAACGTCGTCATTGAGGCCCTCAGTTGCGGGCGCCCGGTGATTGCGACGAATGTGGGTGGAATCCTCGAACTTGTCAATGAAGAGTCCGGGATTTTAATTGCTCCAAGAGATTCGCGAGCACTTGCCGACGCAATTGAAAAGGCGATGGACAAGCGTTGGGATGAACATTCCATCTCGGAAAAATTTCGCAGGGGTTGGGATGAAGCCGCCGACGAATTGCTTCGCATATGTGAGCTGGCATTGCAACAACGAAGAGAGAAACGGCAGCTGCCGGCTAAAGCTACGACTGTGTTGAGCCGGTGAGTCGGCGCACATCAAACTAACCGCGCGATCATGCAACTAATTCACAATTCGCAAATTTGGGGCCCCTCTTACATCAGGCAGCGGCTGCGGCAGATTACGCAGCGGGCCGCGCCTCCGCTTGAGCGTATTTGGGTGACCATCGCGGACCATTACGAACCTAAGTGGCGGCGCGCTGATCTAAGCACCGCACAGTCACGGGTCGCTCTATGGCGGGCTGCTTGGCCACAGATTGCGCGGCGATGTAAGCCTGACTCTGTTGGCAACACGCCTCGGTATACGTTCTTCTTTCCTGAAGAGGAATATCATCCGACCCTTATGGAACCTCTGGCGGAAATGGCTCGTCAGGGGATAGCGGACGTGGAGGTCCATCTTCATCACGATGGAGAAGGCCGCGAGAACTTTATTGACCGCATCAGCAGTTTTTGCAGCGTATTGGACAGCAAGCATGGTCTGCTCCGCAAGCGCGGTGGAAAACTGTCTTTCGGATTCATCCACGGAAACTGGGCCCTGGACAACTCGCGGCCCGACGGGCGGTTGTGTGGCCTCAAGGATGAGATTCGAGTGCTGCGAGACCTCGGTTGTTATGCAGATTTCACCATGCCGTCCGGCGATTCTCCAACCCAAGCTCGTTTGGTGAATACGATTTACTACTGCAATGGTGATCCGGATCGGCCGAAGTCGTACGACGCGGGTGTCCCCATCACGCCTGGCGGTGGCGTCGAAGGTGACCTACTCATCATTTCGGGGCCTCTCGGGATGCGATGGAGAGACCGTTGGCTCCCCCGGCTGGAAACAGGCGAGGTCCGCTACGGAAATGTGGCGACCCCATATCGCGTAAGGCGGTGGGTGGAGTTAGCTCCGAGGATCGGAACCGATAGTTTCATCAAGTTATTTACCCATGGAGCTCAAGAACGCAACTCCTCAGCCTTATTGCACGGCGTACTGGAGTCAGCATTCAACATGTTGGTTGAAGAAGCGGACCGGCGTAGGTGCGCGGTTCATTTCGTCTCCGCGTGGCAGATGTATCTCGCGATTGAAGCCATCGGGCAACGCCGCGATCCCCTGGGTGCGGAGCACAGCGGCCAGATCGATCGGGTCGGCGCAGGTAGCGGTAGGAATTGATGCTCAATATTGGCATTGTTGGCTGCGGGAAAATCGCTGACGGGCACATTGAGGAAATTCAAAAACTCGGATGTGCGCGCGTGATGGCGGTGTGCGACCTTGAGCCCATCCTGGCGGAACAAATTGCGCTTCGCTACTCCGTGCCGCATCAGTACACGGATTTCGATCGCATGCTCTCCGAGCAACGGCTCGACGTAATTCATATTGCCACTCCACCCCACTCTCACTTGCAGTTGGCACAGAAGTCCGCTGCGGCCGGTTGCCATGTTTTTCTCGAAAAGCCGCTCGCCTTGAACGCGACAGATGGGCGGCGCCTAATCGAGTGCCTGGACAAAACTAATCGAAAGATGACTATCAACTACTGGTACAACTTCGAATCGCCCGCTCTTTCTCTAAAAGAATTCGTCGCTAAAGGAAACTTAGGCGACCCGATACACATCGAGAGTTATTACGGATATGACTTGGCGGGGGGATTTGGCCAGGCATTGCTCTCCGACGATCGTCATTGGGTTCATCAACTACCGGGCAGGTTGTTTCAAAATATCATCGATCACGCTATTAATAAAATTACGCCATTCCTTCCCGACGAACCGGTGGAAATCATCGCCCGTGCCTACCGCCGCCGGCCTTTGAACGGTGACCGTACCGATGACGTTCTCGACGAACTGCGCGTGATGGTCCTTGCCGGTGGCATGTCCGCGTACGTTACTTTCTCTTCGCACGCGCGGCCAGTTGGCCATTTTATGCGTGTCTATGGCACCAAAAATACAGCCCACATCGATTTCGCGCTTCGCAGCATGACGGTTGAGAAAAAACAGACCGTGCCTGGGGCGTTGGGCCGTTTGCTGCCGCCGTTTACGTCAAGTTGGCAGACTCTGCGCCAGGCGACGCAAAATGTCCACGCGTTTGCCGGATCACGATTCCATTTTTTTGAGGGGATGAACAGGTTAGTGTCGCTGTTTTACGAAAGCATCCTGCACGACACTCCAGTGCCGATCCCCTACAAGGAAATGTTGCGCGTATCGCAAATCATGGATGAAATCTCCGCGCAGGTTTACCCGGTCGCGATGGCATGAAGATACTCGTTACTGGCGCCGCCGGTTTTTTGGGAACGGCTCTGATCGAGCGCCTCCTTGCCCACGGGTACACCGATATCCGCTGTAATGTGCGCCGACGGGCCGATATTCCCAAGCTAGACGCGCTGCTGGGGCAGCTTTTGAACACTAGTCTTGATTATTGCGTCGGAAATCTGAGGTATCGCGAGGATGCCGCCCGAGCAGTGGATGATGTGCAACTCATTTTCCATCTTGCCGCGGGAAAGAAGGGAACTGCCGCAGATCTTTTCCTCAATTCCGTCGTAGCTTCCAGAAATCTGCTGGATGCAGTTGCAGATCGCAAGCCGATGCGCATAGTTCTGGTGAGTTCGTTCGGCGTATACGGAGTGGCTGGCCTCGGCCGTGGGGCACGGGTGAACGAGCAGACAGCGCTCGAACCCCACCCCGAGTGGCGCGATCATTACTCTTACTCCAAACTGCGCCAAGAACAACTGTTTTGGGAATACCGGGAGCGCAACGGTTTCGAACTGGTGGTTCTGCGACCTGGCGTTATCTATGGTCCTGACGGCGGTCATTTTTCAAACCGCGTTGGGTTGACGATTGGAAACTGGCAGTTGCACTTCGGTGGAAGCAATTTGCTTCCGTTGAGTTACGTCGACAATTGCGCGGAAGCCGTAGTGGTTGCCGGCACCCATCAGTGCGCCGCGGGGCAGGTTTATAATGTGCATGACGATGACTTGCCGACTTGCCGCCAATATTTGCGGGCCTACAAGAAACACGTCACGAAGATTCGCTCCATTTCCGTACCTTACTTTGGTGTGAAGTTACTTTCTTCGATGGTCGCGAAGTACAACCGCTATTCAAAGGGACAGTTGCCGGCAATCCTCACGCCGTACAAAGCGGCAAGTCAGTGGGGCGGAAATCGTTTCGACAACTCCAAGCTGCGTTCTATCGGGTGGAAGCAGTTGGTGTCCACGGACGAAGGCTTGCAACGGTCGTTTGCGGCGTTCCGAACAGGACTGGATGCCGGCAGATTTAAAAAAGCAATTCTGCCGACCATGACGGAGAATCCGGCAGATGCCTCAACCGAGGAGTTGCGTGGGATCTCGGCGGAGTTTGTAATAGGTGCCGTGCTGGGGCCAGACTCCTTTGACAGCCTCGAACACTTGTTCGTTGCATTCTTGAATCTGCGTCAGACTGGACGACCCGCCAAACTGGTCTTTTTTGCCGCACGCGATCCGCAACAACTCGCCGGTCAGGCTAGAATTCAGGCGCTTCTGTCGGACCTTCAGTCGGCCGTTCGGTGGGTGCCCGATGATTTGACCGCTCCTGGTTTGCTGCAGGGATGCGATGTCCTGGTTTCGCTCCAAGATGGGGTACCGCTCTCAGTGCTACAGGCCATGTCTTCCCGTATTCCAATCATTACGACGGCTATCCGCGTTCCAGAAGCTCTCCGAACTCAGCCAACGGTCACATTCATCCAACCGGGCGATAAGCTGGGTTTACAAGCTGCGTTGGAGCGGTTGTTTGAGCAGCCGAGGCGAAAGTCGGCTCTTGGCTCAGCCCCCGAAGAAAACATCGCAAAGCACTACAGTGATACCTATTTGTGGCGCGAAAATGGTTCGCCAAGCGCGAATGGGAAAGCGACGACGGGGCACGCGCTGATCAAGAAAGCGCTGTTCAGTGCCGTTCCCAACAAACAATTACTTCACCACGGGAATCGAAACCTGACGCAGATAGCCTTAACAGTTGATGACGGGCCGGATCCAGTCCATACCCCGCGGATGCTAGACATCTTTCGAGATCATGCAGTGAAGGCTACGTTCTTTGTTGTGGGGGGAGCCGCCGAGCAGTATCCGGAACTCGTGCTGCGGATGAAGAAAGAAGGGCACGACGTCGGTAGCCACTCCTATAGCCATCCGTACTTCCACCGGCTTTCCTGGTCTGGCGCCATTCGAGAAATAGGAATGACCGGTTGGGTTCTGGACCGTATCCTGGGAGAGAAATGCAAGCTCTTCCGGCCGCCACACGGCAAATTGTCACTCCGCAGCCTCATCCCAGCTTGGGCAGCTGGCCAGCAAGTGGTGATGTGGAACGTCGACTTGAAGGACTATCGTGCCTCGGCGGGGCAAGTTGAAGCGCAGTTGGCTCGAACCGTCTTCGCTTCGGGAGACATCATTCTCTACCACGGCACTAGCGAGCCTGCGTTAAAAGCACTGCCGCGCGTAATCGAGGCGGCGCTAGATAAAGGTCGTACCGCCGTCACTATCTCCCAGCTCGCTCAGGAGTAGGCTTCTCGCGCGTGACGATCTCTAAGGCCGAGCGAATGTGCTTCTTATGAAAACGTCTCCTTATCCCCGAGCTTTGAGCCGGTTGCGTTCTGGTGTTGACGTGTTTGAGCCGATCCCGCAAGCAGCCACGAATACCTCTCCGATTCCAAAAATTGTCACAAGCGCTCCGTTATTATTTCGATTGGCCAAAACCATGACCCGGTGGCGTATACGTGGCGGCCACCGGTTGGTGGGAATCTTTGGGCAATTGGGAATGCTCAATGTGGTTGTGCAATACCAATTGGGCCGCGGCGTGGGTTTCAGTGTGCCGCTGTTCCGAGCTGACACCTGCTGGGACAAGCGAGACATTGAAGACTATGAAGAGAGGCTGATTCATTCGTTTTGCCGCTTGCTGGAACCCTTGTTTGCCGTCGTCTTATTCGATTGCGGGGCGGATATTGGGACGTTCTCAGCGCTGGTCTGTTCGCAAACGTCCCGCGTCTCGCGAGTCATTGCCTTCGAGCCCAATCGCGACGTAGCTGGATTCATGAAACGTAATTTGTCTCAATTGCAGATTCCATCGAGAGCGATCACCAAGGCAGTGGGTTGCTTCATGGGCACCGGGCGGCTGGAAGTTCCAGATTATGACAACTCGGATCACGCCCGTTTTCTTGTTCCCGGCGACGGCCCGCTGGAAGTAGTCACCATCGATAGTTTTGGTGTGCGAGGTGGTGACATCGCCATCAAGATTGACGTAGAGGGTGGTGAACTGGAGGTGCTCAAGGGAGCTGCAGAGACTATTGCGTCGGCTCGAAAGTGCGTGATAACCGTAGAAGCCAGCCCCCGCGTCGCCATGCGCACCAAGCGCGACCCGGTAGAATGTCTAAGATTCCTTCAGTCGTTGCGACCATTTAACTTTCTCATTGCCGAGACCGAAGAATCTCCATTGACGTCTTCTCCAATCATCAAGGACGGACAGAAGGCCACCCGCAATGTTATCGCGTGGGCACAGTAAACCGGTTGCTCGAACCGCAGAAGATTTTGGAACAGGTGCTTCTTGCGAGAGCACCTCTGGCCAAGCCGCACACTCGTTTTAGATCTGATCGGGCCTCCCAGTGCGGTTTGGTTCCGTTAGATTTCTCGCGATTCCGAACTTCTCATTCCCGTGTCTAAAAACCCCGCAGGTATTTTGACAGTTCCATCCAATCCGGAACTCAGTCTGACGACTTTAACCATTCCTGCGCCAACACCCGCCCCGAGTAATGCCAAGGTTATCGGGCGCAATTTCATCTTCATGGGTTTAGAAGTCGTAATTACGCTCGTTTGTACGCTCCTGACAACGGTCGTCATTGCGCGAGTCATCGGCCCGGCGCGGCTTGGCTACTTCAATCTGATATTTTGGCTGACCTCCATCACGTGCTCGGTCGGTTCGCTGGGCATCCCGCTCACAACCTTCAAGTACATGGGCGAATTCCTCGGTGGCGGACGAAAGGAGCTCGCGCGCGCCGTCTTCTTTTACAACCTTTGGGCCCAAACGGTGATTGCCTGCGCACTTACGGCCATGGGCATGATCGCCGCCTTCACTATTGTTGATCCAGCGTATCGCCTCTGTTCCGTTTTGCTGGTTTTGAGCATGGTACCCAACATGATTACGTTCGTGCCCTCGCAGGCGAACACCGCTGCCGAGAATGCCGCACTCAATACGCGTGGTGCTTTCGTTGGAGCTATCGTTTATGTGATCGCGGTGGCTGTAAGTCTCCTCCTTGGATGGAACCTGGTCGGCATTGCCGCCGGCGTTTTGCTGTTTCGCACTGCGGAGCTGGCCGTAAAGATACTCCCGGTGCTTAAGTCAATGGAAACTGTTCCCCGGGTCCCACTGCCGCGAGAAATTCGCAAGCGAATGTTTTCGTTCTCCGGTCTGAGTACCGGTTTAATGATTTTGCAGATCGTGATCTGGGATCGATCCGACATCGTTTTCTTGAAATTGTTGCAGCCCGATATTCGCCAACTTGCTTTTTTCTCGATTTGCTTCAGTGTGGCCGACCGGCTCATGCGAATACCCCAGACATTCGCCAATGCACTCTCCGCCACGCAGATGGCAGAGTACGGACGCGATAAGGATCGCCTGTATCGGATGACCTCGAAGGCATCCACGTATGTCCTTCTGGGAGCACTTCCAATTTTGATCGGGGTCGCCTGCATCGCTGGTCCTTTTGTGCGGGTTATGTATGGGCCCCAATACCTGGCGGCAATACCGGTTTTTGTTGTAGTGGCACTACTAAGCATTCCAAAGGCGATACTGACTCCCGCCCAGACTCTCCTGTATTCCGCTGAAGACCTGGGGTTCATCCTGAAGTGGGGTTGTGTAGCAGCGGCGATCAACGTGCTCCTTGATTTCGTGTTGATTCCAAGCCACGGCGCACTCGGCGCAGCTTGGGCAAACGGCGTCGCCCAAACGTTTGCCGCACTATCTATCTGGGGCCGCGTGCTGGTTCGCTATCCCGTACGAATCGATATGCCTGTTTTGCTCAGGCTTGCTGCCGCAACTCTTACGATGGCGATCGTTGTCCTTGGAATTGTGGCGATGCCGGTCAGCGCTCTCGTGAAGTTGTGCCTTGCTGTGCCCACAGGTGCGATAGTTTTCCTAGTTACGAGCCGGATGTTCATGGTGCTGCAGAAGGATGATCGTCGGCGCCTGCTGCAACTTTCTGCGTTGCTGCCCACGCCAGTTGGTTCCTCGTTCAAACGTTTGGTCGATTTCCTGGTTCCGCAACCAGCGGTTGTAGAAGTCGCAAGATAAAATCAATGAGTTCTCATCCCAATGGCTAGCATCATGGAAGTGGCAAGCTCCGCGTCTATCGCCGGCACACTAGCCGAGCGAGCCTCCCCTCTAAATATCGTCCATGTGGTTGACAGCATGGAAATGGGCGGAGCAGAAAAACTAACGGCTACTCTGTGTCGATTGCAACGCGACCGGGGCCATACCGCGTCAGTCCATTGTCTCTACGGGGTGGGCGTGCTTGGCGAAGATCTGCGGGCCGAGGGCTTTGAGGTAATTCTCCATCATCCTTCCGCGTTTTTTCATTTGATGCGTTGCTCGTACAAGGCGTTTAGACGCTCCCGCCCCGACGTCGTACATTGCCATAATGCTACTGCAGCAATCATTGCCGCTTTTCCAGCCCGTCTTGCCGGAGTGAAGACGGTCATTGCAACCCGGCATGGCTTGGTTAAGCCTCCTTACCAGATCCGTCGTGAGTTGAAATTTGCGCTTGCTTCGCGCTGGTGTGATTGGATTGTCGGGGTCTGCGAGGGCACTCGGGCGAATCTATTGGCTGCCCCATTCGCTGCCCGCGACAGGATCATTCACGTCTATAACGGCGCTTGGCCCGCTGATACCCTAGCTGTCCCGCGGCCCAAGAATGGATTTACTTTGCTTCATGTTGGCCGTTTGGCGCCGCTGAAGGATCATGCCACATTATTGCAGGCGGTCGCACTATTACGGGCGCACCATCCAGACGTCCAGCTGTGGATAGTTGGCGATGGTCCGCTTGAGTTCAGTCTGCGGAGGCTCACCTTTGAGCTCGGTCTGAATGACTGCGTAAACTTTTTTGGCGAACAGGCTGATGTTTCGCCATTCCTGTTGTCGGCCGATTTATTTGTTAGTTCTTCCGTGGCCGAAGGGTTGCCTGTATCTCTGCTGGAAGCAATGTCGGTTGGGTTGCCGGCGGTGGTCACTGATGTCGGAGGCATGGGCGAGATCGCGCGTTTGTCGGGCGCGGTCACGCTCGTTCCATCGTCCGATCCTCAGGGCATGGCGGCCGCGTTGTCCGACGCGATTGTCCGAAGGCAAGAACTTCCAAGGTTGGGGAAGTTGGCCAGCTATTGTTACGAGCAATATTTTCGACCGGAACGTATGCTCGATGATTACATGAGCCTTTACAATAGTTGCGACTCTCATAATCCAACGATGCGCTCCGTTTAGAAACCCGCACTCATTCGACCAGCCATAAGAAAAGCCGCACATTTGCTCTCTGGCAGTCAGCTCATTGCTCAGTCTTTTTTCGTATAACCGCCGGACTCGACGCCGCGCTTTCAGCCTTATTCCGAGGCCTAGAACTTTGCGATTCATCTACCACCATCGCACCATGGGCCGCAGTTCACAAGCCATGCACATTCGCAGCCTGGTGGAAGCATTGAGAGACGACGGACACGAAGTGACGATCGTATCCCCCCCAGGTGTTGATCCACTCAAGTCCGCTGGGATGATGCCATTCCTGCGTAAAGCGGATCATGCACGCGGCCTTCAACGCATTTGGAAATATATTAGCTGCGAGTGTCCACAGCTCGTTTTTGAGGTATTCGAGCTTCTTTACAACTTATTTCTCCCGTTTCGGCTATTGCCAATCATGTGGCGTCAACCGGATGCCGTCCTCTATGAAAGGCACGCCTACTTCATGTTCATGGGCGTGCTGTTGGGGAAATGGTTAAAGCGGCCAGTCGTGCTCGAAGTGAATGAACTCGCGGGATTCACGCGAGTCCGCGGTTTGATCATGGAGCGCCTCGCGCGAAGGATCGACGCTTGGGTGTTTTCGCAGGCCAACCATATTCTGTGCGTGTCGAGTGTTCTCGCGGATGAAGCTCAGCAGCGTGGCGCCAGCAGTGAGCGCGTGCATGTTTTGCCCAATGCAATTGATTCAAATCGATTCCGAAGCCTAGGGCTCGGGCAATCGCTTCGGGATCGCCTAGGCCTCTCGGGCTCGATCGTCATCGGTCACGTGGGACTGTTTTATCGCTGGGATCGTCTGGATGCATTGATCGAGGCGGTGAGGAGTATCCGCGACCGGCATCCTGAGATAAAAGTACTGCTCGTGGGTGATGGCCCTGAGATGGAAAACTTGAAAAAGACTGCGTTTCGATTGGGAATGGAAAGGGAAGTAATTCTTCCCGGACCGGTGGCACGCGATGACGTGCCCGAGTACATCGATGCGATGGATATTTGCGTGCTCCCCGATTCCAATGCGTTCGGATCTCCGATTGCCCTGTTCGAGTTCATGGCTATGGGCAAGCCTTGCGTCTGCCCTGACCTCGGCCCAATGCGTGACGTGATCGATGACAATGAGACGGGCATCATGTTTCCTCACGGGAATTACGGGGTCTTGCAAAAAGCTCTTGTACGCTTCATCGAAGACCCAGCGCTCCGAACTAGAGTCGGTGCTAGGGCAAGAGAAACTGTCTTTCAGCGTCATACGTGGGCCGCGAATGCTCACTTCGTAGTTCAGTTAGCCCTTGGTGAGAGTTCGGCCAGGACGTTCGCTCAGATGAAACGACTTGATTGCGACACCCAATAGTTTCGAAAGGGAACCGAATGCCTCCAGACACATGTCTCCGGGTCGGCTTTGTTGGAGCCGGCTACATAAGTGAGTTTCACGCCCGCGCTATCCAGCGAGTACCTGACGCCCGAATCATGGGAATCGCCGACGTTGTAAATTCTCGTGCTGCAGCCCTGGCCGATCGGTTCAGCATCGCGAAAGTTTTCCCAACGATGGAAGCTATGATCAACGAGGGAGTCGACGTAATTCATATTCTCACTCCTCCTGACACTCACGCACAATTGGCCATTGCAGCGCTCGAGAGCGGCTGCCACGTTTTGGTGGAAAAACCGCTGGCGATCAATGCGGAAGAAGTCGACCGCATTGCTGCTACCGCCGCAACCGCGCAAAAATCCGTGTGTGTCAACCATTCCATGCTGTACGACCGTTTCGTATCCAAAGCGTTGAACCTAGTCCGTTCGGGCGCGATCGGAGTTCCGCTTAGTTTCGATTACTTCCGCAGCAGCGAATATCCTCCTTACCGCGGAGGCCCGCTTCCGATCCACTACCAGGATGGCGGTTACCCTTTCTTGGACCAAGGTGTACACGCATTCTATCTTGCCGAATCTTTCTTGGGGGCCATTGAAGACGTGAAAGCTTTCCATAGCACTCACGGAGGCGACTCCAACCTCTTGTTTGACGAGTGGCGCGTTGCCGCGCAATGTCAACGCGGCACCGCAAACATCCAGATTTCATGGAATGTAAAACCGCTGCAGAACTGGTTCGTCGTCCAAGGGACGAAAGGCGTGATCCGGGCAAACCTCTTCGCGATGTGGGTGACTCATACCCCGCAACTCCCGCTCCCGAAAGCGCCAGCACGCGCGCTACAAGCCATGAGCGAGGGGCTCAGCATCTGTGCACAGGTTCCCACGAATGTCGCTCGCTTCGCCGCCAAGAAAATCGTCCAATACGACGGCTTGCACTCCTTGGTGGCCGCGTTTTATCTAGCTTTGCAGACTGGCGCGGCGATGCCGGTACCGGTCGAGCAGGCGCGCTCCACTGTTTATTGGACGAACCGCGTGTCTCAGGAAGCCGATGCCGCGAAAATCAAATTTCATGCTCAATTCCAGAACGAGAGACGCGCCAAGGTTTTGGTGACTGGCGCCAATGGCTTAATCGGGCGACATCTGGTGCGACGGCTGCTGCAAGAAGGGAACCGTGTTCGCATCTTCGTTCGAAGGAAGCCAGAGGCGGAGTTCATGAACGATGGCAACATCGAGGTTTTCCTCGGAGATCTAGGAGATCCCACCGCCGTGGACCAAGCCGTGGCGGATGCGGAAATTGTCTATCACGCGGGCGCGGCTATGAAGGGAAGCTCCCACGACCATGAACGTGGCACAGTCTGCGGCACGCAAAACATTGTCGATAGTGTGCTTCGGCACGACGTGCAGCGTCTGGTTTACATCAGTTCCCTCAGTTGCCTGCATGCAGCGGTTGCGCGACGCGGCGACGCGGTAACAGAGGATTGGCCAGTTGAGCCATCCCCAACAAAGCGAGGTGCCTATACCCAAGTGAAGACCGCAGCCGAAAAAATAGTGCTCGATGCGGTTCGAGATCGGCATCTCCCGGCGGTGCTGCTTCGCCCGGGAAGAGTTTTCGGCCCTGGGATGTCGCTACTAACACCTGAAGTTGCCCGCAGGATGGGAAATCTTTTCGTCATCCTCGGTGACGGCACCCGCGAACTGCCTTTAGTTTATGTAGAGGATGTGATCGATGCTATTGTCCTGGCCGCCGAAACAAGCAAATTCGATGGCCGTGTCTTCCACATCGTAGATCAAACCCGGCTCACACAGAATCAAGTCGTTCATGACTACATCTCGAAGAACGCAAAAAAGGCGAAGGTCATCCACGTGCCCGTGGCCATCGTGTATGGTCTGGCGCTCGGTTTCGAAGTTTTGTCCAAGGTTCTAAACCGCCCGGTCCCGCTTTCCATCTACCGTGTCAAATCGGCACTGGCTCGCATGCAGTTTGATTGCACTCGGGCAGAAAATGAACTTGGCTGGCAACCGCGCGTCGGGGTCGCTTCCGGCCTCCAGGAAACAATGGCGGCCGAGCGCGTCAGCACCAAAAATAGCTCCGACAACAATGTGCTTGGACGTGTTCAGGAGAGCTTCGCGGCGAAGTGACCATCTACAATCCTTGGGGACCAGAAAATTTTCACGCGGACTGAAACTCTAAGCTCCGGCAAGGGAAAGTTTGGTCCTGCAATGCGCAAACTCTCGGCGGTTCGAATCGTTCGAGGTGTACTCTCGTGGCTCGCGAGGCGGACACGCGTGATGATCTTGCTGGCACCTCACATCGACGTCGGCCCGGTTTGCCCGGATGGGTGTTCACTGGCCCGGGTCGCTGGCACAGCCTGCGTTGCCGATCACGACCTGGCCATCGAAGCGATGCGAGCGGCTGGGGAGCCGATTGGCTTAGTCGCCCCGCGATTCGCGCACGGTGATGAGTTCTTCGGATGGTTGGCCGGGGGTCGTGTCGTGAGCTTTGGCTGGGTGACTTACCAAGACCGAGCGGTCGGCCCCATTCAGTTAGCCGAGGCTTCGGGGCGGGCCTTTCTGTATAACTTTCATACCTTGGAAGCCTATCGGGGCCGAGGGCTTTATCCCGCCCTGCTCCTCGCCGTGCGCCACGTTCTCGGCCTCCAGAATGTGACCGAGTTCGTTATTGATGTTGATGTGCTCAACACGGCCTCGGCGATGGCAATTGAAAAAGTGGGGTTTGTCGTGGCGGCCCAAGTCGCCTTCCTGACCCTTTTTGCCCGCTGGCGCTGCCTTGGCAAGCGAACCCTGTTCGAGCGCACGGCCTTCTCCCTGTTTCGAACTGTAATATCAAAGAGCTGCGGCACCTTGTGAAAATGCCAAAGGACGTAACAACCCGAGTCATCCACGAAGAGGTGGAATGGGACGCGATCCGGGAGGATTGGAACACCCTCTATGCGTCTAGCCCCTATTCATCTGCTCCCCTCGATTTTGTTTGGCTTCGGGGTTGGTGGCGGGTGTACGGCACTCTCTACGGGAGGGGAGGCTTGCGGGTAGTGACCGTCTGGCGAGGGTCGCGGCTGGTGGGAGCCTTGCCTCTATATTTGGGCTGTGGTGTGGGCGGCTCCTTCGGTGGCCGCCACCTCCGGTTCATCTCCACTGGGGAAGCCGAGCATGAAGAGACCTGCCCGGATTATCTGAACCTCCTCTGTTTGCCTGGCGAGGAATCGGCCTGCGTCAACGCTATGTGGGATGAGGTGGGCCGCATGGCTTGGGATCGCTTAGAATTCCTGGACCTTGCGGAAGGCTCCCCGATGCTGCGGGGCCGTACCGTTCCGCGCACCGTTCGGCCCTTTTCACGGGGGAGTTGCCCTGTTTCAGACCTCGTGGGCGGATTCGAGGCCTATCTCCAGCGTCTATCATCGAACGTGCGCCAGCAATCCCGTCGGCTCCTGCGAGAGGGAGCCGGGGCACACTTCGAGCTAATAGGTGTAGAGCAGGCCGCTGCTGTATTTAACCAGTTGGTTAAATTACACCAGGAGCGCTGGACCTCGGACGGGAAGCTTGGAGTATTCGCTGCGCCGCGATTCGTGGAGTTCCACCGCAATCTGGTCGCGGAGTGGCTCCCGGTTGGGCGCGCGGTTCTCGCCCGCTTGTCTGTTGCGGGGGATCCCGTTGCCGTTCTATACGGCTTCGTAACCGGGCAGAAATTCGATTTCTACCAGTCAGGAGTGCGGCGCGAGACCGCTGGGCCCCTGCGGAGTCCAGGAAACTTGGCCCACCTTCTTCTGATGCGGGCGCTAACGGAGCGCGGTGTGACAGCGTACGACTTCCTGCGCGGATCTTCGTCCTACAAGCAGCGACTGGCCACAAGAGAGAACCACCTAGTCGGGGTCAGGATTTGGCGATCGACACTGAGGGCGGCCAGCCATCGGTTGATCCAGTTCGCCGGGCGCGTCGCGGGTAAGAGGCAGCGGCTCATGAGGAGCCATTAACCCAATGAAAAAAGCGATTTCGTCTCGCCTCTTGTGCCGAAGTGGCCTGCGCTTCCTCCTAGGGCGCGCCATTCGGTGGTCCGGTGTGCTCGTCCTCAACTATCACCGGATTGGCAACGGCAAGGAATCGCCCTTCGACCGGGGACTTTGGAGTGCAGACGCCGAGGCATTTACCGATCAAATCCGGTTCTGCAAGTCCCAGCTCGATGTGATCACTCCAGACGACATTCCTCAAGTCGTGGCCCGTGGAGGGGGACGATACGCCCTAATCACATTCGATGACGGGTATCGGGATAATTACGAGATTGCATTCCCGATCCTCAAGGCGGAAGGTGTGCCTGCCACGTTCTTTATCGCCACTGGGTTTGTGGACAGTCCGCGAGTGCCGTGGTGGGATGAAATTGCCTGGATGGCGCGGACGAGCCGGAAGGACCGCATTTTACTCCCAGGCTGGGTTGCTGCTCCAATTTTATTTGATGAACCGGACCGGGAAGGAACCGTCCGGACCCTTTTGCAGGCTTACAAGGCGTTGCCCACGGAATCCACCGACCACTATCTCGACGCAATAGGGGAGGCCACCCTGTCTGGTCGGTGCGGAATTGAGGCCGGCATCGGGTTCTGGATGGACTGGGATATGCTCCGAGAAATGCGGGCGGCCGGTATGACGGTTGCCGGGCACACGGTGACTCACCCGATCCTGGCTCGGGCCCCGCGCGAGAGGCAGAGGGACGAGATTCTTGGCTGTGGTACAAGGTTGGCCGAGGAGATGGGCGAGCCAATGCGCTACTTCAGCTATCCAGTAGGTGGGCCGAACAGCTTCAACTCCGTCACGCAGAGCTGCCTGCGAGAGGCCGGGGTCCGGTACGCATTTAGCTACTACGGTGGTTTTGGCCAATTCGGCGACTGGAATAGCTACGATGTCCGGCGGGTGCCCGTCGAAACCTATCTGACTGCCGAGTGGTTCCGGTCGATCGTCACCCTTCCCAATCTCTTTGCCTGAGGAGGATAGGAAGCGTGTGTTCAGAATTTCCGGATTACTGTACTTCAAGGATTCAGGACCGGAAGACCCTCAGAAAGACGATCTCCACCTGAACAGTGTTGTTATTTCTAGAAGGACCCGAACGATATTCTCGCCCATCTCGTGACACGGTCTTGCTGAGCGGGAACGGGTTAAATTGATGACTAATTACCACGGAAACTTATTGCCACACCGGCCCGCTGTCCGTGATCGTCATACCCTGAACTGCCGTGGCCAGAGCATTCGTCGAGCCAGCCGCCTTGATTGTCCCGCCAGACGACGTGATCCCCTTGTTAACTACGAGGCTATCGTTCGCATCAAGTGTGACCGTAAAAGTGCCGCTCGTCGGACTCCCAGGAGTCGAATCGACAATTCCCGGAGTTAGCGCGCTAAACCCAGATGCGTCTCCAAGTTGAATCGCGTAGATATTGTAACTGACCACATTTCCGGGATTGCTGTTATTCGCCTCGATGCGATATTGCCAGTTGGCCGCGTTTGCTCCGTTTGCGTTCTCAGTGACAATTGTAATCGCCGGCGAGGCTGGAAGGAGAGCCGTATAGAGCGCTTCCTGCGTCCCGTCGATACACTTCACCGTGGCCGACACGACCGTAGGACTAGTTTCGCAGTGGCTTACAAATGTTGTGCTGCGCGAAGCCGTATCGGTTTGGAGCCGGTCGAGGATGACCAGGGTGTTGATTCCTCGAAAGTAGTAATACTCCCGCACTACCGAAACCGCGAACGAGTTCTCTCTCGATGGCTTGCCCGAGTCAACCACATTGTTATGATAAGTGGGCGTCAAGTCGGCAGCCGCGAATGCGTAGTTTGGTTGTGTCTCCAACCGCTTGACTATGCCTGGACCGTCTGAATACTCTTGCGCTTGCACGCCTGCCATCCCGCCCACCAGTGGGACGTTATGAGCCAATCCTCCGCCAGAGTCGGTAGTTCCAGTTCCGTTGTATCCGGCTACTGTCTCAACGTACCCCATCGTCTCGCGGATGATGTTAACGCCCTTGCGCGAAACTTGGAACGTTCCTGCATCAATATGCCAGTGGCCTGTTCCAATAGAGAGAGTAGGGCTTGGATTGCCGCCTTGATTAAGTCCCATCTGCCAGAGCATCGTAGTTCCCGTCGATGCCCAAGTGTCGTGAACGTACATGTACTGAGCGCCCGATGAGTAGTAATCGAGAGGAAGATTGGAGAAGGCCAAAGCCGTGCCACCCGAATCGACAGACTTGAACATTGGCCCAATGGCGGGATTCACAGTCGAGATCCACTGGCGAGCGTATTTGCCGATGTTCGTCGCGCTGTATTCCGTCGCAGCCGCTTGCATGAAATCGCCGTAGTATTGGCTGGACATCCCGCATCCGCCATGACCGTCAGGTCCGTTGTGGCTTATGTATCCGCAACCTGCTCCATTAACCCAGTTCTCGTCATCCGCCCATGTGAATCCATCCCACATATTGCGGCTCGTCGTTGGCACAAGCATCGTGTTGTAAATGGTCTGCAAAACGCCAGACTTGAAAGCCGTCGTCTCGGTCCACATATCGCGCCCTAGGAGCGCCGAGGAAGCTAGAGCAACAGCATAGTAGTTGAGGCAATAGCGCCCGTATTCGCCACCGCCTTCTTGACTGTAAAGCCCGTATCCAAGCGCGGCATTTTTTCCTCTGCCAGTCGGAGAGACAAAGTTAAGCAAATCGTTCCAGCGGTTCACCGCGCCGTAATTCAAATTTGCGGTGGCGCTCGGGTTGTCGATATAACTTGCAATCCCGAAGTCGAAATCATTACGAAACTGCCCGCAGAAATAGTTGCTTGCAGGCATCCCAACATTCCCCCATGTCTGGGTAGGCGCATCCTGATTCGACTGCCACGAACTCCAGTTCGTGTCGAATGTCGTTATCTGTCCAGAAGAAAGGCATGATGCCTTCCCGCATCCTGGATAGAGCCAGTCACGAATCAAAATCCGCTGCTCCCCAAGAGCTCGCATGCTGTCGTCTCCCGTTCCTGCGCCGTTTGTGGAGGAGGGAGCGAAGGATACAGCATCGCTTATGGCCTGCGTGCATGCCGCGGAGACGTTCATTACGAGACAGGTAAACGCCACGTCGTAATCGTCGAGCGGTCGAGGGCTGGCGGTGAGTCCTGCATATCCCGTGCTCTTCACCCAAGCCTGCGCGGTCGATATGCGCGAGGGATTCCAGAACAACCTTGGGTGGCCTGTAGGAATATTAAGGCCGTCAATCGTGTTAGTAGCAGTCGCGGACAAAATAGCAAGGGATGCCGAACCCGTCTTGGATGCATCTGCTGAGCTAGTCGCCGTGACAGTAACACTGGCTGGAGCGGGTACTGCCGAAGGTGCTGTGTAGACTCCCGCACCACTGATTGTTCCGCAAGCCGCAGCGCTACATCCTGCCCCTTGCACTGACCAGGCCACAGCGTTATTCGAGGATCCAACAACAGACGCGTTGAACTGTTGAGTTGCCCCGGTTAGAACTGACGTGCTAGCCGGTGTCACAGTAACGGCAACAACGGGCACAATGGTTACGTTCGCTGACGCTGACTGGTTCGGTACCGCCATGCTGGTGGCAACCACACTAACGCTCGGCGGTGAAGGTGCCACAGGCGGGGCCCCATAGACAGCCGAGGACGAGGTGGTTGCTAGTGTTCCACAGGAAGCACCGCTGCAACCCGCACCAGTCAAACTCCACGTCACCGCTGTATTTGTTGTGCCAGTCACGGTCGCAGTGAATGAGTTTGTGCTGGCTGTGGGAACAGAAGCACTTGTAGGGGTAATGCTCAGCAAAACCGCAGCCGCCGCGACAAGGGTGACGCTCGCCGAAGCTGATTTGGTTGGGTCCGCCATGCTGGTCACGGTCACACTGAGTGTCGCGGGGGAAGGTACACTCGCCGGTGGGGTGTAGAGTCCGCCTGCAGAAATGGTACCACACGCTGCACCGCTGCAACCGGTACCACTCACAACCCAGTCTACCGCAGTGTTTGAAGTGCCAGTCACGGTCGCTGCAAACTGTTGGGCGCTTCCTAGCGCCACGGTTGCGCTGTTCGGGCTCACCTGGATGGCTACACCAGCTGCGGCGGCAACGTTAAGAGTGGCGTTGGTGCTGGTCGCGCGGCCTGCGCCATTGGTAACGACTACTGCGAAAAGCGCACGATTGTCGGAAGCTGTCGTCGGTGGAGTCGTGTATCTGGAAGAAGTCGCGCCGCTTATTGCGGTTCCATTCTTCTGCCACTGATAGCTGAACGGGGCCGTGCCCGTCACCGCTACAGAGAAAGTCGCCGTTTGCCCAACTGTGACATCCGCGCTGACGGGTTGAGCTGTGATGGACGGGGCTCCTGTCGTGCCACCGCCTTTGGAGCCGTTGGTCGGGCTCGTCAGACCCGCACACCCTGAAAAGGAGAGGCCTCCTAATAGAGCCACGAGCAGAAGAAGTTCGTACTTTCGAGTCCGTAGGGAATGGCAGGCAGTCAACATTTGGCTCCAGCTTCTACCTAAGCTCCGTGCCGAAATGCAACACGCGCTCCTTCCTACTGTGAATACAGGAGCAGGGCGGCCAATACATCTGCCCAACAGTCCAAAAAAGGGGAACTGCCCAAATGCTGTCCCTAGGTGTCCATAGAGCCAAGAGCGTCTGGAATGGAAGCTGGTGCGGAGTTAACAGGCAGAATTTGTCCAAAAAACATCTTTAAACCGTGGCCTAACTTACACAAATACAGGACTTGCAGGAAATCATGCTGGGCAAGCTGATTAGCGGGCTCCGTCAGTTCAACCCCGACCTTCACATGGGAATCGCTGCCCTCGTCCAACTGGAGGGGAGTAGCGCTTTGAACAATGCGCCTCTGCAGCGAAAATATTGATCGAAGCGGCTCCCAGGTCGTCGTCTTTGGAGAAGGGACCGATGAAGTGCTCGGCGGCTATGACATTTTCAAGGAGAGTAAGATTTGTGGTTTCTGGGAATCGCAGCCCGATTCCAAGAGGAGAGCCCGCCTCCGCTTCACCAGCCGGTGTGCATAATGCGGGAGACACTTTAGGCAGTACAATCAAAATCCAGCGAACAGCAGAGCACCTCTTAACTGCGTGTCTCACTCAAGGGGACAACCCCAATGGGTTCAAGGTTGAGAAGTTTTACAGATCTTTCAACTATCTTTGATTGGGAAGGTATAGCCTGCGATGAAGAAAAATCGGATTCTGCTGGCAGAAGACAAACACGACGTCCGCGTCGCGTTTCAGAAAGGCATGGAAGGCCACGGGTTCGAAGTGGCGCCCGCCGCCTCCGTTAGCGAAGCCTTGAGACTCATTTCTACGGAAAGCTTTGACGTGCTGCTCTCCGATCTCCACATGCCGTATGCCTCGGATGGGTTTACCGTTGTCAATGCCATGCGCCATACGCAGCCTAACGCCGTAACTCTAGTGCTCAGCAACTATCCTGTGCTTCAAGCGGCCATGACCGCCCTTCTCCTGCACGCTGATCAAGTACTTGTAAACCCTATTGGTTTTGGCGAAATCACTGAAATCATCCAAAAGAAACTCTCGAATCCTTCGCCCCATATCCCAAAACATAAGGAACCGGTGGCCGCCATTCTCGAGCGTGATCTGCGTCGGACCATCCAGAATTGGATGTCTCGTGTGGAACACACCGATGAACTCACAAACATCCCACTTTCCTACGAGGAACGTACTGGCCATCTGCCGCTACTTCTGGGTGACCTTGTGCGCCGCCTGCGGCTCGCTCCCGATGTCAAAGTTCCCATTTCCGCCGCCGCACGCAAGCATGGGATTCTGCGGCGCAAGCAAGGCTATACAGTCCCCATGGTGGTGGAAGAGTCACGAATTTTGCAGGTCAGCATTTTTAATACTCTGCAAGACAATCTAGGAAGTGTGGATTTCAGCACCGTGCTACTCGACGTGATGGCCATCGCGGACGAAGTAGATTCGCAATTGAAGCAGGCGATGCTTGGTTTCATGGAAACTGCGCCTGCAAAGTCGGCGAGTTAACTCGCCTAATCCTTCGGTGGGAGACCACGCATCGCGGCTCGCGCAACGGATTTGACGGCCCGCTGGTGATCCTGGATATCCAGAGATTTAACGTAATTAGGGATTAATCGTGCAGAACTACACTGAGGAGGGAATCATTGACGCGGATCTCGCCGTCGTATTGGATGAAGCCCAGCTTCCTGAATTTGTTCATGAAAAAATTTACGCGCGACCGCGTAGTGCCAATCATCTCTGCCAACGTCTCTTGCGATACTTTTGGAAGTACCTTTTCAGTGTGGCCCGGTAAGCCATAGCGCGCGAGCAGCAGCAGCGTGCGCGCCAGCCGTTTCTCGCTGGAGTTAAACAACTGGTCGACCAAGTCCTCTTCGACGCGGATGTTTCGCGCCAGCATGTGGGCGATGAAACGATCGGAGAACTGGTGTTCCCCGTGGAGCACGCGAATCATCTCGCTCTTTTCAATGACCAGCACAGTGGTGGGTGCAATCGCGGTCGCCGTCCCCATGCAAATAGTTTGGCCTGCAAGGCACGCTTCCCCAAAAAAATCTCCCGGTCCGAGGATGGCCACAACGGCTTCTTTGCCAACCTCGTTGACTACACTCAGTTTCACACCACCTTCTCGAATGTAGATGACATTTTTCGCGGGATCGCCTTGCGCGAAGACGATTTCTCTTGCTGCAAAATTGCCTACTGTTCTCCCCAGACCCGTCGAGTCGAGAAACACATTCACATCGAACGCAGGATTTCTCGAAAGCTCTTTCTTGGGAGACCGAGGAGCCTGAACAGTTACACGTCGGACTGCGGTAGACACCATGCGTCAGAATAACATGGAGCCTCGTTGCGCCAACTGTTCAATATTGCACAGTACTGTCCGCGTCGCACAGCGTCCTTAGACGAAAGCTAAACGCCAACAAGTCCTGAGGATAGAGTGGGTTACCGCTGATTCTTACCTACGGAGCGCTTTCCGCAGCGACTGGTGCACTTCCAATCCCCCATCGTAGTCAATATATCCCTTCTTCCGGAACCGATTCATAAACAGATTGACTCGCGACCGCGTGGTCCCGACCATTTCCGACAAGACCTGATGGCTTAGAACGGGAATTTCAACAACCGGCGGACCGTTCTTATCCAAGTGCGCCAGCCGCAGAAGCACCCGCGCGAGCCGCTGTTCCGCGGAGGAGGTCAGCAGATTCGACACGTGATCCCGGTATTCCTTGACGCTAGAAAGCAAATAGGCCACCAGGGCATTCGACGTTTTATTCGTCTTGCGAAGCATTTCGAGCATCTTCTTTTTCTTAATGGTGCGTATCGAGCTGGCGGTCAACGCCACCGCCGTGGACATACGCAGGGGATAGCCTGCGAGGCAAAGCTCTCCAAAAAAATCATGCACGCCCAGGAGCGCCGTGACTGCCGACGGTTGGTGCTTCGTTCGGGTGCTCAGCCGCACGCCACCTTCTTGAATATAAAAAAGCGTGTAAGCCGGCGCACCTTGTTTGTAGATATTCTGCTTGTTCCGATACTGCGACACCTTGCCGCCCAGGCTGGCTCCGGAACCGAAGCCGGCAAGGGAAGCAGCCATCTTCTTTCTGCGGATCATCTGTGGCTCCGTTCCTGACCAACACGTCGTCAGTAGCTTAACTAGCTCTTCCACAGTGGACTGTGCAATAGTGCACAATCGTGGGCTAGCATTCCACCTTGTTCACGTGGGAAGCAACATCAGTTTTGATTTCCCGAAGCCGGGACAATTCGAGGGGCATTAATGTGTGGGGCGGTCACTGTATCGAAAGAGGCTCGGTTCAGCCGTTTGGCAAGCTGACGACGCGCGCGCCACAGCCGGGCCTTTATGGTGTTTACTGGCACGCGCAATATCTTCGCGGCCTCGTTGGTGGTGTGCTCGCGCACAATACGCAGGACGAACACGGTGCGAAGAATCGGGGAAAGCTCGTCGATGTGGGCCTTGAACATCTCCAGAATTTCCGAGCGGCCAAAGAGTTGCTCGGGCGTTGGACTCTTGGAGACCAATCGCTCTGTGCTGGGGATTTCATTCTTACCAGGTGGCTCGGCAACCGCCTTGGTCGGACGTGCTGCCAGACTTCGGCGGCGCATGAGAGCGGCGTTTATGACGATGCGCGTGAGCCAAGTAGAGAATTGGGAACGGCCTTCGAAACTTTTCAGGTTTCGAAAGGCAGAGAGCATACCGTCCTGTAGAGCATCTTCCGCATCTTCGGGATTGCCTACGACACCTAGCGCGGAATGGAAAAGGGATCGATGATGTCGACGGAAGAGCGCGTTAAGCGCTTGGGGGTCGCCACGCTGCCCCGCCCGTATCAGTTTTTCTTCACTGTTGTGCTTGCCGCGCGCTACTTGAGTTACCATTAATTCCCCTCGCATGTTCGAACAAAAATTGGCGAATTACTGTTCTGGCCCGCCCTGCATCTCTTCCAGACATCCCGCCATCGCTTCTTTGTCCCCATCGCGCGAGAATTTTCCTCCTGTGCCTAAGAAATCCATCCTCAGTGTCTCGGCTGTTCGCCAATATGCTCCCAGCCGCTCGATAAGGCTGTACAAAACAGGACATCAGAGTGAACCGAAGGGATAAACTGACTTTTGCGTTGCCCTGCGAAGTGATCTTCGAAAAATATCTGAAGCATGAAACTGGACCGATGGAGGCCTGCAGCAAATGCCGCCCGGTTCAGCCCCCGATTGTGGGCATCCGTGAACGAAACATATGAGATGAAAACCAATATGTGCAAAAGAGAACAGACGCCCGTTTTTAACATCTGTAAGGTGTCTTTGATCAGCGGCGAGGAGAATGACAGGAACCGGGAAGCAGGGCTGGGCCGGGTTCTTTTCATCTCCTCGCCATTCCAAGAATTCTGTTTGGTACAAAAAGAGCCCTTCGACAGGTTTGCGTTGTCGGTTTGTCGGGCTTCTTTTCGCCCGGACTGAGTTCGACCTCACGAAGCTCCTCAACTAGGTCATACCCCTGCGATAGGGGGCCGGCTTCCAAGGTCGCAACAGCGGACCCGACGGCCCCCTCCCCCTTCCGAGCTAGTCGCTTATTCACTTAGTGCGCCTGGACGGCCCGCAATTTTCATGAATGTCTCGATCAGCCTAATCAAATCTCTTGCCACTCTCGCATGTAAGAACACTGCTTCTGAGGTTCTCCATTCCAAGCCCTACGGCCTCCTACACGACGCGCGATCCAAAGTGCGCCAAAGTGAACAGACGCGAATAGGGAATTGTCTTATGTTTACGCCCGTCAGACTTTCAAACGACAAGCTCTTTGGAAAATGCGCCGCCATTTGAGAGTCCAATGTGGAGAATCAAGTCATAGGGGAGACAAATGGCTACTGACAATGTGAAGAAATGTGCTCATCCGAACTGCTCGTGCATGTCCGCGTCCGGCAAATATTGCAGCGTGCAGTGTGAAACGATGGAAAAAACGCCGGACATCGAGTGTAAATGCGGCCATAAGGGATGCAAGGGCAAGATCGATTAGGAAGCCGCTTCCCGTCTTGATTTTACGCAATGCAGAGAGAGGCTTGAGAATACGCGCGATGGAGGGATTCCATGAAACCAAGCATACAAGATGAAGTCGAGGGCAAGTTTCACGGATTGAAGGGAAAACTGAAGGTGAAAGCCGGGCGGCTGACGAACGATCCTGACTTAGAGGCCGAAGGCCAAGCCGAAGAGATAGACGGGAAAATCCAAGAGAAAGTCGGGCAGGTGAAGAAAGTTCTCGGCAAGTAACGAAGAGGTTCCGTCCGTCGAGAGAGTGTCGTTGCATGCCGGTCCTATCTTAAAAGCGCGGCGGGCTTCAAATAGAGGGCACGAAAGGATTCTTGCGATTAACAGACTGAGAGGAGATTCAAATGTTACTGCTCATTATTGTGCTTTTGCTCTTGTTTGGCGGTGGAGGCGGTTATTACGGGTATTCAAGATGGGGTAATCGCGGCGGAATTGGGATTGTCGGGATTGTGATTATCATTGTGCTGGTGGTGTATCTCTTTGGCGGGATGCGGATGTAAAACCGTCCTTAGAAAAGTTTGGAATGGCCAAGGGCAGAGAATCAGAGAGGCAGTGTTATGAGAAGCGCGATGCGATCGGATCACCTGGCAACATGGAACGAAGTGCGCGAGGCGTTGGCGTTCCTATCCCTTGATGGATTTGAACTCGACTGCGATTGCAACGCTGACACTGAACTGGGCCCTGAAAAGGGCAATGAGAAGGGCAGCCTTGACGATTTTGCGTGGTTGGCGCTTGCCAGCGAAGTGCAGGATTCCAGGTGCAACTAAGCGCGACGTGAATGGGTTGAGACCGACGAATCTATATGCGTTGAAAGGAAATGTTATGCCTCAGAACTCCCATCAAAGAGCTGCGGAACTGCACGACCTGGCCGCACACGCCCATCGCGCAGCGGCTATGCATCACAGCAAAGAGGATCACTTGACCGGACACGAACACTCCAAGCAAGCGATGGAACATTCGGCCAAAGCCTTCCAGTTGTCGCAAGAAGCGCACCAGAAGTCCGAAAAGGCTAGCGGCAAGCAATTAACCACTAATGCTTAGCCGCGCTCGCGGCGGGTGTGCCTTGCGTGCAGTGCCATTTTGAACAGATATACCTCGGAAATTTGCCTATCGTTGCTTGATTGCAATTTCAGTTTGGAGCCTCCGAGGTAAACGGCCGACCACTCGGCGGTCCAAAATGAATATTCAGGTTTAGAGAGATTCAGGTAGGGAAGAGCCAATCCTTAAAATGAGGGCCATCCCTGAATCGTGAGGCACTGGAGGTCACGTCTCTTCGGAGAGTGACTGCACACGGTAACCCGAGACGGGCCTTTGCAGTTTGACCGACTTGGAAGTTATCCGTGGCCGCCAGGTTTCCTTTGGCAGGCGCTGTTAGCCGATTCCATCCACCAATTAGTAGGACGCTGGGTGTGAGGCACCAATGCAGGAGTGAGGCTGGAGGCGAGTGGTTAAGTAAAGGAGAAACATGAGATCGAACATACTATCTGGCGCGTTGCTCACGATGTTCGCTGTAGGGACGATTTCCGGATGCTCGAGTGCGCCGACGAAATCGGCGGATGTAACCGACAGTATCCGGCAATCGCTCGATCAAGCGGGGCTAAAGGATGTCAGCGTCAGCCAAGACCGGGACAAAGGCGTGGTTACACTTACCGGTACAACCACATCAGAGGCGGATAAGTCGCAAGCCGAATCCATCGCGAGTTCCATAGGCGGAGGGCAAGTAATTGCTGACCAGATTGCCGTGCGACCTCCTGGCGGTGAAAGCATCGCGAAAAAAGTGGACTCTGACCTTGACGAGGGAATCGAGAAAAACTTCGACGCCGTGCTGCTGAGACATAAATTGGATCGTGATGTTAAGTACGCGGTGAAGAACGGAGTAATCACGCTAACGGGCAACGTACATTCGCAGGAGAGGCGTGCCTCGGTGGAGCAGATGGCAGCGGGCGTGCCCAACGTAAAACAGGTGGTCAACGAACTGGAAGTGAAGGATCAGAAGGCAAGCTCCACAGACTAAGGGAACACAAAAAGTCATTCGCATTAAGAAAGACGAAAGTTAACAGGCGCACTTCATCGGTTGCCCGAGACGATTCATCGGATTTGATAGCATTTTCAGCAGGCTTCAGTCGTTCGTAAAAAGCAGGTGGCCACGTTCATTTTTGCTGCGGTAGAAGACGTGCGGCAGGTTCCGTGGTAACGGGCAAGGATTGGTGGGCAGGAGGGTAATCGGCAATCCGCATCTCTCCGTACCGGCTTCAGCGAGTCCCAACCCTGCCGGCGAATTCAGAATTGATGTGTGTTCTTTTTCAGGCAGTTCGCCGCCCAAATAGGCGTCGATATTCTTTTCCATGTCCGCGGGGAAGAGCGGCGCGGGGCCGACGAGCTGTTCCTGATAGAGTTTCAGCATGATTTCTCTGAACACGGGAAGCGCGGCTCGTCCTCCAGTTTCCTGTTTGCCCAGCGTTCGATTGTCATCAAAACCGATCCGTATTGCCACTGTGATTCCGTCGGGCCCATATGTGGAACCGACAAAAAGGGCGTCGCGGAAGTCGTTTGTCGTACCCGTCTTGCCCATTACGGGGATTGGAAAGGCGCTCGAGTCGAGCGCGTGCGCTGTGCCCAACGGGATGCGCACAACGCCGCGCAGTCCTTCCTGAATCATTGGCAATGCAAAATCGGCTGCGTTCAATTCGCAGCAAGGCGGCTCGTGGCTGTAAACAACTTCTCCCCCCGGGTATTCAATCCTATCAATTACGTGTGGATCCGCGAGTATGCCGCTGGCCATTACGCGATAAGCGTTTGCGAGTTCGAGTAAAGAGACTTCGGATGCGCCAAGGGCGGTGGTCGCGTACGGCTGAAGTTTGCTGTGGATGCCCAGGTCACGCGCTGTCTTCAAGACAGAACTCATTCCGATCCGTTCGGCAATCCAAACGGCGGCTGCGTTTCTCGATTCCGCGAGGGCTTGGCGCGCCGATATCATGCCTTTGAATTCGCCGTCGAAATTGGAGATCCACTTTAGGGGACGATTCCTGGCAGTAACCAGCGAGATTGGTTCGTCGGGGACGAGGGTCTGGAGGTCGAGGGCGCCTTGACGAAAAGCCGCTAGGTAGACAATAGGCTTCATGGTTGAGCCGGGTTGACGTACCGACTGTGTGACGCGGTTGTAGTCACTGTACCGGGTGTTATGGCCCTTGAAGACCTCCCGCCCTCCCGATTCGGCAAGGATGGCGGAATCACTATTCCTCAGAACAACGACAGATCCCTGAATCAGCCCCGCACTCCGAGGATGCCTCTTTTCATAGAGGCTTAGGCCCTTTGCCAGCGCTGCGTTCGAAACGTGCTGGATGCGGTTGTCGACCGTGGAATAGACCTGGATATGGCCTTCCAGGAGCTGACCAATTCCGATATCGGGGCGGGCTGCGGACCCGAGCTGGAGGCCAAGCGCCCTGAGCTCCTCGAGAACATTTTCTGCCGCTGCGGGCGCTTCGATCGGTTCAACTACATGAACGGCTAGGCGAATTGGGGTTTGCTGGAAGTGCCGGGCCGTCTCTGCGGAAAGGAAGTGATTTTCGGCCATGAGGGCCAAAATCTGGTTTCGTCTGCGTATGGGCTTCTGAACGTCTGTTGCGTTGGGAGCGTATTCGCCTGGGGATTTGGTGATGCCTGCGAGGATTGCAGCCTTGTCCGCGTCCTCCGCGGTGAACGACACAATCGATTTGCCGAAATAATATTGCGAGGCCGCTGCGAAGCCGTAGCGGCCATTCCCCAGATAAATGAAACTGGCGTAGCGCGCGAACAGCTCTTCTTTGGCCTTCTGCTTGGACCCGTATTCCCTCTGCATCTCCCCCTCGATCCAGAGAGAGAGACGCATCTCCTCCACTTTGCGCAGCAGTTTATTCGTGGAGGGAACTCCGATGAAGCACGCGAGGACGCGCGGGAGGATCCCGTGGTGCTGAGGCGTACTGGCGTTCTCTGTGCTAGTGAGACTCTGCAGGAAGTAGCCGCGCACGAGCTGCTGGGTGATTGTCGAGCCACCCTGCGGAAATACCAGTGCGCGGTCCTGGACATCCTCATTCTTAGAGCCTTTGGGCCGGGCTAGCATGGCGCGAATGTTTGTCTTGGCCAGAACACGCAGGAAGACGGAGTAGTCCACTCCTGAATGCGAGAAAAAATTTTCATCTTCGGCTGAAAGTATCGCTTGGCGTACGACTTCAGGGATTTCCTTATATTGGATGACCTGTCGTCGTTCTCGCGCCAGTTCGATTAAGACTTGGCCATTCGCATCGTAAACGTAGCCAATAGTGGGAGGCTCAAAACGATTAAAGGCATCCAGGTCCGGCAAATTTGTCCGATTGAAGTTGATGTAAAAGACCGCGAATATCGCAAGTAGCACGGGGAAGGCAGCGATTATAGCCGCGATGCGGAAAAGACGGCCTGCTTTGCGAGAGCGCCACATGGCCTTAAGCGCACTGAGAATAGCCAAAGGAAACGTTCGAACGATTGAATGAGTGTTCTGCACACGAGCTATACCTTCCAGATGCGGATTTCGCATTTGCGCACAACCTTTGCACACCCTCCCCGTGGTGAAAGCGGTCAACAGAGCAATCTGACACATCGAGGATATGAAGTCTGTGCGATATGGCGCACATTCCGAAACTCGATTCAGACGCAGTGAATCGAAGGCAAGAAGAGCGCCACCTCCCACAAAGCGGGCCCGGCCGCGTCTCGCGCAACTACCGCTCGGGGAGTTTTTCTTCGAGTTCGCTGGCCAGCTTGTGGACATCGGTGGTTTCGCTGAAGCCTTGGACCTGTTGGTTCGCGGATTTTGTGTCGACGCCGGCGTGTTGACAGAGCTTCTGCAGCATCTGCAGCATCATGGTGAGCTCCTGCTCGGCGAGCATGCCTACCTGCAAATCGAGATGAGAGCGCCGCTCCGCCTGGCGCGCCATGCGATTCTGGCTTATCAACACGCAGATGGTCAGGAAGACGCTCTCCGAAGCGACAAAGAGAGCCAGTATGCCGAATGGAAAAGGATCGAAAGCTTTCACGTTCGGAATTAGACCGAGGTTCAACGTGGCCCAGACAACAACCAAAGTCAAGTGCAGCAAGAGGAATTTTACGCTGCCGATAAATTTGACGATGACATCGCTCTCGCGCTCGGTACGCGTCCGCTGTCCCAGGGCTTCTTCTTCCAGCCTGGCAATAGCGGCAATATTGTATTGCGTGGGATTTTCTGCAATCTGGTCTGCAAGCGTTTTATTCATACAGCTCCGGCGCATCTGGGACCGACGCTCGTAAACTCAATGTGCAGGCGACTGAGCATCTGGAAATCTACTTGGGATTGGCGGCGCTGGTTTGTGCTGGGGCCTCGGTGTCAGGCGGATAGACAATGATCTCGACGGTGCCCCAGGCGGAATCGGAAGCGGCGCTCTTGCCCTTGCCGCGTCCCATCGTTTTGAGTTGCGCATCATCAAAGGAGAAATTGCCCACAAGGTAGTTTCGAACGACCATGGCGCGAGCCTGCGTGAGGACCAAATCCTTTTGCGCGTCGCCGGTGCTGCCTGTAGAAACGACGACCACGGCGAGCCCAAACTCCGTTTCCGCCAAAAACTGCCCGGCAGCGCGCAATGATTTCTGGTTCTTTGGCTTCGCCGTATCCTCTTTGTCGAAGAGCTGCTTGGAGTCAAAGGTGAATGTTTTCAGAGGCGCCGATTGGGGAAGCTCCGGGATTGCGTTTTGCGCCAGGTCCGCAGAATCTTCATAGCCGCGTTTCTTGAAATACCCGCGCACCAAAAAATTTTGCTTCAACGCTTCCATGTCTTCCTGGAATGCCGTGACTCCCGCTTGCGCGTGGCTGACGGTGTCGCGCAACCCCACGCTCGTCTTTTCCAGCTGGGTATAAAGCTGTTTGTCGTTCACCATGGCGCCGATACTTCCCTGACCATCATTAATCTTGACGGTGATGGCGCTCACATTTGCCGACGCCACCGTGATGTTCTTCAGCGCTTCTTGGCTTGTGTCCAAAATGCCGTCGGCCTTCTTCATCAAGTCCTCGAGGACGAGCGGGGGTTGGCTGGCGATTGTATCGTCATCCTTTACATTCAATGCCTGCGAGGATCCAAAGGAGATTGCGACATATTCGTTACCCAGGAGGCCTTCGGTCTCGATAGAAGCCACGGAGTCCTGCTTGACGATTTGATGCGTCGATCGCTGGAGATCCATCAGCACGGTGATTTTGTCCGTCGGCTTGCTGGGCAGTTGAATCTCGCGCACTATGCCGCTGTGCACTCCGCCGATGCGCACTTCCGCGCCTGAATCGAGGCCCACAACGGTCGCGAACTGCGCTTTCAATCGATAGGTGGGGCTGAACAAGTACTGCTTGCTTCCGATGATGAAGACTCCCGCCGCGAGAATCGCCAGCGTTAGGATGATAAAAGCTCCCAGCCTCGCCGCCTTTGACATATTTGCTCCTATGAATCTCGTTTCATGAATTCCGCGACAAATTTGTTCTCGCTCTTCTCGAGGTCATGGAAGCTGCCTTCGATAAGGACACTGCCTTCGTGCAGCAGCGCCACGCGATCCGCGATGGTTTTCGCGCTTTGCAAGTCATGGGTGACTACAATCGATGCCATGTGATGTTGCTCTTGCAGCTTGAGAATCAGCTCATCGATCTCACGCGACGTGATGGGATCGAGCCCTGCCGTGGGTTCATCGAGCAAGAGGATACCGGGCTTGAGAGCGAGCGCGCGGGCCAGGCCAACGCGTTTTTGCATGCCGCCGGAAATTTCGCTGGGCATTTTCTTGAGATCGCTTTCCATGCCAACGCTGGCGAGCAGTTCCTTGACGCGATCTGCCTGCTCCGATTTCGTCATTTTGGAGTGCCGCTTCAACGGGAAAGCGACGTTTTGCTCAACGCTCAGTGAGTCGTACAGCGCCGCGTTTTGAAATAAGAAACCCATTTTTTCCCTGATCTCATTCAACGCTTGGATTCCCAGGCTGGTGATCTCCTGCTCGTGTACGCAAATGGAGCCCGAATCCGGCTTTTGCAGGCCGATGATCAGCTTGAGCAGTACGCTCTTGCCGGTCCCGCTGCGTCCGAGCATGGCCAGCGTATCGCCACTCTCCACGGTCAGATTAATTCCGTCCAAGACGATCTGGCTCCTGAAGGATTTGTGTAAACCTCGCAGCACCACGGCTGGCCCCTCACTTTTGCCGCTGGAACTCTCTAACGCCAAAATAGCTGCGCTTTCCTCGGGACCAACCAAGACCGCTTGTTCGGGATGCATCATGGAAAGAACACCAGGATCAGTTTCACCAAAACGACATCGGCCAGAATGACAAAGAGCGAGGACAGAACCACCGAACTCGTCGCCGAAAGCCCCACGCCCGCCGTGCCGCCTTGTGTTCGCATCCCCTGAAAGCAGCCAATCATCCCGATGATCAGCCCGAAGACGGCGGTCCGGAAGGTTGGCGCAAGAAAGTCGCCGAAGTTGGTGCCAACGAATCCGTTATGGATGAATTTGCCGAAGGAAATGGGGTCGGTCAATGCAACTGCGACCCACCCGAACAGCACTCCGAAAAAATCAGCAGCGAGGGTCAGCAGCGGAAGCATCAGGATGCAGGCCACAATCCGTGTGAACGCCAAATACTTGTAGGGATTTACGCCCGAAGCCTCGATCGCATCGATTTGCTCGGTTACTTTCATGGAACCAAGTTCAGCGCCGATGCCGGCCCCTACCCTTCCGCTGACAACCAAGCCAGTCACGATGGGGCCCGTCTCGTGAATGATCGAAAACACAAGCGCAGCAGGAAGCATGGACTTGGCTCCGAATCGAACCAGGCTGCTCCGGCTCTCCAGGGCAAGCACGGCGCCGATGGCGGCACCCGCCAGTGCTACCAGCGGCAACGACTTGGAGCCTACTTCGTCGAGCTGTCGCAGTAGTTCGCGGCCTTCAAAAGGGCGTCGCACCACCGCACGCATCACTTGCCAGGTAAAGAGGCCGAGTTCTCCGAACCACTCAAGGAACTGGTTCACCAAACTAAAAACATAACGAAGGGCGTATGGCGCGGCTGACCCAGCCTGGCCTGTCTCCGGGCTTATCCATCGGCGAGGAATCCTGGCGGCGTGGTTCACAATTTATGCTCAGAGGTTCCAGGTGCTTCCCGCGTCCTTGTGGGTAGGCACAAACGCAGCGAAAAGGTACTTCCGCAGCTTCATTTTCTCCGTCGAGCGGCCGGAGACGAAATTCGGTTCTGGGTTGTTTATCGCTGCTGGCGCACTGCCGTCCGTACTGGAAGAAGACGTCATCGATTCCACGCTGGATTTCCCTCTACCAAACGGCGCTAACTTTCTCATGCTTGTGATCGTCAATTGCAAACCGACGAAACGGAGCATTTCCATGGAAAATTCTCTCCTATCCCGGAACTTCCATTTGAGATCGAAGTGGCTGCAGAAATAAGCCCGAGAGCTACCAAGATCCTATCAGTCAAAGCTACCATCCCCAGAAATCAGCTGTCTGTTTTATAAAGCACACAATCCGTCCGGGGCCCTCGCGTTCACTACCCCCCATTGACCACCGAGGAAGTGAGAACTGCATTTTCAGTTTCATTTATGACGTAGCCATCATAGCGATCTGCTGCGGATGTTCGTGCTGCCGGATTGCGTGTGGACTCGCCCTCTTTCTCCCGTAGAAACTTGCTAAACGGCGTTGCATTTCAGCGAGAGTGCGTTCTCAAATTGTTGTTGAATGACTGTGATCACCGCAAACGTGCCATGATCCGCGTTCCGACTGAGAGCGCTTACGTTGTGTGGCGCGCGCGATGAAAGGTTCACCAGACATTTGAACGAGACACAGTCCAGTTCAGCAAACAAAGCAAGAACATTTCCTTATAGGCAGGCTCTTGAAAGGTCATTACGCACGGAGGGCTCCGGGGAGGAAAGCGGCGCAAATTAGTGAGTCGTCGCCTGCCCGGATGCTCGTCCCTAGACCCAGAGGTGCTGCGAAAAGCTACACTCTACCCAATTTTGGACAAGCCAGGGATTCCGCGATAGAAGGGCGCGTCAGGCTTTCATACATTCAGCTGCGAGTATTGTTAACGAGCAGTTGGGAAACCTGAAACTGGCCCAATAGTTCCTCGGGCGCCACACGATTAAGATGACCGCAGACTTCTACCCGCACACTTCTGCGGAAGCGGAACGTCACGCCGCGCTCGTTCTAGAAAGGGCAATCTACGGCGATTTGTTCCCAATTGTTCCCGGGATCGAGAACAGGACCAACTCTACGGCGCCATATTAGGCAAAGAATTTGTTACGGCTCAACTCGTAACCGCCAATAAGAAGGGCGCTTAGAGGATTCGCCTCGTAAGCGCCCATGGTTGCGGGGGTCAGATTTGAACTGACGACCTTCGGGTTATGAGACGTACTAGAACAGTTGGCCCGTTGATTCTGTGCGACTTATCATGCGCTTTGAGATTTTTAGTTCTTTCCCAAATCTTTCCCAAGTTTTCATGGTGCTACCACCCCCTCAATCATTGCTTCGGGGGTGTGGGCAACGGGTCAAATCTCCACGATTCCGCCCGGTGCCAAGTTTTGAACTCTTTTCCTGAGGGAATGTGCTTGAACAAGTAGTAGCCCCTACTGTTTTCGATACCCCAAATCGCAGCCGTGATGTCGCCATGAAGATGCACTTCAACCAAATCTCCTTCCTTAAATTCTGGGGGTACCACTTGCCCTTCTTCTAAGGAGAACGTCTTAGTCACCCCGTTGCGCTCAACCCCGAAAGAAGTTGGCCCAATCCAAGAAATAAAAACCGTGTCAACCATTGTCATTCTCCCGAAAGCTGGTCGGTGCTTACGCAACCCTTAAATAATTCCGTGTCTACGTCCCTAACGACGGCGGCTTGTGCAGTCTCACCATTAGCTTCCAGCGTGCGTATCAGTTCATCAAGAATCGTTCGAAGACTAGGGTTGTTTTTCATGTGCGCCGTAATCAGTGCGGCCTGCGCCTTTGTTATAGTTCCTAACCGCAGCGCGTTTTCAGTTGCTGATAGCGCAGCATCCCGAAGAGCTTTTTTCGCTTTTGCTTGTTGGAGTTTGGCAACATCCTCTTCTGTCTGGATGTCGGCCACAACTTTCCGGTGCCCGAAAATCTTTTTTAAGATGTCCATTGCATTCCTTTCTTCCTGCTTTACGCAGCCTACCATAGCAGCGAATGAATGGCGAATAGATTAATTAACCTACGGAACACGGTATCTTTGATATGTCCACTCTAGTAACGGTACTTGTCAAGTAATCACTATCCGTGCTAGAATAGTTGTGCAATCGAATCAGGGCCATTTCCTGATGGCCAGTATCCTCAGCGCGGTGGAGCAACACACCCCCTGAAAAACTAAAACGAACCACGCATCACTGACAGGAAGTGGTGTGCGTGATGGTCTGCACTGTGCGGCCAGAAAGGTAGCAGTTCGTCGATCAATTTCGGGTCGATAGCCATGGTCGATCATTCTCCTCTTCCCCATGGCCGCTTACACAGTTTTATTTACACCCTCTTTGGTATTTGTGGTAAACGCCGAAGACACAAATCTTACGCATTCACTATCTCTCCGTTGTCTTTCCGTCGCCAGATGCCATCGCCGCCTTTCACGCACCATTCGGAGAGGTTCTTTTCCCGGAATGCGATGGCTTCGCCTTCACGGGTTCGCCATTCCGATTCTGACAAAGACGCAAATTCAACTATTCTTTTTACTTTGTGCATGGGGGCTTTTGGATTACTTGGAATTTCACGACACATCGGACACGAACCCTCCCGCGGGAATTTGTTAGAGGGTTCCCCATCTTTCGCATTTAACAGCTTCAAGCATCTTGGACAAAGACTCATTTGCTTAGCTGTTGTACGGCGTATTTCCCTGTCTGTTTCTGACATTGCGTTCCATTCAAATTCTCTTTCTTTTTCCTCATCCCAGCCTCTACTCCAGTCATCCGACTCTTTCCGACTTTTTTGGATGCAGTCTAAGCAAACGAGTCCGCTGTTGCCTGTCTTATCGGGTTTTATTTCATCCCATTCTCTGGTGACTTTATCCCATCCGTCTTCCCGCAGAGAGTTTCCGTTCCTAGTGCCATCCGTGTATAGGAACCGATATGGCTCATTCGGACCCATAAAGTGCCCATTCTTCCCATCCGCTTTGTTTCCAGAGCACCACAACAATTTATCTGGCTCAGGTGACTTCTTCTTGGCCAAGATATGGCCGGGGTTGGATTTTGTGATTGCCTCAGTGCGTTTGTCGTACCATTTCAAACCATAAACTCCCGCAGTGAAAACGGAAGAGCCAGCTATCAGAATCAACCACCCCTCCAAATTATCGCCCGCATCGTCGGCTTTGAATGAGTACTTCACCGTGAACACTATGACGAGCATTCCAATGAAGGCGGGGAACCATCGTTCTTTTGTCCCCTTCCACAAAGCAAGGGCGGCGATAAAGGCAATACCAATAGCGGCTAGGTTATTCATACAGCCTTCTCTTTTACATTGAATTTTCTGGAAGAACAACTGGACGGGTGGCCTAGGTTCCGGTTTTTGGTACCCGGGCCTTTGGTTTTCCGCTTCTCCCCTCCTCGCTTCCTGATTACTGATCGCTGATCACTGTCAGCTTAAAGCTCGGAGTTGCACTTATCGGAGCAAAGGCATGCGCACTTTCCAACAGCAGACACGGCTACCGGACTAATGATGGCGCACACGTGCGCGATTCTTCGACTGGATTTGAGTTCCGCCTCTGGTCCCCTGGGCCGCACGTGCGCGGCAAAGGGCACTTGCTAATCTTCTGCTGACCGTGGGCACCAACGACAACCCCGCCGCACGTGAGGCCTCTCTGACAGGATTGCTCATGCGGGGAAGAACATCGAGAACAGTTGCTCGGGACTCTCGACTCCGAATACCTCTAGCAGACGATCCAACCCGCCAGGTCCATAAAACTGGGAGTTCCCGCCTGCAACTGCGGTACCGTCTGGATAGACTAAACACTCCGGCTGCTTTCCATGCTGGGACACTTCGACGTAGCGGATTCCTTTCGCTTCCCAGTGATACCTTCTGGCAGTCATCCCATTAGCTCCATACGCCGCAAATCTTTGGCGGCCAGGAATCGCACGCAAGCTCTCAATGCGGGCCGCTTCAAGTTGTTTGCGCACACGTGCTCTCTGCTTTTTGAGTGCGTCCGGATCGTGATCCTTCCCGCAGGCGCAGAATTCATCGAAGCAATCTGCCAGCTCTTCGTCCGTCAGAGCGTCCAACCCAAGATTCAGACCTAGCTCCATAAGCTCGGAATGGCGTGAGTTTCCTTTGAACGGTTCGATTGAACCGCGCTTATGTAGCAATTGCCAGAGGTCGTCCTTCAGTCGGTGAACTTTGTTGTGGGCTTCAAGATTTCCGGCTTTCTCTTCTGCTGCCAAGGCGGACAGCAGTTGTCCATAACGACGCCAGCATAGCCATTCCAAGATTCCCGTTAGGTTATCCCGCCGAGATGAATAACGCGCTGACGCTGCCGTGATGTGATTTGAGGGTGATCCCGGTTGAAGTTCGGGATAGCGCCTCAGGAGGTCCTCCCTGGCCTGCGAAACTCTGGCACTGAGTTTCTGGCCATTTTGGGTTAGCCGATTATGCCCAGAACCGGGCAGATTTTCCTGCGAATCCCCGTAGATCAGCACGATTTCCAGAAAGGCGGGGTGGACTTTTTCCTTCCAAGATTTTTGCCGGTCCCTCTTGTTCACACTTGAAAGGCTATCACAACTCATTGAAGAGAAAGGCGTTGCCAATAAACCGTTTGTCAAGGACACGAAATAAAATTTCGTGTCCCTGACAGTTGCGAGGGACCCGTTTATCATCCCGCCATGTTGAACGCAGTTTCGTGCGACGGAAAGGACATCTGAAGTGAGCGGAGAACCTCTTGTGCTATGTACGGAGCACACAAGCAAGTGCGATCTGGGCGTAACTCACGTCGGCCCGTTCTTCACGCTGACTGCGCTGGCTGTTTTGTTTGGCCCCGGTACTCGGGGAAAAGAACAAAAAAGGCGCGTCGTCCGGAAAATCTTGGGTCGTTTCTGCCTGGATTGCGCGAAGGGCGTGGAATTCCGTATTGGGACGGCGGAATTCCGGGCGCTGGGACACGAGCTCATAAAATCTGAGGAAACACCCGGTATCTAGGGCCAAGCCGCTGTAAGGAAGGAATTCCGAGATTTGGGTTTCTTCGATGGAGAAGGGAACTTGAGATTAAACGGGTTGGTCGGGGAGTCTGCAGCGGCGAACAGTGTGAGCAACGGTGGGAACCGACTCACGACGCACACGACTGATGCAGCTCCCCGGCCTGAATCACCGAGCGGCAACCGGCGCGTAGAAGCGAAGCGCCGTGTTCAGTCGGAGCGGAAGTAAATCCTCGATCCCTCCGCGCGCGGTGTTTGCGCGTGGTGGGAGGGATCGGAACGGTTTTTCCGGGTGTGGGGCCTCGGTGTAAGCATGCCGAGGCCGGCGGGGTTTGCCGGACTTGGCATGCGGCCTTATCCATCCTTGTAGCAACGAGTGTGTTCAGAGGACAGGAAGTGCGGGAAACGGGAAACGGGAAACGGTAAACGGAAAGGGTAAACCTTCATGGCACTTGCGGATCATCGAATGCGGCAAGAGGCATGGGCGAAGCAGAAGCAGCAGCGAGCGATGCTCCCCGACGCTTATGGAGAGTTCATCTCGACACTCGCTGAGTGGAATTGGTTCGTCACGATATCATTTCGCGACATTTTTCCACGCGACCTCGCGATTTCCCGTATTGAGGAATGGCTAGCCGATATTCAGGCGCGAGTAGGTGGAAGGCAGATTGGTTGGATGCTTGCCGAAGAGTTTGGACGGGTCGGTGGGCGCTATCACTGCCACCTCCTGGTGACAGGCGTATCAACTGAAATCAGAACATTCTGGTGGAGCGAGGCATTCCGAAGGTTCGGACGCTCAGAAATAAAACCATTCGATCCCCATAAGGCCGCCGCTTTCTACACAGCAAAGTACGCTGCAAAGCAACTTGGTCTCATCCATTTCGGCGGCACTCTGGCGGGGAAAAATCTTCACCAACTTGTCTCACTGCCAAATCGAGCACGATACTGGGATGATCTCTCCATTTCAAGTTCAGAGGCAGTCCCTACCCACAATATCGTTGCTCCCTCCGTTGCCGTTGAACGAGCTTATTACAACTTCAATCAAGGCAGAATGCGTACAAAAATTCAGAATCGAAGCCTTCGAGCAAAACTCATCGGTCCAATTCAAAAGCGCTGGAGAGTCCAAGCCAAGCGAGTCAAAGGCGGAGGTTGTGCTGAGTGCGAACAGAAGGTTCAACAGTTTTTTGTCTCTGGAGAAACTCCTCCGAAAACACTTCGCTGTTCATCGTGCTTAGCGCGCTGGAGTTTTGAGGTGGAGTCAACCCAATCGAGGAACGAGAATGAACAAACACGAGCCGAACCCAAGAATCAAAAGCTCTTCTGAGCCACTGCGACTCTCATGGGATGAGCTGCGAAACGACAAAAGCCCTTCCACAATAACCGTCGTATTCGAGTGAAATGAGCGAAACCCTTCCGCCATTTCCATCAGGAAGCCGTGAATCATTCGCGGCTTGCGCGGATGGGTTTCGTCTAAATGTCTTGAGCCAAGTATCCCCTCCTTCCCCTTCTCAACCCTCTCCTGATAAAGTTGCCGTCGCACAGAATCAACGGGCCACGGAAGGAGCGTGGTCCGTGGCAAGAAGGAGATGGCAGGAAGGCACAGTGTACCTACGCAAGAGTAAGAGTCTCCCCGATGCTTGGTGGGGACGCTTTGTTGAAACCGTGGAAACCGAACGTGGCCCCGTGCGTGTCCAACGCAACGTCCGCCTCGGCGAGGCACGGCTATACACAAAGCCTCTAGCGAAGAGGGCACTGCGGGAACACGTGGACAGGGCTAACGACTATCAGCCGATAGCCGTGAAATCACAGACGATGGGCAAGGCTGCAACGCCTTTCGCTGTATTCGCTGCTCGTTGGCAGGAAGAAATCCTTGTCCACAAGAAGGCGTCCACCGCTGCAACGGTGAAGGGCCACATAAATAATTCGCTCATCCCGGCGTTTGGAAAGCTGGCCGTGGGCGATATTGATTCGGAGCGGGTGCAATCGTTTCTGAATCGGCTTGTGGGCAAGGCAAGCCCCAAGACCGTGAAGAACGTTTGGGCAACGCTGCGCATCATGTGGAACTCAGCCGTTGCGTGGAAATACGTCACTGGCGAATTGCGCGTGGAACTTCCCAGATCACGGAAGCTTCGAATGCGGTGCTACACCGTGCAGGAAGTGAAGCGCATGCTCGCCAACACGAAAGGCGGGGAGCAGCTTTTCTTTTGGCTCGCCGCTGAAACAGGAATGCGGGTCGGAGAGATTGTCGCCCTGCGTGCTAGTGACGTAGACGTTGAGAGACTCTCGGTTGAAGTCAGCAAGGCCATTTGGAGACGAACCGAACACAATCCGAAGACCGAAGCTGGGTTTAGAAGCATTTGCATTTCGGCCCAGCTTTGCTCGCAACTACAGGAATACTTAGCCGGAAGGACTGAAGGCTATTTATTCCACACTTCTTCTGGCAATCCGTGGGACGCCAGCAACGTGCTTGAGCGGAAGCTGAACGCGTTGCTTGAACGTCTAGAGATTCCGAAGATTGACCCAAAGCTGCTTGTGAAAATTGTTGGGAAAGACAGAACCATTGAACAGGCAACGCGGAGCGAGAAGCGTGCGGCCTCTCTGGGGCTTCACAGCCTACGCCACACGAACGCTACGGCAATGGACTCTCTGAGCATTCCACAGCAGATTCGCAAGCAACGTCTTGGTCACAGCGGGAACAGCGTGACGGAGACTTACACGCACACGTTCACGCAAGATGAGCGAGACGCAGCGGAGAAACTTGGTCAACTTTTCGGCACTGGATGGCCTGAGATTGATAAGGGAAAAGTGATTTCTTTCCCAAATCTTTCCCAAAAAGAAGAAGGGCTTACTGGTGGAACCCAGCAAGCCCTTGTGAATCAATAAGAAATGGTTGCGGGGGTCAGATTTGAACTGACGACCTTCGGGTTATGAGCCCGACGAGCTACCAGGCTGCTCCACCCCGCGTCATTCATACTACGCGACTTGTCTCGCTCTTGCAAATCACTCCTGCACAAAAGCACCCACGTGGAGAGACTGCATGTGACAGTACCGATTACTCTTGAAATCAACGGAAGAAACTCAGCGGTTAAAACGATGCGTCCACGCGGGTCACGCTACTTTGGGAGCCAAAGGAGTTAGCCGCGCGCTCCTCCTCTGGATGTTCGATAACGCCATCACTAAGTTTCATTGGGTCATTCTCGGCCCGCGCCACGCGTCATCCGGCCATGGCCTATTCGATTGAATGGCAAACTCCACCGCCGCCTCGGGAGAAATCCTACCAGCTGCTGTATGGCGTTCCTTCGAATGGCGAAGTCCGCCCAGAATTCGAATGTACATCTACCATTCCAGTAGTCACCTGGTCCGGACTCATCACCACGTTATCGAATTGAGGCACCCAGTCTTTTGCCCGGGTAATGGGGTCGACGGGGACTTCCCGAAGGTAGCCCGCCTGCTGAAGGTCGTCCAACGATTGCGGTGCCGCTTCCTTATCCAGCGTGTAATTGTCTATCGCTTGCCGCATTACCTGCAAATCATGTTTCAACACCGCTTCTCGCGAGCGCTCCACGGCTTTGTCATATCGCTGCGCTGCCATCCCGATAAGTATGAGGATAATCGAGATGACGATCATCAACTCGAGCAGCGTAAATCCTTCCCGCGAGGAAAGCTTTCCCTGCTTCCTCCGTGCAACCCGCCCTTCCATGGGCCCTAGCAGCCTTTTCATCTCCACACCTCAAGCAAACTACCAGTCACTATATTTTGTCCCGTCGAGCGCTGTGCCCGTCGACTTCGAATACACATCGAACACATTGTTCCCGCACCAGCTCGTTGAATCGGGATCGTCTGAGACACATCGCAAACCCCAGTCTGCTTGACCGGTCATCGGATCCACGGGAATTTTGCGCAGAAACCTCAGCCTCTTGTCGTCTCCCGCTCCCAGTTGCACGCCTTTTACCAGCGTGTCCAAGTCCGGAGGATAATTCTCGCTTCCCACCTCTGTTCGAAACTTGTGCTGGTCCGCTAGGTCTTTGTACCGGTCGATCGCATCCTTCATTGTCCGCAGATCATAGCGAAGGTCCGACTCTTTTTGCCGCATCACCGTATACCGAAAAACCGGGAGCGCCATGGAGGACAGAACCAGAAGAATGGAGCAGGCGATAATCAATTCCAGAAGCGTCATTCCGGCTGCCGGGGAAAGGCGCCGCTGACCATGGCCTTCCTTTGCATGAAGCTTGCGCCTCAACATCGATGTTTTCCTCTTGATTGGACTACGGCTGAACCTGCACGGTTGCCTCGCTCGTGACCAATGGAATCGGTCTCTGCTGCGAGTCTTTGGCGTTCTGTTGCACGATCGACAAATTCGATGAACCTGGCGCAATCCCCTTGATCACGATGCCCAGCAATGTTCCGCTCCCGCTCACTCCTTGCGTATTTGGCTGCCGCGTAGCGGAAATGATCGCCTGGCCCTTCTCCTTATTGACGTTGGATACGATCGCTATTTCCTGCGTACCCCCGGAAAGGAATCCTCCGTGCTGCCCTTCGCCTACCGCATGCTGTACCTCTTCGACGCTGATCACCGCCGGATTGTATTGCAGCAGCATCGGTATCGAGAACAAATCGTTCACGTTGTCCACCACCACCGCGATCGTCTTCGTCTCTCCCACTTTCAATGCGATCCCCTGCGGCTCGAATCTCAGCTTGCCGGGCTGCCCATGTGGCGGATTTACCCCCGGCGCGTTTGCGCCTGCGGCTGTGCCACTTGCCGGCGCGGCTGGTCCCGGCATCACACCGTTCGGCGCTTGTGCCCCAGGCTTCGCCTTTTCCTGAGCCGGAGTCCGAACTTCATTTTCGCGTCTCACCTGGACCTGCTGATCCGAGCCCGTGTAGATCGCGCGCAAATTTTCCTTTGTCCATTCCGGCAGCCGCACGATGTGTGGAATCAACATGATCAGTACTTCGTCTTCCTGGTGGTCCACGTTATCGCTCGAGAACAGGTAACGGATGACTGGAATCTTCGCCAATCCGGGCCACCCGTTCAATGTCTTTGTGTCCGTCCTCTGGATCAGGCCGGCCAGAATATCAACCTCGCCTTCCTTCAATCGAATGTCCTGCTCGACGACACGCTGGCTGATAATCGGCTGGCTGATTCCACCGATAGTGGAGGTGCCTGTGACGGAAGATACTTCGATCCTTAGTTTCAGGCTGACGTCATGGTTCGGGTGTACTCGCGGTGTCATGTCAATATTTACGCCAACGTCCTGGTATTGGAACTGAGTGTTCACCAGCGGGTTCACCAAGCCCGCCGCGCCCACCGCGCCCACGCCGACGCCGGCTTGAAAGCTTCCCGTCGCTATCGGAATGCGGTCGCCGATTTTGAGTTTCGCCTGTTGGCCGTCCACGGAGCGCAACTCTGGATCTTGAATTATCTTAGTGTCCGTGTCGGTTAGCACCGCGTTGGCCGTGAAGTTCGGCAGAGTCACGCTGTAATCACTGCCGTTCAGATGCCTTAGAGTGTTTAGCGTCGTGTTGTTCGTTGTTGTCGTCGCCGGGGTGCTGCTCGTCGTGGCATTCGGATTGATGGCAATGGACGCGCTCTGTCCCGGCGTCACTCCCAAATTGCGCAATCGGTCCGTGCGCGCCTCCAGCACCTCCACCTGAACCACCACTTCTGGTTTCGCATTATCGACGTCTTGGAGCACCTTGCCTACGAGAGTCAAGACGTCCGGAGTCGCCCGGACGATGATGGCATTCTGTGAGTTGAGTTGCTGGATGCGTTTCACATCGAGCAACGACCGCAGTCCTGTTACGATTTCCGTCAAATCCTGCGGTGTCACCGTGTTAGCCAGATAAAACGTCTTCAGCGATTCTTCTTCAAAGTCGCGCCGCTTCTGCGGTTGATCCGGCGCAATCAGAATGATGTTCTCCGTAACCGGTTTCCAGAATGCCTTGCTCTCTATGCAAACAACTTCTAGCGCCTGTTCCAGCGTCAGGTTATTCAAATCCACCGAGATTCGCCGTGCGGGAAAGTCCGGATCGTAAATCACCGTTACTCCCGCCAGCTTCCCGATCGTGTCGAAGAGAATCTTCGCATCCCCGGACGCCTTATAAGTGATCGATACGTTGGAAATTGGCTTGAGCTCGGGCGGTCCCGACATGTATCGCTGCGTCTCATCCTCCGCGGGCGGCGGGGTGCCATCCGAAGCGTGGGTCTGCTCCACGATCATCGCCAGTGTCTTTTTCAGTTCTTGCGCTGCTATTGCGCTGGAAGGATCGTCGATTTGTGCGCGCTGGAATTGCGCTGCGGCCCCCTGCAGATCCCCGTTTTGTCTCTGCTTCAGGCCCAGATTTATGTGCATTTCACCGGCTTCGAAGCGCGTCTGATTGAGCCGGATTTTGTAGGCCGCATTGTTCGGGTCGGACTTCAGTGCTTTTTGGTAGAACTCCAGCGCGGCATCGTAATCCTGTATCGTCTCCGCTTTCCGCCCTTTGCTATAATCCGTTTGGCCCTTTGGGCAGCCCGCTGCGAACAGACCTATTGCAACACATAGCATGACACCACAACTACGTCGCATGGACTCTCCGCGGCCTCGACTTGAAGCCTTTGCAGTCTAACACCCGGTTTAGAGCACGGGCAAGACGCGGAAGGTTGGCTGTCCTACATCCGATAATATGGTGGTTTGACGGCCATTTTTCCAAGGCCGTAGCCAAGTTTTAACACTCCAGTTATGATGGAAGATTGTGCCGAAGCCCGCGAAAAAATCCGAGAAGGGAAGCAAAACCGGCGAGAAGATGGTTGCTCAGAACCGCGCCGCCTCCTACAATTTTCATTTGCTGGAGAGGTTTGAGGCCGGTCTGGTCCTGCATGGCACCGAGGTCAAGGCTCTGCGCGAAGGGAAAGCGAATATCCGCGACGCCTATGTCGATTTCAAGCCCAGCGGCGCGTGGCTGGTTAACGCACACATTGCACAATACCTGCCTGGCGGTCCTTGGAATCACGAGCCTCTCGGTTCGCGCAAACTTCTTTTGCACCAGAACGAAATTTACAAGCTCGCCGGGCGCACCCAATCGAAGGGCTTGACTGTCATTCCTCTGCGCATCTACTTCCGTAACGGCCTTGCAAAAGTCGAAATCGCGCTGGCACAAGGCAAGAAATCGTGGGACCGCCGCCAGGACGAGCGCGACAAGGAAGCTCGCAGGGAAACTGAAAAAGCTATGTACAACAACCGGAGGCGATGAAGAATAATGCAAATCACACTCGAACCAAAGCCGTACGCCGCACTCGAAAGCGATGCTCTCGTTTCGTACGTTTTCGAAGAGTTCGAACCCGTACAAGGCCGCATCACGGAGATTGATCAAGCCGCCAACGGCCTGCTCAAAAAATTGGCAAAGAGCGGCGAACTGACGGGGAAAGCGCTGGAGATGACGCTCATTCATGCGCCGGCCGGATTAAAGGCCGCGCGGTTGCTGCTCGTCGGAGCAGGGAAGCGCGAAAAATTTGATGCCGCCGTGCTGCGCAAGATTGCCGGAGTTGCCGTGCGCTATTTGAAGTCGCGGGGAGTGCACAATTTCGTTTTTGCCGCGCGCGAAAATGGCGCGACGGAAGATACTGCGCAAGCCCTCGCCGAGGGCGCGATCGCCGCGGACTTTGAATCGGACAAATATAAGACCGACAAGAAAAGCGACAAATCCATCGATTCCGTTCTGCTCGCCGGTTATTCCGACGCCGAGCGCGCGGCCGGAGAGAAGGGCTTGACGCGCGGGCGAATCATCTCGGAAGCGCAGAATTTTGCTCGCGATCTAATTAACGAACCTTCGAACAAACTCACGCCGAAAATTCTTGCCGAAAAAGCCGAGGCCATGGCCAAACAAGCCGGCCTCGCCGTAGAGATTCTCGACGAAAAGAAAATCGCCGACCTGAAAATGGGCGCGCTGCTCAGCGTCGCACAAGGAGGGCCCGAGCCGCCTCGCATGATCGTCATAACGTACACTCCGGCGAACCCCAAGCCAGGCGCCCCGGTGATCGGCCTCGTCGGAAAAGCGGTGACGTTTGATACCGGTGGCATTTCCATCAAGCCTTCCGAAGGCATGGAGAAAATGAAGTACGACATGGCCGGCGGCGCCACAATGATTGGCGTGATGCGCGCGCTCGCGGCCCTGAAACCAAATGTGAAAGTCATTTGCGTCGTGCCGTGCACGGAAAACATGCCTGGCGGGAAAGCCCAGAAGCCCGGAGACATTCAGACCGCCATGTCCGGCAAGACGATTGAGGTTCTGAACACGGACGCCGAAGGGCGGCTGATTCTTGCCGACGGCGTTCACTACGCGAAGCAGCTCGGCGCGACGCATCTTGTGGACGCGGCGACGCTCACGGGAGCGATTGTAGTCGCCCTCGCCAGCATCAACGTGGGTGTTTTCAGCGGCGCCGATCAATCGTGGACCGACAAAGTTCTCGCTTCGGCGAAAGCGGCCGGCGAAAAAATGTGGCAGATGCCCATGGATGACGAATATCGCGAGTTCATCAAGGGCACGGTGGCCGACATTCAGAACATCGGGAGCGGCAAAGGCGGCGGCTCGATTACGGGAGCGTGGTTCATCCGCGAATTTGCGGGCGACACGCCGTGGGTGCATTTGGACATTGCTGGCACCGCCTGGAACGACGACGCCAAGCCCTGGCTTGCGAAGGGCCCTACCGGCGTCGCGCTTCGCACTCTCGTTCATCTTGTTATGTCGTACTAGCATTGGGCTTGTATCGCCTCGAGCGGCACGAGAGGGGCACGATGTATCGTGCCCCTACATTTTTTCGGGGGTTTCGATGCCCAATAATGCCAGCGTGTCCACCAATCGAGCCTCCACCAATTCTGTCAAACGTAATAGAAAAGCGCGTTTCTGCCCGTCGGCCTCTGAGAGGATGTGATGCTTGTGGTAAAAATTGTTAAATGCCTGCGCCAGTTGAAACACATACTTCGCTACGAACGCAGGCTCTTGCGCACTGATCGCGGCATCCACAGCGTGGTTCAGCGATCCGGCACTCAACAATAACTCCCACAGGCCGTTTCCTTCCGGGCCTCCCAAAAGCGCGCTGACCGTCTCTTGCGTCAGCGAAACATTCGTTGCCCCGGCTTCCGCGCCTTTCCTGCGTATCCCGCGGATCCGCACGGCGGCATATTGGCAATACGGCCCAGTCTCGCCCTCAAAACTCAATGCATCCTTGAAGTCAAACGCGATGATCGCGTTCCTCGTAAACTTAAGCAGGAAAAACCGCAGCGCGCCTACGGCAATCGAATGCGCTGTCTGCTTCTGCTCCGTCTCGCTCATTTGCGCATGCCGCTGCCGCACTTCGGCGAGTGTCGCCGCTTCCAATTTGTCGATCAAGTCATCGGCCTTGACGCCGAAACCTTTGCGGCCGCTTACCTCGACGTAGGGCTTCTTCGCCTCTTCCGGCGTCAGCTCATATCCCATCTCGGCCGCGCAGCGCGGCGTCAGCGCCACAATCTCATAAGACAAGTGAATCGACTTCTCCGCGGCCTCCGCATGCCCCAGCCGCCGCAATCCCTCCGCCACAACGTCCTGCAAATACGATTGCCGCGCATCGATTACGTTGTAAACAATCGAAGCAGGCTCGCCAAAATGGGGTGCGTCCGGATCATCTTTTTCACTGGTGGTGGCCCAGACAGTTTCGCCTTCAGGAACATTGGGCCACTTTCGATAATGAAAATCCTTTCCCAACAATCCGAATTTCCAAAGCTGATAAGCAATGTCCTTCCCGACGTAGGTTACAGTTCCATTTGACCGAACGATGATTTTGTCTTGAATATTTTCCTCTTCGTCGGAGGAGGTAAGGGAGGTAGAGGATGAAGGGCCCGCGCTGGGGTTGTGGACCCGGTCCTTTACTTCCTTCGCCTGCTTTACTTCTTCTTTCCACGGCATGATCCAGCAGCCTGCCATTTTTCCGCTAGCTGCAAGCTGAATCACGCCTGACGCTTTCAACTTCTTGAACGCGGCGTCCCAGAATTTCAAGTGGAGAATTTCACTTTCGCGTGCAAGCAGGTCGTAGAAGATTCCTAGCCGCGCCATGGTGCGCAAATGCAGACTGACGATGGCATCCGCCACAACCTGCGCCACTTCCGCTTCTTCGCCGCGATCTTCTTCAATCGCTTTCAAAGTTCGCCCGCGCAAAGCCGCCGCCCGCACTTTGTCTTCCTCGAAAAAGTGCGTGGCCTTCGCGTACAAATCCCAGCAGTAATAATCGAACCGCGGCTCCAACGCGAACATCTTGACGCTGACGGGAGTGCGGCGCTCCATGTCCAGAAAACCGATGACGACATCGGCGACCTGGACACCGGTATTGTCAATGTAATTTTGCACTTGCACCGCGTGGCCGGCGTGGCGGAGGACACGCGCCATGGTGTCGCCGAGGACGGCATTGCGGACGTGGCCAATGTGTGCGGCTTTGTTGGGGTTGATGCTGGTGTGCTCGACGATAACCTTTCCGGATATTTGTGTGGACGGAAGTGGCGAGTGGGCTGTCGCTTGCGAAGACGAGACGTCACCCCAGAAAGCCACGCGATCGAAATAGGCGTTGAGGTAGCCGGCGCCGGCGACTTCGATGCGGGCGATGCCATCGACCTTGCCGAGACCGTTGGCAATCTCCTGCGCGATCATGCGCGGAGCCTTCTTTAGGCGCTTGGCTAACTCAAAGCACACAGGAGAGGCGGCTTCGCCCATTTCGATTTTGGGCGGGCGGTCGAGAACGATATCAATGGTAACGGCGTAGTGCTGCTGGATATGGCGCGCGAGGGCGTCGCGAAGGCGATTAGAGAGTGTTAGATACACGTTTCCTCAGATGAAGCGGAGAAGTGAGTATAAGTGGAGGGGAGGACGAGGGTCAAAAGGTAACGCAGACGAAGGGGGAGCAGGGGGAATCCACGACCCCCACCCCGGGTGTTTTTTGTAAGTATTGTAAATAGAGGACTTATGGCTGAAAAGTCCGCAAGGGTATGAAAAGAAAGGTTTTTAAAGCCCCTGTAATGAGCGATTTGCGGCAGGCTCCTAAGTGTGGCAAACAAAAGACTTACGGCAGAATGAGAACAGTCGAGGGGCGCCAAATCGAGCTGAGGGGGTGCCAAAGGATCTGAGAGGACCACGTGGTGAGCAGACATTGTAGCCAGGCACGGGAAGCGAGATGCCAATTAAGCAACAAGTATAGCAGATATGTTATACCTGTCAAGTAATTAATTACAAATGCCGTCCTTGCCGCAAGATAAGGACGATCGAGATGTTCGACGTGAAGACGGAAAGTCCCAAAACGGCTAAACAGAAGATCGTAAACCGGGCTGGATCTCCAGCGCGAGCGCACGGCGATGCGGCGGCGGAGTTTGACACACTTTGGTTGCGCCGATAGTATCAATATTTAATTGTGAGCATTCGTTGAAGGTTTTCAGTAGTGGCGCGGATATTTGAAGTGCACAGTCCCTCTGCGCAGCGGCATCCCATGAAACTTGCCTATTTTGATTGTTTTAGCGGGATTAGCGGAGACATGACGCTTGGCGCGCTGGTGGATGCCGGATGCGCGGCTGAGCATTTGCGCGCGGACTTGCGCGGTTTGCAGGTTCCCGGGTGGGAGTTGACGACCGAGAAGGTATGGAAGAACGGCATGGCCGCCACGTACGTGCGGGTGGTGACGGAGGATCAGACGAAGCACAGATCGCTCAGCGCCATTTTGGAGATTTTGCAGAAATCGCAGCTCGCGCCAGCGGTGAGGGAGCGCGCCGCAGCCATATTCCAGAAACTTGGGGAGGCAGAGGCACCCGTGCACGACGTGCCGCTCGAAAAGATTCATTTTCATGAAGTTGGCGCGGTCGACGCGATTGTGGACATTGTGGGGGCGTGCATCGGGTTTCACGTGCTCGGGATCGAGAAGTTTGCCTGCTCGCCACTGAACGTGGGAGGGGGGACGGCGAAAATGGCGCACGGCGTTTTGCCGGTGCCAGCGCCAGCAACGGCGAATTTGCTGCAGGGGAAGCCGACATATTCGAACGGCGCGCAGAAAGAGCTTGTAACGCCGACCGGCGCTGCCATTGTCGCCACACTTTGCGATACATTCGGGCCGCAGCCGGCTATGAACGTTTCGGCAATCGGATATGGCGCGGGCACGGCAGATCTGGAAGGGCAGCCGAATGTGTTGAGGATTATGGTTGGGGAAGAAGTTGGCGCGACAAAAAGGGCACCGGCTGAAGCCTGTGCCACCGGGTTTGACGAGGAGATTGCGGTCATTGAGGCGAACCTAGACGATATGAACCCACAGATTTACGGTTATTTTTTGGAGAAGGCGCTGGCTGCGGGGGCGCTGGATGTGTACACGACTCCGGTGCAGATGAAGAAGAACCGGCCGGGGACTTTGTTGACGGTTTTGTGCAAGCCGCAGGATACGGATGCGCTGATGTCTTTGATTTTTGCGGAGACGACGACGTTTGGTGCGCGGACGTATCGGGCGCAGCGGCGCGTGCTGCCGCGCGAATGGGTGAATGTGGCGACAGAATATGGCGAGGTGCGGATCAAGGTGTCGCGGGTGAACGGGCGGATTTTGCATGTTGCGCCCGAGTTTGAGGATTGCCGGAAACTGGCGGTGGAGAGGAACGTGCCTCTGCAGAGAGTGATTGCGGAAGCGATGCGGAGTTACGAGAAAATCAAAGAGAAAAACTAACGCAGAGACGCGGAGGACGCAGAGTTTTCGCAGAGAAGAGGTAAGGAAGTAATCAAGTAAAGAAATAAAAGAAGAAAAGATTGTGATTGCGAATTGAAGGGAATAGAGAGATTGCGCAGAGGGAAATGGCTGAGAAACCAAAATATTATTTGACGACGCCGATCTACTATACGAACGGGTTGCCGCATATTGGGCACACTTATTCGACGATCGTGTGCGACACGATCAGGCGGCATAAACGGATGCGTGGGTACGACGTGGTGATGACCACGGGGACGGACGAACACGGCGTCAATGTGGAGCGCTCCGCCAAGAAAGCGGGCATTCCGGAATCCGAGTTTGTGGCGAAGATGGCAGCGCAGTGGAAAGCGCTTTGGGACGAGCTTGGGGTGCAGGGAGACGAATTCATCCGCACGACGGATCTGAAGCACGCGCATACGGTGCAGTGGCTTTTCAAACTGTGCCGGGAAAATGGATTTGTGTATCCGGGGCATTACACGGGGCAATACTGCATTTATGACAATGCTTATGTGGACGTTAAGCCTGGCGAGAATTGCCCGGATTGCGGCAGGCCTACGGAAACAGTTACCGAGCCGAACTATTTTTTCAAGCTGTCCGCGTTTCAAAAGCCGCTGCTTGATTTTTACGCAAAGCATCCCGATTTTATCCAGCCGGAAGCGCGGCGGAATGAGGTTTTGAGTTTTGTCGAGGGCGGGCTGCGCGATCTGAGCATCACGCGGACAACGATTCGCTGGGGCATTCCCGTTCCCGGCGAAGAGCCGCACGTTTTTTATGTTTGGTTTGACGCGCTGACGGCGTACCTGAGCGCGGTCGGCGGCCCGCAATATGAGAAGTCCGGATATTGGCCGGCTGATTTGCACCTGGTCGGAAAAGAGATTATTCGCTTTCACGCGGTTTATTGGCCGGCGTTCCTGATGGCTGCGGGGCTGCCGCTTCCAAAACAAGTCTGGGCGCACGGTTGGCTCTTAATGGACAGCGCGAAGATGAGCAAATCGCTGGGCAACGTCGTGCGGCCGCGCCCGATTGTGCATGTGCTGGGCATGGACGCGCTTCGCTACTATTTGTTGCGGGAAACGGTTTTTGGGCAGGACGGCAACTTCAGCTACGACGCGCTCGTCCAGCGCTACAACAGTGATCTCGCCAATGGCCTTGGCAATCTTGCAAGCCGCACTGCGGCGATGATCGAAAAGAATTGTGCGGGCAAGATTCCGAAGCCCAGTTCGCTTCAGCCGCAAGACACGGCTCTCGCCAACGAAGCGCAGGCGGCTATCGGCGACGTGATGGAGCACTACGAAAAGCTGGAGTTCTCGAAGGCGCTGGAAGTAATTTGGGGCCTGATCGCCGCGGCGGATAAGTATTTGACTGTGGAGAAGCCATGGTCGCTCGGAGAATCGGGAGACGATCAACAGCGGCGGGCTACGGTACTTTGGACAACCGCTGAGGTTTTGCGCATCGTCACAATACTGACGCACCCCGTTTTGCCGGAAAGTACGGCGAGGGTTTGGGCGCTGCTTGGACAATCAGGAGCGCTGGGCGCTGTGGCATTGGACGGATTGCGCTGGGGACAGCTCACGCCGGGAACTGCGCTTGGCAAGTCCCAGGCGCTGTTTCCACGCATTGAAAAAGCAGAAGCAATCGAGAGGATGGAAGCCATGGAAAAAGAAGCACAAAACGCACCTTCACCCGCTGCGGCAAGTGCGCCTGCAAGCGCACCGGCTGCCGCGGGAACGGCTGCAGCTGCGGCATCAGCGGCGCCGGAAAAAATCGGCATCGAGGACTTTGCGAAAGTCGAGATGCGCGTCGGACAGATCAAAACGGCGGAGCGCATCGTTGGCGCGGACAAGCTGCTGAAACTCACCGTTGATATCGGCTCGGAGATTCGGCAGATTTGCGCGGGGATTGCGCAGTTCTACGAACCGGAAAAATTGCTTGGACGAAAAGTGGCGGTGGTCGTAAATCTCGCGCCGCGGAAGCTGCGCGGGGTGGAGTCGAACGGGATGATTGTGGCGGCATCGGTTGGGCCCGAAGGGCGGCCGGTGTTGGTGGGATTTCCAGATGAGGATGTGGAAATTGGAGCGCGGTTGAAATAGGGACGGTGATTGCATCGTGGCGGGCTCACAGGGTTGGAAGAGCACAGGCAAGAGTGCCTGTGCTACAAAATGATGGAACTGATTGATTCACATGCGCACATTGATGATCCTCAGTTCGAGGAGGATCGCGATGCGATGCTCGATCGCGCGCGGGCAGCCGGCATAACTACTCTGTTGGCGATTGGCACTGGACCGGGGCCGGAGAAACTTGATGCGGCTTTGCCATTTGCGGAGCAGAACGACTGGATTTACACGACCGTGGGTATTCACCCGCATGAGGCGAAGGAAGTTACGCCACAGCATTTGGATGAATTGGCCAGACTTGCGAAGCATCCGAGAGTGATTGCGTGGGGCGAAATTGGCCTGGACTATTTTTACGAGCATTCGCCGCGCGAGGTGCAAGAGCGCGTATTTCGCGATCAGATGGCGCTGGCTGCGCAAGCGAAGCTGCCGATTATCATTCATTGCCGCGATGCGTGGCGGGATTGCCTGCGGGTGATCGAGGAAGTGTGGCGCCCCACCGGGCTCGGAGGGATTCTGCATTGCTTCACCAGCACGCTTGAAGACGCGCGACGCGGGATCGACATGGGCTTCCTGATTTCCTTTGCGGGAAATTCAACCTATCCGAAAACGCAGAATCTTCGCGACGTTGCGAAAGCTCTGCCGCTCGAGAACATCTTGATTGAGACAGACTCGCCGTACCTTGCGCCACAGCGTTACCGCGGCAAGCGCAACGAACCGGCCTATGTTGCGGAAGTAGCGCGCACGCTTGCGAGTGTGAGAGACTTAGCCGCGGAAGAATTCGGCGCCAGGACAGCAGGGAATTTTCGGCGCTTCTTTCGCCTTTCCCAGCCGTCCATGTCCGCGGCTGCGGAGTCCCAAAGATGAATGCAGGCCCGGGGAGGAAGGCTATCGCGCTGCTTACTGCTAAAGAGATTTTTGACCTCGTCCGCGACGATCTGGTTCTTGTCGAGGAGGAACTTGCGCGACAGAGCGCTGGCGCCTTCGAGCCAGTTTCGGAAATTACGAGCTACCTTCTTGGCGGAGGAGGGAAGCGGCTGCGGCCGGCGCTTCTGCTTCTTTGCAATGCTTCTACTGGCCGGCGCAGTCCGGGAGCGATCCGCTTGGCCGCGGTTGTCGAGCTGCTTCACAGCGCGACCTTGATTCACGATGATGTCATCGATAGCGCGGACACGCGCCGCGGCCGTCCTTCCGCGAATTCGCGCTGGGGCAATCATCGCAGCGTTCTTGCGGGGGACTGGCTGTATATGCAGTCTTTCCAGATGGCGCTGGAAGAAAGGAACTTTCGCATTCTCGATATTCTGATCGATCTCACACAGAAAATGGTGGAAGGCGAGCTGATTCAACTCGCAAAAATCGGGCGCATCGATGTCACGGAAGAAGATGCGCTGCGGCTCGCCACGTACAAGACGGCCTGTCTCTTTAGCGGCTGCGCGCGATTGGGTGCGGTGCTTGGCGGTTTGGAAGGCGCCGAGGAAGAGGCGCTGGCCGATTATGGGCGCTATGCGGGATTGGCGTTTCAGTTGGTGGATGATCTTCTGGATTTTACGGCGTCGACCGAGCAGCTCGGAAAGCCGGTGCTGAGCGATCTGAAAGAAGGAAAGGTCACGCTGCCGCTGATCTACGCGATGGACAACGGGCATCGGGACGCGCGCGGACTTGTGGCGCTGGTGCTCGAGGAAAAAGAGTTCAACTCGGTTCGCGCGGAGACGATTGTTTCGCTGGTGCACGATTCCGGGGCGCTGGATCGGGCGCGGAGTCTTGCTCATGAGTACGCGCGCCGGGCCAAGGCGTGCCTTGAGGGGCGTGGGGATTCGGAGTACGCGCGGGCGCTGCTGACGTTGCCGGATTTTATTCTTGAGCGCGAAAATTAGCGCTTGCGGCTAGCGAAGGCGGGCGCGGCATGCCGTGCCCCTACAAAGGCAGTCTCTAACGCGGGATTCAACCGCTTTGTATGCCATGCTTCCTTTTAGATTGGTCTACCACAAAGGCTACGACTTAAACCTGGGCCAGCACGTTTTCCCTTCGCAGAAATTTCATCTAATTGCGGAAACTCTCGTGCGAGACGGCATCGCGGCAGCGGAGGACTTTCTTACGCCAGAACTCGCAGCGGACGAGGATATTCTGCGCGTGCATACCGCGGAATGGGTGGACAAGCTAAAGGCGGGCACGCTGACCGCCAGCGAGATCATGAAGCTGGAGATTCCGTATTCGCGCGAGGCGATGGAAGCGTGCTGGTTCGCGGCGGGCGGCTCAATCCTGGCGGGACAATCAGCGCTGCGCGAGGGTTTCGGGTGCAATCTTGGCGGCGGTTTTCATCATGCTTACCCGGGGCATGGCGAGGGGTTTTGCGCAATTCATGACGAAGCAGTGGCGATTCGAAGGTTGCAACATGACGGGGCGATTCGAAAGGCCATGGTTGTCGATACGGACGTGCATCAGGGCAACGGGACGGCGGCGATTTTTGCCGAGGACGAAACCGTTTTTACGCTCTCGATCCATCAGGAAAATAATTATCCGGCGTACAAGCCGCCTTCAGATCTCGATCTCGAGATGGCGGACCGCGTGGATGACGACGAATATCTTGGTGCGCTGATTCCGGCGGTACAGACAGCGATGGATGAGTTTCAGCCGGAAATACTTTTTTATATCGGCGGGGCGGATCCGTTTTGCGAGGACCAGCTCGGCGGATTGTCGCTCACGAAGAAGGGTTTGAAAGAGCGCGACCGGAGGGTGTTCGAAGAAGCGCGCAGGCGGGGGATTCCCGTGGCGACAGCGTTGGCCGGGGGATACGCGCGGCGGGTCGAGGACACGATTCGCATTCACGTGAACACGATTGTTGCCGCACGTGACGTTGCCCTCGCTTTTCCTTCGGTTTCGGGGGCCGGGGGCCAGTAATTCACCTCAAATTGCGGCGCCGATTTGACTCATTCGGAAGCGGGCTTCGCCGCGCTTGCTTCTTGTCCGGCCAGCACCCGGCGCACCGCGCTGCTCAATTCCGCTTCCACGTCAGTCGGGTCGAACCCCTCCGCGCGATAGGCAATCTTTCCCGTGCGATCGAGAATGACGAGGGTGGGGAAGGCATTAACTGCGAGGAACCGGTCCAGTCCGTCGGCGAAGACCACCGTCGTACGAGGCTTTTCTTCCTCGAGATACTCCGGAACGCGAGATTCATCCTCATCGCAATCCGCGGCCAGAAAGAGTACGTCCGGGATTCCCTGGAATCGCGAGGCCACGCGCTCGAAGTGCGGTTCCAGCGCACGGCAGGGCCCACACCACGTGGCCCAGAAATTCAGGACAACGACTTTTCCCTTCTGCCCGGCCAGCGAATAGGGCGAGCCGTCCTGAGCCATCCGCAACTTGAAATCGTAGGGCTCTTTAGCGCCCGCGTTTCTTGCCGGTTTCGGCGCGTCCGAAGACGCTACCACTTGGTCGTATGCGTGCAAGAGATAGTCGCCAAGCCCTTGATCGGAGCCGTGCGCGAGGCGCCAGACATTGCCAAGCTTTTGGCGAATTTCGCGGCGGTTTGCGCCGCCGGGGGCATCTGCAAGCGCAAAAGCATTTGCGTATTCGCGGATTGCGCCGGGCAAGTCCTTGTTTAATTCCGCGATCTCGCCGAGTTTCTCTCCCGCCGAGGCACTGGGCGAGAGCGCCATGCTGGCGCGAAAATCTTTTTCGGCGGCGGCGGTTTCGTGGAGTTTGAAGGCGAGCCGTCCGCGAAGCGCGAGGATGTTCACTTCGTCGCGTTTTTGTTCCGCTTGCCACTCGTCTTTCGATATTTTGGGGGATCTTTCCTCTGCGGAATTGTGCTGGACGTATTCCAGCACGCGTGTGGAATAGTTCACGGCGCGGCGGATGGCGGCTTCGTCGCCGTTGCGCTCCAAAAGCTGAATCGCGAGCACGGTCATGGAAATGTCTTCGGGAGCGAGGGCGACGATGCGCTCGGCGTAATCGGTGGCGCGGGCGGAGTCGCGCAACTGCAGGCTCGCTTCAACCAGCGCGCGATAGATTTGGGTACGCTGCTGTGACTCCGGATACTGCTTCAGAAAATCCTCAAGGTTGCGGACGAGGGCGGCGCGGTCATTGCCAGAGCTATCGATGGCGTGCTGCAACTCTTCAGTTTCGGACGGCGCTTTGGCGGCAGGAGCCTTCTTGGTGGCTGCGGATTTTGTACCTTGTGGCGGCGTGTTCTGGCTTTGGTCTTGCCGCGCGTAAACGGGACAGCTGGCGAGAGACACGCAGAAAATCGCGGGAAGAGCGAGTGCAAGGGCCGTTCGTTGGCGCATGCAGTTCATAGAGAGGATTCTAGACCGTTTGCGGGAAATTTGCCGAAGGGCATTGGAAATAGCCGGCGCATTCCAGGGTTGGGAATGGAGAGAAGTTTATTGTGCGCCTTGAACCTCGATATCCCCAGAGACAGTGTGAATTTCTACGCGCCCACCGCCGTCACCCATGTGCGCGCGCAGCGAGTGCTTTCCTTGTTCTTCAATCATGATGGGAACCTGCGCGCGAATTTCACCGGAGACGGCACCTGCGGAAAAGTGAAAGTTCGCGTTAGAAGGCACCGCGATATGTACCGAGCCGGAGACCGTTCTCAACTCCCAATAGCTATTTCCGCTGGGATTGCCCTGGACGGTCACATGCCCCGCGCTGGCGTGGGCTTTCACGTCGCCATTGGCGCCCCGTACGTCAATCGATCCGCTCGAGGAGCCGCTGTCCACCCGGCCGCCCGGATTGTTCACCTGAACCTCCCCGGAAACCGAGTGGGCCAGGACGTCTCCCTTGGCATTCGAGATGGTCACGCTACCGGAAACGCTGGTGGCGCGGACGTCATCGCCGCAATTTTCGGCCTCGACGTTTCCACTCGTCGAAGACAGCCGGACTTCGCGGCTAATGTTTTGTGCCCGGACCGATCCGGACACCGTCTCTGCCCGCACGGGGCCAGCCACGTTGCGGATGGATTCTGAGCCAGAAACGCTCGACGCACTGACTTCCGTCTCTCGAGGAACTTGAATGTCATACGAGATGGAGGCGCTGCGCAAGCGCGAAAGATCTTTCCCGACGCGCAAAGTGTCACCTTTGAGTTCCACGGGCGGGCTGGCAAGAATGTCATCGAGGCGTTTCTGCGGACTGCCAAAACCAAACCCAGAAACGCGCACATCGCCGTGTACGTGCACTTTGCCGTCAGGGCTGCCGATAATGGCGACGTCTCCCGAAATATTGGACAACTCCAAACGGATCGGTCCGGAAACGTCCAGCGAGCGGTCGAAGCTGCCGGACACGGTAGGGCCCATTTGGCAGCCAGCGAGCACCAAAACGAGAGCGAGCAACGCGATGGAAGCGGCCAGTCTGTGGTGTCGCGTCATTCTTCCTCCAGCCCCAAGGGCGGCGCTCTTTCGAACCTTCCTGACAGAAGATACGCAAATACAAGGGAATATGTTCCTGTCATGCAAGTGCCGGAGCCTGCCCTAGCGCGCAAGGCTCTCGTTCAGCGAACCCTGCCGGTAACCTTCCAGATCCAGCGCGACATACGTGAAGCCTGCTGCCTTCAGGCGTGCAACGATCAAGGCGGCCATTTCCGGAGACATCGCGCGGGGCATCTCTTCCGGCGCAATTTCCACGCGCGCCAACTTTTCGTGCAAGCGCACGCGAAATTGCCGGAAACCTAATTCGCGCAGGACCGCTTCTCCGCGCTCCACCAGGGCCAGCCGCTCTGGCGTCACCTCTATTCCGTAGGGGAGGCGCGAAGCAAGACACGCAGAGGCGGGACGGTCCCATGTGGGCAGCCCCGCGCGCTGAGAGAGCAACCGAATCTCTGCCTTGTGCAATCCGGCATCGAGAAGGGGCGCCAGAACGCGGTGTTCCGTTGCCGCGCGGTGGCCTGGGCGAAAATCCAAAGTGTCATCGGCATTAACGCCGTAGACTACGGCCGCGAAGCCGCGCTCTTGCGCCATGACGTCCAGCACGTTGAATAATTCATCTTTGCAGAAATAGCAGCGATCCGCGGCGTTCGCGCGGTACTGAGGATTTTCCATTTCGTGGGTTTCGATAAATTCATGGCGGACCCCGAGCTTTCGGACAAATTCCTCGACCACGGCGCGGTCGTGCGCGGAATAGCTTGGCGAAAGCGCCGTAACCGATAACGCATGGTCGCCGAGCGCGCGATGCGCGGCCCATGCCAGATAGGCAGAGTCAGCGCCCCCGGATAGCGCAACGATCAAGGCAGGGAGCTCGGCCAACTGCTTTAGTAACAGCGACTCCTTTTCGCCGGCGGAGAGTTCCGCTTGTTCCGCCGCGCGGATGCGCACGAGTGTGTTCATTTCCATCGAGAGTATACTCCACCGCGTCCGTTATTTCGTTTGCAGGCCGCGCTCGGCCGCATGATCATTTGAAATCCAGCAACACGTCGACCAAATGCTTGCCGGGGTCCGTGCGCAGCCAATGCCCGATGGTGTCGTAATGCACCGGCAAGTCGCCGAAAATCTCCGCAGGATGAGCTTCGAGCTTAGTGAGAAATTGTTCAAAGGCCGTTTTGTCGAAAATGGCGCCCGCTTCCGTGGGCCACTTTTGCAGAAGCAGCCGTTCGGCATCGAGCGATAGCCCTGTCAGAATCATGGTGTTGTAGTGATATTGCACTCCTTCCACCACAGACACCGTATAAGAGACTGTATGCGACTGGTCGTTGTAGGAACCAACAGGATCCATCTTTGCATCGAGGTAGCCGCGGTGGCCGTACTCTTCCCGGACGCGGTCCCAGCCCGCTTCGATTTGCATGCCGTTGGCCACGTCGCCGGGGTTTAGTCCCAGCTCGTTAGAAAGTGTGATAGACGACAGCACGGAGTTGCCGGACCACTGCGCTTCCTTCCAATGATAGACGGCGCCGGTTGTCACCGGAACGAAAATGGGAAGCTGCTCGGGCAGTTGCTGGTTGGGATTGCCTATCAAACGGACCTGCGGCGGGCCAAGCTTCACGCGCAGATAGCCCTTTTGCAGATAGAGCGGGCGCACTTGTTCGGAGAGGAAAAGATCGATAGTCATCCGCGAATAGGGTTTTCCCTTCACCTCGGAAAGCGCTTGCTGCACGATGTGGGAAGAAGATAGCGAAGGATCGCCGAACTCGACACTGGCGAGGGAGAAGGAAGCATCCTGGACGTGAAATTCCTGAACGTTGCCATCTCCTAGAGGATTGGCGATCAATTCGTGTTCGACGGCCGCTGTTAGGTGGCGCGAAGCGAGCAAGTCATTCACGGCATCTGCTGCATGGTCCAGGGCGGCGCCGGCTTCGGGAAGAGTGCCATCGAAGAAAGGAAGCTTCTTGCGAATTGCATCGTTGAGTTCGCCATCGGTAAACCATGGCAGGTTGTCGAAATAAACGGGAACGCGGGGGGCTTCTTGCAATTGAAACGTCACCGTTAGTTCCTCGGCGCGCGTTTCGAACTTGTAATTCACCTTGGCGAACATGCCCGTTTGCAACAAGCGGTCCGCGGCGGCCTGCAGATCTGCTTTTCCAACTTGGGAGCCTTGCTGTAGTTGAGAGATCGCGATGACCTGGGCTTCCAAAAGAGTTTTCAGGCCCTCGACGCGTATTTCGTGGAGGATCGCGGTGGCTGCCGCGGGCGCTTGCGCATGAGCAGGAAGCAAGAAGATCAGCGCGAAAAAAAAGAAGACCTCCACACGGCCGCGGAAAACACGAGTCATGTTTTTATATTAGCGGAAAAAGGGGCGCGGGCCTATCCACGGATCGCCCTGCGGCAAGAATTTGCGGCGGAGAGCTAGCGCGGGAATTGTTAAGCTATTCGACGGTGACGGATTTCGCCAGGTTTCTCGGCTGGTCGACGTCGCAGCCGCGGCGTACGGCGATATGGTAGGCGAGCAGCTGCAGGGGAATGATTTCCAGCAACGGCGCGAGAATTTCCGGCGCCGGGGGCAGCTCGATGATGTGATCCGATGCTTCGCGAGCGAGATGGTCCTTCTCGGTGGCGATGGAAATGACGATGCCGTCGCGAGCCTTCACTTCCTTGATGTTGGACACGCTTTTTTCGTAGCGCGTGACGGATTCAGGGTCGCTGTCGTCGCGTGTGGCCAGAACGACGACCGGCAAATTTTCATCGATGAGCGCGTTGGGTCCATGCTTCATCTCGCCGGCGGGATAGCCTTCGGCGTGGATGTAGGAAATCTCCTTCAACTTCAGCGCGCCTTCGAGAGCGATTGGATAATGAATCCCGCGGCCGAGATAGAGAAAATCCGTGTAACGGAAAAATTGTTTGGCAAGGTTTTCGTAAAATCCGGACAGATCGGCCTGCAGAATCGTTTCCATTTTATGCGGAATCCGCGTGAATTCCTGCATTAGTTGGACGGCTGCAGCCGGGGCCAGTTTTCCGCGAACTTGTCCAAGATAAGAAGCGAGAAGAAGAAGTGCGGCCATCTGTGCGGTGAAAGCCTTGGTCGAGGCCACGCCGATTTCCGGACCGGCGTGCGTGATGACGGTTCCCGCGGCCTCGCGAGTGATCATCGAACCCATGACGTTGCAAATGGCGAGCGTCGGCGAGCCTTTGAGCTTTGCTTCGCGCTGCGCGGCCAAAGTGTCCGCTGTCTCGCCGGACTGGCTGATGCACAGAGTCAGCGTTTTTGAGTCCAGGATAGGATCGCGATATCGAAATTCGCTGCCGTAGTCGACCTCGACTTGCAAGCGGGCCAGCCGCTCGATCATGAACTTTCCGGCAAGGCCGGCATGCCAGCTTGTTCCACAAGCGACGATGCGCACTTGCTGAAACTCGCGGAACTGCTGTTCGGAGATTTGCATCTCGTCCAGGAAAATCTTTCCCGAATCCTGCGAGATGCGGCCGAGCAGAGTGTCGCGCACCGCGCGCGGCTGTTCGAAAATCTCTTTTTGCATGAAATGCTTGTAGCCGCCCTTTTCGGCCATGATCGGATCCCACGCGACATGGTGAGCGGGGCGTTCGACCGGGCGGCCATCGTGATCCATCACGCGCACGCCATTCTGCGTAAGGACGGCGATATCGCCATCCGCGAGAAAGAAAATTTGACGAGTGTGTTCGAGCAAAGCGGGAATATCGCTGGCGACAAAATATTCGCCGTCGCCAAGCCCGATGACGGAAGGTGGACCAATCCGCGCCGCGACGATTTTTTGCGAATCGCGCGAGGATAGAAAGACCAGGGAATAGATGCCGCGCAATTCCTTAAGGGACTTGCGAACGGCTTCTTCCAGCGGCACACCGCCCTGCGAATTCTTCTCAACGAGGTGCGCGACGACTTCCGTATCCGTTTCGGTGACGAACTTGTGGCCTTCCCGCTGGAGTTGTTCCTTCAATTCGAGATAGTTTTCAATGATTCCGTTGTGGACGACTACAATTTCCCCGCTGCAGTCACGATGCGGATGCGCATTTTCTTCCGTGGGGCGGCCGTGCGTGGCCCAGCGAGTGTGGCCGATTCCGTAGGTGCCTTCAATGGGCGACTCTCTAATTACTTCTTCCAGGTTGCGGAGCTTTCCCGGAGCGCGGCGGATTTCCAGCTTTCCGGCCTGGGTGACGACCGCGATGCCCGCGGAATCGTAGCCACGATACTCCAGCTTTCGCAGGCCTTCGATGATGACAGGCACTACCTTTTTCGGCCCGATATAACCGACAATTCCGCACATGCGCGGGGTCTCCTGGAAATGCTATTTCGTAAGATTAGCACGGACCTGCGAAGGACCAGCGGGTTCCTGCGGGGGGATGTGGCGAATGGTGTCAAGGCTGCAGAGGGGCGTCTGGTGCGGCCTGCAGCTCATAGGAGAGCAGTTTGTTGTTCGAGTCGAAGTGGAAGGCCACGCGCGCAGTGGCGGGCTGTAGCGTCTCCGTATCGATCTGGCGCACCACGGCGACCACCGAATTCTTGTCCTGGGAGTTCTGGATCCTGTAGCCTCGCGAGCTAAGGAAGTATTCGACACGCGCCCTCTGTGTGCCTGGCGGAAGCTGGGCGTTGAGCATCTGATCGATTTTTTTCAAGCGTGCATCGGAGGTGTGCCTCCTGCTCTTGCATCCGGAACTGGTGAACACCAGAAGGAGGACAAGCAGCGTCAACAACAGAAAAGCCGGAGGACCAGGTGGCAGCCACGCGAAATTGCGTCGAGGGATCATTTCGCGGGGCCTTTACTCCACAATTTCAAAGCGGGATTCTTCGATAACCGGATTGGTGAGTACCTCTTTCGCGATGTGTTCAAGCTGCGTCAGCGCTTCGTCGCGGGTCAGGCCTTCGACGTTCAGCACGAAGAATTTTCCTTGGCGCACGTCTTTGACGGACGCATAGCCCAGGCCAGAGAGCGCATGCTGAATCGTTTGTCCTTGGGGATCAAGTACCGTGCGCTTCGGCATCACCCATACGTGTGCTTTCATGCGCCAAGTATAACATCGGAGGCGTCACCAACGATCGTTCGGAACTGCTGCGCGAAGGCGTGTCGCTCTGGTGCGTTAGAGACTGCGCCTTTTTCTGAGCGAAAACTTGTCGGCTTCCGAAAGGAAGGCATGCTCGAAGCTCATATCCGCGAGCTGGGCGAGCTCGATATCGTTCATCCCCATCTTTGCCGCATTTTCGTATTCGCTAAGCAACGTCGTATGAAACATCGCGGGATCGTCGGTTGATAGGACGATGGGAATTCCATGCCGCCAGAGCCGCGGCAACGGATGTTGCGCAAGGCTCGCATCAGGGAGGCGCAACTGTTTCGCCAGGGCGCCCGTGCGTATATTGCTCTGCGGACACATCTCCAACGGGATCCGGCGGTCGACCAGCAAATCCATAAGCGCAGGATCCTGCGCGGCGGCGATGCCGTGGCCGATACGCTCGACGCGCAGCAATTCGATGGCCTCGCGGATTTTCTCCGGGCCGCCGACTTCTCCCGCGTGCATCAAGAGATGAAGGCCATCGTTTGCAGCTTGCTCATAGACAGGGCGAAAATCCTGCGTGGCAACGCTCATTTCATCGCCGCCAATCCCGAATGCCACAATCGTCTTGGAGTGGCATCGTTTTGCCGCGGCTACAACCTCCATCGCCGCTTCCGCTCCGAACTGCCGCGCGGCGTCGAAAACCCAGTTCAAGCGAAGACCCTGCTTCTCAAACGGCTCGGTGGCCTGCAAGATGGCCTCGAAATTGGGTTCGGGCCGCTGCTTGCGAAGCAGCATCACTCCGATAGAGAGAGTGACCTCGGCGTAGACCACTCCTTGCGTCAGCAGATGCCCGGCCAAGTCTCGCGCGATGAGCCCGTAATCGCGGGGCTCACGTAGGAAAGAGGTGACCCATTTGAAAGCATCGATGAAACCGGCGAAATCGCTATATGTGTAACGACGCCGAACTTCGTCTTGTGTGAGAAGAATGTTGTGTCGCTCGGTCAGCGCGCAGACCGTTGCCGGCTGAATCGAGCCTTCGAGATGGAGATGTAGCTCGGCTTTGGGAAGGGAAGCGACGCTGGTCGGAAGAAGGAACGAATTCATCTGCGAAACATCAATGAGGGAGCGCCGGCCGGCCGGCGTTAATCCATGCCGTCAGCCAATAGGAGCCGACATCGGTCGATGCTTCGGAGAGCTGCCGGATCAGAATGGCCGCAGCCTGATTGTAGAAGCGATCGTAGTATTCGTCGTTGTAGGAATAAGACTTGCCCGTTAGATAGGCATTGCGGTCCGCCAGGAGAATCGGTTCGAGCCAACTATGCGAGCTGAGACAGACTTCAAAGGCGTGATCCGTCGGATCGCTGATAAACGCTGCGTCGTTCGGCCGCATGGGAAAGAAGGAAGAGTAGCGGTCGACCAGAGCCGTTCCAAATCGCTCGTTCACGCCGCGCTGCTCGGTCAACTTTCCGTCAAAGTTTTCCGTCGTGCTGAATGGGTCGTGTGCGTCAGCGACATAATTCGCAAGAATCGCGGCGTCCAGTTTGGCATCGCCCCAGCGGCCTGATTTCATGTCTTCCGTCAGTTTCTGGCTGAAGACGCCAATTTGCCAGGGAAGCACGCCATTCGCCTGAAGCTTTGATTTTCCGAATTTATCCAGGGCGGCTTTGTAATCGCGCGGAAGGGTGTCGAAGGGGAAACGGCCGTACTTATCGAGATAAAGATGATTGTTGCGCTTCTCGGCGGGAGTCTTTGCAAGCTCATCCAAGGGGTCGGTGACGTGCTGGAGGAGAATCCCGCGGCTCGCATCGAAGAAAGCGCGAACGTCCGGCGGAAGAGTATCGATAGCTTGGTTCACAATCAGTTTGTTGGCGTTGCGCCCCCACGCAGCAGCCTGCTGTGCGAAAAACACAAGAATCATTGTCAGCGCCAACACTGACGCTGGCTTATGCCATTTGTTTGTGAAACTGCCCCGCATGCGCATTTCCTAATTTACGCTGAATCCGCCGACCGAAGCGTGCTTCGATTGCGGCTATAGAGAAAATAAATGACCAAGCCGATTGCGAGCCAGATGACGAAACGAAGCCATGTGATCACGGTTAGACCGGTCATCAATCCCCCGCACAGAATGATCGAAATCAGCGGGAACCAGGGGACCAAGGGGACACGGAATCCGCGAGGCCGGTCTGGTTGCTTTCGACGCAAGATTATTACTCCCAAAGAGACCAACACAAAGGCAAAAAGCGTACCGATATTGGAGAGATCCGCGGCGTCACTGATTGCGAAGATTCCCGCGGGAATTCCCACCGCAAAACCTGCGATCCAGGTAGACCAATAGGGAGTCTTAAAGCGCGGATGCACTGCGGAGAAGACCTTCGGAAAGAGCCTGTCGCGAGACATGGCATACCAGATGCGTGCTTGGCCGTATTGGAAAACCAGGAGCGAAGAAATCATGCCCATCAGAGCGCCCACAACGATTATGGAACGGGAGAAACGGCTGGCGCCCAAAACCTGGAGGGCGTAAGCCACCGGAGCCTCCGCCGCGTCGCCGGAAACAAACGTGGTGTACTTCATCATTCCAAGCAGCACGATGGACACGCCAACATAAAGAATCGTGCAGACGATCAGTGAGAGGATGATTCCAATCGGCATATCGCGCTGGGGATTTTTTGATTCCTCGGCAGCCGTTGAGACAGAGTCGAAACCGATGTAGGTGAAGAAAACGATGGCTCCTCCGGTTACGATTCCACTAAACCCGGAGGGAGCAAACGGTTTCCAGTTCGTGGGGTTGACCAACATGCCTCCGACCACAAGGAAAAGCAAAATGGCGCCAATCTTGATGGCAACCATCACGTTGTTTGCCTCGGCGGACTCGCGTATTCCGCGAACGAGGAGTACGGTGAGGACGAAAATTATCAAGAACGCCGGAACATTGAAATAAGAGCCGGTCCAATGACCGGACTCCCAGACCGGAGTTGACCATCGATCCGGAAGCGGGATTCCAAAGGAGGCTAATTGCGCCTTGGAGTAGGCGCTAAAGCCTATGGCCACGACGACGTTGCTCACGACGTATTCCAAAATCAAGTCCCAGCCAATGATCCAGGCAAAGATTTCGCCGAGCGTTGCGTAGGAATAAGTATAGGCGCTTCCGGCAATCGGAATCATGGAGGCCAATTCGGCGTAACAAAGCCCAGCGAAGCAGCAGGCAACGGCCACAAGAATGAACGAAATGGCGATGGAAGGCCCGGCTGGAGGCCGTCCGTGCATAAGCACGTTTGCCGCGCCACCAGTGCGCAGAAAATTCACGATGAGGTCGAGGACTTGGGCATGCAGGAAAGAGGGCGCTTGGAAAAACTCACCCGCGGCCGCGGTTCCGGTTAGAACGAAAATGCCGGAGCCGATGATGGCGCCGATGCCAAGGGCGGTAAGACTCACCCAACCAAGAGTTTTTTTTAGGCGGTGTTCCGGGCGTTCCGAGTCGGCGATCAGTTGATCGATACTCTTGCAACGCAGGAGTTGTGATCCCACCGATGCTCTCCGATCGCGTCCAGGCCAGCCGGAAGTCTGATATTACCGGATCCGCCGTTCAGGAAAGATTGCCTGGCCCAATTTACCCTGAGATGCCACGTTTCGCAACCAAGTCTGCGGCGCGCTTCGAAGTGATTTTTGCACGAGTCTAAGCCGGTTCCAGTTGCGCGTAACGCTCGATGAATTTCTTTGTTCCTCGGCCCGGAAAGCTTACGGAGATGCGGCGGTCTTCCTCGTCGCCTTCCACACCGACAATCGTGCCTACGCCGAAGCTGGGATGGCGAACTCTGCGGCCAAGCATAGGATTCGCATCTGCGCCTCGTCTTGTGGCGGGCCTGCCGAACGAACTCACGGTTCGCGCAGGCTTGGGAGGCGCCGCAGCCGGGGCCGTTTTTCCGCGCACTCGCCGCAGAAACTCGTCCGGCGAATACGAATACTCCGGGTCCGGCTCGTAACGCCGCGTTTCGCCGATCTCGGCCATCGAGCCGCGGATGGTTTCCACCAATTCACCGGGTATCTCCGCCAAAAATCGTGAAGGAAGGGAAGCGCGCAACTGTTGTTCGTTTCCAAATATACGCCGGTAAACGGCCCGCGTCAGCGTCAGCGAAGTACGCGCGCGCGTCATCCCGACGTAAACCAGCCGCCGCTCCTCTTCAATTCCTTTTTCTTCGTTCAAAGACCGCCCATGCGGGCAGATGCCTTCTTCCATGCCGGTCAAGAAAACATGATCAAACTCCAGCCCCTTGGTGCTGTGCAGTGTAATGAGGGTCACGCCAGGTTTGCCTTCGAACGAATCCGCGTCGCTCACCAGCGCAGCCGCGTCCAAAAAATCTGTAAACGATTCGCCTGCTTCCATGCTTTCCGCAACCGCCCGCGTCAGCTCTTCCAGATTCTCGAGCCGCGCGACATCCTCCGGCGTGTTGCGGTCTTTCAGCATGTCCATGTAACCGCTTTCTTCGAGGACACTGCGCAAAAACTCCGCAGGTTCCCTCTTGGCCAGAGCTTCTTGCAGTTTGGCGATTAACTCTTGAAACGAGCGAAGCGGCGTAACGGCACGGCCGCCTGTGGCGGCAGACACGAATTTCTCAATGGTAGCCCAAAGTGGTGATCCGTCTACGCGTGCCGTCTCTCGCAGGGAATCCACGGTAGTCTTCCCGATGCCACGAGGAGGCATATTCAGCACGCGCAGCAGCGAAATGTCATCTTCGGGATGCATGGCCAGCCGCACATACGCCAGCGCATCTTTCACTTCGGCCCGATTGTAAAAGCTGAACCCTCCGACCAGTTTGTAGCGCAATCCCTGACGGCGGAAGACCTCTTCAAACGCACGCGATTGCGCATTTGTCCGGTACTCGACGGCGCAAGTTTGCGCGGAATCGTCGTTCAGAATCCGTTCCAGATCTCCGCCGACAAATTCCGCCTCGGCCTGCGCATCGCGCGCCTCGAAATACCGCAGATTTGCGCCCGTTCCCTTGGTCGCGCTCAGCGACTTGCCCAACCTTTCCGGATTGTTCGCCACGACCGCGCCCGCCGCATCCAAAATATTCTGAGTGGACCGGTAGTTCCGCTCCAGCTTAACAACCCGCGCACCGGGGAAATCCCGCGAAAAGCTCAGCAAAATCGAAACGTCCGCGCCGCGCCAGCGATAGATAGATTGGTCCTCGTCGCCGACGACGCAAACGTTTTGCTTGGGCCCCGTCAGCAGCCGCAAAAGGTCGTACTGCACCCGGTTAGTGTCCTGATACTCATCGACATGGATGTACTGAAAGCGGGCTTGCCACTTCTCGCGCACCGCAGGCGCTTCCCGAAGCAGGCGCACCGAGCGGAGCAACAGATCGTCAAAATCCAGCGCATTGCTTTGCTGCAAGAGCTTCTCGTAAACCGCGAAAACTTCCGCGGCGCGCCGTCCGTCCTGCCCGATGGCCTCGCCGCGCAGCATCTCCGGAGTCTTCGCATGGTTTTTCGCATAGCTAATGCGGCTAAGAATGTTCCGCGGCGTCAGGCTGTCGTCGTCGATCGCCAGCTTGCTCATGGCCAGCTTCACCGCGGCAAGCTGGTCATCATCATCATAAATCGCGAAGTCGCGTGGCAAGCCGGCGCTCGGCGCTTCCCGCCGCAAGAGCCGCGCGCACAGGGAATGAAATGTCGAGAGCCAGGGCTGCGCGGGCGGGACTCCCGAACGAAGCAGCAGGTCAGAGACGCGCGTTCGCATCTCCTCCGCAGCCTTGTTAGTGAATGTGACAGCGAGGATCGCTTCCGCGGCCACGCCTTTGGAAATCAAGTTAGCCATCCGGAAGGTGATCGCGCGCGTCTTGCCAGTTCCAGCTCCGGCAAGGATCAGCACGGGTCCTTCCGTTGTTTCCACCGCCAGCCGTTGTTCCGGATTCAGTTCATCGAGGAGAGTCAACATTTACCTGCAATAATTTGGAGATGCGACGCCTTGTCATGGTAGCCGACTGAGCGCACCCGCGCAAATTTCCGGTCTTTTTACTGCATTTGGCGAGGATTGTCCGGCAAAAGTTCGCCGCGCCCATGCACCTCTCGCTCTACCTGCTGAGGTCGATCTCGAAGTACAACAAGGGATGATTTTTTTCCAGCGCGCGCACATCCGGAATGTAGAGATGCGCCGTGCTCAGCAAATCGAATTGCCCCTGCAGATCGAAGTAAAGCAACCCCTGCATGACATGATGAGGAGCTACGACGCTGCCGGAAACCGCCGCATCTGCCGCCGCCTTTTGCATCGCCACCCAGTGCTTGTCACGTCCTACTTTTGGCCCGCTGGAAGGAATCGGAAACGGCAGCCTGTGACTCGCCGTTGGATCCTTTTTTCCTGCGTCCATTACGACATCGGCTACGTCGTCAGGCGTCAGAGGGCGCAACGCTTGACGGTTGTCCTCGGAAACCGTGATATTCAATCGGATTTGTTCCAGGTCGATTTTCATACTGTCGTCCGTATCGTTCCGGATGATCGTGTCAATAGCCACGATGCCTGCTGCCTGCGGCGATTTCTTCGGGAATTTCGCTTTGTAGCTGGCGGCATCCGTCCAGGGTTGTGCGGAGATAGTGACTCCCTCGTGAGACTCGACCGCCCCCGCCTTCATGCTGGCTTGCGGCGGTTGGGCGGAAGGCCCGCTAGAAAAAAGCAACGCGGCAAGAAAGGGAACTATGATGGCTAAGTTTCGCATCGGGTTATAATAGTCCTTTCTCATCACGACGCCTTCGATTCCTGGGGGGAGTGCAAGGTTGCCCGCACCGCGCACCGCCTGTTCGCGGCGGTGCGGATCAAAGACCGGAGCCACGCTTAGTGTATTTTATCTACAGCCTGCTGTTGGGCCTCGCCGCCCTCTTGCTCACACCCTACTGGATGTGGCACGGAATTCGCCACGGGAAATATTTTTCGAACCTTGGTCAGCGCCTCGGCTTTTCGTTTCCGTCGCTCGACCAACTCTCTGAAAAACGTCCTGGCGCTATCTGGATTCATGCCGTTTCCGTCGGCGAAGCGCTCTCCGGCGTCGCACTTGCCAGGCGTTTGAAGCAGGCTTATCCGGACCGCCCGCTCGTCGTTTCTACGACTACGCTTACCGGCCACGCTTTGGCTCGCGAGCGCATTCCCTTTGCCGACGCGATTTGTTATTTTCCTTTGGATTGGGCTTTCTGCATTCGCCGGGCTCTGCGCGCGGTTCGGCCCTCGATCGTTATTGTTTTGGAGACGGAGATCTGGCCTAACTTCCTGCGCGAAGCGCGCCGCCGCCGCGTTCCGGTCGTATTCGTGAGCGGACGCATTTCGGATCGTTCCTTCGCTCGCTATCGACACTATCTCGGGGTCTTCGGATTTTACCTGCGCCCATTCCTCCGAAGCGCGCTTGCGGATGCCTCAGCCTTTCTCATGCAGAGCGAAAAAGACGCAGAGCGAATTCGCGCGTTGGGCGCCCCGCCAGACCGCGTGTATGTCAGCGGAAACTTGAAGTACGACCTCGAACTTCCTGCCACTACGCCGATCTCCCATTGGCTTGCCACGGAAGCGCAGCGCCGTGGACGCTCGCCTATCATTGTTGCAGGCAGCGTCGTCGCAACCGAGGAACCCCATGCGTTGATCGCCTTTGGTACGCTGCAAGGCGAATTTCCTAAAGCGCTTCTCGTCTTGGCGCCCCGCAAGCCGGAATGTTTTGATTCCGCTGCTGAGTTCATCGATGAATCCCACCGTAAATTCATTCGCCGTTCGCAACTGCCCGTTCCTGCTCCTTCGCAAAATTGCCCTTTGCAAGGCGAATTTTCTATCCCCGACGACGTGACCGTCATTCTGCTCGATACCATCGGCGAACTTGCGTCGCTCTACCGCGTGGCCGACGGCGCATTCGTTGGTGGTTCGCTCGTTCCGAGCGGCGGACACAATATCCTCGAGCCCGCGGCGTTCGGGAAAATTCCCGTGTTTGGACCCTCCATGGAAAACTTTGCGGAAATTGCAGAGCGCTTCACCTCGGCCGGAGCGGCAGTGCAGGTCGAGAGTCCCGAGGACGCCGGCGTTGCCTGGATCGAGTTTCTGCGCAATCCAGAACGGGCTGCCCGCATGGGCGAAACCGCTCGCAACCTTGTCGAAAACAGCCGCGGCGCTACCGATCGTGCCATCGCGGAAATTGCCCGGCATCTCGAAGGTGCCGCTCGAGAGAACGGATGAATCTTCCGCCGCTGGTGCGATTCCTGCTCTGGCCGCTTTCCATCGTGTATGGCGGGTATGTTCGGCTTCGCGCTGGTCTCTACGAGAAAGGCTGGCTGAAGCAGAAACATTTGCGCGGCAAGGTGATCAGCGTTGGCAATTTGACGGTCGGCGGCACGGGTAAGACGCCCATGGTCTTGTGGCTCGCCCAGAAATTTCTTGCGGAAGGGAAGCGCGTCGCTATTCTCAGCCGCGGCTACCGCGGTTCGGGCGGCACGAGCGACGAAATCGAGCTGATGAAACATCGCCTCCAGGGCCGTGTTACGTTTGGCGTTGGAAAAGATCGCTTTGCCAAAGGCCATGGCATTGAACAGCAAGAAGTCATTGACATCTTCCTCCTCGACGACGGTTTCCAGCATCTGCCACTAGCCCGCGATCTCGATATCCTATTGATGGACGCTTCTCGTCCCGTTCACCGCAGTTTGCTTTTGCCTGCCGGCTCCCTTCGCGAACCTGTTTCCTCGATGACCCGCGCGGATCTTTTGGTATTTACGCGGGTAGAAACTCAGACGGGCACTGTCGAGGCGATCGGCAAGCTCGGTAACTACCCCGTCTTTGCTGCGGTGACGCGACTCGTTGGGTTTCGCTTACATGGTGACGCGGCACTTCTGCAAGCCCGCGAGATCGGCGCCGGACCATTTTTTGCATTTTGCGGCATCGGAAACCCGGAAGCCTTCCTTCGCGATCTTCAAAGTTGGGCCCTGCCACTAGCCGGAAAGATGTTTTTCGCCGATCATCACTGTTACACTCCCTCCGACGTGAAAGCCCTCGAAGAAGCTGCGCAAGCGGCAGGAGCGAAGGCCTTCGTAACCACCGAGAAAGATGTTCAGAATCTTTCCAGCGTCAAATTCAAAGCATTGTCTCTCTACGTTGCGGTGATCGATCTTGAAGTCAAGCCCGGGGCCGAGTTTCTCGCGGCCATCGACAGCATTCTGCACGCAAAGTCTGGAGCCCCTGCGTGAAGATCCTCATTCGCGCCACGAACTGGGTCGGTGACTCCATCATGGCGCTGCCCGCTCTACGTGCCGTGCGTTCGCGTTTCCCCGACGCACAAATCACAATTCTTGCGCGCCCCTATGTTGCCGCCATATACAAAAATCAGCAGGTCTGCGACGACATGATGTTTGTGAACGACAAAAGCCGCATGGTTGCCGAACTCCGCGCGCAGAAATTCGACGCAGCTCTATTGCTTCAGAATGCGTTCAAGGCGGCCTGGCTTGTCTGGCGCGCTGGAATTTCAGAACGCATCGGTTATGCCCGCGACGGCCGCGGCCTTCTTCTCACAAAAGCCGTGCCCATTCCCCACGCCGGCGAAGTCCCCGTTCACGAACAGTATTACTATCTGGAGCTGCTTCGCCGCGCCGGCTGGCTGGATTCTTTGCCGAATGAATCTTTCATCAAGCTCCATGTTCCCGAAGAAGACCGCCAGCGCGCCGCGGACTTTCTTCTTTCTTCAGGTGCGCGCCCACACAGCTTGCGCATTGCCATCGGTGCAGGCGCATCCTATGGCTCGGCCAAATGTTGGCCGCCGGATCGCTTTGCCGAACTCGCGAATCGTCTCCAGGCGCAAGCAGGCGTTGACGTGATTCTATTAGGCACCCCCGCGGAAGCCGCCGTCTCTTCCGCCATTGCGGCGGGCATGCGCCTCCCACCCATCGATCTCACCGGAAAAACCTCCATCGCCGATTTGCCCGCCCTTCTTTCTCAGTGCCATCTCTTCATTGGCAACGACTCTGGCGCGATGCACGTCGCCGCGGCCGTCGAACTCCCCGTCGTGGCCGTCTTTGGGCCAACCGATCCCTTCGGCACCGCACCTGTCACGCCCCGTTGCAGCATCGTTCAGGAAAAGCCCTACTGCAGCCCGTGTTTTCTGCGCCGCTGCCCGACGGATCATCGCTGCATGACGCGAATCACGCCCGGCGCCGTCGAATCCGCCGCGCGTCATTGGATTTCCTCGACGGAGGTGCGTCCTGCCTGAAACTCGCCCGCTCCGACCCGCCGTTTTTCTCGATCGCGACGGAACCATTTCCGAAGAAGTCGGCTACTTGAATCATGTCAGCCGATTTCGTATCTTGCCCCGTGTCGCGGAATCCATCCGCCGCCTAAATGAAGCCGGACTGCCTGTGATTGTGGTTACAAATCAGTCTGGCGTTGGCCGAGGCTACTTTCCGGAATTACTTGTACACTCAGTCCACGAAATTATGACCCAGCAACTCGCCGCTGCCGGTGCGCATCTAGATGCTATTTACTATTGTCCGCACACTTCGGCCGATGGCTGCGATTGCCGCAAGCCAAACATAGGAATGCTGGAACGCGCGGCCCGGGAGCACGCCATAGACTTGCGCCAATCTATCGTCGTAGGCGATCGCCACGGCGACATCGCGCTTGCCTACCGCGCGGGCGCGCGAAGCATCCTGGTGCGCACCGGTTACGGCGAAGGCGAGTATCTTTGGAACGCTGCGAATTGGCCGGTTCAGCCTGATTTTGTCGCCGCCGGCCTTGCCGATGCGGTCCACTGGATTTTGAGGCCAACGAAATGAAGCGTTTGCCAATGAAAAATGCGCCATCCTCGTCCGTCGATCTTCTCGCTCTCGCGGATTATGTCGAGCAGTTCTCTTCGAGAACGGTTGTTCTGTTTGGAGATTTCGTCGCTGATGAGTATCAGTTTGGCGATATTTCGCGCGTCTCGCGAGAAGCGCCTGTCCTAATCCTCCGGCATCGCGAAACGCACTTCGCTCCGGGCGGCGGCGCCAACGCCGCCAACAATTTTGCGGCCCTCGGCACGCGTGTATTTCCCATCAGTGCAGTCGGCGACGATCCTGCCGGTGATGCGCTCATCGCCTACTTCCGCAGCAAGCGCGTCGACGTCTCCGGAATTCTCCGCGTCAGAAATTGGACGACTCCCACGAAGACTCGCATTCTCGCCGGCTGGGCTCATACCGTCGCCCAGCAAGTTCTGCGCGTCGATCGTGAGCCGCAATCTTTAATCCCCGAAGCAGTGCACAAACAATTGCAAACAAAGTTGCAAGCCAGAATTCGCTTGGCTCATGCGCTAGCCGTCTCCGATTATGCTTTTGGCGTTGCCGCGCCTGCCCTCGTCCGTCAGGTCATTTCGCAACAAAAGGGCGCATTACCCGTCACGCTCGACGCGCGCCACAACCTTCACGCCTACGCCAAGGCGGGGATCACATCGGCCACGCCAAATGAAGCGGAGCTTGAAGCTCTTCATCACGTCTCCATCGGCCAGAATCTCGCGGAGCTGGCGCGTGTGGGCGCTGCAACGCTAGCCGAAATGAAGTTGCAGTCCCTTCTCGTCACGCGCGGACGCGATGGCGTGGCGCTCTTCGAACCCGGCGACCGCCTCACGCAAATATCCGTCTACGGAAGCGATCAAGCCGTCGACGTCACCGGCGCGGGCGACACAGTCCTCGCCGCGTATACCGTCGCACTGGCCTGCGGAGCTTCTCCTCTTGAGGCCGCGCACATCGCCAACATCGCCGGCGGTCTCGTTGTCATGAAACGCGGCACAGCCACCGTCACGCGCGAGGAGCTTCTCGCCGCCATTCGCCGCCAAGCCAGCGGGTCCGCCTCCTGACACATGCGCCACTCCGCCTCCAAAATCGTCAAGCGCGAATGGCTCCGCGATAAATTATCGGAGCATAAGCGGCGCGGCCAGCGCATTGTTATTGCCAACGGCTGTTTCGATACGCTTCACGTCGGCCACGTTCGTTATCTCGAAGGTGCGCGCCGCGAAGGCGACATCCTCGTCGTCGCCGTCAACGCAGACTCGAGCGTCTGTGCTCTGAAAGGCCCCGGCCGTCCCATTCTTGATGAAAACGCCCGCGCGCTCCTGGTCGCTGCGCTGCGCGCCGTCGATTACGTCGTCCTTTTTAGTGAGCCGAGTGTTGCGTCTCTGCTCGAAGACCTCCGCCCGGACGTTCACGCCAAAGGAACCGACTACACCACCGAAACCGTGCCCGAGCGCGCGACTGCCGCGCGTCTCGGCATCCGTGTTGCCATCGTCGGCGATCCAAAAGATCATTCCACGCGCGAACTCCTCGAATCCGTCCGCAAGGCTCCGCATGCCTGACCCGCACTTCTTGGTCCTGCGTCTCGGTTCGCTAGGCGACATCGTACATACGTTTCCCGCCGTTTCCGCCATGCGTGAAACTTTTCCAAACGCAGAAATCGTTTGGCTCGCGCATCCTCGCTGGAAGCTCCTGGTCGAGAGCAGCGCCCTGGCCTCGCAAGTCTGGGCCACAGAAACCCGCTCCATTCATTCACTGCGCAAGATCATCGACGATCTCAGATTCGCTCGCTGGGATGCCGCGATCGATTATCAAGGCCTCTGGAAATCCGCTGGGCTGGCTTTTTTCGGCCGCATCAAGCGCAGAATTGGTTTCTCCTCGGAAACAATTCGCGAATACGGGGTTCCCATCCTCTACACCGATAAAGTCCGCTGCGCTACGACCCACATCGCCGATCAAAATGGAGAGTTGTCTCTGCGTGCAGGCGCGCGCAACCCGGTCGCGCCCTTCACTTTGCGCCTTCCGCAAGAGGATGACAGCGAAATCCGCGGCTATTTGCAGAGGCTCGGCCTCGATCGCTATATCGTCTTAAGTCCCGGCGGAGGCTGGCGTTCGAAGTGCTGGCCTCCAGAACGATTCGGCCAGCTCAGCAAAATGATTCGAGACTCCCTTGGCCTGCGTTGTGTCGTGAATTACGGTCCCGCCGAGGACGATCTCGCTATCGCCGTCCGCGAATGCAGCGGCGACGCCGATCCTGTGCCGTACAATGGGCCGCTAGGTCCATTGATGGCTCTCTTGCGCAACGCGGCGTGTATCGTCGGCGGCGACACCGGCCCGCTTCATCTCGCAATCGCTCTTGGAACTCCCGCCGTCGCTTTGTTCGGCCCTACGGACCCAGCGCGCAACGGCCCATATCGCACGGGTGATATCGTTTTGCGCGCCCCCGGCGTTGTCAGGACGCACCGCCGTGTGAATCAAACTCATCCTTCCATGCTCCAAATTCAAGTGAAAGAAGTTTTTGACTCTCTTTGCCGCCGCCTCGGAGTTGCCACGTGAGATCCGCCGGCTCGTTCTTTGCCCGCTGGCGAGTGCGGCTCAGCTATCCTCTTGCCATTCTTGTGTTGTGGTTTGCCCGGCCAACTCTCCGTAGCATTCTATTGGGAGCGCCCATCGGTTTGCTCGGCTTATTCATCCGCGCCAGCGCCGCCGGCCATCTTCACAAACAAGAAATTCTCACGGTCACCGGCCCGTATGCCTACACGCGCAATCCGCTCTATTTCGGCAGCGCTATTCTTACGCTCGGTGCGGCCGTTGCTGCGCATTCCTGGCTCTCCGCCGTCATCGTGTGCGGCTACTTCGCCTTGGTTTATTCCATCGTGATGCGTCGCGAGGAAGAAGAACTCCGCCGACATCACGGCGCCGCATTTGAACAGTACGCTCGCTCGGTCCCCTTGTTTTTCCCGAGTTTCGCCCCTGCGAAGCTTGCTTTCACCGCAGGCGGCTCTTTTTCTTTTGCGCAGTACAAGAAAAATCATGAATATCAAGCGGGCATCGGTTTCCTGCTATTGCTCGCGGTCCTTCTGTTGATCTGGTGGCTGCGGCCGCACTGAAGCCGTTCTCCCGCTTTTCTCCGGACACTTCACGAAGCAGCTAACTTCAAGTCGCTTCCCGTCCGTCAACACGTGCACCGCGCCGTCTCGGTCCGTCCGCAGAATCCGCACCCCCGCACCCGTAAGCCGTTGCAGCAACTCCGGGTTGGGATGCCCGTAAGGATTGTCTTCTCCCGCGCTAATCACCGCCACGCTCGGATGCACTGCTGCAAGGAATCCCGGCATTGTCGAATTCTTGCTCCCGTGATGCCCGACCTTCAATACATCCGCGCTCAGCGCCGCTTCCCCGTTATCCGCCAATATGGAACTCTCCGCCTGTTTTTCCGCGTCTCCCGGCAACATCACACCGCGCTCGCCGTACTTCATTCGCAGCACAAGCGAATCGTTGTTTTTTGGCGAAGGCCCAACCTCGTCGGGGCCAATCTCCGGCCACAGCACGTCTGTCTCAACGCCATCCCACGAGAAAGCCTTTCCACGCATTTCATGCACGATCGGAATCTTCTTTTCGCGGGCCAGTTGTTCCAGATTCGCCAGTGCCTGCGACTCAACTTCCCGCCCAATCCAAAGTGTGCCCACATGAAAATTCTCCAGAATCGCCTGCAATCCCCCGATGTGATCCTGATGGGCGTGCGTTAGCGCCACGACATCCAGTTTCTGAAATCCTCGCGACCATAAATACGGCGACACGGCCTCTTCGCCCGGATCGATGCCGTTGTGCTCTTCACGTCCGGGAAATCCGCCAAAGGCTCCGCCACCATCGATCAGGAGCGTTCTTCCGTGCGGCGAAACGATAAACAACGAGTCTCCCTGTCCAACATCCAAAACCGTCAATTCCAGCTTTCCCTTCGACCACCGCGGCGCAAACGGAAATGTCGCAATCGTGAGAGCGCTCAATGCCAACACTCCAGTTGCGCTCCGCGACTCCCATCCACGCCGAAAGTCGGGGCCGCGCGCCGTCGCGGCCAAAACCACGCCTGCCACAAGAAACACCACAACCAGCCACGCCGGCGGCCCCGGAATGCGGTAGCTCCATCGCGGAAATGGAGCGAACCACTGCACGATATGCAGCAGCAGCAGCGTTGCCCACGCCAACGGCGCCGCCAGCAGTTTTCCGAGAGCCGGTAAAGCCAGCCCGCTGCCCAGCGTCAGAAATCCCAGCGGCACCACGATCCCCGTCAACGGAACCGCCGCCAGATTCACCAGCGGCGCGCTCAGAGTGACGCGATGAAAGTCTCGCGCCATGAGCGGCAGCATTCCGATCTGCAGCGCCAGCGTGATCACCAGCATTTCCCAAACACGCAGCGAAACGCCGATGCCGTGCGCAAGCGCGTCTCCCGTCGCGTTCCCCATCCCCGTGGGCACACGCAAGCCAATCCAGCGTGCCGTCGCTCGCAGGTCGATTCGAAACTGCGCCGCCTTCGGCTCGTGCGGCGCATCGCGTGTAACGTCGCGCCAGCCGCGCAAAGCCTTCACATAGGGCTGCACCGTCTTGGCTAGCCACGGCGCGGCCAGCCCTGCGATGCAGCCGATCGCCAAAAATGTAAGTTGAAAGCTCGAATCGCGAACGGCCAGCGGCTTTGCAATCAATAGAATCAGCGCCGCCATTCCCGCTGAATTCAACAAATCGAGTCGCCGAAAAAACAGTCCGCCCGCTACCACGATCGCCGTCATCAGAGCCGCACGTAGCACCGGCGGCCTCTGTTGCACCACTGCCACATACGCAAGCAGCAGCGTGAGCGTCGTCAGCGCCGTCCAGAATGGCGTAAGCCTTAAAACGCGCCCCATCCAAAACAAGAACACCGCCAGCGCACCCACGTGCAATCCCGCCACAACCAGCACGTGAAACACGCCCGTCTTTTGAAAATCAGTGGATTCCGCTCGCTCCACGAAGCTTCGGTCGCCTAAAAGCATCGCGCGCAACACTCCACCAACCTGCGGCCTGCCTGCGAATAGCGCGTCGATCTCATCTCGCAATCTGCGGCGCGCGCGCGCCAAAAGTGTTGCGGCCGTCGTCGGAGCGGCGGCGGTCTGTTCCATCAGTTCCGGCGCGCGCAACGACCCGGTCAAATCAATGTTCTGCTGCTCCAGATACGCCCGCCGGTCGAACGCCCCTTCATCCCTGTAAATCTGCGGCCGCCTCGCTTGCGCCACGACTGTAATTTCGTCTCCTGCATGAACGTCCGGAGCCGCTGTCTTCGTTTCCCCGGTAGCATCCGCAAAACTGACTCGCAGCCCTCCACGTATAGCCACGAGCGAGCCCTCGTACTCCACCCCCGTCAATTCGATCTCGTAGCCGTAGCCCCACGGCAATCGCTCCGGTTCGTCCCGCAGACGCCCGCGCCACCGCAACGGCGTCTTCAATCCCACGCGCCCCGCATCAACAAGTGACAGCACGTAGTCCGCAGGCCGCGGCTGATCCGCGATGCCCGCGCTCAACACGCCGAGAATTACCCAACTCAAAGCAGAAACAGCGGCAGCAGAGGAGAGGCGCCCGATTCCGGCCAGGAAGATGCCGCCGCAAATCAGGAAAGTCACCGAGGCAAAACCAATCGCGAGGCAGGCAAACGAAGAAACTTGTTGTGCGAACCACGGCGCTTGGCCGAGCACAACGCCGCAAGCAAATAGCGCGGCGATGGCGACGGCCGGTAGTCTCATGAAACCCTTCTCAACCTCACCAGCGTTTCGATGTGATACGTCTGCGGAAACAGATCGAACAAGTGCATCTCGTTCAATTCATATCGCACGCTCGGCCCCGCAATTTCTTTTGGTTTCCGCGGCGAGCTTGTCAGAACGGCCAAGTCCCTGGCCAAAGTGGACGGATCGCAGGACAAGTACACGATGTTCGCCGCTCCCAGTTCCGCAAGTTTGGCCGCCGTCTCGGCGCCCAGTCCCGCGCGCGGCGGATCGAGCACCACAAACTCCGGCCGCTCCTTCGTTTTGCTAAGAAAGTCTTCCGCGTGTTCGTTGTGCGAGGTAACCGAAACTCCCGCGGCTTCCACATTTGCATAGAGATCGCGCGTGGCCGCCAGATTTGCGTCCACACTCACGACTTTCTCGAATGTCCGCGCAAGGGGCAGCGAAAAAAACCCCACACCCGAATACATATCTAGCGCTAAACGTCCCTCTGCCCCCGCCGTCACCGTCTTCAGCAAATCCTCGATCAAAAATCGGTTCACCTGAAAAAACGACAAGTGGCTCACGCGAAACTTGAGCCCGCCCGCTTCGTGCAACAAATACCCGGGACCAGTCAGCTCGAACTTGTCCTTCTTCTGATCCAGTAACAGCAAGCTCTCCACTTGCGGTATCGCCTCTCGCAACACTGCCGCCAATTCCGCCGCAGGTTTCGGAAATCGGTCGAACGCAACATTCAACGCGATCTTTTCGTCCGCGGAGTCCGCGAACGCCTCGATCTCCAGAATCCCCACGGGCAGCGCCCCGGACCTCGCCATTTCCTGCAATCGTTCAAATGTTTTCGCCAATTGCGGCGAAAGCACCGGACATTCGTCGATCGGCACGATAAACGAACTCTCCGGCAAAAAATATCCCAGCGCACGCGGCATTCCGCTGCGCACCGCCCACTGCGCGCGATTCCTGTAGCCGTAGGGCTCCGCAATGTGCTCCTGAATCGCCCCGTCCCAGGAAATTCCGCCAAGCCGGGAGAGCGTCTCTCGCAAAATCTCTTTCTTTAACCGAACCTGCTCGCCGGCCTCAATGTGTTGGTAGTGGCACCCGCCGCACGTCTGGAAATGTGGGCACGGCGCGGCGATGCGCTCCTTCGCTGCCGACGTCACCTCCAGCAACTTCGTCCAAATCACTTTTTTCTTCTTCGAGGTTTCCGCTGCGCGCACCTCTTCCCCCGGCAGCACGTACGGCACAAAAACCGTGTTCCCATCGGCGTGCCCCAGCCCATCGCCGCCGTACACCAGCTTCTCAATCGATAATCGTAACTCGTCAGACATATCTGTAGACCCCATTCTGCGTTTTTTCGCGTGGAAAGAAAAGGTGATTGCTTCGGGAAAGCCTGCTTCAGGAAAAGTAGTACAAGCTCAGCCGCGGCAACCGAAATTCTTCTAGCAGCCGCTTCTGCAGATATTGTTTTTCAACCAGCGCAATCTGTTCTATCTTCATCTTGCGCCGGTACACGGCAAGCTGCCCGTCCATCTCGCGTCGGATCTTCAACATCGTTTCTTCGCTCGCAAAGCTAGTCAGCGCGGCCTCCAGCTTGTCATCCAAAATAGTCAGCCGCCTCTCCAAATCTTCCAGGTCTAGCGTGCCCGGGACCTCGAGCAACACTACGATAGCGCACAGCGATTTTGCGATCTCGCGCAAACGGCATGCGAACTCTTCGCTCGCCTGCCCCACACCGCTCGCCACCGCGCCAATCTGCGCAGCATTTTTCGCGAAATAAGCCCGCAATTCGTCCCGGGAAAACGGCTCTTTCGTCCCCCCGTTTTCATTCTTCGGCGCGCTCCCTGCCGCAGCCTCCAGTTGTTCTTCCGCCGCTTCCAGCACTGCATCCGTGCAGTACGCCAAACTCTTCAGCGGCTTGCCCGCGCCCCGCCGCGATCGCTGATAACTCTCGAACGCGTGATCTATCCCTTTCAACACCGCTTCCAGCGGCACGCCCGCCTTCTGCCACGTTTCCATGATCGCCCAGTCCAGCGGCGACACCAGCAAATGCGCCCCGCGCTTCTTCCAGAAATAATTTTCAATTTCCGTGAAGTAGTTGAAATAATTCCAACTGTCCATGTGATTTGCCATTGCCAGGCGGAACATCAAGATCGCGCGCTCTCCACGCGCGCAACACGCTTCAGCCCGCGTCTATCTCTGAACTTTCTTCGCTGGGACCGCTGCCGGTGCCGCCGCTCGTGTCCCACGATTTGTCGCCGCGGCTTTTCCCGTTTCCGCCGGCTGATTTTTTTCCCAAATCAGTCGCAGCCCCGTCAAAGTCAAGAATTCATCCGTCTCCTGAATCTGCTTCGAACCCTTTGCCACCAATTTTGCTTGACCGCCCGTCGCAACCACTTTCACATCGCCGCCGAGCTCTGCCTTCATCCGCGTCAGCATCCCGTCCACCATGTCCACCGCCCCATAATAAAGCCCTGCCTGCATGTGCGTGACGGTGTTCGTCCCGATCACTTTCCCCGGATCTTTAATTTCCACGCGCGGCAACCTCGCGGCCCTCGCAAACAAAGCTTCCGAAGCAATCCCCAGCCCCGGCGCGATCACGCCGCCAAGATATTCCCCGCGCGCCGAAATCGCGTCAAACGTAATCGCCGTACCAAAATCCACCACGATGCACGGCCCGCCGTACTTGTGGAACGCCGCCACGCCGTTCACAATCCGGTCCGCCCCAACTTCCAGCGGATTATCCACCAACACCGCCATCCCCGTTTTCACCCCCAGTTCAACGAATAGCGCCTTCTGCCCAAAATATATCCGAGACATCTCCGCCAGCGTCCAATTCACCGGTGGCACCACCGAGCTGATAATTACGCCGCCAATCGCGTCGCGGTCCAACCCCGCCAAAGTAAACAGATTTCGCGTCAGCACGCCGTACTCATCGATCGTCTGCTGTCTCGCCGTCGTCAGCCGCCAATTCGCAATCAACTCTTCGCCGCGGAAAACGCCCAGCACCGTATTCGTGTTTCCGACATCGATGGTCAGCAGCATCTACCGCGCCTCCGCCACGTCTCCAGAAATCACCGTCACCACTTGCCCATCGTCGCGCTTCACAAGCAACAATCCTTCCGGCCCGAGCCCCGCGGTCGTCCCCGCAAAACTCGTCGCCCCACTCGTCACCCGTACGCGTTTCCCCCGCGCATAGCTCGAAAACGCCTCGAATTTCTCCTTTACCCCAGCCGGCCCTTCGTGCAGAAAACAATTGTAGTCGTTCTCGAATTCCCGCAGCAACCGCACCAGCAATTCCAGCCGCGAAGCCGGCTTGCCTGTTTCCAGCCGCAGCGAAGTTGCCGTCGTCCCCAATTCTCCCGGAAATTTCTCCTGATTCACGTTCAGTCCGATTCCCACGATCACAAAGCGTACTTGCGACGGTTCGGCGTGCATCTCCGTCAAAATCCCGCCCACTTTCTTCCCGCCCAAAAGCAAATCATTCGGCCATTTCAGATCTGGAGTCAGTCCCGTCTGCGCTTCGATTGCCGTACGCGCCGAAAGGCCGGCCATCATTGTCAAAAGCGGCGCCTGCACCGGTGCCAGCCGCGGCCGCAAAAGCAGCGTCACGTAAATTCCTGCCGCGCGATCCGATTGCCACACACGTCCAGCGCGCCCCTTGCCGGCCGTCTGCTCTTCTGCCAAAACCACCGCGCCTTCCGGGTCGCCCGCGTGTCCCAGTTCCAGCGCCACTCGATTCGTCGAATCCGTTTTAAAAAAATGGTAGATATGTTTTCCGAAAAGACTGCCTTTCAATCGCTGCCGCAACATGTCCGGAGTCAAAATATCCGGCACTCTCTCCAAAAAATATCCCGCACCAGGTTGCGCCTTCACGCGCACGCCAAGCCCGCGCAGTTGCCGCACCCATTGCCACACCATGGACCGCGACACGCCGATTTCCCGCGCAATCCGCGCCCCGCTGGTAACAATCGTGGCATTCTCCGCCAAAAGCGTCAGCAGCGCCGCCAGCCGCCGGTCAGTTATTCCTGGAAGTGTTTCTTGAGCCATCGAGGTCGCACCACGCACATCCGCGCTGCCTAAGCTTACGTTTCCCCCTCACGTCCGGCAAGCTCAGCGCTTGTAGGGCTCGCCTTCCGAGGCGGGCCGTTGCAAGTGGACCGTGGAGGCTTGCCGCTCTTCTTCTAAAGCTGCCCCCATCGCTCCACATAATTCTGTAGCTCGAGCCGCTGCTCCGCGAGTGTCGCTTCCAGCCCGCGTATAATCTTTTCCGGCGCCCGGCTAAGGAAAGTCTCGTCAGCCAGTTGTCTCTCCTTCGAGCCTACAGCCTTCTGCAATCTTTCAATTTCCTTTTTCAATCGCGTTTTTTCTGCCTCTCTGTCCACCATCTGCTCATAAACGATCCGCACATCATAGAGTGGCGTGGACCGCAATATTCCCTCCGTGCCCCGTACTTTTTGAGGGAAAATATGCAGCTCAGATAGCAAGGCCAAGCGCACAATGCCGTCACGACTTCGCTCAATTTCTTGCCTGATATCCGCGGAGGAGCTGTATAGCTCGGCGGCCACCTTCTTCTTCGGATCAAGTTTCATTTCTGCGCGCATGTTTCGGACGTGATTGATGATCTCCTGAACTGTCGCGAATTCATTTACACGCGCGCTCGAGCTCAGATGGCCCCCTTGTTCCGGACGATCTAGTGGAAATTCCTTCAAGGCGATAGACTTATCGCCTCGAAGCTGGGGTAGCTGATGCCAGAGGTCCTCGGTGATAAAAGGCATGAACGGATGGAGCAAACGGAGTGCTGAATCAAATGCGGCAAACAGGTTCCTCCAAGCTACAATTGCGCGCTCTCGGTCTGGACTCTGCAGGTCAGGTTTCACCCATTCGATGTACCAATCACAAAAATCGCCCCAAAAGAACTGATAAATATTTTGTGCGGCTTCATGGAATCGATAGTTCGCGAGCGCTGCATTTATGACGCTTGTGAATGCCATTAGTCTTCCAAAAAGCCACTCGTCGACCAGGGGCAAGCTGCCGTGATACGAATAAGGCGCCCCCGCGCGCACCTCCGGCGATGCCAACTCCTCAATCCCCGTCCCACCCTGCTCAAACTTATCCAAATTCACAAACAAAAACCGCGCCGCATTCCAAATCTTGTTCGCAAAATTCCGCGCGCCGGCCAGCCTGTCGTCGGACAAAACGATATCCGTCCCCGGCGCCGCCATCGACGCCAGGCAAAACCGCATCGCATCCGTCCCATATTTCTGATTCAGCACCACCGGATCGAGCCCCGTCCCCTTCGACTTCGACATTTTCTCGCCGCTTCCCGTTCGCACCAGCGAATGCAAATACACCGCTCGAAACGGCACCTTCCCCGTGAAGTGAATCCCCAGCATAGCCATCCGCGCCACCCAGAAAAACAAAATGTCATATCCGGTGATCAAAAGACTCGTCGGATAGTATTTTTCAAAATCCGGCGTCTTTTCCGGCCACCCCAATGTCGAAAACGGCCAAAGTCCCGAACTAAACCACGTATCCAGCACGTCCGGATCCTGCGTCATCTTTCCCGATCCGCACTTCGCGCACTTCTCCGGCGCCTCGCGCGCCACAATCATCTCTTTGCAATCGCCGCAGTACCACGCCGGAATCCTGTGCCCCCACCACAACTGCCGCGACAACGTCCAGTCGCGAATATTCCTCATCCAATTGAAAAACTCCTGCCGCCGGTTCTCCGGCAAGATCTGTATATCGCCCCGCTCCACCGCCGCAATCGCAGGCTCCGCCAGCGGCTTCATCTTGCAAAACCACTGCGTCGAAGCCCGCGGCTCCACAATCGTCCTGCTTCGTTCGCACAGCGCAATCGCATGCGTGTGTTCGCTAATCTTCTCGAGCAATCCCTGCGCCTTCAAATCCTCCACAATTTTCTTCCGCGCTTCGAACCGATCCAGTCCCGCATAAGCTCCCGCCGCCGCGCTCATTTTCCCGTCGTCCGTCATCACATCAATTTCTGCTAGCCCGTGCCGCCGCCCCACTTCGAAATCGTTGGGGTCGTGCGCTGGAGTAATCTTCACCGCTCCCGTTCCAAACTCCCGGTCCACCATTTCGTCCGCGATAATCGGAATCTCCCGCTTCATCAGCGGCAGCAGCACTTTCTTTCCAACCAGATGCTTGTATCGCTCATCCTCCGGGTGCACCGCCACCGCCGTATCGCCCAGCATCGTCTCTGGCCGCGTCGTCGCCACGGTTATAAATTCTTGCGATCCCGCCAACGGATACCGGATGTGCCACAAATGCCCCAACCGCTCCTCGTGCAGCACTTCCAGATCGCTCAGCACCGTCAAACAATCCGGACACCAATTGGTCAAATAATGCCCGCGGTAAATTAGCCCTTCCTCGTACAGCCGCACAAACACTTCCCGCACCACGCGCGAAAGTTCCGGTGACAGCGTGAATCGCTCTCTCGACCAGTCGCAGCTTTCCCCAATCTGCCGCATCTGCACGGTGATTTTCCCGCCGCTCTCTTCTTTCCATTTCCACACGCGGCGTTCGAACTCCTCGCGCCCCAGCGTCCGGTAATCGATCCCTTGCTCTGCCAGTTGCCGCACCACCACGCGCTGCGTCGAAATCCCCGCATGGTCCGTCCCCGGCAGATATAAGGTGTTGTACCCGCGCATTCGGTGCCAGCGCGTCAGAATGTCGATCTCCGTGTGATCCAGCATGTGCCCGATGTGCAGCGAGCCCGTCACATTCGGCGGCGGAATCACGATCGAAAACACCGGCCCAGGCGCATTCACATCGGCCTTGAACAGCTCTTCCGCAACCCAATATTCCGCCCAGCGCGGCTCTATCTGCTGCGGTTCGTAAGCTTTGGCGATCTCTCGAGCCATTCGGAACTCAACTCCCTACGCAATTTACGGTCGCACGCATACACATGTCGCATTTCGAGGACAAGGTAATCTTCGACTATACGGGGGAAAAACCAGCTCCGTCAATTCAGCGACAACTTGGATTAGAGATGTTTATCGGGGTAGGGAACTACTGTTTCTTAGCGTTCAACTCGTCGCGCACCATCGCTTCCACGACCGGCTTCAGAATCTCTCGCGTAACGGCTTGCAGCATTTCCGGGCTCATTTTGGCCAGAACCTTGGCCACCATGTCTTCCATGCTGGATTCAGGAGCCTTTGCGTTTGTCTCCACGGCGGGCGCCTCCTGTACTGCAGTTTCTGCCACGTGCTGGGCCTCTTCGCGAATCGCTTCCACGGTCGCCGCCGGCAACGCAGCCTCTTCCACTTTCGCCTTCACATCCTCGCTCAAGCCCGGCGCCAAAACATCCACTGTTGCAGATGGATCTTCCTTCGCCGCCTCTTCATGCACTTGGTCTTGAATCCCCGCCTCGGAAATTGCACTTGGCGCAGTCTCGCCCGTTGCGGGAGCATCCCACGTCGACGCCAGCCTGCTCGCTTTTTGCACTTCCGTGTCCCACGGGCTGGACACCGCGGAATACCATGGGCTCTCGGCTTCCGTTTTTTCCGGTCCCGGAGCTTGCTCCGCTTTCGCCGGGCTGTTACCCGCGGCCTCCGTGTGAACCACTTCCGCAACGCGTTCCTCTTGGGCCTCACCAGCGGGTGCAGGCGCTTCCATCGTGGCCGCTTCCACACCTGTCTTTCGGTTCAGGGCGGCCGCCCAAGCATCTTCCGTATATGGCGCAACCGCTGCTGGCGCCAATTTCGTCTCCGCGAATGGCGCATCCTTCACTATCGCGCTCACGCCCTGTTCTGATTCCGCTACTTCCTCAAATTTCGATATCTCTTTTTGCGGCTCCCAGGCTCCATTCCTCATTTTCCGCGCAGGCGCTTCCGCAAACGCCGTCTCGCGCCAATCCTTCACCGCACCGCTCCCTGGTTCCTCTTCGTCCATCGCCTCATTGCCGCCGTCCCGCCGCCACGATTCGCCGTGTTTCTCGTCTTCTTCCTCGACGACCTCTTCCTCTTCTTCCTCTCCCGATTTCCAATCCCGCTCCAGCTCCGGTCTCGCCGTTGTCGCATACCCAAGCTCTTCTTCTTGCTCGGGCTCCCCAGTTTCCAGAAGGCTTCCGAACGCCAGTGGCTGCGAACCTGCTTCAATCCTCACCGGTTCCGGCAGTCCGGCCCTTTCTTCGTGCAGTGCCTCTGTCTCCGCCGATGACATCTCTGGCAGAGGAGCCCGCGAACTCATGCTCGGATGCGTGCTGGATGCTGGCATCGGTTGCGGTGTCAGCATTTCGGTCACGCGTACCGGCTCTTCTTGTGCCTTTGGTACCGGCGCCGCTCCGCCAATAGACACTCCCGCGCGGGCCAGCGCGGACTTCACCATGGATATCAGAGGATCCGGCGGCACAAAGGGCTTCTTCAAAACTCCGTCCGCTCCCACTCTCTGCGCCTCTTGTTCATCCAGCGGATCGAAAGCGCCCACCAGCAATATCACCGGAATGTGGGCAAGCGTGGGGTCGGACTTCACATACTGGCAAACTTCATATCCGTTGCGCACTGGCATGAATACGTCCGCAAGCACCAGGTCCGGCCGTATATCCGAAATCTTGCGCACCGCTGCTTCACCATTGCCCACGGCAACGACGTCGATGCCCTGATCTTTCAGAGCGAGCCCCACCATCTTCTGGATGTTGCTGTTATCGTCGGCAACGAGAATCTTGGCCACCAAACATCCTCCGGGTGTAATTCACCCGTATCGCGCTATTTCACAGTTTCGCGGTTTCATCAAACACCGCTACGCGGTACAACAAACGCCGGCCATCGAGCCGCCGGCTTTTCATGCTGTCTCCAATGTATTGGAGCACCCGGCGTATTAGCCGTCAATCTCAACGCATTGCCTGTGTGTCGGAAGTGAATATGCCCTCTCTGACCCTTCCGCTAGACACACCCTGCCAAAAACAAAGGGTGCGGCTCTCGCCACACCCCCTCATCCTGCCTATATCTGTTCAGTTTTGAATCGGCCTGCTCGGACTACCAGGGAACCAGCTTGTGCAGTCCCTTCTTCTTGCTGCTGGATTCCTTCTTGTCCTTGGAGTCCTTCGAGTTTTTGGAGTTTTTGGAGTTTTTGGAATCGCCGCTGCTTTGCGCATCGCCGCTTTTTTCCCCACCCGCTGTTGCCGCCTCGGCTTGCGCGTCTGTCCCGGCTGCTGCAGGATCACTCTTCGAGGGCGCTTCTGTTGTACCCCCCGCTGCCGGTACCGGCATTGCTTCCCTCGGCGGATCACTCGCTGGAGGCCCGCCCACCGTACCAACATCTGCTCCTCCTTCATTGGCTGTAGGAGCTACATTCTCGGACCCGCCCGTCGTTTCCGCCGTGCCCGTGCCTCCTCCCGGCGATACGGTTGCCACAATCCCGGTCGTTGATCCTCCAGCTCCGCCCAGCTTTGTTTGTCCTCCCGGCGTCAGTAAGTCCCCTACGGAAATCGAATTCGATTCCGGCTCCAGGTTTGGAGCTCCCGTCGTCGCGGCCGCCAGCATCTCCTTGCCTGGCCCGTTCTTCATCAATTCCAGCGGTTTCTTGATCAGGCTCGTATGCGGCCTGGGTGCATTCTGCTCCGCCGTCATCCATGCCAGAGCCGTTGGATCCGCCTGCGGTATCGGGGCTCCAAGCTCCTTCAGCTTGCTCTTCGCATCCGGCGCTATGCTGGACAACGGATAGTCCTTCACGATCCTCGCGTAGTATTTCGTCGCAACTTCTTTGTGCTCGCTCTTCTCGAAGATGTCTCCCATCATCCATAGCGCCCGGTCCGATCTGCTATACAGCGGATACCGGCTTGTAACCGTCAGCAGTCTTGTCGCCGCTGCCCTCTTATCGCCCTTCAAATAATAGTAGTACCCGATCCGGTAGTCGCCTTCCGCCAGCACTTCCTGCACTTCCCTCAGGTGCTGCCGCGCTTGTGGAGCCAGCGGGTCGTTTGGATATTTCTCCAGGAAGATTTGGAATTCTTCCTCCGCTGCGATCGCATGCGTCCTGTCCCGATCCGGTTTTTCCATCTGACGGTAGTGCGCCATCGCCACTTGCATCTGTGCGTATGTCGCTTCCGGCAGGAAGGGGAAGAACACCTCAAAATCCTTGTATCCCGAGATGGCCAGCGCCAGGTTTGATGTTCCGCCCTCTTTGTAGTACGAGTCCGCGATGGCCAGCTTGGCCTTCGCCAAATACTCGCTATCCGGGTACGTATTGATGAGCGTCTGCATGTTCAGCCGCCCGACCTCTTGCCTCCCGTGCTTGACGTCTTCCACCGCCCTGTCATACAGGATCTTGTCCGGCTGCGCGTTGTTGTCCGCGCTCGTCGATTTATCTAGCTTTTTCTTCTTGTGGAAGATTTGCGTGATCTGCGCGTTGCTCGTCGTCGCTCCCAGCAAAAAAAGCGCCCCTAATACGCAACTCGCCACGCCTTTACCGCTCGCCTTCAGCTTTGAGGCCGCACTTCTCACAGTTCGTCCCAAACTTCACCTCTCTCGCGAATATTGGGTTTTCGCCGCATTCCTCGGACAGACCTGCCAGCACCCGCCCCGAAACATTCGAAAACGTCCCTGCCCGTCGGCGGCCAACAACGCCCAAGTATAACCTGAACGAATGGCCAGGTGGTGCATGAACTTTGCCCCTCCGCACAGGGCTTGCCCCCCTTCCCCACCCCCTGTGATGCACCGTCTCGCACTTGCGGGTTGCCCGTCCGTCCTCCTGCACTTCAATATTTTTCAACGATATTTAACATTCTCCCGCCTCATCTTGGCTACTATACATTCACGCTCCCAAGGAGCCGCCGCCAGCCGCCTCGAAGCCATGAAAACCCTCCACCAGTAACATCTCTTCATACGATGTAACACCCAATTCATTCGACAGATCCTTGTCGACGGATGCGAAAGCTTCCCACAATCCCGCTTGAGAGGACTGCGCATGGGACAAAACCCGCACCCTTAGAACAAAGCTGTGAAAAAACCTATTTGCCATGTTCTTCGTGCATTTTTTGGACAAGGAAAATGTAAAGAGATGTGCGAATAATCTCTCGTTGGGCTTCTAATTGCGAAAAGATTTCCAAGCCTTTTTGGAGGTTGGGTTTTGTCACAGCTTTAACCGAAATGCGCGGCACCCGCTGGTCATCCTCGATGAATTGCGGAAGTGGTGCGCTCATCCAGTGCGCTCTCGTCAAGAAGAAAAACAACTATCTCTTCGTCACTCTTCTTATACTCGAGCTTCATTCATGTGCGGTCGCGTGTCTGCTGTGCTCGGTATCCGGCCAGTGACACTGACCAAGAAATATCCGTCGCCTCGGTGAACTTCAGAATGCCCGTCGCTCGGAAGAATTCTTCCCAAGTATTGCATTTTATCGAGATAAGTAGCTTGCCCCTGATTACGCGCCCGTCACACCACTCCCTTGGAACTCCCATGTCCACGAGCGCCCCGGGTAGCGCACCTTCGCGCGGTCCGTGAGCAACGTCCCAAAATCCGAGCGTTCCATCCAACGGAAGGTCGGCCGTTGGACCTTCACTCGTTCCCGCCGGTGGTTTTGTGTGTTTCCGCTGTGCGAACTCGATTGTGCTTTGATTCTTTGGATGAAGGACAAAAATAGTTCGGCTTGCAAAGCCGTTTTCTATTAACTCGTCCACCGCTTCCTCGACCGCTTTCACAGTAGGATAGATACCGAAGACTGTATTTTCATCTGCCATCTCGCGACCCTCTTTTTTACCGATTTACAAAAGATAGCACTTTTTGTCTCTCCTCCGAACTAGAATCGGCTGGCGGCGCAGAGATTAGGGCGGTGGGCGGATGATCCGCTCCCGGCGAGTGGGGCAGGCGTTCGAGTCGATATGGTCTTGGGTGCCGGACCCTTCGGTTTTAAGGTGCGGCACCCCCTTTGTCACCCTCGGCCAACTGCAGCGGTGTCACGAGCTCTGGGTGCGTTTCCGTCAAGAAGAAAAAGCAATCTCTGCGCCACCCAGTCTAATATCTCCTCATCATTAATACATACGCCGCTGGTGGCGAACACCCGCGCGCTTTGCACTACCCGACGTCTTGGGCTCCTGGCCTCTTGCCTGACGAGCAATAGTAATTAGGGCACAGGCCGCGCAGGGTACCATTGTTCGCTTCTTAAGAAACCCATTATGTTGACGAGCAGTGCGGGACACCTTGGTTGACGGTGCTCCTTCGTTTTTACTTTTTAGAATCCAGACTCTTAATAAAGGCGGAGAAAAAAGCAATGAAGAAACTGTCGCTTCTGCTCACTTTTGTGCTCGGGTTCGTCTGGTCCGGCTGTGGCGGCTCTAGCGCGCCCCCGGCGGTAACTATTAGCCTTTCGCCGGCAACGGCTCAGTCGATTGATGATGGGCAGAGCATAAATGTAGTTGCGACCGTCGCCAATGATTCGCTTGCCAAAGGAGTTTCATGGAGTTTGAACGGCGTGGGCGCCCTTGCCGGCCAGACCACGACGTCGGTGACTTACAACGCCCCCGCATCGGGCGCTGCGGCAACCGCGACGATCACGGCAACGTCCGTTGCTGATGGCACGAAGACCGCATCGTTGACGGTGAATGTCACGCCAATTCCGGCGATCACCACGACTTCGCTGCCGGCAGCGACGCAGGGCGCGGCCTATAATCAAACGATTGCGAAGACTGGTGGTGCGGGGACCCTGACTTTCACGATCTCCGCTGGGAACTTGCCCGCAGGGCTGACAATGGACAGCTCCGGACACATCACCGGAACGCCCACGACCATAGGCAGTTCGACATTCACTGTTAAGTTGACCGACTCGGGCAGCCCGGCGCTTTCCGCGACGCAACAGCTCACCATCGCGGTGAATCCGGCGCCTCTGCTAATCACGACGACTTCTTTGCCGAACGGCATTACCACCAAGACCTACAGCGCGACCCTGCAGTCGAGCGGCGGGACCGGCACGGTCACGTGGAGTGTGAGCGCGGGGTCGCTGCCTACCGGCTTGGTGTTGAATGCTGCCACGGGTGTGATTAGCGGCACGCCAACGACCGCTGGCGGCCCCACAAATTTTACTGTGAAGGCCACCGATTCCGCGGCACCTACGCCACAAACTAATACGCAGGCCTTGAGCATCACGGTCATTCCAGTGCTTTCCATCACGACAACCACCTTGCCCAATGGGACGGTCCAGACAGCCTATAGTCAGACCCTGCAATCGAGCGGCGGATCAGGTGCGGTCACGTGGAGTATTACAGCGGGCACTCTCCCTGCCGGACTTACCCTCAACCCCACTTCGGGCGTCATCGCAGGAACTCCGACGGCGCCTGGTACTTCCAACTTCACGGTCCAAGCGACCGATTCGGGCACGCCTCAGCAAACCGCAACACAAGCGCTGAGCATCAAGATTAATCCAGCGCCGCTGGCGATTACGACGACAACATTGCCGAATGGCTTCCTCAATACGGCTTACAACTCGATGCTTCAATCGAGTGGCGGAACGCCGCCGGTTGCGTGGACCGTAACTCTCGGTGTGCTTCCAGGTGGACTTACGCTCAATTCAAGCACTGGGGCAATCACCGGAACTCCAACCGCGACGGGGACGTTCGATTTCACAATCACGGCCACGGACTCCGGAGTGCCGGCGCAGACCCAGTCAAAGGCGCTGAGTATCGTAGTTTCCGTCGCGCAGATGGTGATCACTACCTCCACGCTGCCGAGTGGCACGGTTGGCGCCGCCTATAACGCCACGTTACAAGCCACCGGTGGCACGCCGCCCATCGCCTGGGCGGTGACCGTGGGGGCCTTGCCAGGAGGATTGGCTTTGAACAGCAGTACCGGGGCCATCTCCGGCACGCCCACCACAGCAGCAGCTTCGAATTTCACAGTGCAGGCCACCGACTCCAGCACACCGACGGCGCAGGTCAAGACCCAGGCGCTCAGCATCGTCATCAATAGCTCCAATCCGCCTTGCGGAACGGGCAGCGAATCCAAGCTGAACGGCCAATATGCCTTCCTGCTGCAAGGGTTTGACGCGAGCGGGCCGGTGGCTATTGCGGGCAGCTTCACCACCAACGGCACGGGAACGATTACAGCTGGCCAGGAGGACGTCAACCGGATATCGGGTGTGACGAATCCCGCGATTACTACTTCAGGCAGTTCGTACTCCGTGGGCGCGGATAACCGCGGTTGCCTGACGATAGTTGCCGGTGGCGCAACGTCTACCTACCGCTTCGCACTTGGCTCGATTAACGCGGGAGTCGCGGCCAAGGCGCACCTTGTGGAGTTCGATTCCACCGGGACAAATGTTGTCGGCGTCTTCGAGATGCAGGATCCCGCCGCATTCTCGGGCTCCGCCTTCGCAGGCGACTTCGCTTTTGGTGCAGCATCTCCCACCCTCAAGTCAGGCGTCGCCGCTCGGTTCGGCGTCGCGGGCCGGTTCACGGCCTCCGGAGGTGCCCTCACTGCGGTTGTCGCGGATGTCGACGACAATGGTACCCCGCAAGCGATTCCGGCCTTCGCGGGAACCTACTCTGTCGCTGCGAGCGGACGAGGGACGATTATTTTGAATCCCCCTGGCGCAAGCACACCTGTTAATGCCAGCTTCTACATCGTTTCCGCCAACGAAGCGCTGTTGATGAGCATCGATCCACAGACGGGAGTAAACGCCAACTCGCTCTTCGCCGGGTCGGTCCTTAAGCAGGTCGGCTCGCCGTTCGGGATCAGCTCGCTAAATGGCACAGACGTGATCTCGCTGGAAGGGAAGGGCAGCAGTGCTGGAACTTCTAAAGTCCAGGTAGGCCTACTCGTACCGGCCGGAAACGGCACCTTCACCTTTGCTACCGACAAGAATGATGGCGGCACGGTCACCTCAAATCCAGCAGTTACAGCCAACTACAGCGTAAGTGCGAACGGTCGCGTCACCATCTCAGGTGCGGGCAGCAATCCCCCGGTGATCTATCTGGTCAGCCAGGACAAGGGCTTCGTCGTGGGGACGGACAATTCGGTCACCACGGGATTCTTCGAACCTCAGGTGGGGAGTAGCTTTACGAATGCGTCCCTATCTGGGAATTACATCTTCGGGGACCAGGCGCCCGTCGTGAGCACTTCGTCCCTCAGCACCGGCATTGCCAACCCGAATGGCACCGGCAGCATTTCCGGGACCACGGACAACAATCAAAACGGGTCGCTCGTAGCAGGGCAAACGTTCACCGCACCCTACTCGGTTTCGTCGAATGGGCGAACCACGATCGGCACGGCTCCGGATACGAATGTTATGTACATCATATCCAGCTCGAAAGCGGTGTTCATCTCGACCAAGACGACCAAGACGGATCCGACGATCACCGTGGTCGAGAAATAGCCGGGACCGAAGGCTCGTCTTGAGTTAGACCCTTCGCTGAATGGACGACGGCATCGGCTCCTTCTCCCGAGTAGACTTGGTTGCTGTTAGAACGACCAGGACTCGGAAGAAAGGAGCCGAGCGATGCCAACTATAAGTGGGGAATCGGGGACAGACGGGACGTTTCCGCTTTCTGGTCCGAGATATTTACGACTACGATACTCAAAAGGCGAGCCATCACAGACAAACTACCAGAAATCGTCCCGTCTGTCCCCGGCTTCCAGACGGCGGGATAGGTTTAAACGTGAAGTAGCGGCATTTCGCCGCACTTGCAAAGTTGAGAGACTAAAATTATTGACATACTCGCCCCCCTTTTTTAGTTTCATGCAATGCTCTCCAAGCACCCTGTTTAGCACGGTGTGTTCCTTGTCGTTCTAGGCCAAGTCCCGGCGTCCCCCGCATTCCATTCTGGCTGCATCTCTCTATGTCACTGAATCTGCACAAGTAGTGCGATTCTATGAACGCCGGGAAGTGACCAACTAGATGTAAGAGAGGAGCAGGCCAATGCTTCGGCCCGAACACACAGGCAACGTTCGATCGCGCAGGAGGGCGTGGTTCGAGAATTGCACTTGAATGAGCGCTCATACACTCGGCCCCGAAGGAGACTTTTCGTGGGAAAAAGCGTCGTGGCGGTGCAATGCGGAGAGCGTGGCCATGCCGCGGCGTGAGGTGAGCACACACGAACGCCTTCGGGCCGATGAGAAACGCGCCGACTTGCTGCAGTTGCATAAGCTTCCGGTCACGGTCGTTATTCCGACACTCAACGAGGCGGCACAGATTTGCGAGGCAGTGGACGCAGCCGGGTGGGCTAACGAGGTGATCGTGGTCGATGGTGGTTCCCTGGACGACACGCATGTTCTTGCTCGTTCCGTAGGCGCTATGGTCTTGGACGTCCCTCGGAGCACCATAGCCGCGCAGCGCAACGCGGGCATCGCCGCCGCGCGAAACAATTGGATTCTCGCGCTGGATGCTGACGAGCGGGTGCCGACTGATCTCCGCGACGAGCTGGATGCGGTGCTCGCAGCTCCGCTGCACGCAGCGTACCGTGTGCGCTTAAGGAACATCTACCTGGGGCATGAGCTCCGGCACGGTCATTGGGGAAGGGATTGGCATGTGCGACTGTTCTCGCGCGATCGGCGATTCGTTGACAAACGTGTCCATGAAAGCCTTGAACCCATTTACAACGTCGGGTCACTTAGCGCACAACTCGAACACACCCCCTACCACGATCTTACCCATCACCTCGAGAAGCTGATTCGCTACGCGCGCTGGGGTGCAGAAGATCTCTACGCGAATGGGCGCAGGGCGGGTCCCTTGGACCTCACTGTGGTTCCTGCATGGCGCTTTTTTCGTGACTACGTGATTTTCTCCGGCTGGCGCGACGGACGTCCTGGACTGGTAGCGGCGGCGCTCGGTGCCTGCGCCGCGCTCTTCAAGTACGCGTACCTCTTTGCAATCGACTGGCAGACCCCGAACTGCCCGCTTGCCTCGCTCGAGACCTCGCATTGGGCGAGCAAATCACGAACATGATTGCAGATCGCCCGTGTTAATGCTCCCCATTCTGATGTACCACAAAGTGGCCGAGATCCCTCCTTGGGGGCGGCACCTAGGTAACTATGTTCTTCCGGAACAGTTTGAGGCGCAGCTCACCGCGATTTCCCGCTGGGGTTACACAGCCACTACCTTGGAGGACTGGCTTGCCTTCCGGGCTGGGCGTCGCAAACCGCCGCGCCGACCCATCGCGCTGACCTTTGACGATGGTTACCAGTCGAACCACGACATCGCATGGCCGTTCTTGCACCGACACAGCATGACGGCAACAGTGTTCCTAGTCGCGGATCTCATAGGTGGAGCGAACCGCTGGGACGTGAACGAACCACAGGAACCGCTCCTCCGCCCCGTGGAGATCCGTGCTATGCAGGCAGCTGGAATCCAGTTCGGCTCTCATACCTGCACACATGGTTCGCTCATCGACATGCAACCGAACGAGGCTCTCCGGGAACTCACGCGTTCACGCGCTACGCTTATGGCTCTTCTCGGGCGGCCCGTTGTTACGCTTGCCTACCCGTATAACAAACAAAATGCGGCGGTACGGGCCCTTGCGCGGCAGGCCGGCTACAAAGCTGCGGTTCTCGGCCGCGGGCGCATCAACGCGCGTTGGACGAACCCACACGCCCTCATGCGCATCAGAGTGGACCCCTACACGACGGTCGAGGCGCTTGGCCACCGCCTAACCAGATTGCGATGGTTAGCAGGCGTGTGAAGTCCGGTATTGCATGAGGCGCGTGTGATTATTTCTAACATGCACCATGCCTTCCGGCCATCTGGAAGTCGGGAAACCGGGGATAGGAACGTGTGAAGAAATTGATTTTCGAGTGAACGCTGAGCTGGTGCAGCGGCCGAGCCGTGCGATCTTGCTGATGATTTCTCCCGCGTGCAACTTCTTCCGGGCTGATGCTTTAACCTTTCCTCGCTTCACGAAGCGGCGGCCTCCGCTTGCGGTGCGCGCAGCAGACTGAACCACCGAATTAAGTTGTAGCTGAGACAGGCCCAGGTAGCTTCCATGGTAGCTTTCAGCCGGCCTCGGCAGCGGAATTGTCGCAAGCCGCAGCGTTCCTTGATCCACGCATGCGCGAACTCGGCGACCCGCGAACGTTGCCCGTAAATTTTTTGCGCTTCTGTCGTTTTCATTTTGGACTTGAAGGCCGTGGTCGCGGCCGGCTCTTCGATGCCTGATTAGATGACGTTGTCGGCTCCTCCTTCCGAGTAGACTTGGTTGCTGTTGAACGACCAGGGCTCGGAAGAAAGGAGCCAAGCGATGTTGATTATAGGCTGTGATTTTCACACACGCTACCAGCAGATTGCCATGGCCAGAGAAGAAACCGCAGAGATGCTTATCGAGCGCCGATTGGATCACGAAAGCGGCGAAGCTCACGCGTTCTACCGGAGCTTGCAGGATTTGCACGAGCCGGTGCGCGTGGGCATCGAAGGCGAGTGGCGCAGAGATTAGAGAGGCAGCGAAATCTGTGCAGTTTGTTTTGACTTTGCGGGTGCCTCACCTTAAAACCGAAGGGCGCGACACCTCGTTTATCGCCCTCGGCCAATTACAGCAATTAGAGTAGTGGTATGCTCGTCCAGTGCGTTCCCGTCAAGAAAAAACAACCATCTCTGCGCCACCCGCCAATCTGTACCTTTTCCGGTTGCCCCAAACCTAGGGACGGCATGACTTTCTCCACGGTTCCGGGGAGGGTGGTGCTTGGCTGTCCTGAAATTCGCGAAGCATCTAGATTCAGTTCCGTTATACCTGCGGACTTGGCCATGCGCGGCTTTGCCATTTCCTTTTTGACGCTAGCATGTGTCGAGTTGCCGAATTCGTTTTTATCCTACCTGCGCAACATGCCGTGAATCTGACATCGAGATGGATATCATGCTTACCCATTTCGCACAGTCGCGATAAATGCGGCCGATTCTTTCGTGTACCCTTCACATCCGAGAGTGTGTCTTCCGGCTCTGCCCCCGCTACTTGGCTTCCCAAGCGCATTATTCAGGTTCATCGTGGACAACAACGTTGAGAAGTGAACTGTGGACGGTCAACTCGCCGTTGTAACGAATGAAACCTAGCTTCCTGAATTTGTTCATGAAGAAGTTGACCCGCGACCGCGTCGTGCCGATCATCTCCGCCAGCGTTTCCTGGCTGATCTTGGCGACGGCAGTCACCGGCGTGCCTTCCTTTCCAAAGTGCCCAAGCAAAAGGAGGATCCGAGCGAGTCTCTTCTCGGCCGTGCTAAAGAGGTGGTCCACTAAGTCCGCTTCGTATCGGAGATTGCGCCCCAGCAAATACGCCGTAAACATGTCGGACAGTGTACTTTCCCGGTGAAGTGCGAGCATCATGGCCTTCTTGTCAATCCGCATTATTTCGCAATCGGTCATCGCGATGGCAGAACCCAGGCGTAGCGGCTGCCCCGTCAGGCAACCTTCGCCACAGAAATCGCCCGGATTCAATAAGCCAATGGTCGCTTCCTTGCCCTCCTTCGAGATCACTGTGAGTTTTACTATGCCCTTCTGGATATAAAAAACCGCAGTAGACTCTTCGCCTTGACGGTAAATGGTCTGTCTCTTCGGAACCGCCAAGATTTTCCGGCCCTCGCCGATATTGGCAAGGAACTTCTTCGGATCGAACTCGTCTTTCTTCTTAGTTGCACTCTCCCTTACCAATCTCTGCAGTGCTCCTGGAATCTTGTGGGGGGGCAGAACGAAATCAATAGCGCCTGCAGCCTGAGCGCTGAGCGGCATGCCGTCTACCTCGGCGGACATATCCTGAGCGATGGTTGTTCCTCCATTTGCCTTGATCTGCCTGCATCCCTCGGTTCCGTCGCTATCGTACCCGGAGAGGATTATGCCGATCGCCCGCCGCCCCATGGCCTCTGCCAAAGAAATCAAAAAGAAATCTACCTGCTTGTTCCCGGCGCTGCGCGGGGAGGTTACTTTGAACGTGTAGCTGTCCACTCGCAGGTCCGCGTTCGGAGGAATCACATATACGTGATTCCTCCGCACCGGCATCGCCGCCGAAGCCACCATCACGGGCATTTTCGTGTGACGCGATAGAATTTTGGCTAACTGACTATCGGCGGTGGGCTGAATATGAGAAATAATGGCAAAGGCCATCCCCGTATTGGATGGCAAGGCGTCCAGCAGCACCTTAAAGGCCTTCAGTGCTCCGGCTGAGCCGCCAATGCCCGCAATGAAGTTGGGATGCGCCGTCTCCATGAGCTAGGCCTGGTCTCCATCTTGCAATTCCATGTTACGTTTTCGAGTCATGTTCCGCTTACAGTAATGCCTTTTCCAAGCTTCATTTTCTGCTTGGAACTCGCTGTAGCATCCAGATCCATTGGCACTAAGTCGATCCCGCCATCACTCAAAATCAATTTGTGGATATCACTTGAGTGGCCCATACCCCGGGACTTAACAATATAAAGTCCCCGAGTCCGTCTTTGCCCTTCATTTTCTTCCAGTTCTCTAACTACGATCCACGTGTCGATCAACGAAGATACACCGATTTCGCCGCTGGTGTCATTTTGTGCGTTTGAGGCCACAAGACTCGTGAAAAAGCCCGTTATGCCCCTGGATTTCAGGAGATCGATCATCCGGGTAAGCATAGACTGCAGTTCCAGTTGGTTCCCCTGTCCAATGAGGCTCGTCAGAGGATCGATGACCACAGCATGAGGTTTAAAATCTGCAATGGTCTTGTATACCTCGAGCAAATGCATCTCTAAACCAAAAAACGAAGGTCTCGTGGACACAATCTTCAAGAGCCCTTTTTTGATTAATGGTTCAAAATGGAAACCTATGGAACTCATGTTTTGCACCAGTTGCCCGGAAGATTCTTCGTAAGACAAGAAAAGACACCGTTCTTCACGTCTACACCTTTCGATGGCGAAGGCCGCCGCGAGGCTTGTTTTCCCGGTGCCTGCGGTACCTGAAACCAGTACCGTGCTGCCCCTGGTAAAACCTGCACCCTTGAACATTTTATCTAGCGACGGAATTCCAGTCGAAACCCTCTTGGCCGTTCCCGGTTGATCGAGTCCTGCGGAAGTGATGGGAATGACCGACAGGCCGCCGTTATCAATCACGAAGGGATATTCGTTGGTTCCGTGCTTTGAACCACGATATTTAATGACTCGAATCCTGCGCGTGGAAATCTGCTCCCGCACTCGGTTATCCAGCAGAATGATGCAATCGGAGATGTACTCCTCCAGACCATGACGCGTATAAGAGCCATGTCCCAGCTCCCCCGTAATGATGGCCGTAACTTCCTTTTCCTTAAGCCAGCGGAAAAGCCTTTTTACCTCTAAGCGAAGAACGCCAACATCCCGGACGCCTGCAAAGAGAGATTCAATGGAATCCAGTACGACGCGCTTCGCGCCGATGGAATCGATAGCATGTTCCAAAAGAATGAATAGTCCTTCGAGATTAAATTCGCCCTTTTCTTGAATGTCCCTGCGCTCCAAAACAACATGTTCAAGCAGCACTTTCTTTTGTGAAACAAGTTCTTGTAAATTCAGATTCAGAGAAGCCACGTCCTTATACAGCTCATCTTCTGTCTCTTCAAAGGAGAGGAACACGCCTCGTTCGTTGTACTGCGTCGCGCCATGAATTAAGAAATCAAGCCCCAAAAGGGTTTTCCCCGTGCCGGTACTCCCGCTAAATAGAGTGGTTCTATTTTTCGGAAGCCCACCTTCTGTGATTTCGTCAAACCCTTTGATGCCTGTGGGGCACTTGGGTAGTTGATTGTGATTGACGGCCGTTTTTTTCTTACGAGTTTTGGGCATGCAATAATCCTTGGCCAGGCGCAGGCCCTGGCTTAGAGAAAGTGGGTGTCTCCTACGATGGGTTTGTTACTGGGCCGCCCACCGGGCGCGTCAGCGGTTTTTCGATCTTTCACTCCAGACCTGCGCTGGCCGGAAGCCGTGCAAAAATACATGAATCCCAACACTTCAAGCTGTTCAATCTTATACACTTTTTCACGGCGGCACAGCGTGGGTGCCTTGAGGGTGAAACCCGCAAGCCCTGGGAATTCAGTAGGTTGGGAGAACTTTTCGGCGAGTGGCGCAGAGCTTAGAGAGGCAGCGAAATCTGGGCAGTTGGTTTTGACTCTGGATATGCGGGGTGCCCCACACTTCGGTTTTATGTGTGGAGCTATTGCCTTTTCTACATACTTTCACGGTCTCATCAAATCACCTCAATCCCGCCAACTCCTTCAAACCCCTCGCCTTCCGCCAGTCTCATTCGATTCCGCCCCTCCCCATTCTCGAATGGGCGGGTGGCCGCCCCTTAACGCAACGAGACGTTTTTGAC